>Ga0111538_10000850_pt1 | contig 42229 bp, 32 predicted proteins | sample SoiMethybrSBSTD1_FD_79669 | JGI IMG/M metagenome (GOLD analysis project Ga0111538, IMG submission 79669) | Bulk soil microbial communities from a Populus tree surrounding site in Tennessee, USA - Soil MetaG P. TD hybrid SBSTD1 (version 2)... | ecosystem: Environmental > Terrestrial > Soil >...
CCCCGCCGACGGCCTCACCGCGGAATCCCTGATCCAGAAGGCCGAGCTGGCCGCGGCCGACGCCGTGGAGAGCGGGGGAGCGATCCGCTTCTACGGACAGTCGTCGCGCCGCGTGACCGAGCGCAGCCGGGTCATCACGCGCCTGCTGGCCACCGCCCTCGGCCGCGGCGAGTTCCAGGTGCACTACCAGCCGCTGGTCGAGGGCCCCATTCCCCAGATCTGCGCCGCGGAAGCCCTCATCCGCTGGGAGTCCCCCGAGCTGGGCGCCATCGCGCCTTCCGAGTTCGTGCCCCTGGCCGAGGAGCTCGGCCTCATGGTGCCGATCGGAAGCTGGGTGCTGCGCACGGCCTGCCAGCAGGTCCGCTCCTGGATGGACGCGGGGCTGCCCCCGGCCCGCATCGCCGTCAACGTCTCCCTGTGCCAGCTCGTCCGCGGCGACTTCGCGCAGGTCGTGCGCGAGACCCTGGAGGCGACGGGCATCGAGCCCCTGCTTCTGGAGCTGGAGCTGAGCGAGCGCGGCGTGCTGCGCAGCGATCCCGACATCCTGCGCCAGCTGCACGCCATCCGCGAGATGGGCGTCCGCCTCGCCATCGACGATTTCGGGACCGGGAACTCGGCCGTCGTCTATCTGAAGCAGTTCCCGATCGACGTGCTCAAGATCGATCAGTCGTTCGTGCGAGGGGTGGCCCACTCCTCGGAAGACGCCGCCATCACGAGCGCGACCATCGCCATGGCCCGGCAGCTCGGCCTGCGCGTGGTGGCGGAAGGCGTCGAGGAGAAGAGCCAGATGGATTTTCTCTACCGCCACGGCTGCAACGAATTCCAGGGGTTCCTCTTCTCACCCGCGGTCCCCGCGGACGTGTTCGCCGAGTTGCTTCGGCGCGGCATCGGTCCGGTCCTCGCGTCATGACGCCCTTGATGAGCGGAAACATGAAACTGAGAGCCGTCGTCAACAGCACGATCTTCCCGCTGGCCCTGGCCGCGCTCACCGCGACCGCGCCGGTGTCGGCGGCCCCCACGCGCCCCATCCGCTTCGACCGCCTCTCGCTCGAGCAGGGACTGTCGCAGTCCGCGGTCATGGACGTCCTCCAGGACCGCCGGGGTTACATGTGGCTGGCCACTGAAGACGGCCTCAACCGGTACGACGGCACCGGGTTCAAGGTCTACAAGCACGACGCCGCGGACGCGAGCTCGCTCCCGGACAGCTTCGTGTGGGACGTGGAAGAGGATGCCGCCGGCCTCCTCTGGATCGCTACCCGGAGCGGCCTGGCTTCATGGGACCCGGCCACGGACCGCATCACCCGCCAGGAGAGCGTCGGCGGCCGCCACATCCGTGCCTTGCGCCACTCCAGGAAGGACAACGTCCTCTGGATCGGGACGCGCGACTCGGGGCTCCTCCGCTTCGACGTGGCCACCGGCCAGCTCAAGCCCTTCGTCCACGACGCGCGTGACGCGTCCAGCCTGCTCGACGATCACATCTACGCGCTCGTGATCGACGCCCAGGACCGCCTCTGGGTGGGCAGCGAGGGTGGGCTCGATCGCCTCAACCAGAACGGCAAGGGCTTCACGCACTTCGTGCCCAGCGCCGCGGATCCGGCGAGCCTCGGCGACGCCAAGATCCGGGCCCTGGCCGCCGACAGCACGGGCGCCCTCTGGGTCGCCACCTCGGCCAGCGGGCTGGATCGTCTGGACCTCGCCACCGGGCGCTTCGAGCACTTCCGGCACGATCCCAGCGAGCCCTCGAGCCTGGCCGACGACCAGGTGCGCGCCATCCTCCAGGACGCGGACGGACGAGTGTGGGTCGGCACCAACGGCGGCCTGGACCTGCTCGACGCCGCGCACGGCACTTTCGCCCATTACGGCCAGGACGCCGGCAACGCGACCAGCCTCGGCGACGACCACGTGCTCTCCCTGGCCCAGGACCGCGGGGGCGTGCTGTGGGTGGGGACCCGCCAGGCGGGCGTCCACAAGTGGAACCCGATGAGCTGGCAGTTCGGCCACGTCGCGCCCGATCCGCACAATGCCAAGGGCCTCGGACGCGGCTCCGTGACCTCCTTCTCCGAAGACCGCGCGGGCCGGCTGTGGATCGGAACCTACGGCTCCGGCCTCTACGAGATGGACCGTCTCAGCGGCGAGATGACGGCCTATCGGCACGATGCGAAGGGCAAGCACGGCCTGGACAGCGACCAGGTGATGGCCCTCCTCCACGACCACCGCGGTGACCTCTGGATCGGGACGTATGACGGCCTGCTGCGCATGAGCGCGGCGACGGGCGCGATCAAGTCGTACCGCAACGATCCCAAGAATCCCCAGAGCCTCAGTGCCAACATCGTCGCCACGATCTTCGAGGATCGTGACGGCCGGATCTGGCTCGGCACCTACAACGGCGGTCTCGAGCGGCTCGACCCCGAGACGGGGCGCTTCACCCATTTCCGCAACGATCCCAAGAACCCGGCGAGCATCAGCGGCGACCGCGTCGCCGCCATTGCCGAGGCGGCGGACGGCCGGATGTGGGTCGCGACGATGGAGAAGGGCCTGAACCTGTTCGATCCGCAGAGCGGCCGTTTCGAACGCTTCGCGCACCGCGCGGGCGACCCGCGCAGCCTTCCGTCCGATGCCGTGCACGGCCTCTACGTGGACGCCGCGGGCAGCCTCTGGGTGGGCAGCCACAGCGGCCTCAGCCACCTGCATGCCGACGGCAAGTCGTTCGAGACGTTCGGCACGCGCAACGGCCTGCCCAGCGACGTGGTGTACGGCATTCGCAACGACCGCCAAGGGCGGCTCTGGCTCAGCACGAACAACGGCCTCAGCTGTTTCGACCCGCGCTCCGGCCAGTTCGTCAACTACGGCGTGAGCGACGGCCTGCAGTCCGGCGAGTACAACCTCGGGGCCGGATACCAGAGCACGAGCGGCGAGCTGTTCTTCGGCGGCATCAATGGCTTCAACGCGTTCATGCCCGACCGGCTCCGCCACGTCAGCCAGGCCCCGCCCGTCGTGTTGACCGCGGTCAACGTGGGCCACCGTCCGGTGGCCGGCCCCGCAGACCAGACGCAGCGTGTCCGCCTCGGCTTCCGTGACAAGGTCCTCGGCCTGGAGTTCGCGGCCCTCGACTACACCGCGCCCGACCGCAATCGTTTCGCCTACAAGCTCGAAGGGTTCGACCCGGACTGGGTGCCCCTGAGCGGACGTCGCGCCGCGACCTACACGAACCTCAACCCCGGCCACTACACGTTCCGCCTGAAGGGCGCCAACAGCGACGGCCGCTGGAATGAGCAGGGCCTGGCCGTGGGCGTCGACGTGGCGGCTCCGCCGTGGGCCACGCCCTGGGCCTTCACCGGCTACTCCGTGTTCCTCGTCGGCGCGATGCTCGGCATGGCGCGCATCCAGCAGCGCAAGTTCGACCGCGAGGCGGAGTACGCGCGCGTCCTCGAGTTCCGCGTCCAGGAGCGCACGCGCGAGCTCAGCGAGCGCCAGCGCGAGCTGGAGAAGGCGAACCACGACCTGGCTCAGGCCAGCATCACGGACTCGCTGACCGGCCTGGCCAACCGCCGGTTCCTCACGGAGTACATCGAGAAGGAGGTCGCGCTCCTCCACCGCCGCTACAACCGGCTGGCGGACGGGCCGATCACTCCGGACCTCCTCGACCTGGCTTTCGTGATGATCGACCTCGACCACTTCAAGACGGTCAACGACTCCGCCGGCCACGCCGCGGGCGACGCGGTCCTCCGGCAGCTCCGCGACCTCCTGAAGGCGGCCAGCCGCAGCTCCGACATCATCGTGCGCTGGGGCGGTGACGAGTTCCTGCTCGTGGCCCGCGACCTCAGCGGCGACGGCCTCGTCGAGCTGGCGGAGCGGATCCGCTCCAAGGTCGCCTCCCACGTCTTCGAGATCGGCGAGGGGCGCGTCGTGCGCACGACCTGCTCGGTCGGCTTCGCCTGCTACCCGTTCTTCCGCGAGCAGCTCGACGCCCTGAGCTGGGAGCAGGTCATCAGCGTGGCCGACCGCGCGCTCTACGTGGCCAAGGCCAGCGGCCGCAACGCCTGGGTCGGCTTCCACCCCGGCCTGACCGCGCTGCCCATCCAGGGCCTGTTCAGCGCGATCTGCCACGGCACGCAGCAGCTGGTCCGCGAGGGCACGCTGCGCGTGACGAGCTCGCTCACCGGCCTGCGCAACCTGGTGTGGGAGCCGCCGGCCGAGCAGGAGAAGGTCGGCTAGTCCCGTCGCGCCGCGGAGTAAGATCCGCGGCGCGATGTTCATCGGCCACTTCGCCGTCGCCTTCGCGGCCAAGCGCCTCGAGCCCGACGTCTCGCTCGGAACCTCCTTCGCGGCCGCACAGCTGGCCGACCTCCTCTGGCCCTTCTTCCTGCTCGCGGGCGTCGAACACGTCACGATCGTTCCCGGCGAGACCGCGTTCACTCCGCTGCGATTCGATTCCTACCCGATTTCCCACAGCCTCCTGACCCTGATCGGATGGGGTGCGCTGATGGGCGGCCTGCACTGGTGGCGCCAGCGCAGGGTTCGCCCCGCGGTCACGCTCGCGCTCCTCGTGGTCAGCCACTGGGTCCTGGACTTCGCGACCCACCGGCCGGACCTGCCGCTGACGCCCTGGAGCCCGGTGAAGCTGGGTCTTGGTCTCTGGAATTCCGTCGTGGGAACGCTGGCGGTCGAGACCGCGATGTTCGCGGCGGGAGTCTGGCTGTACTCGTCCGCCACCCACGCGCGCGATCGCGTGGGTCGCTACGGCCTGGCGGCGCTGATCGCGCTGCTCGTCGTCATCTACCTGGGAGCGGCCTTCGGGCCGCCCCCGCCCAGCGCGCACGCGATCGCGGTGAGCATGCTGCCGGCGCTTGGGATCGCGATCTGGGCGGCGTGGGTGGATCGGGCACGGACGCCGATCCCGCCCAGATGATCGGCCGGTAGAAGACCGGCCGACCTGGCCACAGCCTCTCGTTGGCCAATCGCGTCGATCAAAAGTCTGTTGCTTACTGCGTGACGACGCGCGCCGCGACCTGGCCGGTCGGACGCGAGGCACCTACGTGGCCGCGATCGTCGCTTGTTACCGGGGACGGCGGCCCCGGCGGAGCGCTCGCCCGCTCCCAGTCCGTGTGCGGCGCCCGGTTCAGCACGAACCACTGCCAGACGATCTCCCGATACGTGTGCGGCTTCAGATTGAGGCGGTCGTACAGCGGCCGCAGCCGCATGTGGACCTTGCGCAGGTTGTAGAAGGGCACGCGCGGGAAGTAGTGGTGCTCGAGGTGGTAGTTCGAGTAGACGAACAGGAAGTCCCAGAAGTGGCTCGGCTTCATGAGGGTGGCCCACTTCAGCGGATGCGTGGGGTCGATGTTGTAGTGCTGGCCCAGCCGGTTGAGCGTGAAGGCCACGGGGAAGACCAGGAAGTAGGGCACGATCTGGATGCGCAGCATCGGGCCCCAGCCCCCGAAGTAGAAGAGCGCGCCCATGACCGAGAACTGGAGCGCCATCGTGGCCAGGCGCTCGTTCCGGATGCGTCGCCGCAGCTCCGGCTCGTAGGTGCGCGCCTCGGAGGCGGCGGCCCGGAAGTACAGCGGCATCAGCACGGGCGTGCAGTAGAGCAGCTTGAACCAGCGCGCGTTGCGCTTGGGCGAGAGCCAGTGGCGCTTGGGATCGTCGTTACCATCGCCCAGGTTGTCGTGATGGTCCAGGTGCCAGCGCGTGAACTGGCTGGCCGAGATGCCGCTCGTGCTCGCGTAGGCCAGGCCCAGCACGCGCTCCCAGCCGCGTTGCGTGGAGCGGAACACCGAGTTGTGCACCACTTCGTGGAGCAGCGTCGTCATGTTGAAGAACGTGAAGACCTGCAGGACGGCCAGGGGGACCCAGAGGAGGGGGTTGGTCAGGTTCCAGAGGGCCCAGCTGCACAGGGCCACGATCCCGAACTGCCGCGCCGCGTACAGGAGATGCCGGCGCGGGTCGCGCTCGTGGAGCATCCGCAGCTCCTCGAGCGGGATGGCGTCGCGGAGCTGCTGCTTGAAGGCAGCGATCTCTTTCCAGTAGTGGCGTGACTTGTTCATTCGCTTCGAAAGGGCCCGACCTCCGATTGTAGCAGGGGGTGCCGTTCGGGCCCAAAGAACGATGGGGCGGGAAGCCCCGCCCCATCCTCACATACCGGCGACGACCAGACCCGACGGGCGTCAGCGCCGCGGCATCTCGTCGATGCGTCCATCCCGGTCATAGCGGGGATCGCCGCGATAGTACCCGTCGCGGCCGTACGAGCCATACGCGCCGCCGCGATAGCGCCCGCCCGCGTAGTACTGGTCGTAGCCGTCTCGATAGCCCTGCTCGAAGGCGCGGCGGTACGAACGGACGTATTCGGAGCGGGGACCGTAGGAAGACTTGTACCCGTGGTCGCCGTCGCGGTATTTGCCGTCGCGCGTGACGTCGAAGCGGTCGCGATGCTGGCCATCGCGCTGCCCTCGATTCAAGCCGTCTTCATATCCCCTCCCCGATGCGATGCGGGCGGCATGGCTCTCGTAGCGGTCGTAACGGTAGTCGCGGCTGCGGGCGGAGTCGTACGGGCCGGCTGCGCTTGCGGTCGTCGGGCCGGCCAGGGCGAGCCCCATCAGGGCCGCCACACCCGGCATCCATTTCGGGTTCATCGTGCCTCCTTGCTCCCGCGCTCCGTGCCCGGGAGCTGAACGCACGAATTGCAACGTGTGTGCCGATTACAAGTCATTGACAACGAAGGGACTTCTTCTCTTGGAGCGTCCGCCGCCGGGGACACCTGGTGTGCTCTCCGACGCATCACCTATACTCGCGGGAAAGCGAAGACGGAGCGAGGAACGCCAGCATGCCCAAGGGATTCTTCATCGGCAACGAGATCGACCCCGCCACGCGCAAGGCACGCGGTCGGCTCGAGCTCGACCCAACCGACCTGCTCACGCACGGTCTCATCGTCGGGATGACCGGCTCCGGCAAGACGGGCCTCGCCATCGACCTCATCGAGGAGACGCTCCGGCAGGGCATCCCGGTGCTCGCCATCGATCCCAAGGGTGACCTCGCGAACCTGCTTCTCCTGTTCGACCGCCTCGACCCCGCCCAGTTCGCGGCCTGGGTGGATCCCGAGACGGCGCGGCGGGGGGGCCAGACGCCCGAGCAAGCCGGAGCGGAGGCCGCAGCGCAGTGGACGAAGGGTCTGGCCTCGTGGGGGCTCACCGCCGCCGACGTGGCCGACCTCAGGGCCCGCCACGAGGCGGTCATCTACACGCCGGGATCGCGGGCGGGCGTGCCGCTCGGCATGCTCCAGTCGCTGGAGGCCCCGAAGGGCTCGTTCGACGCGCAGGAAGAGGACCTCCGCGACGAGATCGCCGGCATCGTGGCCGGGCTCCTCGGCCTCGTCGGGATCGAGGCCGATCCGCTGCGTTCCCGGGAGGCGATCCTGCTGGGCACCCTCATCGAGACGGCCTGGCGCCAGGGCAAGGGCCTGAGCCTGGAGTCGCTCATTCCCGCCGTGGCCGATCCGCCCTTCGAGAGGCTGGGCGCGCTGCCGGTGGAGACGGTCTACCCGCGGCGGGAACGCGAATCGCTGATGCTGGCCCTGAACAACCTGCTCGCTTCCCCTTCCTTCGAGGAGTGGCGCGAAGGCGAGCCGTTGGACATCGAGAAGATGCTGCGGGCGGCGGACGGCCGGCCGCGGCTCTCGATCGTGTCCACGTCGCATCTCTCCGACGCCGAGCGCCTCTTCGTGACCGCGCTCGTGCTGGACAAGGTGAAGACCTGGATGCGGCGCCAGGGGGGGACCACGCAGCTCCGCGCCCTCGTCTACATGGACGAGATCTACGGCTACTTCCCTCCCCATCCCGCGAACCCGCCCACCAAGCGGCCCCTCATCACGCTCCTGAAGCAGGCGCGGGCCCAGGGCGTGGGAATCGTGCTCGCCACGCAGAACCCCGTCGACCTCGACTACAAGGGGCTCGCCAACATCGGCGTGTGGCTGGTGGGCAAGCTCCAGACCGCGCAGGACCGGGACCGGCTGCGGGACGGGCTGACGGGCGCGGGCATGGCCGCGGGGGCCGTGGACGCCCTGCTGGACGCCACGGGCAAGCGCGTCTTCCTGCTCCACGACGTTCACCGGCCCGCGCCGGTCCTCGTCGAGTCGCGCTGGGCGATGTCGTACCTGCGCGGCCCCTTGACGCGCGAGGAGATCGGCCGGCTCATGGCCGATCGCGTGCGCACGGCACCGGCCGCGGCGGCCCCACCTGCGGGGACCCCATCGCGCGGTCCGGCGGCGGCGCCGGTCGTTCCTTCCGGTCTCGCGCAATCGTTCCTGAACCATTTCGGAGGCGAAAGGGCGGATCCCTACCTGCTCGTGAAGTACGCGGTGCGCTACAAGGGCATGGACGAATCGGTCGGGCTGCGCGCGTGGCCACTCGATGCCCCCTCGGCGGCGGAGCTGTTCGACGGTGACGAGGTGCCTGTCGACGAGGGGAAGCTGTCCGAGACGCCCCCCGCCGGCGTGGGCTATGCCGAGCTGCCCGCCTACCTCGGCGACCGCGACGCCGTGCGCTCCCTGGAGAAGGCGATCAAGGACCGGCTGCCCGGCGAGCTGGCGGGCACGGTCTGGACGGATCCGCTGACCAAGGCGACCTCGCAGATCGGCGAGGACCGCGCCGCCTTCGCCGCGCGACTGGGCCAGAGCGCGGCCGTGCCATCGGTGGCTCGTCTGCGCGATCGCCTCGAGCAGAAGAAGGGTGAGCTGGAGGCCCGGCAGCGCGATCTCGAGGGACGTCGCACCGAGAAGTGGGTGGCCCTCGGCTCCGCGGTCCTGTCGAACATCGGCCTCTTCACCGGCCGCAAGCGGACGATCTCCGGGGCGGGCACGGTCGTCTCCAAGAACCGGATGGAAGGGACGGCCGAAGCGCGCGTGGAGGCGCTCAAGGCGGAGATCGCCGAGATCGAGCAGGAGCTCGCCGCCCACACGTCCGTGGACCCGGAGAGGCTGCAGTCCACGACCGTGGTTCCGACCCGCACACAGGTGAAGCTGCTACGCTACGGCGTCGTCTGGGTGTATTGAGCCGCGAACTTCTGACCCGCGCGCGCGTATAGGACAAGAGGACGTTGCCCAACCCCCACCTCGACGACCTGCGACACCGCTTCGACTCCTTTGCCGCCCGCATCGGCGAGCGGGCGCGCGCGGGACGCCCCGCCGGGGGCGCCCCGGGCGCTCTCTCCGACGACTACTGGCAGAACGTCCAGGACCTCTTCACGCGCGACGTCTCCGCGCGCGCCTTCCGCGACCTCTTTGCCTACGACGCGCAGGATGCCTTCCGCTTCTTCACGCGCGAGGTGGACCTCGACGGCATCTGGCCGCGTCCCTGGTACCAGGCCTATCCCATGGCCGCCTGGAAGGTGTTCCTGGCCACGGCGTTCCGGCTCAGCCCGGCGCGGCGGATCATGTTCGCGCTGGCCGTGCCCCTCCTCGCCCTGGGCTGGCTGCGCTTCCTGCTGGCGAGCATCGCCGGGGGGCAATGGGAAGTGCCCGCCATCTTCACGCTCGCGCTCCTGGGCGCGACGCTGCTGTTCGCGCTGCTCATGATCGAGCTCCGGGACAAGCTGGCCCTCAAGGGGGACCTGGAGATCGCACGGCAGATCCAGTTCGGCCTTCTTCCGTTCGAACCGTTCCACCGCGAGGGGACGTCCGTCTACTCCGCCATGCGTCCCGCGAACACCGTAGGGGGCGACTACTTCGACATCATCGAGCTGGGCGAGCGGCACGTGGCCCTGGCCGTCGGCGACGTCGCGGGCAAGGGCATTCCGGCCGCGCTGCTCATGGCCCTCCTGCAGGGGAGCCTGCGCACGCTGCTCAGCGCCGGCCTGCGCGGCGCCGATCTCATGCGCACCCTGAACGCGCACCTCCAGGCCAACATCCCCAGCAACCGCCTCATCACCCTCTTCTACGCCGAATACGACCCCTTCACGGGGTCCCTTCGCTACGTCAACGGCGGCCACAACGCGCCGTACGTGCTCCGCCCGGGCGGCGTCGAGCGGCTGCACGCCACGGGCGTGGCCCTCGGCATCGTGCCCGACGCCGTCTACGACGTCGTGGAGACGAAGCTCGTGCCGGGGGACCGCCTCTTCCTCTATACCGATGGCATCACCGAAGCCAACGACGCCTCCGACAACGAATACGGCGAGGAGCGTCTGGAAGCGCGGCTCACCGCCCAGCGCGCGCTCGCCCCGCCCGAGCTCATCGAGAGCGTGCGCGAGGACGTCCTCGCCTTCTGCGGCAACATGCGGCCTCGCGACGACATGACGATGATGCTCGTCGCGCGCTGAACCAGCCGCCGCCACCGTCCCCGCGGCGCCTGTGGTAAAGGTGGAAGAAGACGATGCGCGCTTCCGCCCTGGCCCTGCTCGCCCTCTCGTCGCTCGCACCCGCCGCCGGAGCGGCGGATGCCGACGGCTGCCGCGACCTGCCGATCCTTCCCCGCATCAACGCCTGCGAGATCCGGGAGTGCCGGACCCGCGATTACGACGAGGCGGAGCTCCAGTCCGGACCGGTGGACCGATCGGGTGACTTCCCCAAGGCCTTCGTTGACGGCCAGCTTGCCGTCGTGACCTACGCCTGCCCAGCGGCGCTGCGGCTGGCCGAGATCGCGCGGCAGTCCCAGGCGACCCTGCGGCGTGCCGGCTATTCGTTCGTGTATTCGGGTAGCATGTTCTACAACGACCTGCCCGGCTTCACCGCCCGCCGCGGCACCACGTGGGTGCAGCTGGTCAGCGAGCCCTTCGACTCGCTGAGCGGCTATACGGTGACGATGGTGCGTGCAAGCGAGGTGAGCGGAGCGCCCGGGGGGCCCCTCCCACGCTCCTCGCCGCGCTGACCGCTGTCACCCGCGGACCGGGCCCCCGTCTTTCGCGGTGCTAGAATCCCCGCCTCCACGCCCATGCCGCAGACCATCGCCGTGATCGGAGCCGGCGAGCTGGGCGCGACGCTGGCCCGGCGCCTGGCCGCGGGCCAGGTCTTCCGGCGCGTCCTCCTGCTCGACCCGGACGTAGGCAAGGCCAAGGGTAAGGCCCTCGACATCCTTCAATCGGGACCGGTGGAAGGGTTCGACACCGACGTGGATGGCGGCCCTCTCGACGCGCTCGGCGAGGTGGACGCCATCGCCCTCGCGGACCCGCCCGCCCTCGACGCGGGCCGTCTGCCTTCCGAGGCAGGCGAGGTCCTGGAGAGGCTGCGCGGACCGCTCGGCCGTGCGCCCCTCGTCGTCGCGGGTGGACATCCGGCGCTGGTCGAGCTGGCGGTAGAGAAGGGCTTTGCGCGCGACCGCGTGATCGGGAGCGCGCCGGTGGCGATCGCGGCCGCGGTGCGGAGGGAGCTCGCGACCGCCGTGGAAGGCCGGCCGCGCGACGTGAGCGCGATCGTGATCGGCCGGCCGCCGACACAGCTCGTGCTCCCGCGCGGCACCGCGCTCGTCGGAGGGCTTCCCATCGAGCGGCTGTCGCCCTCCGCGGCCCGCGTGGCCCTGTCCCGCGTCGCCGGACGCTGGCCGGGCCCTACCGCGCTCGCGGCCGCCGCCGTCCGTGTGCTGCGCGCCCTCGGCGGCTCCGATCCCACCCTCCTGCCCGTGCTGGTCGCGCTGGCCGGGGAGTACGGCCATCGCGGGCGCGCCCTCGCCGTGCCCGCGCGGCTCGGCCGCGGCCGCCTGCTCGGCGTGGTCGAGATCGAGCTCGATCCCGTGGACCGCGTCGCCTTCGACAACGCCGCGGGCGCGCGCTCTCCTCGATGATGACGACGACGAGGCTGACCTTGGCGGAGGCCTTCGCGTTCTGCGAGGCCCGCGTGCGCGCGCACTACGAGAACTTCCCGGTCGGCCTCTTCGTCCCGAAGGACAAGCGGCCCTACGTGCACGCCTTGTATGCCTACGCGCGCGCCGCCGACGATTTCGCGGACGAGCCCATGTACGAGGGGATGCGCGCGGAGAAGCTCGATCAGTGGGAGGCGCGCCTGCACGCCGCCTACGAGGGCCGCGCCGAGGACCCGATCTTCATCGCCTTGGCCGAGACCGTGCGGAAGCTGGACATCCCCAAGTCGCTTCTCCTCGACCTCCTCTCCGCCTTCCGCCAGGACACGGTGAAGACGCGCTACGACTCCTGGGACGAGGTGCTGGACTACTGCCGCCGCTCCGCCGATCCCGTCGGCCGCCTCGTGCTCCTGATCTTCGAGTACCGGGATCCGGCCCTCCCGCCCCTCTCGGACGCGATCTGCACGGGCCTCCAGCTCGCCAACCATTGGCAGGACCTGGCGGTGGACCTGCGCAAGGGCCGCATCTATGCCCCCCGCGAGCTGATGGACCGTTTCGGGGTCAAGGAATGGGACCTCAACGCGGGACGAGTGACTCCCGAGTTCCGCGCCCTCATGTCGGAGCTCATCGCCCGCACGCGGGTCTTGTTCGATCGCGGGCGCCCGCTCTGCGACCTCGTGGGACGCGACCTGCGTTTCGAGATGCGGCTCACCTGGCTGGGCGGCACCGGCATCCTCGATGCCATCGTCAGTGCGGGTGACGACGTCTTCCGCCGCCGGCCGCGGCACGGCGCGATCGGCAAGGCGCGCCTCGTCTGGCGCGCCCTGCGCTGGCCGGCGCACGCCGCCTGAAAGCGGTGCCTCCCTCCCTCGCCGCGCGCATCACGCGCCAGAGCGGGACGAACTTTTACTACGCGTTCCGCATCCTTCCCGCGCACAAGCGCCGCGCGATCTACGCGCTCTACTCCTTCTGCCGGGTCGTGGACGACTGCGTGGACGAGCCCGGCGGGGAGGGGGAGGCCGGTCTCCGGCGCTGGCTCGACGAAGCGCACCGCTGCTACACCGGGCGGCCCACGACGGAGCTGGGCCAGGAGCTCACGGAGGCCCTCGTCCAGTTCCCGATCCCCCGCGCCTGCTTCGAGGAGATCGTCGAAGGGTGCCGGATGGACCTCACGCCGCGGCGCTACCCGGCCTTCGCGGACCTGCGTGCGTATTGTGAGAAGGTGGCCTCCGCGGTGGGCCTCGCCTCCATCGAGATCTTCGAATACCGTGACCCCCAGACCCGCAACTACGCCGTCGAGCTGGGGGTGGCCCTGCAGCTCACGAACATCCTGCGCGACATCGGGGCGGACGCGGCACGCGGACGGTTCTACCTTCCGCTGGAGGACCTCGCCCGCTTCGGGGTGGGCGAGGGAGAGGTGGTCGACGCGGCGGCGAGGCGTCCAGAGGCGGCCGCGCTCCTGGCTTTCGAGGCCGAGCGCGCGCGCGAACATTACGCACGCGCGGAAGCCCTTCTTCCCGCGGAGGACCGGCGAGCCATGGCTTCCCCCGAGCTCATGAGCGCGGTCTACCGCACGCTCCTCGAGGAGCTGATCCGCCGCCGCTTCCCGCCCGGAGGGCGTCTCCGCCTCTCGACTCCGCGCAAGCTGTGGGTGGCCGCCCGCACCCTGGCTCGCGTCTACACCCGCCGATGAGGGTCGTCGTCGTCGGGGGCGGCTTCGCGGGACTCGCCGCCGCCATCGCCCTCCAGGAGCGCCGGCACGAGGTCACGCTCCTCGAGCGGCGGGGCGTCCTCGGCGGCCGCGCCACCTCGTTCCCGGACACCGTCACCGGTGAAGACGTGGACAACGGCACGCACCTGATGATCGCGGGTTACGAGTCGACCCTGGACCTGCTGCGCCGGGCGGGGGCCTCGGACCTCCTCCTCGTGCAGGAGCGCCTGCGCATCGACTATCGCGACGATCGGGGGTGGACCTCGCTGGACTGCCCGGATCTGCCCGCGCCGTGGCACCTGCTGGCCGGCCTCCTGCCCCTGCGCCTGCCCTGGCGCTCGCGCTTCGACGTGATGCGCTTCGGCCTCGCGGCACGGGCGGGCCGGGTTCCCCGTGGCCTCACGCTGGCCGATTGGTTCGCCCGCACGGGGCAGAGCGCGGAGACGCGGCGGCTCGTCTGGGATCCCCTGGCCACCGCCATCCTCAACGAGACGCCGGAGCGCGCGGCGGCCGTGCTCTTCCGGGAGGTCTTTCGCGAGGCCTTCCTGCGGCGGCGGGACGCCGCCCGGCTCGTCTTCCTGCGCGCGGGCTACGGACGGCTGCACGAGCGTCTCGCGCGCTACCTGGAGGCGCGCGGCGGGGTCGTGCACCGGCGCGCCCTGGCCGAGTCCGTCGAGGTCGCCGACGGCCGTGTGCGTGCCGTGCACTACGTGCAGCGAGCGGAGACGAGGGACGAGATCCGCCGCGGAGCGCGCGCCGTCTCCCATCGCCGAGAGACGGACGCGATCGTGGCGGCGGTCCCGTGGTCCGCGCTGCCGGCGCTGGTGCCGGAGGAATACCGCGCGCAGCCGCCGTTCTCCGACGCGGCGCGCCTCCGCGGGTCGCCCATCGTGTCGATCGAGCTCTGGCTCGACCGTGTCGTCCTCGACCGCCCCATGGCCGGTCTGCGCGAGACCGAGGTGGAGTGGGTGTTCGACAAGGGACGGCTCTACGGTCGAGAGGGCGCGCCGCAGCACCTCGCGTTCATCGTGAGCGCGGCCGTCCGCTCCGCCGCCCGCGCCAACGCGGAGCTGGCCGCGATCGCGGAGGCGGCCCTGCGGCGTTATTTCCCGACGGAGATGGCGGAGGCGCGCGTCGTGCGGTCGCTCGTGCTCCGCGAGCCCGACGCCACCTTCGTGTGCGATCCGGCCGCGGAGGGCTCGCGGCCCGGCCCGGAGACGCCGATCCGCGGCTTGCTGCTGGCGGGGGACTGGACGAACACGGGGCTGCCCGCGACGATCGAGGGCGCCGTGCGGAGCGGCCGCGCGGCGGCGGCGCGGCTCGGTCCTTGACGGACCGGCGCGCGCCACGCCTATCCGGCCCCGACGCCTTTCCGCTCGCACGGCGATTCGCCCTGGCCTGGCTGGCCGTGTGGGTTCCCGCCTACGCCGGGGGATACGGCTGGGCCAACTTCCTCCATCTCTGCGACCTCGCCGTCATCCTGACCTGCGTGGGCCTGTGGCGCGGCTCGCCCCTCTTGCTGAGCATGCAGGCCCTCTCGTCGCTCGTCGTCGACGTCTTCTGGGACCTCGACCTCGCCTTTCGGGCCGTCAGCGGCCGTCACCTGGTCGGAGGCACGGAGTACATGTGGGAGTCCCGGTTCCCGCTCGCCCTGCGCCTCCTGTCGCTGTTCCACGTCGTGTGGCCGCCGCTCCTCTGGTGGGCCCTCCGGCGCGTGGGCTACGACCGGCGCGCCCTGCTCGCCCAGTGCCTGCTGGCCACGGTGGTCCTGGGCGTGTCGCGGATCGTCCAGCCGGACGCGAACATCAACTTCGCCGTGACCGATCCGTTCCTGCGCCGCGCGTGGGGCCCGGCTCCGGTGCACGTGGGGCTCATCGCGCTCGTCCTCGCCGCTGTCGTGTACGCGCCCACCCACTTGCTGTTGCGGCGGGTGATGCCTTCCCCGCGGCGGTGACCGCCCCCCGACCGCCTAGAAGCGCACTCGCCTCATGACGAAGCGCGGCAGCCGCCGGATCACGAACATGACCCAGGCCCACGCTCCGGGGGCGTAGACGACGGGACGGCCGGCGTCGATCGCGGCGAGCACGCGCCGAGCGACGCCCTCCGGCTCGCCCGCGAAGGGCGGAACGGGCAGGCCGTCGGTCATGGACGTGCGCACGAAGCCGGGCTTGACGCAGACCGTCCGCAGCCCGGCGGCGCGGAAGCGATGATCGAGGCCCTCGAGGTAACGCGTCAGCCCCGCCTTGGCCGCCCCGTAGAGCACGACCGGCTTGCGTCCACGCTCCCCGGCGACGGAGCTGAACACGCACAGCGTGCCGCCGCCGCGAGCGAGCAGGCGGCGCCGCGCCTCTTCGCAGAAGGCGACCGTATTGGTGAAGTCGACGAGGAGCAACCGGTGGGTCAGCGCGGGGTCGGCCTCGAGCTGGTCCTGGGTTGCGAAGAGGCCCGCGGTCACCACGACCACGTCCAGGCCGGAGAGCGCCTTCTCCGCGGCGTCGAGCGCGGCCGCGAAAGTCTCGGGCTTCTCGAGGTCGCAGGCGGCGGTGGCGGCGGGCGCTCCTCCACGCACCTCGAGGTCGCGCGCGCTGCGCTCGAGATCCTCGCGGTCGCGGCCGAGGAGGAAGAGCTGGTCGCCGCGCTGCGCCATGAGACGAGCCAGGGCCCGGCCCATGCCCTTCGTGGCGCCGAGGAAAGCGACTCTCATGCGGGGTCTCCGAACAGGCGGACGGACTGCGCGCTCCGGATGCGTGCCTCGGGGTCCCAGCGCCGCCGCACCGCCGTCCAGGCAGCCAGCCGGGGCTCCATGGCCCGGAAGTGCTCGGCGCGGGTGAACGCGTCCTTGGCCAGGTACACGCGGCCCCCTTCCGCGATGACGAGCTCGTTGAGCGCGTCCACGAGCCCCTGGGTGTCGTCCCGCACCGGGATGTCGAGCGCGATCGAGATCCCGGGCCGCGGGAACGACAGCAGGCCTTCACCTTCCGCGCCACAGTCCTTGATCACGCACAGCATCGAGGCCCCTCCGCGCCGGGTGAGCAGGTCCAGGAAGCGCCGCGCGGTCCCGTGGCCGGCGGCGTCCGGCAGCACGCACTGGTACTGGGTGAAGCCACGCGGACCGTACAGGCGGTTCCAATCGCGAATGAAGTCCAGCGGATAGAAGAACGACTCGGGATGGGCGAGGCGGCGGCGCACGCGGGGCACGTGGCTCGCGTAGAGCAGGGCGTTGAACGCGCGCACCGACAACCGGTTGACGACGAACCCGGGCAGCACGAAGGGCACCGCGGGGCGCCGGGTGGGCCCGGGCGGGGCGGGCGGCGCGTCTTCCGGCTCGGCCCAGCGGCCCTTGGCCAGGATCCCGCGCCCCATCGACCGTCCGCGAGAGAGGCAGTCGATCCAGCCCATGGTGTAGGGCCAGTGCGGGCCCGCTTCCTTCAGGGCTTCGATGAAGCGGTCGATGTCGCGGATGCGCTCGCTCTCCACGCGGATCCAGGGCGACGGGATGCGGAGGAGGCGGCACTCCACCTCGAGGATGTGGCCGGTGAGGCCCATGCCTCCGATGGTCGCCCGGAAGAGCTCCGGCTCCACGTCGCGCGAGCACTCCACGATCCGGCCGTCGGCCACCCGCATGCGCAGCCGCAGGACGTGATTGCCGAAGGAGCCGTCGCGGTGGTGGTTCTTGCCGTGCACGTCCGCCGCCACCATGCCCCCGAGGGTGATGAACTGGGTGCCCGGGGCCACGGGCGCGCAGAAGCCGCGCGGCCAGAAGATGCGGTTCAGCGCGAGCAGCGTGAACCCCGCCTCCGCGCGCAGGCGTCCGGTCGCGGCATCGAAGCACAGGAGCCGGTCGGCGAGCGTCGAGCCGGCGGCCACGGGACGGCTCGGCGGCGGCAGGGAGGAGTCGCCATACGAGCGCCCGAGCCCGCGCGAGAGCACGGCGTCGCGGGTGAGGGACACGAGGTCTTCGGAGCGGACCTCGCGCCCCGGCTGGGGGAGGCGGCCCCAGCCGGACAGCATGGGAGGTCCGCTCTTCAAATCCGGCGCTCGACCGCGGGGAAGTGCCGCCAGACGGGCACGCCGCAGAAGTGTTCGCCCTCCGTGCACGTCGGCGTGATGCGCCCCGCGCGGAGCACGCACGGAGGCCCCATGTGGCGGGCCAGCGCGGGATGGACGGCGCGAAGCTGGTCGAGCTCGTCCATGGAGGCCTGGTAGATCTCCTCCTGCGCGTTGAAGCACGTCCGCATCACCCACTTGTGCGCGAGGTAGAGGAGGCTCCCCGTCTCGTGGAAACGGAGCGCCTTGGCGTTGGGGAGGAGGTAGAGGGCGGCCTCGCGCGGCACGTCCATCTCCAGGAGTCGCTCCTTGGCCCGCCAGGCGCGCTCCATGGACGCGAGATAGATCTCGTGCGCGCGCGGATTGGCCGCGATCAGGGGCGGCGTGACGAAGTCCGGCTGGCGCGTGTCGGTGAGCGTCATCAGGGGCCGCGAGCCCGGCACCATGCGGTGCCGCTGGTCCTGGCTGTCCGCGGTGTGGGAGAGACGCTTGAGGAACGTGTAGCTGGCGTGATGCAGCGCGCGCGAGAGCGGCGAGTGAACGTTGATGTTCAAGGTCTCGAGGCGGTAGCGGTTGAAGGATGGGTCGAGGACGCGGGCCAGCGCCTCCGCGTCGGGCAAGGTGTCGGGGTGGACACCGAGCACGGTGCGCACGGCCTCGGCGGTGGTCTCGGGCCCCCGCGCGGTGTAGTCCACGAGCAGGGAAGTCCGCGTGCCGAGCTGGGCGTCGATGCGCCTGGCCAGCGCGTCGCCGTCCCCCTGCAGCTCCGGCCACCTTCCTTCCACGACCTGCGCCGCTTCGTACGGCGGCTCCCCGACCTTCTCGAAGAAGGCGGGATCGAGGACATTCACGCGATCGACCATCTCCGTGATCACGGAGACGGCCTCGGTGGGGACGTCTCCCGTCCGCATCATCCGCCGCAGGCGATGGAGCACGATCCCGGAGACGGTGTGCACCATCGAGGTGAAGGCGGCCACGGGGATGACGTAACGCGCGAGCTCGATGGCTTTCTTCTCGGATTCGCGCGCGACCTTCTTCCGTCGCTTCTCCGACGCGTTCGGGCTGAGGTGGCGGATCTCTCCGAGGATGCGGTGCGTGTCCTCTTTCAGGATCGCGGAGAGGGCGCGATAGGTCGCCCAGGCCTCGCCCAGCTCGCGCTCGTACACCTCGCGCGCCGCTGCGGAGAGGGCGGGGGGGACATAGGCCGCGACCTCGTCGAGGCGCACGAACCTCTGGCTGGACTGCTCGGAGTTGTAGAACGGGTGGGAATGCAGGAAGGCCCAGACCAGCTGCCGGCTCACGTTCTCGAGGCCGAACTCGAAGTGGGCGTGCTGGTAGACGGTGTGATGCCCGCCCTCGAAGGTCAGGGGGCCGATGGAGTCGCGCTGGCCCGGCGTGACCTCGTCCGGCCCGATCACCCGCGGGGAATAGCAGGTGCGGGCGGCGGCGATGGCGCCGTCGTACGGGCGCGCCGAGGCGTTGCGCAGGGTGACGAGGGGGGGGCCGGTACGTAGGGGCGCGTCCATGAACGAGATGGTACAGTCGTCGCATCCAATGACGGAAAGCGTCCGGCGTGCGCTCGCGGCCTGCGTGATCTACGTGTCGGTTCTCCTGGTCGCGGCGAGCCTCCTGCACGCCCCTGATTCCGCGGGCAACCGCCTTCTCCTCAGCCAGTTCTCGCTCCTGGCCCCCGCCCTCGCCGCCCTCTTCGCCACGACCCGCGCGGCCCGCGGCTCCGTGGGCGGGGAGCGGGCGTTCTGGAGCCTCCTGGCCGGAGCGGCGGCGGCGCAAGTGACGGCGGTGGCGGCTTTCCTCCTCCAGGGAACGGACATCGCTCACCGGCCGGCGCTGCTCGGCCTCGGCCATCTGGGGCATTACACGTTCAGCGTCCTCGTCGCCGTGTCCGTGATCGTCTGTCCCCACCGTCCGGTCCCCGCCGGGCGCCTGCGCGCGGCGATCCTGGAGTGGACGATGGCGGCCGTCGTCGTCTATTTCCTCATCTTCTATTTCGTCACCATCCCCCTGGACGAGACGGCCTCCTCCTGGTCGTGGATCTTCACCCTCGAGATGGGCGCGATCGCGGCAGGGTTCGGCCTCCTCGCCTTCACGGTCCGCCAGCCACCGTTCGCGACCGTGTACCGGATCCTGGCCGCCGGTCTGGCCGCGGGAGCGGTCGCGGGCTTCATCGAGACGGTGCGGACCGCTGCGGGGTCGCACGACTCGGTGGGCAGCGTCCATTGGGTCCTGATCCTGCTCGCCCTGGCCAGCGCCGCCACTGCGGAACGCGGGCCCGTCCGGGTACCCGGCCGCGACGACGCCGACATCACGTCACGCCGCGGCTGGTGGACGCCGGCGGTGGTCATGCTCCCCCTCCTCGTGGACCTCGGTTCGCGCGTCGTCCAGGATTACCCGGCCGCCCTCGCCGAGGCCCGGCTGGAGATGGCGCTGGCCGCCACCGGTATCTTGCTGGTCCTCACGGCCATCCGCGTACGTGGCACGTCCGCAGTCCGGTTCGGGGACGGCGGCGCGCCGCCTTCCACCTCGGGATCATCGGAGTACGTGCACTTCGCCACCGGCATCGCGCACGAGCTGAACAACCCCTTGATGGCGGTCGGCGGCTGGGCCGAGCTGGCTCTCCGCAAGAGCGAGCCACGCGAGTCGCTGGAGGCCCTGCTGGCCGCCACGCAGCGGGCGGCGCAGAGCGTGCGCCGCCTGCAACAGCTCGGACGCGCGGCGGAACCCGCCACCGGACTGTCCAATTCCCCGTCCGACGTCTCCATCGTGGTCGGGCTCCCGCCCGCGGAGCCGGCGGGATGGACCCGCTGGCTCGTCGCGGGCACCGCGCTGTTCGCCGCCGCCTATTTCACCCTGTTCCTCCTGGACGTGCCGCCGTGGACGGGGGACGCGCTGCTCGTCCTGCCCCCTGCCGTCGCGGCGATCGTCCTGTGGCGGCGCGGACTCCGAAGTCGGACGCCGCGGTCGGCCGCATTCTGGCGTCTGGTGGCGGGCGGCGCCGCCACCTGGGGGGTCGGGGAGGTGCTGTGGGTGGCCATCGAAGTTGGAGGCGGACGGCCCTTCGACGAGCATGGCGGCCGGGCCCTGAGCGTCATTTTCCTCGGCTTCCTGGTCCCCGTCCTCGTCGCCCTCAGCCTTCGCGCGCATCCGCCCATCATGCGGAGGGATCCGGCGACCGTACCGGACAGCCTGTTCATCTGCGTCGCCGTTCTCTACTCGTTCGTGCATCTCGTCGTGCTGTCCGCGGTCGGGATGACCGAGCCCTCCGCGACACAGAGGATCCTTCTCGGGACGCTGTGGGCGACGACGACGGCGTGGGCCGCCGTCCTCTGGCGGGCGGTGGACCATCCGGCGTGGCGGCGCGCCTACGGCGCGGTGGCCTTGTTTGCGCTCACCTACGGGACGCTGCGCGTGTTCGCGATCGGAGTCGCCGGCCATCCGCCGGAACCGGGTGGATGGGCCGATGTCGCGTGGTTCCTCCCCTTCGCGATCCTGATCTCCGCCGTCGGCCGCGGCGGGGCGGCCGCGACCTCGGCGTTCCCCGCCTTGCTGGCCGCGGGCGCGGGGCCGGTGATCCTGGACCTCCTGTTGCGGCAGATGCGCCCCTCTCCGAGCGTCGCCGGAGCGGCCCTCTCCACCACCTGCGCTCTCCTCCTCGCCGGCGCCGCCGCCGTGCGCCTGCACTGGCAGGCCGAGGTGGACCGCCGTGCCCGCCGGGAAGCCCGCATGGTCGCCGAGGAATCGCAGCGCGCGGGCCGTCTGACCGCTCTCGCGTCGCTGGTGGCGGCCGCGGTGGGCGAGCTGGAGGACCAGCTGGAGGAGGTGTCTCGGCGGGCGCGGGCCGCGTCCGTCGTCATGCCGGACAAGGGCGAGCAGATGCTGCAGCAGGCGCGGCATGCGCGCGACATCGTCCGGGAGCTCACGAATGCCTTCTGCCTCGTGCCCCCCGGCCCGCGCCGGGACATCGACCTCGTCAAGTTGCTCGAGGAAGTCGTCGAAGGGGCGCTCGACGAAGGCCTGCCCCTGCATGTCAGCCTCGAGGACCTGGCCGGGCTGCCCGCCGTCTACGGCGATCCGCGCGCCCTCGCCGCTGCGCTGTCGCACCTGCTGCGCAACGCCGCCCAGGCCAGCCCGGGGGGCGTGCTGCGGATTCGGGGGGCGCAGCGCGAAGGCGAGGTCGAGCTCTGCTTCATCGACGACGGCCCTGGTGTTCCCGCGGCCCTGCGCGGGCAGATCTTCGATCCCTTCTTCACGACCCGCCGCGTCGGCGACGGGGTTGGGCTCGGCCTCACTCTCGTCCATTTCGTCGCGCGCGGACACGGGGGCTCGATCGTCCTCGAGGACGCGGGTCCGGGCGCCTGTTTCGCCCTGCGCCTGCCCGCGGCCGCGTCGTCGCCCGAAGCGGGAAACCGCGCGTCGTGGCCCTTTGCGGCGGCGGCCCTCGTCAGCGGCGCGATGGCCATCCTCATGGCCGTCGAGCCGGGCCCGTCGCAGCGCGAGGCCCTGAGCGTGATCTTCCAGATCACGGCCGCGGTGACCGCGGCCCTGGCCGCGGCCTGGGCCTCCTGGCGCCAAAGGGGCTCGCGCCGCGCGTTCTGGGCGTGGATGTCGACGGGGGCCGGCCTCTGGGCTCTGACGCGCACCCTGCGCGTGATCGAAGGCGGGCTGGCCGGACGGCCGAGCGCGGGCATGTGGCCACTCGTCCTCTACGCTGCCGCCGACCTGAGCTGGGCGGCGGCACTGCTCCTCCGGCCCGATCGGCGGCGCGAACGGCCCTCTTCGCGCCTGGGCCTCAGCGCGGGCGCGGCTCTCGTCCTCTTCGCCTACGCGCAGGCGCACCTCGTGGTGCTGCCCGATCCGTTCGCTCTGGGCGACCCCGCCCTGCGCAACCAGCTCGTGCTGGTGCGCGGCCTGCTCAAGCTCGCCCTGCCCGTGTGGGCCGCCGTGCTGGCCGGGATGGCGATGACCGCGTATTGGAAGAAGTTCTACACGCGGCTATCCGCGGTGCTGCTGGCCTGGGCCCTGGGGCAGGCCCTCGCCTTCGCGCAGAGGAGCCGGCCCGGCTACGTCGCGGGCGGTGCGTCGGACCTCGGATGGATTATTCCCTTCCTCGCCTTGGCCGCCCTGGCCTTGAACGCGGCGGCCCGCCAGGAGTCCGCGGAAGAGCCCGCGCGCATCGCCGACCGGCTGCGCCCGACGGGCAGCGCGCTGTGGCTGGTGGCGGTGGCCGTCCTCGTGGCCGCGGACGCGCTCCTCGGTGCGTCCGGCTATCCCGCCCTCGATTCCGCCCGCGCCCATCTCACCCAGACCATGGTCGTGGTGATGACGCTCATCCTGGCCGCGCGCGAGATCGTGATGGCGCGCGAGGGGCAGCGCGCCGCGCGCGGGCGGTTCCCGGGCGACGCGGGTCCGTCGCGCTGGGTGCGCCTGGTGGCGTCCGCCGTCCACGAGCTCGGCTCGCACCTCTCGAGCATCACCGCCCTCGCGCGACTCCTCATCTCCCAGCCCGATGCCAGCCCGCGGCAACGCGCGGACACGCTCCGCCTTCACGAGCGCGCGGAGGCGGCCACGAGGGTGGTGCGGAACATCCTGGGCGCGCTGCCCCACTCGGGGAGCGGCCGCGAGCGGCATTCCGTCAACCGCCTGGTCGAAGAGGCGGTGGAGACGCGGCGCGCCGCTTTGGAGCGGGAGGGCATCGAGTTGACCTGTACGCCGGGCGCGGACATCCCCGAGATCCCGCTCGACGCGCCCGCCCTGCGTCACGTGCTCGCCGCCCTCCTCGATCGCGCCGCCGTCGCCATCCGGGCGGGCAGCCCCACCGGCCAGGTCACCATCACGACGGCCGTGCGCGGCGGAGCCGTGCTGGTGACGGTGGGGGACTCGGGCCTGGCCGCGCCGGGCGCCGTCCTCGACCGCCTGGTAGACGCTCTGCGCGATTCACCGGAGCCGCACCTCGACTCGGACCTGCAGCGCAGCGTCGTGCGCGAGAGCGTCGAGCGCCAGGGCGGCAGCCTGGCCGTCGGCGTTCGCCCGGGCGGCGGCACCGAGTTCGTCGTGCGGCTGCCGATCCCCATGGCGGACGTCCCGCCGGTGCAAGGGGGCGCCGCCGCGCCGATCGCGCGCTCGGGGTAGCCCGGGTCCCGCGCCTACCGGAGCTCCCTCCACCTCACGGCCATGTCGCGCAGGACGGCAAAGATCACGGGGATGGAGGCGAGGGTGGAGGTCCCCCGCGTGCGGGGAAAGTAGTCGAGGCCGATCTGGATGATCGGGCAGCCGGTCTTGCGCGCGCGGAGGAGGAACTCGGCGTCGATGAAGCTGCCCTCGCTCGTGAGCGTGAACTTCTCCAGCACGGAACGCCGGAACACCTTGAACGCGAAGTTCACGTCGCGGACACGCAGGCCGAACACGGTGCGGATCAGATGGTTGTAGCAGAGGGTGTAGAGCGCGCGCACCAGCCCTTCCGACGTGCGATCGAACCGGTAGGCGGCGACGATGTCGGCCTGCTGGTACTCGAGCAGGCGCACCGCCCGCGGCAGCTCCTCGAGGTCGACGGGAAGGTCGGCGTCGGTATAGAAGACGAGGTCCTTGGTGGCGGCGGCATAGCCGGCGCGCAGGGCTCCGCCCAGACGCCGGTTCACGGGGTTGTGCACCACGCGCACACGCGCATCCGCGCGCGCCAAGGCGTCGGCCAGGGCCGGCGTCCCGTCCGTGGAGGCGTCGTCGACGATCACGATCTCCCACTCCGGGACCCGGGCCGACTCCAGCACCCCGCGCGCCGCGTCCACCGCGCGGCGGACGTAGGCCTCCTCGTTGTACATGGGGAAGACGACGCTGATGGACGGCGTACCTACTCGTCCTCGCGCGAGACCACGAACCGTTCGAACTCGCGGAGGAACGACAGCGAGCGGAGCCCGTCCATGCGGTCCAGGTAGACCCCCCCCTCGAGGTGGTCGCATTCGTGCTGGATGACGCGCGCGAAGAATCCCTCGGCCTCCGCGGTGTAGGGCTGGCCGTCACGGTCGAGGGCCTCCAGGCGCACGCGTTTCCAGCGCGGCACCACGCCCCGCAGGTCGGGGACGGAGAGGCAGCCTTCCCAGGCGTGCTCCTTCTCGTCTCCGAGTGGCGTCACCACGGGGTTCACGAGGACGGTCAAGGGCACGGCCGCGCGCGCGCGCTCGTCGGACGCCGGGACCTCGATGACGGCCACGCGCAGGCCGACGTGTACCTGCGGGCCGGCCAGGCCCACCCCTTCGTATTCGTGCATGGTGTCCACCATGTCGTTCAAGAGGTGCTGGAAGTCGGGCGACGCGAGCACCTCCGCGGGGACGTCGCGGGCGGGGGAGCGAACGACGGGATGGCCGATGCGAGCCACCTTGAGGATCATCGGGTCACTTGTAGAACTCGTCACGGTCGCCCGCGGTGATCTCCACGACGCGGATGGCCGAGTCGCGCAGGATCTGGAGGCCCACCACCTCGCCCGGGACCTTGCGCCAGAGCGCGGTGTAGAGCTCGCGCAGGTTCGAGACGCTCTGCCCGTCGAGCGAGAGGACGAGGTCACCGCGTGCCACCCCCGCCTTGTCTGCGGGACCGCCCTCCACCACGCCGGTGACGATGACGCCGCCGTCGAAGGCCTGCGGGAAGAAGCCCACCCAGGCCCGTCCCGAGCGGGGTCCCGCCTCTGCCTCCATGGCCGCGCGCCGGTCGAGATACAGGCGGACAGGTATGGCGAGGCTGTAGCGACCGACCGCGGCCAGTCCCAGGGAAACCAGTCCGAGCAGCCTCCCCTCCAGGTCGAAGAGCGGCGCTCCGGCCAGGCCGGGGTTGATGGCGGTGGTCATGATCGCCTTGTCCAGCATGTACTCCCAGAACGCTTCGAACGGGCCGATCGCCGACACGTGCCCGGTCGTCGACTTGCGCTCGCCCTCGCGGGTGCAGGTCAAGAGGAAGATCGGCAGCCCCGGCCGCGGCTCGTGCTCCTCCTCGATGCGTGCCGGCCGCAGCCGGGGGCCGTCGACGGTGACCAGGGCCAGCCCGGTGGTGTGGTCGACGGTCGTGCGGCGTACCTCGCGCTCCCGGCCGTCGAATCCGGTCACTTCCACCCGGCGCGCCCCCATCACCAGGTAGTGCGCGGTCAGGATGCGGTCGTCGGCGACGGCGACCCCGGTCCCCAGCCGTTCCTGGCCCAGGATCGCGGACGAAGGATGGTCGGGGGGGATCTCGCTGCGGAGGAACACGACGGCTGGAGTGGCTTCGCGGGGGATCGTCAGCAGCGCGTCCATCCGGGTCTCCGCGCCGGGATTATATGGTGAGGCCGGGGCCCCGGAAGGAGAGGCGCTACTTCGCGCGGTAGGTGATGAGGCCGCGCTTGAGGTCGTAGGGCGAGACGCCGACGGTGACGCGGTCCCCTGCGATCACGCGGATACGGTACTGGCGCATCTTGCCGTTGAGGCGGGCGAGCACCTCGTGGTTCTCGCCGCACTTGACCTTGTAGTTGCCACCGGCCAGCACTTCGGTCACGACTCCCTGCAATTCGATCAGGTCTTCCTTGCTCATCCACTCTCCGTTCCTGGGGCGACCTTTGATTCTGACGCTCCCGCGCCTCGCTGTCCACCGGCACCCTCCCGGCGCCCGAGGATCCATGCGGCCAGGAGGGCCACCACGACGGTGCGCAAGGCGATGGCGACGGAGAAGACGATCGTGCCCGGTCCCGCGGCGCGGGCGGCCCCGGGGAAGAACCCGCCCATCTCCGCCACCGCGGGCGCGAAGCTGAGCGGGTAGATGACGACGTTGAGCAGGTCGAGGATCACGAACATGGCGGCGATCCGCCGCTGGGGGCGTGGCTCCTCCTTCAGCGCGCCCAGGATCAGGAAGGAGTAGAACCAGAGATTGAACTGGGTGGAATAGATCCGGTTGAAGAAGACGGCGGCCAGGCAGATGAGGACGCCCTTGTATTCGATCGACATCCGCGGCCGCACGACGACGGCCACCAGCATGAAGAGGAGGCTCCACAGGCCCGCGTAGCGTTCCCAGGGCAAGGGGCCGAGCCAGATCTGGCCCACGCCCAGCAGCGTGTCCCAATACAGGGGCCGGCGGATGTGGAACAGGTAGGGCGCGAGCCAGTTCGCCAGCGATCCCGTCTCCTTCAGGCAGAGCAGCGCGAACGGCAGGTTGAGGGCCGCGGTCACGGCCGCGAACACCGCGCCCGTGCCGAGCCAGTGCCACCGCCTGCGCTCCACGACCAGGAGCCGCCACTCCTGGGCCGCGATGAAGAACGCGGGATACCACTTGAGGCCGCACCCGATGGACCAGAGCGCGGCCGCCGTGAAGTAGCGGCGGCGCCGATGGGCGAGGTAGCCCAGCAGCACGAACGTCACGATCCAGCTCTCGTAGCGCACGGGCGCGGTCACGATGGCGGTGAGGTTCAGGTTCAGGGCCAGCGTCGCCGCGAACGCCCAGCGTGGCGCGATCTCGCGTGCGAGGCGATAGAAGAGGACGGTGTTGACCAGGTCCGCGACGGTCATGAAGGCCGCGTGCACCGCGATCGTCTGGCGGAGGTCGTCGGGCCGGATGAACGGGCTCATCAGCCAGTAGAGGATCCCGCCCAGCACCGGGTATTCCTTGGTGAGGTTCACGTACGGGATGGCCCCGGCCTGCGTCTCCGCGAAGAACTCGCGCCAGGTGCGGATGTCCTGGACGAGGTGGCTGACCGCCGGAGCCGACCAGAAGACGGTGAGCAGGAGCGTCACGGTGACGACGCGCACGATCAGCGTCACCGCGAGCGCCGTCCAGAGCTCCCGTGGCTTGTTCATGCGGGCCGGATGTCCATGTGCGGGTGCATACCTATCGCATAGCGGGCCGTCGCGCTACGGCTGCCGCGGGGAATAGCCGACCGTCCGTGGCCGTTGAAGAAGCATGGAGCTCAAAATAACGCGTTCGGGAGTCTTTCCTTCATTGGCTCTCCTGGCTCTGATCGGGTGCGGGGGATCGTCCCCCATGGCGCCCACTCCTCAGGCGGTGCCGTCGGCCACTCCGAACCCCGCGGCGACCGCGCGCTACCGCGTCACCTTCGACGCCTCCTGGAGCGCGGCCTCTCATCCCACCGACATCCCACGCAATCCGCACTTCTCGCGGCTGATCGGGGGCACGCACAAGTCCACGGTCAAGTTCTGGGAGTCCGGTGTCCTCGCCAGCGAGGGGATCCGCTTGATGGCCGAGCAGGGTCGCACCACGCCGCTCGACACCGAGATCGAGGCGGCGATCGCCGCCGGGCAGGCCCAGCGCGTGCTGGTGGGAGACGGCATCGACCGCTCGCCGGACCGCGTCGTCCTCGATTTCGAGGTCAGCCGCGACTTCTCGCTCGTCACCCTCGTGTCGATGCTCGCCCCGAGCCCCGACTGGTTCGTGGGTGTCTCCGGCCTCAACCTCATCGAGAACGGCGACTGGGTGGGGGAGAAGGTGGTCGTCCTGCCGCCCTGGGACGCGGGCACGGACAGCGGGGCCACGTTCGGCTCCGCGGATCTGCGGACCTCGCCCGCGGAGCCGATCCACCTGATCGGGACCGGCCCGCTGCTCGTCGGCGCCTCCGTCCCGCCGGTGGGGACGTTCACGTTCCGGCGCCTGAACTAGGGCCGGCTATTTCCCCGTCTTCGTCCAGTCCACGAGGCCGGAGCGCGTCGCGGGCTGGCAGTGGGGACAGAAATAGGCGTCCATCCCGCGCACGCCCGCCTTGCGCAGCTTGGCCCCGCAGCGCGGGCACACGTCCCGCAGCCGCACCTTGAGGAAGTCGCGGACCTTCACGTCGATGGGCTCGCCGCGACGCGCGACCTCCGCCACCGCCTCCCGCATGACCTTCACGATCGCGTCGTGCAGGCGCACGGCGTCCTCGTGGGAGAGGGAACGGCAGAAGGTCTTGGGATGCAGTCCCGCCTCGAAGAGGATCTCGTCGGCGTAGGCGTTGCCGACGCTGTCGAGCGCGCGCTTGTCCATCAGGAAGAGCCTCACCTGGTCGCGCCGCTTCTTGAGGAGGCTCACGAACCGCTCGCGCGTGAACTCCGGGCCCAGCACGTCCAGCCCGCCGGCCTGGTCCATGCCCGCGGCGGCCTTCCAGTCGCCCTTGGCCAGGAGATAGGCCTTGCCCATGTTCTTCTCGTCTCGATAGCGAAGCTCCTCCGCGCCCTCGAACTCGAGAGCGAACACGAGGTCGCGCTCGTCCTTCTCGTCGCGCGGGGCCAGACGGAAGCGCCCGGCGAGCATGGGGTTGACGGCCAGGTCGAGATCCTCGAAGCGGAACACGAGGAAGTGCGCGTGACGGAGCACGTCGTCCAGGCGGCGCCCGAGGAGCAGGGACAGGTTCCCCCGCACGGCGAAGCGCATGACGATGGGCTCGCGCAGGCGCTCCGCGACGACGCGCCGGCCCACGAGCGCGTCCTTCAGCCGCGCCTGGATGTACAGGAGATCGGGAAGTTCCGGCATCTGCGGCGATGATCGGTCCACTCCGGACATGCGCGCAAGGGGGAGACAATGGTGGCCCCATGCACACGCACGTCGCCATCGTCGGGAGCGGCTTCAGCGGCCTCGGCGCTGCGATTCGCCTGAAGCAGGAAGGCTTCTCCGACTTCGTCCTCCTGGAGCGCGCGGACGACGTCGGGGGGACTTGGCGCGACAACCGCTACCCGGGCTGCGCGTGCGACGTGGCGTCGCATCTCTACTCGCTGTCGTTCGCGCCCAACCCGGACTGGACGGATCGCTACTCCGGGCAGGCGGAGATCTGGCGCTACCTCCAGAAGTGCGCGGACGACTTCGGCCTCCGGCCGCACCTGCGCTTCGGGAACGAGGTGCGCGCGGCCGTGTGGGACGAGGGCCGCCACCATTGGAGAATCGAGACGTCACGCGGTCCGCTCACGGCCAGCGTCTTCGTCATCGCGGCGGGCGCGCTCAGCGAGCCCGTCGTTCCCGACATCCCCGGGCTCGCGTCTTTCGAGGGCCGCACGTTCCATTCCGCGCGCTGGGACCAGACCTTCGACCTCGAGGGCCGCGGGGTGGCCGTGATCGGGACCGGCGCCTCCGCCGTGCAGTTCATCCCGGAGATCCAGCCGAAGGTCGCCAAGCTCCTGCTCTTCCAGCGCACGCCGGCCTGGGTGCTGCCGCGGCCGGAGGGAAAGATCGGAGCGTGGCAGCGCCGGCTCTTCCGGCGATTCCCGTTCCTGCAGCGCCTGGCCCGCCTGGCCATCTATCTCCCGCGCGAGATGGGTGTCCTGCTCTTCCGGCACCCATGGCTCATGCGGCGCGCCCAGCTCCTGGCCCGGCTCCACCTGCGGAAGGCGGTCGCCGATCCCACCCTGCGTGCCCGCCTGACTCCGAGCTACACCATGGGCTGCAAGCGCGTCCTCCTCTCGAATACCTACTATCCCGCGCTCACGCGTCCGAACGTCTCTGTCCTGACCACCGGCATCCGCGAAGTCCGCGCACGGTCCATCGTGGACGGCGAGGGGGCGGAGCACGCCGTGGATGCGATCATCCTGGGCACCGGCTTCCGGCCCACGGACCCTCCGCTGTCCGCGACGGTGCGCGGCCGGCAGGGCCGCACGCTGCGCGAGGTCTGGGCGGGCAGCCCCGAGGCGCACCTCGGCACCACGGTCAGCGGCTTCCCGAACCTGTTCTTGCTGCTCGGTCCCAACACCGGCGTCGGCCACACGTCGGTCGTGTACATGATCGAGGCGCAGATCGAGCACCTCGTGGGCGCCCTGCGTTTCATGCGCGCGCAGGGTGTCGAGGGCGTCGAGCCGCGCTCCGAGGCGCAAGCCGAATACGTCTCCTCGCTGTACCGGCGGACCGCGGGCACCGTCTGGGTGGCGGGCGGCTGCCGGAGCTGGTATCTGGACCGCACGGGACGCAGCTCCGCGATCTGGCCGGATTTCACGTGGCGGTACCGCCGCCGCGTCGCGCGCTTCCGTCCCCGGGAATACGTCACGCTCGCACAGGAGAGCACATGACAGACGCCTTGACGGGCAAGGTCGCCTTGGTCACCGGTCCCGCGCGCGGCATTGGCGAGGCCGTGGCGCGCGCGCTGGCGGCGCGCGGCGCGCGGCTCTCGCTGGTGGGGATGGAGCCGGAACGGCTGGCGTCCCTGGCCGCCGAGCTTCGAGGAGGGCACGCCTGGTTCGAATGCGACGTCACCGATCAGGCCGCCCTCGCGCGAGCCGTGTCCGGGACCACGGCCGCGCTGGGCGGGATCGACGTCGTGGTGGCGAACGCGGGCATCGGGAGCTTCGGCACCGTGTCCGTGACGCCCCTGGAGGCGCAGGTCCGGGTCATCGAGGTGAACCTCATCGGCGTGCTCCGCACCGTGGCCGCGACCCTCCCGTCCGTGACGGCCCGGCGTGGCTACTACCTCCTGGTCTCTTCCGCGGCGGCCTTCGCCCCCGGCCCCGGCCTGGCCGCCTACGCGGCGTCCAAGAGCGGCGTCGAGCAGCTGGGCAACTCGCTGCGCCTGGAGCTGGCGGGCAAAGGCGTCGGCGTCGGCGTCGCGCATCCCTGTTGGATCGACACCGACCTCGTGCGCGACGCGCGGCAGGACCTCGGCGCCTTCGACGAGATCGTGCGCCGGCTGCCGGGACCCCTGGGCGTCGTGACCTCGACGGCGGACTGCGCGGCCGCCCTGGTGGACGCGATCCAGCGCCGGCGTCGCAAGGTGTACGTGCCGCGCAGCCTGGCCGTGGTGGCCGCCGTGCGCTCGCTGCTCTCGAGCGCGCTCGCGGAGCGGAAGGTCCTCCGCGACCTGGGGCCGCTCCTGCCCAGCCTGGAGCAGGAGTCCAGGGCGCTCGGCCGCTCGTTCGGCGCGCACAGCGTCGAGTCGGGACGCGATGCTATTCTGACTGCTTCCCGGAGGGACTCGTGACACCGGAGGACTTGATCGGCGCCGTGCTGAGGGGCGCCGTCGGAGGTCGAGGGAAGAGGAGCCGCGGTGCGTCCCGGTTCCTCACCGGCGGCCGCGGCTCCCTCATCAACGCCGGCACGCTGCTGACCGCGGCCGGGCTGGCCTGGGGCGTGTACGAGGCGGCGACGCGCGAGGACGAGGCAGCGCCGCTCGCGGGCGCGCCGCCGCCGCCCCTCCCCTCCTCGGGCCTGCCGCCGGACGTGCTGCGGGTCGTCCGGCTCGCCATCGCCGCCGCCCGCGCCGACGGGCGGCTGACGGACGAGGAACGCGCCTCGATCCTCAACCAGGCCCGTTCCGTGGGTGCCGAAGCCGTCGTGGAGCAGGAGATCCAGAGCCCGCGCCCGCTGGCGGAGATCGTGGCCGGCGTGAGCGATTCGAACACGCGGGAGCAGCTCTACGTATTGGCTTTCACGGTCGTGCGTGCGGACGAAGGTGTCTCCGGCGCGGAGCGCATCTTCCTGGCCCAGCTCGCGCATGCGCTGGGCCTGGATCCCGCCACGACGGCGCGGCTCGAAACGGAGGCGGCCCGCGGCATCGCCGCCGCTCAGGAGGCATGACGATGGGGAAGCAGTGGTACATGGCCGTGGGCGGACACCAGGTGGGCCCGGTCAGCGAAGACGAGATCCGCCAGAACCTCGCGAACGGGACCATCGACGCGGCCACCCTCCTCTTCGCGGAAGGCATGTCCGCCTGGACGCCGGTGCGGGACGTCCCCGAGTTCCGCGCCGGAGCTTCCGGCACGGGCCCGGCCGCACCGCCCCCCGTCCCCGGCCGGCGCGCCCACGAGATCGATTCCAAGATCTACGGCGAGGACCTGCAGTTCGTCGAGATCTTCCTCGACCCTTCGGAGAGCGTCGTGGCCGAGGCGGGCGCGATGATGTACATGACTCCCGGCATCGACATGGAGACGGTGTTCGGCGATGCCAGCGGCCAGGGCCAGGGCGGGATCATGGGCGCGCTGCTGGGAGCGGGGAAGCGCCTGCTCACCGGAGAGAGCCTGTTCATGACCGTCTTCACGAACCGGGGCCCCGGCGTGCATCGCGTGGCCTTCGCGGCGCCGTACGCGGGCCGCATCCTGTCCCTCGACCTCGCCAAGCTCGGCGGAGAGCTGATCTGCCAGAAGGACTCCTTCCTGTGCGCGGCCAAGGGCGTGTCCATCGGGATCGCGTTCCAGAAGCGCATCGGAGTGGGGCTCTTCGGTGGCGAGGGCTTCATCATGCAGCGCCTGCAGGGCGACGGCCTGGTCTTCGCCCACGCGGGCGGGATGGTGCACGGCCTGCAGCTGGCCCCGGGGGAGACGCTGCGCGTGGACACGGGCTGCCTGGTCGCCCTGCAGCCGTCGGTGAGCTACGACATCCAGTTCGTGGGCAAGGTGAAGACGGCCTTCTTCGGCGGCGAGGGCCTTTTCTTCGCGACCCTCACCGGACCCGGCCACGTGTGGCTGCAGTCGCTGCCCTTGAGCCGGCTCGCCGATCGCATCTACAAGGCGGCCCCGCAAACGGGCCGCCGCATGGACGAAGGGTCGATCCTCGGCGGGCTCGGCAACATCATCGACGGCGACTGACGGCCGATGAGCCCGCCGCTCGAGCCCGCCGGGCCCCTGGATCTCGTCCTCGTGACGCGGGTCGTCGATTTTGCGGCCCTCAAGCATCGCGGTCAGCGGCGGAAGGGCGCCGCCGGGGAGCCCTACTTCAATCACCTCGCCGAAGTCGCCTTCCTCGTGGCCAAAGCGACGGAGGGGCGTGATCCCCTCGTCGTCCTCGGAGCGCTGCTGCACGACACCGTCGAGGACACGGCGACGACGGAGGACGAGCTCGAGGCCGAGTTCGGCGCAGAGGTGGCCCGCCTCGTGGCCGAGGTGACGGACGACAAGCGGCTGCCCAAGGCGGAGCGGAAGCGTCTCCAGATCGAGACCGCGCCCCACAAGTCGGACCGCGCGAAGCTGATCAAGATCGCGGACAAGACCAGCAACCTGCGCGGCATCGCGAACAGCCCTCCGGTCGATTGGGACCTCGCCCGGCAGCGTGAGTACTTCGTGTGGGCCGCCCGCGTCGTCGAGGGCTGTCGCGGGGTCAATCCCTGGCTGGAGACGATCTTCGACGTCGCGCATCGGGACGGACTGGCCCGCCTGGCCGGCCGTTAGGCTCCCGCCCAGCAACCGCGTCCCCGGCCCTTGACGCGGGGCCGGTCATGCCCGGTACTGGAAGAGGGGGCTCCATCATGCGAAACCTGGTCCACGTTCGTCGTCTGGCCGCTGCTGTCTCTCTGGCGCTGATCTCCGCCTGCGCCACCAATCCCGCCACCGGCAAGAAGCAGATCATGCTCGTGGGCGAGGCGCAGGAGATCGCGATGGGGCAGGAGGCGGACAAGCAAGTCGCCTCCACCCTCGGTCTCTACCCGGACGATGCGTTGCAGGCCTACGTGTCCGAGCTGGGGAAGGGGCTGGCCGCGAAGGGGGAGCGGCCGAGCCTCCCCTGGACCTTCCGCGTCGTGGACGATCCGACCGTGAACGCGTTCGCGCTGCCCGGCGGCTACATCTACGTGACGCGGGGGATCCTGACCCACCTGAACTCGGAAGCCGAGCTGGCCTCGGTGCTCGGGCACGAAATCGGCCACGTGACGGCGCGCCACACGGCCTCCCAGATCACCAAGTCGCAGCTCGCGACCATCGGGCTGGTGGCGGGAATGATCGCGAGCCCGCAACTGGCCCGTTTCGGCGACCTCGCCCAGGCGGGCATGCAGCTCATGTTCCTGAAGTTCGGCCGCAACGACGAGCAGCAGGCGGACGACCTCGGCCTGCGCTACATGACGCGCGAGGACTACGATCCGCGGGAGATGGTCGAGGTCTTCTCCGTCCTGGACCGGCTCGGCGACGCCAGCGGCGAAGGACGGCTGCCCGCGTGGCTCTCGACGCACCCCGCTCCCGCGAACCGCGCCCAGCGCATCCAGTCCGAGATCCAGGCCCAGCAGCTCCGCGGGACGCGCGTCGAGGGGCCCGGCTATGTCCAGCGCCTCGAGGGAGTGGTCTTCGGCGAGAACCCGCGCGAGGGGTTCTTCGAGGGTGGCCGGTTCTTCCACCCGGATCTGCGCTTCCAGCTGCAATTCCCGGCCGGCTGGAAGACGCAGAACACGAAGCAGGCCGTCGCCGCCATGAGCCCGCAGGAGGACGCACTCGTCGTCATGACGCTGGTGCCGGGGACGAGCGCGGAGCAGGCGGCCACTCAGTTCATGCGCCAACAAGGGCTGCGTCCCGCGGGGGCGGAGCGGACCTCGCTCCACGGGCTTCCCGCGGTCACAGGCCTCTTCGAGGCGGTGGCCGACCAGACACCGATCGCGGGGCGGGTGACGTTCGTGGAGCACGACGGCAAGGTTTATCGTCTGCTCGGGTACACCCCGAGCGAGCGCTGGCGCAACTATGATCGCGTCTTCGCGGAGTCACTGATCAGCTTCGCTCCGCTCACGGACCGGCGCTACCTCGACGTCCAGCCCAAACGCGTGGACGTCGTTCCCGTCAGCCAGCCCATCACCGTCGCCGAGCTGGCGCGGAGACACGGCGCCAGCGTGTCCGCGGACGTCCTTGCTCTCATCAACCACGTTGCTCCCGGGGCGACGCTTCCCGCCGGTCAGCCCGCGAAGATCGTGGTCGGCGGCCGCCTCCCGAACGAGGACCGCCGTCAGACCGACGGCCGGAACCCCTAGCCGCGGCCGGCGCCGATCTCCTTGACCTCTTCCCGCGCATCCACTTCGTAGCGGATGAACTGGAGGCGGGAAGAGAGCTCGGGCACGTCGAGTCCAGAGGCGGCGCCACGGGAGAGGTCGAGGCGGAGCTGCTTGAGCTGGTGCTCCGCGACCTCGCGCCGCACGCGCAGGCGCTCCAGCACCCGCACGGCCTTCACGATCGCCTCCTCGCGCCCCTGCACGACCTCGAGCTGGCGCTCGAAGAGCCGGCGATCCTGATCGAGATCCGCGCGCTCGAGCCGGGCGCGGGCGTCGGCCACCGCCTTCGCTAGCGCCGCGCGCTCGCGGTCGGAGGTCTGCTCTTCCAGGTCGGCCTGGCGCGCCTCGAGATCGGCGGTCAGCTTGAGGATCCCGTCCACCTCGGCGATCAGGCTCTTGGCGTCGGCACCGCCCTGTTTCTCGATGAGCGCGCGCACCCGCGCCGCCTCCTGCTCGATCGGCGAGAGGACGCGGGCCGGTAACGCGGGCGCCGCGGGCTCGTTGGGCGTTGCCCCCGCGCCGAGCGGTGGGTTTTCACTCGCTCGGCGCTTGCGCAACAGGACCAGCCCGGCCGGAATGGCGCTCACTGCCTGCATGGCCAGCACCGCTCCCCAGATGGCCAGCCAGAAGGGGAAGTGCCCCTGGGTGGCGTACATCACGACGGACGTGATGAAGAAGCCGGTGAAGTGCCCGCCCACCGCGCGCAGCACGCGCATCTGGGCCGCATCGCGGGGATCGGTGAGGGTCGGGATCTCGCGGCGGTACACCTTGCTCTCGAAGAGAGGCTCCCACTGCTCCTCGTCGTCACGGCGCACCAGCTCGACGCCGGTCAGCTTGCCCTTCCGGATGAGCTCGGCCAGCTCGCCCTCGTCGTATTGCTTGACGCGGCGCCGGGTCTGCACGTGATAGACGGGAGGCCCCGATACGGGCGGGGCGGGAGTCGTCCGCGCGGGCATCACCTCGGCGGAGATCGCGGGCGACGTTTCGGCCGGTCGCGCCCTTTCGGCGAGGGAACCGGATCGCGAGCGTCCGGCGAGGCCGGCCAGCTCCACGCTGAGCTCGTCCGTCTTCTTGAAGCGGCGCTCCGGGTCCTTCTGCAGGCACCGCGTGACGAGCGCCTCCAGGGCGGGCGGGACGTCGCCGCGCAAGCGGCTCAGAGGCTCCGGCTCGCGCTCGATCACCGCGGCCAGCACCTGGGCCGGGCTGTCGCGGCGGAAGGCGGCGCGGCCGGCGGCCATCTCGTAGAGGATGAGGCCGAGCGAAAACTGATCCGTCCGATGGTCGACCGTCCGTCCGCTCGCCTGCTCGGGCGACATGTACTCGAGGGTCCCCACGAGCATCCCCGCCTGCGTGCCGCCCTGGCGCGACAGCGTCTCGCGGGTGTCGACGAGGTCGCCGAGGGGCGCGACCACGAGCTTGGCCAGGCCGAAATCGAGGATCTTCAGGAGACCGTCCGGCGTGACCATCAGGTTCTCGGGCTTGAGGTCGCGATGGACGATCCCGGCCCGATGCGCCTTGGCCAGGCCGTCCGCGAGCTGGGCGCCGAGGTCGAGGACTTCGCTCAGGGGCAGCGGACCCGGCCGCAACCTTCGCCGCAGCGTTTCGCCTTCGACGTGCTCCATGACGACGTAGTGCGCGCCGGGCACGTCGGCGGCCGCGCCGACGTCGTAGATGTGCACGATGTTCGGGTGATTCAGCGCGGACGCGGCGCGCGCCTCGCGGTCCAGCCGCTGCAGGAGCTGCGGGTCGGCGCCCGAGCGCAGGACCTTGATGGCGACGGTGCGGCCGAGCCGGGTGTCGCGGGCGCGGTAGACCTCGCCCATGCCGCCCGCGCCCAGGCGATCGATGACTTCGTAGGAGCCGATGCGGGCCCCGGAAGCGAGAGCGTCCTCCACGGTCATTGACTCCGCGGCAGCGTACCACGGCGCCGCGTGTCGTCGCCGCCGTCCGCCCGCGCGGTCAGTCCGCGGGCTGGGGCGCCGAGGCGACGGGTCCGGCTTCGCGCTCTCCGACGGACGCCGGCCGCCGCCGCGGCCACTTGAACCAGCCCAGCACCGCCGCCGGCCGCAGGTCGTCCAGGTACGTGTAGACCACCGGCACCACGATCAGGGTCAGCAGGGTCGAGGTGATGAGCCCGCCGATGACGGCGCGCGCCATCGGGGCCCGCATCTCCGCCCCCGCGCCGATCGCGAAGGCCAGCGGCAGCATGCCGAAGATCATGGCCAGCGTCGTCATCACGATCGGCCGCAAGCGCGTCGATCCCGCGTGGATCAACGCATCCCGGCGGCTGCGTCCCTGCGCGCGCGACTGGTTCGTGAAGTCCACGAGCAGGATCGCGTTCTTGGTGACGAGCCCCATGAGCATGATCAGGCCGATCATGCTCATGATGTTCAGCGTGTCGTGGGTGGCCAGCAGGGCGAGGGCCACGCCGACCAGCGAGAGCGGCAGTGAAAGCATGATGGCCAGGGGGTGGACGAACGAGCCGAACTGCGAGGCCAGGATCAGGTAGATGAAGACGACGGCCAGGAAGAGGGCCTGGAACATGTTCGCGAACATGTCCTTCAGCTCCTCCGCGTCGCCGCCGTGCACGACGTCGTACCCGGGCTTGAGGTCGAGCGCGGCCGCCGCCTTCTCGATGTCCGCGCTGATCTCGCCCAGGCTGCGGCCGTCGGGGTTCGCGGAGATGCGCACCTCGCGCTGCAGGTCCTTGCGGCGGATGGTCGAAGGGCCGGTGCCCACTTCCGCCACCGCGACCTCGCGCAGCATGACCTGCGTCTTTTCGCCGTCCTTGCCCGTGGGGTCGTCCCTGTCGCTGGGCACCGTCAACGTCAGGAGATCGTCCGCATAGCGCCGCTGGTCCGGCCGCAGCCGCACGCGCACGTCGTGGCTGTCCCCGGCCGCGTCTTCGACGCGCGTCGCGACCTCGCCGGCCACGGCCGCCCGCAGCGTCGTCGCGATCGCGCCCGCGCCCAGGCCGACGTCGCTGGCGCGTCCGCGGTCCACGCGCACCTTGAGCTCCGGTTTGCTCTTCTCCAGGCTGGACTCGACGTCGGCCACGCCCGGGATCTTCTTCATGGCGCCGACGAGGTCCTTGGAGATGCGGTCCAACTCGTCCACCTCCGGGCCGCGCACGCTGATCTGGATCGGCTTCTGGCCGAACGGACCGGCCTCGAAGAGGCCGTACGTCATGCCCGGCACCTCTTCGATGACCCGCCGGGCATCGGCGAGCACGGTCGAGAACCGCTTGCGACGGGTGGACTCCTTCAGCTTCACGTACGTCGTCCCTTCGGTGACGGGCCGGTACTGCGAGCCGGCCTCGCCGATGGTCGTGTACGTGTATTCGACGTCGGGGAGCGACTTCAGCCGGCGCACCATCTCCCGCGTCCGCTCCGCCGTCTCGCGCAGCGTCGCGCCCGGAGTCGACTTGAACGCGACCTGGTACTCGCCGCGGTTGAAGTCGGGCATGAAGTCGCCGCCCAGGATGGCCAGGATGGGGAAGCTGGCGATGAAAGCGACGAGGGCCATGAACATCACGGCCAGCCGGTGGTTCAGGGACCACCCCAGGAGACGCTCGTAGCGCACGTGCAACGCGTCGAACCGCTCGTTGAAGCCGTGCAGGAGGCCCTTCAGCCCGCGGCGCGGCGCCGAGCCGGCCGCATGCCCTTCGTGCTCGACGTCGGGATCGACCCAGCGCGAGGAGAGCATCGGGTCCAGGGTGAAGCTCACGAACAAGGACACGAGGACGGCGGCGGCGACGGTGATGCCGAACTCGTAGAAGAAGCGGCCGACCATGCCGCCCATGAACGCGACCGGGATGAACACGGCCACGATCGTGAACGTGGTGGCCATGACGGCGAGGCCGATCTCGGCCGTGCCGTCGCGCGCGGCGTCGAAGTGGTCCTTCCCGCGCTGCAGGTGGCGCACGATGTTCTCGCGCACCACGATCGCGTCGTCGATGAGCATCCCGATGGCCAGGGAGAGTCCCATCAGGGTGAGCACGTTCAGGGTGAAGCCGAACGCCTTCATCGCGATGAAGGCGGCGATGACGGAGATGGGCAGGGTCAGCCCCGTGATGACCGTGGACCGCCACGAGTTCAGGAACAGGAACACGATGAGGACGGTCAGGATGCCGCCGATGATCATCGTGGTGTTGACGTCGTGGATGGAGTCGCGGATGAACGCGGAGTCGTCGCGCACGATCTGCAGCGACACTCCGGGAGGCAGGTCCTTGCCGATGCGATCGACGGCCGCGCGCACGCCGTCCGCCACCGCCACCGTGTTCGCGCCCGACTGCTTCTGCACGTCGAGGGCGAGCGCGGGCTGCTCGTCGAGGAAGGCCGCGTTGCGCGGCTCCTCGACCCCGTCCGTCACCTGGGCGAGGTCGCGCACGTAGATGGCGACGCCGCTCTTGCGCTTGACCGGGATGGCCGCGATGTCGTCCGCGCTGCGCCCGCGCGCGGTCACGCGCACGAGCGCCTCCGTGGCTCCGCGGTCCGCGGACCCGGCCGGTGCGTCCACGTTCTCGTGCTGCAGCGCCATCACGACGTCGGACAGTGAGACGTGATAGGCCTCGAGGCGCGCGCGATCCACCACCACCTGGATCTCCCGTGTGGCCTCGCCGACCAGGTTCACCGCGCCCACGCCGGGCACGGTTTCCAGGCGCCGCTTCACGACCTTGTCCGCGAGGTCGGTGGCGGCGGCAGGGGGGAGACCGGGCGCGTTCACGGCCACGGACACGATGGGCATCGCGCCCGGATCGATGCGCTGGACGATCGGCTCCTCGATCTCGCGCGGCAGGTCACCGCGGATGCCCGCCACCTTGCCGCGGATGTCCTGCGAGGCCACCTGCGTCGAGACCTCGAGGTTGAAGAGCACCACGATGTTCGACAGCCCTTCCTGGGACGTGGACTCGATGTGTTTGATGCCCTGGACGGTGTTGATCGACTCCTCGATGCGCTTCGTCACCTCGCGCTCGACCGTTTCCGGGGAGGCGCCCGGGTAGACGGTGGTGACGGTGACGATCGGGAACTCGACGTTGGGGAACATGTCCACCTTGAGCTGCCGGTAGGACGTGATCCCCAGGACGGCCAGGGCCACCATCATCATGGTGGCGAAGACGGGCTGCTTGATGGAGAGGTCGCTCAGGAACATGGCTACTTCCTCGCCGCCGTCTGGATCTCGACGGGCGAGCCCGAGGAGAGGGCGACGGGCGGGTCCAGCACGAGCACGTCGCCCGCCTTCACGCCGCTCGTGACCTGGACGGCGTCCGCGCCTTCCACGCCGAGGGCGACCGTGCGGCGCTCCGCCTTGCCCCCCTCGATCACGAACGTCTGGGCCTGGCTGGTTCCGTCACGCACGAGCGCGGCCGGCGGCACCACCAGCGCGCCGGACAACACCCCGATCTGGATGCGGGCCCGCGCGAAGAGGCCACCCACCAGGGCGGAGCTGCCGGGCACCTCGACCACCGTCTCGAACGAGCGGCTGCGGTCGTCCACAAGAGGCGCCACCCGCACAACGCGGCCGGTCACGGCCAGGCCGGGCATGCTGTCCACGGTCACGCTCACGGGCGAGCCCACGCGCACCTTGCCGTATTGCGTGGAGGGCGCGGAAGCGCGGAACTCGAGGACGGAATCGTCGACGAACGTGAAGAGGGGAGTGCCGGACGCGAGCATCGCCCCCGGGTCCACCATGCGCTTGGCGACGCGGCCGGAGAACGGGGCCTTGATCTCGGTACGGGAGAGCTGCTGGTTTGCGATCGACGCCTCCGCGCGCGCCTGGGCCAGTGCGGCCTCGGCGACCTGCAGGTTCACCTCCGCGGAAAGGCGGTCCTTGTCCGTGATGCCGCCCGTCTTGAGGAGGTTGTCCGCGCGGTCCTTCTCGACGCGGGCGTGGGCCTGGTTCGCTTCCCCGACGGCCAGGGACGCGCGCGCGCGCTCGGCACTCAGCCGGAAGTCCGTCGGGTCGAGCACCGCGAGCACCTCGCCCTGCGCGGCGCGGGCGCCTTCGTCGCGGCGGATCTGGAGGAGGCGGGCCGCGACCTCGGCCACCACCTGCACCTGGGACCGCGGCCGCAACGTGCCCGTGAGGACGACCTCGTCCTGCAGGTCCCGTTGCTCGACCGTCACCGTGCGGACGGGCACTCCGCGCGGCTTGGCTTCCGGCGCCGTCTGGGCCGTGCCGTCGCAGCCGGCCGCGGCGAGGGCGGCGGCCAGCGAGATCCCGAACAGATTCCTGCGCGTCATTCGCTTCCTGCCTTTGTCTGGGCCTCGGTGGAGGCCGATGCGGCGGCGGTGTCCAGGGGGTCGCGGCCCATGACCCAGCGCAGTACGGCCCGGGCGTTGGCATGCGCGTACAGCGCTTCCAGGCGCAGGCTCTCGGCCAGGGTGAGCGCGGCCTGGGCGTCGAGCACGTCGAGGGGCGTGGCCGCGCCCAGCGAGTAGTTCGCCTGGGTCATGTCCAGGGCCTTCTGGGCCTGGGTCACGTTGAGGTCGGCGGCCTCGAGGACGCGCCCGGCAGTCACGAGCACGTCGCGCGCCTGCTTGGCGGAGAGGCGGATCTCGTTCTCCAGCGCGATGCGGTCCTGGTCGGCCGACTCGCGGCGCGCCTTCGCCTGCGCGACCTTGCCCGAATTGCGGAAGCCGTCGAAGACGGGGATGGTCAGCGTGATGGCCGCATTCCAGCGCGTGTAGTCCCCCGAGAAGAAGTTGCCGGGCCGTCTCACCGAGTAGCCCCAGGCCGCGTTGAGGTCGAGGGAAGGCCGGAACTCTCCACGCACCACGCCGATCAGCTCGTCGTTGACGCGCACGGCCAGCTGCGCGGCCTTGACCTCGCTGCGGTTGGCCATCGCCTCCTGCACGACCGTCTCCAGGGACACCTCGAAGTCCTGGTGGACGAGGCTGTCCGAGGGCTCGACGGGCGCGTCGATCGGCCGCACCATGGCCGCGTTCAGGGCCCCGCGCGCGAAGTCCGCCTGGCCGCGCGTCCGCTCGTACACCACGCGCTGGTTCTCCAGCGCCACCTGCA
>Ga0111538_10000851_pt1 | contig 42212 bp, 37 predicted proteins | sample SoiMethybrSBSTD1_FD_79669 | JGI IMG/M metagenome (GOLD analysis project Ga0111538, IMG submission 79669) | Bulk soil microbial communities from a Populus tree surrounding site in Tennessee, USA - Soil MetaG P. TD hybrid SBSTD1 (version 2)... | ecosystem: Environmental > Terrestrial > Soil >...
ACCGGATCGGCCACGGCTGCCGGCTGCGCGAAAACGGCGACCTCCTCCACTACATCAACGACCACCGCATCCCGCTCGAATGTTGCCCGTCGAGCAACGTGCAGACCGGCGCGGTGCCCGATCTCGCCTCGCATCCGCTCAAGCTCTACTTCGATCTCGGCCTACGCGTGACGGTGAACACCGACAATCGGCTGATCACCGACACCACGGTATCCAAGGAGCTCTGGCTCGTGCACTCGCGGATGGGAGTGCCGTTCCGCGACGTGAAAAGCATGATCGTCGCGGGCTTCAAATCGAGCTTCCAGCCGTTCCACGAGAAACAGGCCGCGCTACGCCGCGTCACCGCCGAGCTCGATCGCTACGCCGACGACGGGAGCCTGCGCGCGCCCGCCGCGGCCGACGCGCCGCCGCCCCGCGCACGCACGAGCTCGGAGCTGTACGAGGCGCCCGCGCCGACGCGCGGTTGATCAGAATTTCACGCCGGCGCGCGGATCCTCGGTTTGATGCTCGGCGATCGCATCGACCGCCCGCTCGAGCTCCGCGCTGTCCTGCTCGGGCAGCTTGATCATGAACCGCACGTAGAGGTCGCCCTGCTCGTTCTTGCGCCGCACGCCGCGCGCCTTGAGCCGCACCGTCTGGCCGCTCTGCGCACGGCGCGGCACGGTCAAGGTCACGTCGCCGTCCGGTGTCGGCGCCCGCACCTTGGCGCCGCGATACGCCTCGGCCACGCTGATCGGCAGATCGAGGTGCAGATCCAGACCCTCCCGCCGAAAGTGCGGGTGATGCCCGACGTGGATCACGATCACCAGATCGCCCTGCGGGCCCCCGAGCACTCCGGGAGCCCCGCGACCCGCAAGCCGCAGCTTGTCGCCCTCGCCTGCTCCTGGCGGAACGCGCACCGTGACCTCCGTTCCGTCCTGCGCCTGGAGCTTGAGCTCGGCGCCGCGCAGCGCGGAGACGAAGTCCACGGTCACGTCGAGCGCCGTGTCCGCTCCCTTGCCCGGGCGCGCCCCTGCACCGCGCGCGCGCGCACCGAACAGATCACCGAACAGATCGGAAAAACCGCCGCCGCCTCCTCCCGCTTCCGGCGTCGTGAAAAGGTCTTCCACGCTGACCGTCGAGCCGTTGCGACGAAAGCGCGTCGTGCGGCCGCCCGTGCCGCGCTTGTAGGCGCGCATGACGTCGGCGTTGAAGCCCTCGCGCAAGCCGTCCTCGCCGAACTCGTCGTAGAGCTTCCGCTTCTTCGGGTCGCTCAGCACGGTGTACGCGCGATTCACCTGCTTGAAGCGGGCTTCGGCCTTGCGGTCACCGGGGTGGCGATCGGGATGGAGCTTGGCCGCGAGCTTTCGATACGCCTTTTTGATGTCGTCCGAGCTCGCGGTTTTTTCGACGCCGAGCTCGTTGTACAAATCGGCCATAGAAACCAAGAAAAGCTAAGCGCCTTCCTGGCAAACGGCAAGCGGCGGCAAGGTCAGGAGCGAGGTCCTCGCCTACCGCGTGGTTCTCCGCCGCGAAGTCTGCAGCTCACCACCAGCGAGTCGACTTCCCGATCGGGCGGCAAGTCTCGAAAATCAGCGGTCCAGACGGCTTTGTCGAAGCCGGCGTAGTGGAGCAGCGCGGCCAGCTCGAGCGGAAAAAACTGACGGTGCGTAAGCGGCACCGTCCAGGCCTTTCCGCGCTCCGGGGTGAACTCGACGCGCACCAAGAGGAGTTGGCGCAGCGGGTCGTACTCGAAACGCTCCGCGTAGCGCAGGAGCTCGCCAGTCTCCGGGTGGCGCAGCCGGGGTGCGCCGTAGCGGCGGTTCGGATCACGGCACAGATCGGCCGCCCGCGGCGTCGAATAGTCGAAGACGAAGCGGCCGCCCGGAGCCAGATGCTCGCGCACCCGGGCCAGGAACGCCTCCACCTCGGTCCGCCGATACAGGTGCAAAATCGCGTTGAAAGGCGCAATAACCAGCGGAAAGCGCCGCCGCAGTTTGACGCGCTGCATGTCGCCGTGAACGGCGCGCACGCGCTTCCGCACCGGCTCCGGCTCCGCCCGCAGTCGGTCCGCCAGACTCGCCAGCATCGGCTTCGAAAGGTCGATCCCGACCACGTCGAACCCGGCCCGGGCGATCGGAATCGCTACCCGACCGTTGCCGATCCCATACTCGAGGACCGGGCCCCCGAAGATGTGCGCCTGGCGCACATAATAGGCGACGTCTGCGCCGCGCTTCGCGTAGGTCTTGGTGTAGTAGGCGACGTCTTCGTAGAACGCGAGCGCGCCGGCGTCGCCGGCATGGCCCAGCTCGGCGAGCGAAACCTTGGATCGGGACCCGGGGCGCAAACGCGCCACCGAGCTCACAGATTCATCTGTTCGAGCTCGGCGATGTACTCCTGAACGACCTCGGCGCTGTCGCGGTGGAACCGGACCTTACCGGCGGCTATCTCGCGTAGCGCGGTGACGGCGGGCTTGTTCTTGGAGCCGACTAGCGGGCCGATACCCTTCATCAAGGTTCGGGTGCGCGATGCGGCAAGCACCACGAGGGCGAAGCGGTTCTCTTCCTGTTCGAGGCAATCTTCTACGGTGACACGCGCCATTTCGAAATTGGCTCCTCGGGGCTTCGGGGGGCGGAAACCCTAGTCGAGCTCGGCCCCCTGCGCAAGCCGCGCTAAAAGCAGGCGATATGACCCACTACCCCACCGCGCAGATCTCCCCACGCCTCATCGTTTGCGGCGCTCCCGGGGCCGGAAAATCAGCTCTTTTGCGGCAGCTCCCCGGACTCGTCGCCCTCGAGCTTCCGGCAGGCAGCTATGCGGAGGGCCTGGTCCCGACCGCGCCCGGCACCGCGCTGGTCGTGATTGACGCGACCGAGGGCGTGACGCCCGCCGCCGCACGCGATCGAAACGCGCTCTCGCTGTTCGGAATCTCGGAGCTCGGGCTCGCGATCAACAAGATGGATCAGGTCGGCTACGCCGAATCAGCGTACCGCGGGCTGGTCGCCGCCTACGCGGCGCTCTCGCCCGGAAACGCCGCTCCCGTCGCAATCCCGCTAGCGGCCCTCGCGGGAGACAACGTGGGGGAGCGCAGCGCGAACATGCCCTGGTACTCGGGACCGACCTTGCGCGAGCATCTCGACGCGATCGCGGCGAGCCCGGCGCGAACCGAGCCGCCGCTGAGATTCGTCGTGCAGTCGGCGGCACGAGCGGCGGGCCTTGCGATCGCTCACGGGACCATCCTGAGCGGCAGCGTGCGCCGGGGCGAGCGAATTCGAGTGTTGCCCGAAGGACGCGAGAGCGGCGTCATTCGCATCGAGCAGAGCGGGAGCGAGCTCGAGTCCGCGAGCGCCGGGGACGCCGTGGCGCTCGTTCTGGAGGCCGCCGTCGAGCTCGAGCCGGGCATGATGCTCGTCGCGCCCCAGGCGCCCGCAACCGTCGCCGACCAGATCCAGGCCACGCTGCTTTGGATGCACGACGAACCGATGTTCCCGAGCCGGTCGTACCAGATCGAGATCGCCGGGCAGACGCTATTGGGTAGCGTCACCGCGATCCGCCACAAGCTCGACCTCGAGAGCTCCGCGCGGCTTGCGGCGCGACAGCTCGCTGCGGGCGAGATCGGCTCGTGCAACCTGAGCCTGGAACGACCCGCGGTTTTCGACTCATTTCGCGAAAATCGCGCCACGGGCGGGTTCTGGTTGCGGGACGAAGCCTCCAAGCGGGCGGCCGGCTTCGGTCTCGTGCACTTCGCTCTGCGCCGCGCGCACAACATCCACCGCCAGGCCGTGGACGTCGACCAGCGCGCACGCGCGGCGATGAAAGGGCAGCGACCGTGCGTGCTGTGGTTCACGGGCCTTTCCGCTTCGGGCAAGTCCACCATCGCCAACCTGGTGGAGAAGCGCCTGTACGCGTTGGGACGCCACACGTATCTGCTGGACGGCGACAACGTGCGCCACGGGCTCAACAAGGATCTCGGCTTCACCGACACCGACCGCGTCGAGAACATTCGACGCGTGGCCGAAGTCGCCAAGCTGATGGTCGACGCGGGTCTGATCGTTTTGGTCTCGTTCATCTCGCCGTTTCGCGCGGAGCGGCGCATGGCGCGCGAGCTGCTTCGGCCCGGCGAATTTCTCGAAGTGTTCGTCGACGTCCCGCTCGCCGAGGCCGAGCGACGCGATCCCAAGGGCCTGTACCGGAAGGCGCGACGCGGCGAGCTCCAGCATTTCACGGGCATCGACTCCCCCTACGAAGCGCCCGAAAACCCCGAGCTTCACCTCGATACCTTCAAGCTGTCACCCGAAGCAGCCGCCGAATTGGTGCTGGAACGGCTCGAAGCCGACGACTGATTGCGCAATTTTTCGCGCAAACCCGCTCTCGACCCGCGTGGAAAATTGGGGCGCGGCTCGAACCCCCTCGTACGGAGTCTCTTGGCGAGCGGCTTGTGGTGACCTAGGACCAGCCTGTGCCAGAGCGCCCCGGGTCGTCGTCGTATTTGACGGTGGTGCTGGCATTGATCGCCGGGCTGGCCCTGGGCTCGCACCCTAGCTTCACGCCCGTGGCGTGGGTGCGGGCGCTGTTCGGACGCGTCGAAATGGATGCGAACGCCGCGGTGCGTCCGCTGGACTCGCCCGCGCCCGCGACCGCGGCGACAGCGAGCGATCCCGGTCGCCCGCCGGCGCACACGGCCGAGCTCGATGCGCTGCGCCGCGCCGAGCACGAGCTGTTTCCGAAACTGTTCGCTCCGGGCTCGCCGGCGCCCGCTTCGCTCGCAGTGGCGCTGCTGCCGCCGCTCCACGATTTCAGCGATCTGCAAATGCCCGACATCGACGTGCCACGGGCATCAGCGGTGGGAGTTTACCTGCGCTACTTCACGCAGAGCTCCGGCGGACGCGGGTTGATGGAGCGCTGGCTCGAGCGGCGCGGGCGCTACCGAGCCTCCGTCGACCGCGCGCTCGAAGCGGCGGGTTTGCCGCGCGCCCTCGAAGCCGTCGTGATCGCCGAAAGCGGCTACCATCCCCGCGCTGTTTCGACCGCAGGAGCCGTCGGTCTGTGGCAGCTGATGCCGGATACGGCGCGGGCTTACGGCCTGCGCGTCGAGTCGGCCTACGACGAGCGCCGAGACCCCGTGCGCGCCAGCGACGGCGCGGTCAAACACCTGGCTTTCCTGCGCGACAAGCTGACGAGCTGGGAGCTCGTATTCGCGGCCTACAACGCGGGCCTGAAGCGCGTCGAGGACTGCATGCGGGCCGGCGCAAGCACCGACTATTGGAACCTCGCTGAGCGCCCCGACGTGTTGCCGCTCGAGACGCGCCTCTACGTCCCCAAGGTCTTGGCGCTGTCGCTCGTGCTGCAGAACCTCGACACCTTCGGCTTCGGCTCGAAGCCGGACGTGACACCGGCGCTTCCGGCGGCGGGCGCCGGACCGCTCGCTGCATCGGCGCTTCTGCCCGGGCTTCCGGGGCTCCCGGGCGACTCGACGGGTACCCGCGGCAGCTTGCGGCTGGCGATGTCGAGCGCGCTCGATCAGGACCCGGCGTTGACGCTCCACGCCGCGTTCGTCCCGCGCGATTCGCGGGCGATCGTCGTCGTGCCGACCGGAGCGATCACGGCCGCGAGCCTCGACGACCCTGCGTGGAACGATCCCGACCCGATCGGCGATCCGCTCGGAATCGACCGCGCCGATCAGGAGCCCGAGATCAGCGCGCTCGCGGTGAGCAACAACGAAGACTACGAGCGAACCTATCGCGTGATGCCGGGCGATACGTTGTCGCGAATCGCCTCGAAATTCGCGATCAGTCAGCGCGCTCTCGCCGACGCGAACGGCATCGACAATCTCGCGCTGGTCCGCATCGGACAGACCTTGCACATCCCGCGCGACGCTACTGGCTCGAGCGGGAGCCAGAGCCGGGCGACGGCGACCGTGTACTTCGCGAGCCCTGGCGACACGGTATCGAAGATCGCGCAGTCGTTCGGCATCAGCGAACGGCAGGTGATCCTGGACAACGACCTGAAGGATCCGGGCTACGTGCGCGAAGGGCAGATCTTGCGGATCCGCGTGCCGAAATCCAAGGCGCGCTCCTACCTCGACCCGTGACTCACGGCGGCACCTCGCCGTGCGCACAGCGGGCGAGCGTGGTCAGAAAATCCTCGGCCCAGGTGATGGCCGTGGTGCGTCCGACGCTGGCGAGCAGTTTCTCGTGGCGCGCCTGGCGTTCGGCGAGCCCCATGCGCAGCGCGTGATCGAGATCACGCGCGAGGCCCTCGACGTGCCAGGGGTTGGTCAAGAGTGCGTCGGTCAGCTCGGAGGCCGCACCCGCAAAGCGCGACAGCACGAGCACGCCGGGGTCCGCCGGATCTTGCGCCGCAACGTACTCCTTGGCGACCAGGTTCATGCCGTCGCGGAGCGGCGTCACGTAGCCGACGGCCGCATTCCGGTAGAGCAAGGACAGCTGATTGCGCGTGAACGATCGATAAAGGTAACGCACGGGCACCCAGTCCGCGTCGCCGAATTCGCCGTTGATGCGGCCGACGATGTGCTCGACGCGTTCGCGCTGCTCGGCGTACTCGGGCACGTCGCCGCGCGACGGCACCGAGATCTGCACCAGCGATACCTTGCGCCGCCACTCCGGAAACTGCTCGAGCAGCTGCGCGAAACCGGAAAGCCGCTCCGGGATGCCCTTGGTGTAGTCCAGTCGATCGACGCCCAGCACCAACCGGCTCGGCGCGATCGCGCGCATGAGCGCCGCCGCCTCCTGCGCCGACGCGTGCGCCGGCGATTCCTGAAATTGCTCGGGGATGATCCCGATCGGAAAGGCGCCGATGCGCGTGCGCCGAGCGCGGTACTCGATCACGTCGTCGCCGATGCGCGCGCCGGGAACCAGCGCGGCGCAGCTCCGGAAGTTTGCTGCGTAATTTGTGGTGTGAAACCCCAAGAGGTCGAGCTCGAGCAGTGCGACCAGGATCTCCTCGGCCCACGGCAGCAGGAAGAACAGGTCCGGGCTCGGGAACGGCACGTGCATGAACAGGCCGATCGGCCCTTCGTGACCGCGCTCTCTCAGCTTCTGCCCCAGCAGAAGCAGGTGGTAGTCGTGAACCCAGACCATGTCCTTCGGACCCACCAGCCGCGCCGCGGCGGTTGCAAACGCCGCGTTGGCCTCGTGGTACGCAGCGAAGTCGCGCTCCGCGACGCGCATCCGGGTCGGGAACGAATGCAAGAGCGGCCAGAGCGCGCTGTTGCAAAGACCGTTGTAGTAGTGGCGCTGCCACTCCTCGGGAAAGTCGACCCACGCGAGCTTCGGGCGCACCGCTTCATCGAGGCCGAAGCGCGTCGCGTCCGCTCGCGCAGCCGTGCGGCCGCTCCAGCCGAGCCACACCCCTTGGCGTGCCGTCAGAGCGGGCTCGAGTGCCGAGACCAGACCGCCCACGTTGCGCTTTCGGCCGTCCTTGGCTTCCCCCGCGGAGCGCAGCTCGGGCAAGCGGTTGGACACGACCAGCAAGCGGTAGCGCGCCGCGCCGGGCTCCGGGGGAATGCTGGTCGGCTCGACGGGCCTCGGGCAAGGCGGCGACGCCTGATCGCCGTCGCCGCGCCGCAGCGCGATCAGCCACTTCAGGAAGCGGCACGCTGCTTCGACGTCGTCCAGCCGCCAGCGGGCGGCGGTCGGCCGATCGAGATCCGCGCCGACCACCACCGATTCGTCTTCCGCGGCCAGGCTGCGGAACATGTCCTCGTCGGTGACGTCGTCGCCGAGCGCGAGCAGGCGGCTGCGATCACCGGCCTGCTCGCGCAACCAAGGTACGGCGCTCGCCTTGTCCATGCGCGCAGGCCGAACCTCCAGCACTTCGGCGCCGCGCAGCTGCTCGAAACCGGGGTGCTGTGCCAGCCAGGCGTGAACGCGATTTCCGACCTCGACCTCGGCGGCGTCGCGATCTTCGGTCGACACTTTGCGGAAGTGAAAAGCCAGCGACCAGGTCTTGCGCTCGATCAACGCGCCCGGATAGCGAGCGACCACGCGGCGCAAGTTCTCGGCGAGGCTCTCCACCTCGTCGGGCTGGCCGGTCGCGCACGGCTCCCAGGCGCCACGGCCCCGGCGCCAGCCACCGTGCTCCGCGACCAGGAAAACTCCCTCACAGCCGCCGAAAAACGCCTCGAGGGTCTCGCGTGGGCGCCCGCTCACCACGGCCAGCGCTACGCCCGGCGCGGTGGCCAGCGTCTGGATCAGAGCCACGAGCTCCGGCCCCGGCCGCGCTTCGTCGGGTGTGGACGCGAACGGCAGCAGCGTGCCGTCGAGGTCGGTCAGGATTGCGAGCGGCGTCCAGCGACCGAGTTGTGTCCAGTGCTCGTGCTGCGCCACGAACTCGATTGTAGTCAGAACTCCGGCGGCGTGCTGCCTTCCGGCCGTTCTACACCAGCGAGCCTTATCCCGCTGTTTTGCCCCAGATCGTAGATATGCGCGCGCAGCGGGCCTTCGGACTGCCCGTTGAAGACATCGACGACCACGTAGCGCGAAGAATCGCCGGCGGGGGGACCCCCGTCGCTCGCGATCGCGTCGACCGTCACGCAAACTTCCGCATTTTTCCCCGGGGTCACAGCAAACGGCTTGCTGATCGGCTTCGCGTCGCTGCCGGCATAAGCGGCGGCGCGATAGGCATATTTCGCCTCGGGCAGGACCCCAGTGGCGCGCGCCAGATCCACCGCGCACAGCGAGCGCCCGCGCACGGTGACGTCGGTAAGTGGGGAAAGCCGCGACAGGTAGCGCCTGAGCAACCGGCGTTGCCGCTCGAGCAGCTGCTCGATCAGGAATTCGCGCTGGCGCGGCTGGGTGTAGTCGCCGACCGCGACCGCGGCCCTCACGTGAGCCGCGCTGAAGCGAGCGATGATCCGCGCGGCCCAGGCGCCGTCGCTCTCGGTCATGCGCCCGAACGCCGGGTTCGGGTAGCCGCCGCGCCACTTGTCGGCCTCGAAGTCGCGCGCGTTGAAGAACCCGAAGATTTCCGCGCCACGCGTTCGGCGCGCGCGATCCCAGGGTCGCTCGATCACGCCCAGCGTGAGGTAGTCCTCGAACAGGTAACCGAAGTCGAGATAGTACGTGTGGCCGAGCCGCTTCGAGATCCCCTCCCAGTCCCACTCGCTACCGAAGCAGTCGCCGAGGTCGATGTACCAGTGGCGGATGTAGCCGGGGGACGAGTCCTTGTCCTTCTCGTCCAGCGCCATCCAGGTGTTCATCGTGTTCTGCTCTCGCGAGTCGAAGTGATTGAACCAGGCGGCGAGCAAGCGCGCGCCCCGCAAGTCGCGGCGATCTTCGTGCGGGATCGCGTCGTTCGGATCGTCGTCGCGCGTGCCCTCGTAGCGAAACGGCCCGATCGTGCGCCCCGGCAGCCATTGCGATGCGACCATCCGAATCAGCCCGCCGCGGCGCGACGCGTGCGCCAAGAGCTCGCCGAGCTTTGCTTGATCGAAGGGTCGGGTCTCTCCCGAATTGTCCGTGTATTCGAGCCCCGGCTTGAGCTTGAGCAGCGACTGCCGGATGTAGACGATCGAGTCGCACGGCGCCCACCAGCCGGCCGCGTAGTAAAAGCGCGAGGCGATCGCGGTCGCGCCTGTCGCGCGCTCGGGCTGCTCCGGGGTGTCGGCCTTGAGCATGAACTTTCGCCCGTTGATGCGAACTCGAAAACCCGGGTTGGCGCCGTTCGGCTTCCCCATGTCGATCAGCCACGAGCCGTCCGGTCCGTTGGTGTCGGGTGCCAGGCCCTCGCACGACCCGCGCGCGAGCTCCTCGGGCGTCATTGCTTGGCGCCCGATGCGGTTCGTGAACCAGCTCGAATCCGGCACCTCGTCCAAGCTGTTGACGTTGACCGCGGCACCGCCCGGATCGACCGCAAAAAACCGCGAAATCGGCCGAAACACCGTGTTGTCCGCGGCGTCCCAGACCAGCGGCGACTCGTACTCCTCGGGAATGCAAATCTTGTGGCCGGGGTCTTCCTTGGGTGGATCGGGATCGGGATGACACTTGGCGTGGAACGGCCGCATGTCATCGTCTTTCCAGAGCGGCGCTTTCAACGGAAAGCGCCGTTCGGCCGCGGCGCAACCGAGCGAGCCGATCGCGGCGAGCACCAGCACCGAGTAGTGTCCGAGGTCGAAGATCCGAAACATCGCGCGATTCGCCCGCGACTCTACGGCTGCGCAGCCAGGCTAGCCACGCTAAAGTCGCGCGCAACCCGAAGGGGGCGAGCTTGCGCTTTTGGTCGATGCTGCTTTTTGCAGCAGCAACGTTCGTAGCATCGGCAGCTTGGAGCGCGGAACCGGTCGGCACCCTGACCGTCACCGACGAGCAGGCGAGCTGTCCTTCTTCGGTTCAGCTCGAAGCGCGCGTCGATCAATTGCTCGGAGCGCCGGGCCAGACTCGCGCGCGCATGTTGGCGGCGGGGATCGGCGCGTCCGTCCGCTTCGTCGGCGAGGGCGGCGGTCATCGCGCCGACATCGAGCTGCACGGGGCGCGCAGCGGCCAGCGCACTTTGTCGGACACTGGCGCCGACTGCCGGGAGCTGGCCGAGGCCGCGGCGCTCACGCTCGCGATCCTGATCGATCCCTCGTTCGTCCCGCCGACCGCGAGCCCGCCGAGCGCGGCGAGCGGCGCGTCGGCCGGTGGTGCGTCCGCAAACGTTACGCCCGGACCCCGCGCGACCGAACCAGCGCCCCAGCCGTCCCGCTTGCCCCCGCTCCCACCTGCATTCCCTCCGCCACGCCCGCCCCTACCACCAGTCGAGCGGCGCGCCGGCTCGGCATCGGCGTCGCTGGTCGCAGGCGGAGGCGTGACGAGCCGCCTGACTCGACCCCTGATGGCCGCGCTCGCCGGCGGCGCCGTGCTCGACCTTTCGAGCCGCTTCGGCTTTCGCGCCCTGGCGATCTGGATTCCGCCCTCCAGCGTCGACGTGCCGCCGGCGAAGATCGAGCTCGAGCTCTTGTTAGGCTCGTTCGAACTGTGCGCGCACTTCCCTCGCCCGGAGCCGGCCTTCAGAGTTTCTACCTGTGCCGGTTTCAGTGCCGGGAGCATCAAAGCAGCCGGCAGCGGCTACGCCGTGGACCTGGCGACCCGAGCCGGGTTTTACGCCATTCAGGCCGGGCTTTCGGGGGACCTTCCGCTCCGCGAGCCGCTCGGGCTCTGGCTGGACGGCAGGGCCTACTACCCCCTGACCCGGTACGTGCTCGAGGTGACTGGCGCCGGCACGCTCGAACCCACCAAAATACCAGCGGTTTCCGCGACAATCGGCCTCCGCTTGAGATTGTTCTGATCGCGATTCAGCGGAAGTGACACATACGGGGGGCGACGGTCTTCTGTCGATGAGCCTGGATGACTTCCGCGCGTTCTACGAGGCGCACTTTCACTTCGCGTGGCGAGTGCTGCGCCGGCTCGGGGCGCGCGATGACGAGCTACCCGACCTGCTCCAGGAGGTGTTTCTGGTCGCGCACAGGAAGCTGCCGGAGTTCGAAGGGCGCGGGCGCGTGACGACGTGGCTGTTCTCTATCTGTCACAACGTGTTTCGCTCCGCACGCCGGCGGCGGCGCGAGCAACCGCTGGCGGAAGACGCGACGAGTGAAACGATCGCGGCCGGCCGAGCGCGCGAGGACGTGCTGTCCGCTCGCGAGTTGTTGCTGGGACTGCCGGAAGAACAGCGCATCGTGTTCCTGCTCTTCGAGCTCGAAGGCTTGAGCGGAGACGAGATCGCCGAAGCGCTTTCGATTCCGGTCGGCACGGTGCGCTCGCGTTTGCGCCTCGCGCGCGAGAGCTTCCGAAGCGCGCTCGAGACCGTGACGCGTGAGCCAACCGGCGCGGGGTATCGCAATGTCTGACCCCAAACGCTTGCTCGAGGCGGGCGGAAACGCGAGTGAGCTCGAACGCGAGCTCCTGGCGCGGGAGATCACGACCTTGCCGAGCGAAAAGCTCGAACAGGCGGTCTGGCAGCGCGTGCTCGTCGCGCTGCCGCCAATCGGCCCCGGCTCGCCCGGCGGGGGCAACGGGGCAGGCGGCGACGGTGGCTTGAGCGGGACCGGAGCGGCCGGCGGGAGCACCGGAGGCGCGGCGGCGGGCGGTGCGAGCGCGGCCGCTGCGAGTACGGGCGCGGGCGGAGTGCTGGTCGGCGCGGCGAAAGCGAGCGGGCTCGGCGTAGCCAAGGCGCTCGCGATCGGCGTGTTCGCCGGGACCGTAGCGGTCACCGGCGCCGCCGAGCTTTCGGAGCGCGTGGCCCCCGGGGTCACGGTACCGGCCGATCGGCGAGAAAGCGCCGCGGAGCCAGTGCTCGAACCGCCAGCGCCTCGACTTCGGTCCGCGGCCGCCGCGGCTCCGAGTTTGCCCGCGCCGACGCTGCCTGCGTCGCGGCGCTCCTTCGCTCGAAGCGACGAAGCTATTGTTCCGCCCGCGCAGCCCGGATCGGCTTCCGCTCGCTTCGAGATGCCGACCAGCGATCTCGCCAGCCGCACGCGCGCCGAGCGCCTCGCTCTCGAGCGAGCGCGCCAGGCGCTACGGGGCGGAGATCCGGGAACCGCGCTGACGCTGGTCGAGGGCGCTTCGCAAACGGGAAGCGTGCTCGCTCAAGAGCGCGAAGTGCTGGCGATCGAGGCGCTGAGCGCTGCCGGAAGGAGCGCCGAGGCGAGGACCCGTGCCCGCAGCTTCATGAGCCGCTTCCCCGGCAGTCCCCACCAGAATCACGTCGTGCAATTCGCGCGCTGACCACGATGACGAAGAAGCTGAAAATCGCGGCCTGGCTCGGGATCGGCGCGGTCGCGCTCGCGATCGGCGCCAGCGCCGCGCCGACGCGCAGCGCGGCGGATGCGCGCTCGGAACCGCCCCCCGAGGACCAGGGCCGGATCTGCGTTGCCGAACGCGCGGGCGCCGCGGGGCCCGTGAGCTGGCATCCCGCGACGCTGGCCGTCGTTCTCGGCTCCACGCCCGACGCGGCGACGCTGCTGGCCGACCTCGAAGATCAGCTCGATTACGCCGAAGAAAGCAGTAACCCGATGGCGCTCGACCTCGACCCGGCCGACGCCTCGAAGCAGAAGCGGCTTCGCGCGGAGCTCTGGCCGCGCGTGACCGCGGCCCAAACGCTGTTTTTGCCGGAGCTCGTGCGATGCAGCGACGCCGCGGCCCGCTATTCGCTCTGGCGCGAGCACGCCGCGCTCCCGCCAGCTCCGCCGCAACTCCGGCAACGCGCGTGGGCAACCGCGACGCTCGCGGTGGTTCGAAGCGGCGAGGGTCCACGCCTCGCGGCGCGTTTGCGGGCGCGAAGTGCCGAACCCGGTTCCGCGATCGCGCTCGTGATCGAGCCGCTCGCGCGCGTCGACGGCCTGTCGCGGCTCGGCGAGCGCGCGAAAAAGCTCGCGGAACGCGCGCGCCGCGCCGGGCGAACCGCGCCGCCGCTGCTTGCGCTGCTCGCGGCGGCAAGCGACGCTAGCGACGTCCCGATCGCGCTCGGAGCCGGCGATCTGGCCGTGGTTCCTCGACTCGGCTCGCTGGCGCGGCTTCCCGAGTTCACGGCCGAGATCGAGCGTGCGCTGGATTCCGGCGATCGCTTCGTCCACTGGCCCGAGCCGATCGTCTCGGATTCGAATTCCGGCGCGGGCGGGTGATCGCCGGAGCGCAGCAGGGGCACTCATGATCATGGGAGAACACATGTTGGAGAGACTTCTGGTGACGTCGGCGATCGGATGCGCGCTGCTCGCTTCGGCTTGCTCGGACGACGTGAAGACGGTCGGTGACAACAAGGGCGCATCCAACCAGACGGAGTACGGGGTCAGCGACATCACCGGCACCTGGGATCTGACGGCGTCGGTGAGCGAAACGGGTGAAACGATCACCGGTACGCTCGAGATCGCGCGTCAGATCTTTCGCCTAGAGATCGCGGGCGTCGCGATCGACTACTCCACTGTTCCCGAGCAGTGGCTCTGGGTCGACACTGGTAACGGCGGCACGTACTACGGCGTCACGCACGACGGAGGAGAAAGCCTCGGCTTTCCGCCTGAAGAAAGCGCGCTCGACCTGGGCGTGATTCCGGCGGACATCGCCGGAGGCTGGACGGCCCTCACGGAGCGCAGCATCGAGGATCGCCAATTGCGCGCCATCGTGCAGCGGCACCTTGTCATCCTGAGCTCGACTCCCGGCGCCAACGGGGGCAAGGCAGGCACGCTCGAAGTCGAACGCTTCGAACCCGCGCGCTCGATCTTCGGCGACCTGGGAGGCTCCTGGACCATTGGGACGCGCTACGACCTCACGGGGGGCTGCTCGGCTAGTCTTCGTGACACCACGGTCAACGCGGGCTGCAACGGAACGGGACCACGTTCCGACGGCTCGATGACGTTCACGATGCGAGACGGCCTCGGCACCGGCACTACCAGCGGCGGCCTCGAGATTTCGGCGGTTCGCCGTTAGTCGCCCGCAGGCCACACCTTGCCGCTGCGCTGCGTGTCGAGGCGGTAGTCCGAGTACCGTCGATCGAAGATTTCCCGGCCGAGCGCCTCGGCGGCGAGCTCGGGTGACGCCGGATCGCGCACCACCTCGCTGCGGCTGTTGCCGATCCCGCGCACCACACCGACGAAATCCGAGTGCGTGTAGCGCGCGAATTCCTGGATCTGATGGATGATGCCCAGCGTCGCGCCGGGATACGTCTCTTCGGAAGCGAGCACGAGCCCGATCCGCTTTTTCGACATGCGTTCGATGACCTGCGCCGAGCCCGGGTACGAAGCGGCGTAGTAGCAGAAGGTGCGATCGAAAAACGCCTTGAGCTGCGCGGACAGGCCGTACCAGTAGACCGGCGAGCAGAACACGACGCCTTCGGCCCCGAGATAGCGCTCGAAGAACAATTCGCGAAAGCGGTCGTCGATTCGACATTCGCCGTCCGGGCGGCGGCACTGCCGGCAGTCGCGCAGAAAGCTCGAGACGAAGTCGTCGACGAAACACGTCGAAGCCTCGGCTCCCGCGGACTCGGCGCCGCGCTGAACAGCAGCCGCGAGCAGCGCGGAATTGCCCGTGCGCCGCGGACTGCCCACGAGAACCAGCAGTTTCTTCGGATCGGTCATGTGGCGATGAGTAGTGCCTTTACGCTTTTTTTACGCCGGACGCGCCTGGCTCGCTTTCATGCCGCGGCGAGACCATGCTGATCCTCGGCCATGACCGAGGCGCGTCCCGATCCCGACGAGCTCCTCCGCCGCGTCGAAGCCGAGGCGAAAAACGGCCGCGGGCGCCTCACCATCTTTTTCGGCGCCGCGCCGGGGGTCGGAAAAACCTTCGCGATGCTGGAAGAAGCTGCGTTTCAGCGCGATGTCGAGGATCGCGACGTGGTCGCCGGGGTGGTCGAAACTCACGGGCGCTTCGAAACCACGACGCTCCTGGCAGGGTTCGAGCGCCTGCCACCTCGGCAGCTTTCTTACCGCGGGAAGACGCTCACCGAATTCGACCTCGACGCTGCGCTCGCGCGCAAACCCAGCCTGATCCTCGTCGACGAGCTCGCGCACACCAACGTCGAGGGCTCGCGCCACAAAAAGCGCTGGCAAGACGTCGAGGAGCTGCTCGACGCCGGCATCGAGGTGATGACGACGGTCAACGTGCAACACGTCGAGAGCTTGAACGACGTCGTCGCGCAGATCACCGGCGTCGTCGTGCGCGAGACGGTGCCCGACTCCGTGCTCGATGCGGCGGACGAGATCAAACTGATCGATCTCACGCCGGACGAGCTCCTCGAACGCCTGCGCGAGGGCAAGGTGTACTTGCCCGCGCAGGCCGAACGCGCGCTCGACAACTTCTTCAAGAAGGGGAACCTGCTCGCGCTGCGCGAGCTCGCATTGCGCAAGACCGCCGAGCGCGTCGACGCCGACATGCAGGCCTGGCGCCGCGCCCAGGGCATTGAAAAGACCTGGGCCGCTTCCGACCGCTTGCTGGTCTGCATCAGCCCGAGCCCGCACTCCGCCGCGCTACTGCGCACCGGCCGGCGCATCGCGGCGGGTCTGCACGCCGAATGGCTCGCGGTGAACGCGGAGACGCCGCGCGCGCTCCCGCTGCCTGCCGCCGATCGGGCGCGGATCTCCGCGAATTTGCGGCTGGCGGAGCAGCTCGGAGCGGAAACCGTGAGCCTGAGCGGACAGCACGCGGCCGCCGAGGTGCTGCGGCTCGCGCGGGAGCGCAACGTGACCAAGATCCTGGTCGGCAAGCCGCGGGCGCGCTTTCGCGACCGTTTCGGCCGCTCGTTCGTCGACCAGCTGATCCTCGGCAGCGGCGACATCGACATCTACGTCACGGCGGGCGAAAGTCAGCGCGTCGAGATCGCGCCGGCGCTGCCCGCCACTGCCCCACGGCGGCAAGCCGGCTACGCCGCCGCGCCTTTGGTCGCCGCTGCCACGACCGCGCTCGCTTTCATCCTGTTCGGCCGCCAGCACCTGGCCGACGTCGCCATGACGTACTTGCTCGGTATCGTGCTGGTGTCGATGCGCTTCGATTTTCGCGCCGCGCTCGCCGCAGCGATCGTGAGCGTGCTCGCGTTCAACTTCTTCTTCTTGCCGCCGTACCTGACATTTTCGATCGGCGACCTGCGCCACGTGGTCACCTTCGGCGTGATGTTGCTGGTCGCGGTCGTGATCGCGGGACTCACGCAGCGTGTGCGCGACCAGGCCGCTGCCGCCCGGAGCAACGAGCGGCGCACTGCGTTGCTTTACGCGATGAGCCAGGAGTTCGCGCGCACCCTCGACACGAAGACGCTGGCGCTCGTCGCCGCTCGCCAGATCGAACAGGTCTTCGAGAGTCGTGCGGCGGTTTTCCTCGCCGGCAGCGCGGGTGGACTCGAGATCGTCGCGACGCCGAACTTCGACGAAGCCGGTGAACCCGAGCAAGGCGTGGCGCGCTGGGTGTTCGCGCACCGCCGCGAAGCCGGCCTCGGGACTTCGACCTTGGCGGGATCGAAGGGCTACTATCTGCCGCTCACGGCGAGCGGCCCCGAGCCGGAAGTGCTCGGCGTGCTCGGGATTTTCCCCAAGGATCCCGAGCGTTTCAACGATCCGGAGCAGCGCCGGCTCGCGGAGACGTTCGCCAACCAGGCAGCGATTGCGCTCGAGCGCGCGCGGCTCGCCGAGCAGACGGAACGCGCCCGCGTCGCGATCGAAGCAGAGCAGCTCCGCAACACCCTGCTCAGCTCCGTGTCGCACGATCTTCGAACGCCGCTCGCCGTGATGAAGGGCAGCGCGAGCGCCCTGATCGAGGACGGCGTCGAGCTACCACCGGCGACGCGCAAGGAATACGCGGGCGCGTTGCTCGAAGAGACCGAGCGCCTGGACCGGCTGGTGCGCGACCTCCTGGACATGACGCGCATCGAATCGGGCGCGGTGCGCGTCAGGAAAGACTGGCAATCGATCGAGGAAGTCCTGGGCGCGGCCTTCAGCCGGGTCGAAAGCTTGCTGGCGAATCGCGAGATCACCACCGAGATCCCCGGTGATCTGATCGCGCCCTTCGACAACGTTTTGATCGAGCAGGTGCTGGTCAACCTGCTGGAAAACGCGGCCAAGTACACGCCCGCACGCACGCCCATCGATGTCCGTGCCCAGCAGCAAGGCAACGAGGTGGTGGTCGAGGTAGCCGACCGCGGGCCAGGCATTCCCGCCGCCGAGCAATCGCGCATCTTCGAGAAGTTTCATCGCGGTCCCTCGGAGCGCACCCGGGGGGGCGTGGGTCTCGGTTTGGCGATCTGCCGCGCGGTGGTGGTGGCGCACGGCGGCCGGATCTGGGTCGCGGATCGCGCCGGCGGCGGCGCCGTGTTCAAGTTCGCTCTGCCGCTCGACGCCAAGCGGCCGAGCCCGATGTTGCCCGAGCTCGCAGAGCGAACGGAGAATGGCGCGGCATGAGCACGCCCGGACCGCTGATCCTGGTCGTCGAGGACGAGCCGCAAATGCTCAGATTTTTGCGGGCTTCGCTCACGACCCACGACTACCGGCTGGTCGAGGTGGAGACCGGACAAGAAGCGCTGGCCCAGGCCGCGGCGCGCAGCCCGGACGTGATCCTGCTCGACCTCGGCCTGCCCGATCTCGACGGCATCGAGGTGACGAAGCGCCTGCGCGAATGGACCCAGATCCCGATCATCGTGATCAGCGCGCGCGGCCAAGAGGAAGACAAGATCAACGCGCTCGACGCGGGCGCTGACGACTACCTGACCAAGCCGTTCAGCGTCGGCGAGCTCCTGGCGCGGATCCGCGTGGCGCTGCGGCACACGGCGGCCGGCATTGCCGGCCACGAGGAGCCGAGCTTTTCGCTCGGCGAGCTACGCGTGGATCTGGCGCAGCGCCAGGTGTTCGTCGCGGATCGAGAGATCCACTTGACCCCGACCGAGTACAAGCTCTTGACGACGTTGATCCGCTACGCGGGCAAGGTCGTGACGCACCGCCAGCTGCTCAAGGAAGTCTGGGGTCCGCCCCACGTCGAACAGACTCAGTACTTGCGCGTGTACATGGGTCAGCTGCGGCACAAGCTCGAACCGGATCCGGCTCGCCCGCGCTACCTGATCAACGAGCCGGGCGTCGGCTATCGCCTCAAAGTGCGCTGACGCGCCGCGAGCACGGCGAGCAACAAGAGCGCGAGGCCGCGGAGGGCCGGTCGTGGGCTCCCGGCAAAAACCGCGCAACCGCCGTCGTCAGCCGCTGCGAGCTGCTGCGGCGCGCCCGCCGCGCCCGCGCCGGCTTCGACACCCGCGTCGGATCCGCTGCCCGCGCCGCCGCTGTCTGGAACACCGCCATCGCTGTACCCCAGCACCTCGACTTGCCAGTGCGCCCAGGCGAAGTCGCACGCCACCGCGCTGGGAGCTCCCGCGCCGCACGCCACCGGCTCTTTCACGTCGCGAAAGTCCATCCACGAGGAAAACGGATCGTCGATCCTGAGCGCCAGCCCGACGCCCTCAGCCGCACCGCCGAGGCCCGCGAACTGGCCGCAGCCCCAGAGCCGCCCTTCGCGCTCCTGGGCGAACGTCATCCAGCGTGCGGGACCCTGGCGAGCGAAGTTCTGCATGCCATCGGTCGATCGCCAGAGCCCTTGCGCGTCCGAGACCCAGACGTTCGCTGCCGCCTCGCCGTAGCTCGCGTGCACGATCTGGTTATCCACGAAGACCTGCGCGAAATGATCGCCGCGATCGCGGCTCACGAGCAGTCGCTCTGGAGTCGCATCGGGATCGAGCGCCGTGGTCTTGACCAAGAGCTCGTCGGCGTTGGCGGGATTGATCGCGATCACGCTGGCGCGCTCCTCGCCGGCAGCGAGCGGGATCGTCGTGCGCTCCCAGCTTCTGCCACCGTCCGAGGACCGCACGAGGTAGTGGCTCCGGCTCGTGGCATCGAACTTCATTCCGGCGGCGTAGATGCGCTGCGGATTCGCCGCGGCGATCGACAGCGAATGCGTGAACTCGTCGTCGCCGAGCGCGAGCGCCGACGCCCAGATCGCCCCGCCGTCGTGGGTCACGTGGATCCCGCTCGCCCCCGGACCGTAGCTCGCGACGTAGAGCGAGTTGAGGTCGCTCGGATGTTGCGCGAGCGCGGGCGTCTGAATCGTGGCGAGCGGATCGACTCCACGCCACGTGCAGCCGCCGTCGCTCGAGACTCGCAAGCCGGGGGTCGTGGCCGCGATCAAGCGTCGATCGGGCAGGTACGCCACGTCGGGCGGATCGCCGACGCCGACGTCGAGGGCCTGGTTGCACATCAGGCGAAATCGATGCGTCTCCGTGTCGGCGAAAATCAGGCCTCGGTTGGTGACGAGCACGACGTCGTGGGCGTCGGGCGACCAGACCATGTCGTAGATGCGCGGCGGTGGATCGGCTCGAACCGGCGTCGCGATCAGCACCGCCGCAAGCGCGGCGATGCCCGTCGAGAGTGCTCGCTCCACGCAGAGAGTCTAGCTTAGCCCGAGCTCAGAGGCGGCGCGCCACGGCGTCGATCTGCTCGCGCAGCCAGCGGTGGCCGGGATCGGCCGTCATCTGGTCGTGCCACGCGTGACCGATCCGGCTCTTCGGCAGGGCCAACGGTGGCGCGAAGATCTGCAGCTTCAGCGCCGCGGCGAATGGCTCCGCCACGCGGCGGCTCAATGCCGCGACCAGGTCGGTTTGCGCCACCAGCATCGGCACGAGCAGGAAATGCGAAACCCGCGCGGCCACGTGCCGCGATTTTCCCTGCGCGGCGAGCGCTCGATCTACGGAACCGGGGCTGCCGCTTTTCTCCGAAACCAGCACGTGCCCGCATTCGAGATAGCGCGCGAGCGTGAGCCGCGTCTTGATCTTCGGGTGCCGGCGGCGTGCGATCACCGCGTACTCTTCCTCGAACAAAGCCTTGCCGGTGTGCTGCGGCGGGATCTGGTCGTAAAAGCCGATCAACAGGTCGGCTTCGCCGCGCGCGAGCTGCGGTGGGATTTCGTGGAGCCCCCACGGTTTCACTTCCAGGCTTACGCCGGGCGCTAGGGCAGCGATCCGCCGCAACAGCGGCGGCAGCAACACGAACTCGACGTAATCGCTGGCTAGGATCACGAAGCTCTTGCGGGCGCTCTTCGGCTCGAACGACGGCGGCGAAAGCGCCTCGCCCAGCAGGCGCAGCCCCTGGCGCACGGGCGCCGCGAGCTCGAGCGCGCGCGGCGTCGGCTCGAGCCCGTGAGCCGCGCGGCGGAACAGCGGGTCGCCGAACAGCTCGCGCAGCCGGTGGAGGCTCGCGCTCAACGCGGGCTGGCTGACGCCGACGCGGCGCGCGGCGCGCGTCACGCTGCGCTCTTCGATCAGCGCCTCGAACGCGACCAAGAGGTTCAGGTTGACGGAGCGGATATCCATTTTTCTTATATCTTCTATAACAGATATCGCTTCGACTTACCAAGCACGGGAGCGCATCTTCCTGTTCCACGCCGCGCACGCCGTGCGGCGACGGAGAAAGAGGAAGAACATGTCAGAATCGATCAAGCTCGAGGAACTCGAGCGCGGTATCGAAGGCCGGTCGCTCGTGCTCGTGGAGGCGCTGGCTCGGCCGTACTACGAGCGCGGTCACCTGCCGGGCGCTCGGGCGCTCCCACTCGAGGGGCTACAGGAAAACGCAGCGCGCGTCCTGCCCGATAAAACGGCCGAGATCGTGGTCTATTGCAGCGGGCCGACCTGCAACAACTCGGACGTCGCGGGCCGCGCCTTGCGGGCGCTCGGCTACACGCGGGTGCGCGTGTTCAAAGGCGGCAAAGCGGAGTGGATAGAAGCCGGTCACACGCTGGAGACGCCGGCGGCGGCTTGATCGTAAAGTGCGCGGATGCGTTCGAAGCTCGCGCTCGCCGCGGCGCTGTTCAGTGCGCTCTCGTTGCTCGCCGGGGCAATGCCGGCAAGGGCTTGCGCGATCTTCGGACGCCGCGAAACGGCGACGGTCCAGGCGCGGACGCCCAGCCTGCTCAGGGAACGCACGCTGATCATTTTCGATCAAGCAAAGGGCCGCGAGCATTTCGTCCGTGAAGCGCGCTTCAGCACGGGCAGCGGCGAGTTCGGCTTCGTGGTCCCGGTGCCCACGCTGCCCGAGGTCGCCGCGGTCCAGGATGCTCCGTTCACGCGGCTCGACGCTCAGTATCCGGTCGGACACGTTTCGGGGGGACCCGAGCGCGCTCGGTCGCGCAGCGCGGGCGGTGCAAGCAAGGGCGGAGCTTCGACGACGACCGAGCTCGTCAACGTGCTCGAATCGAGGCGCGTCGGAGACTTTCAGTCCTACGTGCTCGCGGCGACCGATCAAAAGGCGCTCGCGACCTGGCTCGCAGAGCGCGGTTTCGGCGCCAGCGCGGCCGGCACGCAGTGGATCGCGCGCTACGTGCGGGCGCGCTTCTACTTTGTGGCCCTGAAGTACGTCGGCAGCGATCAGGGCCTCGTGAGCCGGAGCCTGCGGATCAGCTTCGACAGCGCGCTGCCGTACTACCCGTATCGCGAACCCGAGGACGTCGCAGAGCGCGAGAAGCGCGAGCTCGAAGTGTGGCTGGTATCGAGCGCGACCTTGCTGCCGCTCGCCAACAGCGGACGGGAGATCGAGCGGCCGTGGAGCGAAGGGACGCGCCACAACACCAGGTACGAGCTACTCGCGAACGCGGTGGGGCCCGAGCTCATGAAGCTTTTGCCCGAAAACCCCTCGCTTCAGGTGTTCGCCGATTGGAAGCGCGGCCGCCGCGGCTGGGGCGACGTGGTGCTCGCGCCCGAGCGCGCTCAGGCCTGCGACGCCGACTGCGTCGAGCGCCGCCGCGGTTTGCTCGACGTGCTCGATCCCGGAACCGATGAAGCGCCCCAGATCGGGGCCGCCGAGCTCGTGGTGCCCGCGCCGATCCCGCGCGTAGCGGTGTCGAAACGCTCCGCGCCCGGTGCGCCGCCTCCACCGCCGGCGATCGAGCGCAGCGGCGGGTGCCAGTGCGCGAGCGCGGCGCACGGCGGCTGGATTGGCGCGGCGATCCTTTGCTCGTCAGTTGCGCTGCTCGCCGCGCTGCGGCGCCGACGACTCGCGCTCGGCGTGTTGATGGGTTCGAGCGCGGGCGTCGCTTGCAGGGCGCAGCCGGCGCCGGTTGCCCTCGAAGCCGCGCCGCCGGACGCGGCGGCTGCGCCGGCCGGCGTCGCTTACCAGGTCTCGACCGATCCGATCGCGCGCCGCAAATCGCTGATGAGGTTGCTCGCTGGAAACTACGACGACGGCGTTCCGCGCGTCGACGCGACGCCCCTCCGCGTCGGGCTCGGACGGGGAGATTCAGCCCTGGAAGCTTGCCTGCCCGGCGTTGCGCTCGAAGCGCGCGTCAGCTGGGCGCTCGAGCGGGAAACACCTTCGGGCGTCCACGTCCTCGCGAGCGGCCCGGTCCCATCCGCGGTGCTCGATTGCGTCGAACGCGTGAAAGCGAGCGCGAGCTTCGAGGGCTCGGCGACGCTGACGAGTCCGCACCGCCCCGAGCAAGAACTCATGCTCGACCTCTTGCGCGAAACGATGTGGGGCGAACACTTCCAGGTCGTGAGGCTCGAGAGGCCACGCCCGAGACCCCATTGCAACTGTGAGCCCGGCGATCCCCTGTGCTCCTGCTACTGACGCGCTCGGCTTGACAAGGACGAGGCGCTGCTGCATTTAACTCGTCTCTTCGATGTCCTCGCTCGCGACCACTACCACGACCACTACTCGCTTCGGCGGGCCGGCGGTCGTGTGCGCGAGCTGACCTCGAAAGCAACGATGACCGACGACCCGCCCGACAGGGACGGGCGTACGGCATTCGAATCGTCGCTCGGACCTGGCGGCCTTTTCAGGAACCACGACCATGCTCGATTCGAACGACCATCGATCCCTGGGACAAAGCCTCGATCTTTTCCATTTTCAGGAAGAGGCGCCAGCAATGGCTTACTGGCACCCGCGCGGATTTTTGCTGTACCGACTGCTCGAACACGCCGTGCGCGCTCACTTCACGGAGCAGGGCTACTCCGAGGTGCGCACGCCGCAGCTCTTGCGCCAACCGGTGTGGGAAGCGAGCGGGCACTTTAGCCATTTTCACGGCGGCATGTTCACGCTGATGGACGGATCCGAGGCCGCGGCGCTCAAGCCCGTGAGCTGTCCCGGGCACATCCATCTGGTGCGGCGCGACAGCCCTTCCTATCGCGATTTGCCGATCCGGATCGCCGAGTTCGGCATCGTGCACCGCGACGAGCCGAGCGGCACTTTGCACGGGCTGCTCAGGCTCCGGCAGTTCACTCAGGACGACGGCCACATTTTCTGCGAGCCCGATCAAGCGGAGCGCGAGGTCGAAGCGTTCTGCCGTTCGGTCGCGCCGTTCTACGCGCGCTTCGGTTTCGAGCGGGTGGGAGTGACGCTCGCGACACGCCCCGCGGAAAGCGCTGGCGACGACGCGTCCTGGGCCCACGCCGAGGCCGCGCTGCGCAACGTGCTCGGTCGACTCGGCGGCGCCTTCGACGAAGCGCCGGGCGGCGGCGCCTTTTACGGCCCGAAGCTCGAGTTCGTGCTGAAAGACCGGCACGGTCGCGACTGGACGTGCGGCACGATCCAGTTCGACCTGGTGATGCCTCCGCGCTTCGAGCTGCGCTACGTCGACGCGAGCGGCCAGCGCCGGCACCCGGTGATGCTGCACCGCGCGCTCTACGGCAGCCTCGAGCGTTTCATGGGCATGCTGCTCGAGCACTACGGGCCGGCGCTGCCGCCGTGGCTATGTCCGACTCAGGTGCTGGTGCTGCCGATCGCCGAAGCGCACGAGGCGTGGGCTCGGGCTGCCGCGGGCGAGCTCGCTCGCGCGGGATTGCGCGTGGCGAGCGATTTCCGCAAGGAAACTCTGGCCAAGCGCGTCGCCGAAGCCCACGCCGCGGCGGTTCCTTTCGTGGCGATCGTGGGCGCGCGCGAAGTCGAAGCGCGCTCGCTTTCGATCCGCGCGCGCGACCGGCATTTTTCCGGCGGGCTCGAGGCGATCGCGCGTGACCTCGCCGAGGCCTGCGCGTCACCTTTCGGGTCGATCTGAGCGGGCGCCCCGGATCACTTCGGGCAATGGCTGTTGCAACCGCCCTGGCCCTTGCACTCGTTCTGCCCGGAGCAGGAGTGCTGCCCACCGCGGCAGCCGCCCTTGCCCTTGCACTCATTTTTCCCCTTGCAGCACGCCTTGCCTTCGGCGGCCTTACCTTCTTCGGCCATGCCCGGTGACTCGGCGGCCTTGGTTCCACTGCCGCAACCGATCGCACCGAGCACCAGCCCCGCGCCGGCCGCTGCAACTATCGCTTTGGAGAATCCGAGTTTCATCGACGTTCCTTTCGAGTCCGACGCCACTCGTCGGTCTCCCGGGTACGCCGGCGCGCTCGGGCGGTTACACGCGGCTCACCGCGCCTCGCGCCACCAAGTGCTGGGCGGAGGCGGCGCGCTCGGTTCGACGAGCTCCCCGGGCCGCGGAATGACCAGCAATACTCGCTCCTTCGCCGCAGCCTCGACCGCCCGCTCCGGAGGCTCCGACCACGGGTGGTACGCCAGGTTGAACGTCGCCCAGTGGAGTGGAATCAGCACCCGGCCACGCAGTTCGAGATGCGCCGTGATCGCCTCTTCCGGTGTCATGTGGATGTCGGGCCAGTTCGCCCCGTACGAGCCGATCTTCAAGAGCGTCAGATCGAATGGACCGTATTCGTCGCCGATGCGCTTGAAGCCATCGAAGTAGCCCGAGTCACCGCTGACGAAAACGCGGTGACGCGCCCCCGTGATCACCCATGAAGCCCAGAGCGTGCCGTCGGTGTCGCTGACGCCGCGGCCAGAGTAGTGGCGGGCGGGTGTCGCGGTCGCCGTTGCAAAGCCGACTCTCGTGCTTTCGCCCCAGTCGAGCTCGATGATCTTCGAGGCGGGCACGTCCCAGGCGTCGAGATGCGCGCCGACGCCGAGCGGCACGACGAACCGAGCGCTCTTGTCGACCAGGCGCTTGATCGTCCACATGTCGAGGTGATCGTAGTGGTCGTGCGTGATGATCACGGCGTCGAGCGGAGGCAGCTCCTCGAGCGCCAGCGGGACGGGATGCATGCGGCGAGGACCGATCAGGTTCGAGGGCGAGCCGCGCTCGCTCCAGATCGGATCGAAGAGCAGGCGATGCGCGTCGATCTCGAGCAGCACGGTGGAGTGGCCCGTCCACGTCGCTCGCAAGCCGGAAGCCGGTGGCGCGGCGTAGTCGCCGCCATGCCGCTCCTGAATCGGCAGCGGACGCGCCGGTGCCCGCGACTCCCCACCCAAGAACTGGCGCTTGAACATGTCCCAGAAGGAACCAGCCATCATGTTGGTCGGGACCGGATTTTGAAAATGCCCGTTCGCGTAGTGGCTGGACTTTTGTGCGCGGGCGAGCCGCTCGCCGCTCAAGGTGCCACCGAAGGCCGCGAACCACGCCGTGGAACGCGCGAAGATCAGCGCGCCGAGCAGCAGTGCGCCGAATAGCGCGCGCCCGACCCAGCGCCAGGAAACCTTCCGCAAGGCCGGTTTCCTAGGACGTGCATCGACCCGCGGCAAGCCCGGCGAAACCGACGCGTCACGCCGCTGTTGTCACTCGCGCCAAACTCGGTAGCCTCCGTCGCGAGGGCAATCAGGCGCAGCGATGACGCCGGATCGGAATCTTCTGTGCCGCTACACCGAGCGTTTCGCGGTGGTCGTCCATGCCGAAAACCCTCCGAGCGACGCGGAGTGGAACGCTCTGCTCGACGAATACCTGACCAAGCCCGGAGTCGCGCATGTCCTCGTTTACAGCGCGGGCGGCGCGCCGAACGCGAAGCAGCGCGTCCGCCTCACGAGCGTGCTGTCGCTCCGGGGCGGATCGGTGGCCGTGCTCACGCCGTCCAAGCTGGCGCGCGCCGCCGGCATGGCACTCAACTTGTTTCGTCCCGAGATCCGCGTGTTCGCGCCCAGCGAGCTCGACCTCGCATTCGACTACCTTGGCGCCAACGAGGTCGAGCGCGCCATGCTCGCGCGCGTGCTCGACGAGGTGAAAGCGGAGCTCCGGCTTCCCCGGGACTGAAGAGGCGTTGGGCGCTGGACAGCGGCGGCGCGGGCTGATATGTAACCTTTTAGTTACCAATCATGCACCGCGCTCGCGCCAACGAAGACGTATTCCGCGCCATCGCCGACCCGACCCGGCGCGCCATTCTCGATCGGCTGCGGGCGGGCCCCGCGCGTGCCGGAGCGCTGGCCGCCGACTTTCGGCTGAGCCGTCCCGCGGTTTCCAAGCACATCAAGGTGCTTCGCGACGCTCGGCTGGTGAGCCACCGGCGAGCGGGGCGCGAGCGGGTGTACCGGCTCGACCCCGAGCCGCTGCAACGAGTCGCCGGCTGGGTGGAGGGCTACCGCGCCTTCTGGCAGTCGAGCTTCACCAACTTGAAGCGTTACCTAGAAGAAAAATGAAAGGACGCTGATCATGGTCGAGCGCAACGTACGCTCTGTCGCAGATCTCGCCGAAGGCACCATCGTCGCCACGGTCGAGATCGAGGCTCCGCCCGAACGCGTCTATCGTGCGCTCGCCTCGGAGGAAGTCGTGAAGTGGTGGGGCGCCGAGGGCCTCTACCAAACGACGGAATGGACCGGCGAGGTGAAGCCGGGCGGAAAGTGGCGAGCCGCCGGGCAGGGCGCGGACGGCAAGCCGTTCAGCGTCGGCGGCGAGTATCTGGAAACCGATCCGCCGCGCAAGCTCGTGTACACTTGGAGCCCCGACTGGGACCCCGGCAAACCCACCGTCGTGACCTACCGCCTCGAAGCGATCGAAGGCGGGACGCGGGTCACGCTCCGCCACACGGGTTTCACGTCACAGCAGTCGTGCGCGGGCCACGCGGATGGCTGGATGCGCGTCCTCGCCTGGCTCAGAGGTCACGCGGCACCCAAGGCTCCCCACGCCTTTTACCTGATCCGTCTGCTTCCTCCGCGGCCGACGTTCATCGCCGACATGACGGAGAACGAGCGGCGCGTGATGGGAGAGCACGTGGTCTACTGGCGCAAGCTCCTGGGTGAAGGCATTGCCGTCGCTTTCGGGCCCGTCGCCGACCCGAAGGGCGCCTGGGGCGTCGGCATCGTCGAGGTCGAAAGCGACGCTACGCTGAAGCGGATGGAAGCAGAGGACCCCGCCATCACTTCGGGCATCGGGCTTCGCTACGAGATCCTGCCGATGGTGCAGGCGGTAGTTCGCAGCTGACGGCATTCCCGGCCGCTACACGACTGCCTCGATCGGTTGCGTTCCGCCACGTTCTCGACGACCTCGGCTCTCGTGCCACCGCGGCACGAACGTTGCCTCGGCCGGCGCAAGAGGCGGTCATTGTCATGCACGAACGCTTCCGACACTTCGCCCAGCACACCGCGGAAGCGGTCGGCAAACCAGCGACGTTCTTGATCGCGGTGATGGTGGTCGTGTTCTGGGCAGCGAGCGGACCGATCTTTCATTTTTCGGACACCTGGCAGCTCGTCATCAACACGTCGACGACCATCGTCACGTTCTTGATGGTGTTCCTGATCCAGAACACCCAGAACCGGGACGCGCAGGCGATCCATTTGAAGCTCGACGAGCTGATCCGAGCCACCGATCGCGCTCGGACGGGGCTGGTCGGTCTCGAGTTTCGGAGCGAGGACGAGCTGAAAAGCCTCGAGCGCCAGTTCGAGCGGCTCCACAAGCACGTGCGGCGCGAGCGCCGCAAACGAGGTCTGGCTCGCGGCCACTGAGCCTGAGACTTCAGGTCTTCCTTCGGGAAGGCTTCCTGCGCGGCGGAACAGCGGTGAGCCGCAGCTTCTTTGCCCAGGCGGGCGCTCGCGAGCAAGAATCCACGCGCGTGCAGATCCAGCAATTTCAGCCGAGCGTTTTCCGGCCTCAACCACCGCCGCTTTGGTACGTCACGAACGGCGAGCTCACCGTCGGCCCCGTGGTCACCGGTCTTTTGACGCGCGGCGTCGAATACGGTCGCGTGCCCGACTATTGCCGCGTGCGCGCCTTTCGCGGCATCTGGCGCGATCTGGAGTCGGTCCGGGAGATCGCCGCCCTCAACGGCAAGTCCAAGCCCTCGATCACCACGCCGAGCCTGCTGGCGGAACTGGGGCGCTCGGTCGAGCGCATCAAGCACGAGGATGACCTCTGCTACGACGTGACGCAGCTCTCGCTGATTGCAACCGGCGCCGAAGCCGCCATGTTTCACTATCGCGGTCGCGCGTCGCGCGCTCTGGTCACTCGTTGCGTGCTGGGACCCGTCTCGAACGAAATGCTGGGCCGCCCGCTTTCCGAGCACGATCCGGTGCTGCGCTCCGCGCGCCTGGGCCGCCCGGTCACGGGCCCGCCTTACGGAGTCACCGAGGATGCGCTGGCGATCCGCTTCGCCAGCAGCCGCGGCGGAGTCGGTGGCGCGGCGATGATCCCATTTTTCGTCGGCGGCACGCTGACCGCCATGCTCGAGCTGTCGCGACCGGGCCGCGCTTTTCGTCGCGCGGACCTGCAGCGAGCGGAGCGCATGGTGCAGCGCGTCTTACGGGCGCGCGCCCGCTGAGCCACGGCAACCGCCGGTTCCCGCACGAAATGAGGTGAATTGCCCCGGCGGCATCACCGGACGCCGGGGGTATTCTTGCCGTGAAACCGAGATGAGCCCGCTCGCTTCAGCTGCCGGCGCACTCGAAACCGGCGCTCTTTCCTCGGACGACTGGCGCTTGCTGGTCGAGAGCGTCGAAGACTACGCCATTTTCATGCTCGACGAGTCGGGCCGCGTGATGACGTGGAACCTCGGAGCGCAGAAAATAGTCGGCTACCTGCCCGGGGAGATCGCCGGCAGCCACTTCTCTCGATTCTACCCGCCGAACGACGTCGAAGCGGGAAAGCCCGAGCACGAATTGATGGAGGCACGCGAGATCGGGCGCCTCGAGGACGAAGGCTGGCGAATTCGCAAGGACGATAGCCGCTTTTGGGCGAACGTCGTGATCACGGCCCTGCACAGGCCGGACGGCGCGTTGCGAGGTTTCGCGATGATCATCCGCGATCTCACGCAGCGCCGAAAGGCCGAGGAGCAGCTGCGAAAGGCCGAGGAGCGCTTCCATCATCTGGTGCGCGCCGTCAGCGACTACGCGATCTTCATGTTGGACGAGGACGGACTGGTTTCCTCGTGGAACGCCGGCGCGGAAAAAACCAAGGGCTACGCCGCCCACGAGATCATTGGAAAGCACTTCTCGATTTTCTACGCGCCGGAAGATCGCGCCGCTGGAAAGCCGGCGCGCCTGCTCGAAACCGTGCGCCGCGAAGGCCGCTGCGAGGACGAAGGCTGGCGCGTGCGCAAGGATGGAACTCGCTTCTGGGCCAACGTCGTGATCACACCGCTGCGCGACGACGACGGCAACCTGATCGGTTTTGCGAAGGTCACGCGCGACCTGACTCAGCGCCGCGAGAACGAGGAAGTTCAGCGGCGTCTGGCTCGCGAGCAAGCCGCACGCAGCGCCGCCGAAGAAAGCGAGCGCCAGCTGGCCGAGAGCGAAGAGCGCTATCGAGCCCTGAGCCAGCGCCTCGAAGTGATTCTGGAGGGCGTCGCGGACGGAATCACGGTCCAGGACCGCTCCGGACGCCTGGTTTTCGCCAATAGCGCCGCCGCACGGCTTTGCGGTTTGAACAGCGTCGGCGAGCTTTTGAACACGCCGCCGGCCACGCTTTTCCGGCGCTTCGAGACGCTCGACGAGCGCGGACTACCGTTCGATCCGAACCGCTTGCCGGGCCGACGTATCCTGCGCGGCGAGGAACCGGGCAGCGTCACGTTGCACATCCGGGAACGAGCCACCGGGCGCGACTGGTGGTCGCTGATCCGAGCCAGTCCCGTGCTGGGGGCGGACGGCAAACCGGAGCTCGTGGTCAACATTCTGCACGAGGCGACCATCGCGCGCCGCAACGAGCAGCGATCGAAGCACCTGACGGAAGCGACCGCCGCCATGAGTGTATCGCTCGACGCGGAGCAGATGCTCTCGACGCTCGCGAATGGGCTCGTGCCCGAGCTCGGCGACTGGTGCGCGATTCATCTCCGTGACAAGGATCAGCTTCGGAACATCGCAGTCGGACACGCTGATCCGGACCGCGCCGAGATCGCGAAACGCCTCGCCCCGCCGCAGCCGCTCGAGCCGGCTGATTGCCAGCAGCGCGGCCTCTGGAGCGTCGTGGAGAGTGGCAAATCCGAGCTTCTGAGCGAAGCTTCCGACGCGCTGCTGGAGCAGATCGTGCCTCGGGCTGCGCGGCGCGCGGAGGGCGCCGCGAAGTCCGCGCTGCTGGTTCCGATCCTGAACAGGGATCACGTTCTCGGCACGCTTGCGCTTGCTTCGACCGAAACGGCCCGGCGCTATGACGACGACGCGGTCATGCTGCTCGAAGAGATCGGCCGGCGCGCGGGCGCTGCTCTCGAAAATGCGCAGCTCTATCGCGACGCGCAGGAGGCGGCCGCGCGGGCCGAGGCAGCGAGCCGAGTCAAGGACGAGTTTTTGGCGACCGTGTCACACGAGCTGCGAACGCCGCTGAACGCCATCGTCGGATGGGCAAGCCTGTTGCGCGAGCGTTCGCTCGACCCCGAGCTCGCGAAGGCGATCGAGATCATCGATCGAAATGCGCAGGCCCAGGTGAAGATCATCGACGACATCCTGGACGTCTCGCGGATCATCGCCGGCAAGCTGCGGCTCGAACCGCTGCCCATGGATCTCACGCGGATCGCGCGCGAGGCGCTCGAAGTGGTTCGGCCCGCCGCGGAAGCAAAGTCGATCGCGCTCGACTTTCGAGCGCCGGGCAAAGCCTGCGTGGTGCTGGGCGACCCGGAGCGCCTGCAACAGGTGGCGTGGAATCTGCTGTCGAACGCCGTCAAATTCAGCGACAGCGGCGGCGTGATCCGACTCGCGATCGAAAGTACCGAATCGCACGTTTTGCTACGGGTCTCCGACGATGGAAGGGGCATCGAGCCCGACTTTCTGCCGTTCGTTTTCGATCGTTTCCGGCAAGCGGACGCGTCGACGACTCGGCGCATCGGGGGCCTGGGGCTCGGGCTCGCGCTGGTGCGGCACATCGTCGAGCTCCATGGCGGCACCGTCGCGGCGGAAAGCCCGGGTCCCGGCAAAGGATCGACGTTCACGATCGCGCTACCCAGGCGCGAAGCGGCGCCGATCGCGAGTGCCGATCGACCGCAGGCGCGAAGCTCCGGCTCGCTCGACCGCGTTCTCGAGGGCCTGCGCGTGCTGATAGTCGACGACGAGCGCGACGCGCGCCAGTTGCTCGCGGAGGTTCTGGCGCAAGCTGGCGCGGTCGTCGAAACCGCGGCTTCGGCCGCAACCGGCTTCCAGGCCTTGCAGCGATTTCATCCGCATGTGCTGGTCAGCGACATCGCGATGCCCGAGGAGGACGGTTACTCCTTCATGCAGCGCGTCCGCGCCGCGAGCGCGCCCGAGACCGCGAGCATTCCGGCGCTCGCGCTGACCGCCTACACGCGCAACGAAGATCGCGTCAAAGCCCTCAGCAAGGGATTTACGACACACATCGGCAAGCCCGTGAACCCGCGCGACCTGGTGACGGCGGTGGCGAGCCTCGCGAGCGGGAACCGACTTGGTGCCTGAACGGCGAAAAGCCGATGCCGTCGATTGTGTCATGATCGGGGCGTGAGTTACCCGGCATACCTCGACGCGTACGCGAGCGGCGAGCTCGCGCGGCGCATCGAGCGCGGCGCCTCTCGGCGCTCGAGCAGTGCACGGTCTGCCCGCGCAACTGCCGTATCAATAGAATCGCGGATGAACGCAAGCTCTGTCGCGTCGGCCGCCGCGCCCGCGTGGCCAGCCATTTCCCTCATTTCGGCGAGGAGGATTGTCTTCGCGGCTTTGCCGGATCGGGCACGATCTTTTTCAGCTGGTGCAATCTGAAGTGCGTCTTCTGCCAGAACTGGGACGTCTCGAACGAAGGCCAGGGGTCGGAAGTGGAGCCCCGGGAGCTTTCGGACATGATGCTCGAGCTCCAGGCGCTCGGCTGCCACAACATCAACTTCGTGACGCCCGAGCACGTGGTGCCGCAAATCCTCGAGGCACTGCCGCACGCGATCGAGGGCGGGCTGCGATTGCCGCTCGTCTACAACACGAGCGCGTACGATGCGCTGCACAGCCTCGAGCTCATGGACGGCATCGTCGACATCTACATGCCGGACTTCAAGTACATGGACCCGCGGCTCAGCTCCCACTATCTGAAAGCCCGTGACTACCCGGAGCGCGCCATGGCCGCGATCCGGGAGATGCACCGGCAGGTGGGCGATCTCGAGATCGGAGCGAATGGGCTCGCGCGCCGCGGCCTCTTGGTGCGCCACCTGGTGATGCCCGACGCGGCGGCGGAAACGCGGCTGATCATGGCGTTTTTGGCCGAGCTCAGCCCGGACACCTACGTGAACGTGATGGATCAGTACTACCCAGCGGGCCGCGTCGCGGAGGACCCGGAACGCTACGCTTCGCTAGGCCGCCGTACCAGCGCCGCCGAATACCAGCAAGCGCTCGATGCGGCTCGCAGCGCGGGTCTGAAGCGGCTCGACCGGCGTGCTCCGCACCCGTTGCTCTACGCGCGGCAACAGCGCGCGTTTCTGCGAGTGGTCGAGTAGGGAGTCAGCGTTCCTGCTTTTTCTCCGGAACCGGTTTTTTGATCTTCGCGAGCACCTCGTCGATCGCGCGCTTCGCTTCTGGCGAAAGCTCGCGCTCCGGATCCGACGGCTCCCGGGCAGCGTTGCGCTGCTCGCGTTCGCGCTCCGCGCGCCGGCGCCGTTTCGACGCTCGAACCGCGCGTTCGTACCAGGTGCGCTGCGCCATCGGAGACGAGTCGCGCCACGAGCCGTACGGCACGCCGGACTTTCCGCGCTCTCGCCAGTGGGCAAAGATCTTCCACGCCCTGGCGCCGTCGAGCGGCGGAACGGGCATCAGGTTGACCGCGATCAGCCACAGATTCGTGCGGGTCGCGAGCTCGAGCAGCGTCCACCCCGCCGCGCTCGGAGGCGGACCGACCAGGGCGAGCCAGCCGTAGGCGCAAACGAGCAGCACTGCCTGCGCCAGCACGCCGCCCCACGCGATCGCGGACTCCTCGAACGGCGTCGCATTGCCGGACCAGTGGCACGTCCCACCGAAGCCCGTCGCCTCGATCACCGAGACGGAGTGCCCGAAGCGCCACACCACGAGGCCGTGACCGATCTCGTGCAAAAGCACGAGCCCGACGAAACCGAGCATGAACACCGGATCGAAGCGAAAACCGCCGAACAGCAGCGCGCCCATCAGGATCGACCAGTGCAGCCGGATCACCGCGCCGCGCCATCGCCCGAGGGTCAGGTAGCCGGCTTCGAACACCGAGCAATTCTAGTATGACGGCGCGTTCTGGCCCGACAAACGCTTGCTCCGCGGATGATCCGCCTATCCGGGAATGGCGGGCCAGCGGTACGCCCACCGAATCGTATCGTCCCCTTCGACCAGGTGAGCTTCGGCCTGCTTGGCGCTCATGGCAGCCGCCACCACGACCTCCGCCCACTCGTTGCCCGCCTCGTAGGGCAGATCGCCCGACGCTTGTGCATCGCGCAGCGCTGCCACGAGGTTGTCCAGCTGGTCGTGCATCACGGCGCCGGTGACGAGCTCGGCGTGTCCTTGTTTCGGCAGCGCCTCGGCCCAGCCCGGGACCGCGAGCGCGGGCACGAGATCCGCCGTGCTCACCAAGATCGGTCGCAGTTTCGCGATGGCCTTCGATGCGAGTTGCTTCCGCGTCTGCTCCTGAGACCGCTCGATGAAGCGCTCGAGCTCCGGGCTCCGGGGCGACTCCGGCCCGCTCTCGCTCGAACCGAACCAATGACGGATGCGACTCCAAAATCTGGGAGGCTGTTCATTGGTGACCGTCGTCATGCTCGCTTTGATGCTATCGAACAACTCCGGAAACGCCGCTCCACCCAGCCATCGATTGCGTCCCTGCCAGAAGCACGGACGGGTTCGCGCGAATATCCGTCCCAGCCAAACCCACATGCTGAGCGCGTATTCCAAAAGCGGATTCTTTTTCTCGGCGCCCGTGGGGTTCAGCGCCGTCAATCGCAGAGCGGCCGCTCGATCGAGCTGTCCATGAATCCATTTTTCGACCATGCTCGCTTCGGGCACGACAAACTTGTCGCGGTCGAGTACCTCGACCTTCATGTCGAGCGTACGAGCTTGTTCGGTAAAGAAGTCCTCGAGCTCGCCCGGCTCCTTCAGCCCCTCCACGATTCGCAGCGCTTCGCAGATTTGCTCCGCCTGCTTCGCGGCGATCAAGAACGGCATGCAGTTGTGCGCCGTAAGCCAGTCCGACGATAAAGCGCCGGTGCGCTCGGCTGCATTCACGACCATTTCGCTCACGGTGACCCGGCGCAAGTGCGGAGCACCGGTAGTCGCGAGCTCCGCAGCCATCGCCGCGCGGGCGGTGGCATCCCCGCAGATCGAAGCGGCGGTGCGCTCCAGCACCCCGATTGGCATCCGAATCAGAAAGACGCGTTGAGCCATGTCGAGCCTTACCCTCGCGGACACCTATACCTTCCCGGCCGGGTCTCTCCGTAGGCGAACGCTTTCTCTCAAGGATTTGAGGCGCGCCGGACCGTACCCAGGAGTGAAACGCGAGCCGCGCTATCGCCCCGACGCCTCGAAGTGAGCGCGGACGCGCGCTGGGTCGAGCGCGTGTTCGTAGATCGCGAGCTCGTCGATCCCACCGGCGAAAAAATTCGTGGTGCATTCGCAGTTCGGACCACCCACCGTCCACGAGCCTGCGGTTCTCGGGATCGGGTTCGGCACGCCGTTGAATGCGGTCTGGACGCCATCGACGAACAACCTGAGGTTCGCTCCATCGAAGGTCGCCACGACGTGGTGCCAACTATCGAGTGAGAGCGCGCGGTTCTCGGTGGCATTCGATCCGAAGGTCGAATCGTTCGCCCAGCGCTCGAACGCGACGTCGAAGCCGGAAACCCGCAGCACGTAACCCCGACGCGGTTCGTACGTCTGATGATCGACGACCACACCCCACCCGGTCTGGTCGTCGTAGCGGGTTGGCTTGACCCACACCTCGATCGAAAACGGCAGATTTTCTGCGAACTCGAGCCCGGCGGGCATCGCCACGACGCTGCCGCCGCTGAGCGCAATCGCCGTGTCGGAGCTGCCGACGATCGCGCCGGGTTCGGCCAGCGTCACGCCAGCGCTCGGGTACGTGCCGTCGTAGGTTCCGGCCGCGTCTTTCGCCAGCGCAGGCGAACGATCGCCGAAACGTAGATGGAGCGACGGCGCATCGGCAATAACCTCTTCTTCGTAGGTGCCGGGACCGAGCTGGACTTCGCTTCCGCAGGCCGTGACCGTTACCAATAGCAGCGCGTGAAGTGGGCGCATGGTCACGGCGTCGACAAGACCCGGCGCACGCGCTCGGCGTGAGGATCGTTCGGATGGGCGTCCAAGAATTTTTTGGCGAGCTGCTTCGCAAGCGCAGCGTTGCCGCGCGCTTTTTCGGCTTGAACGCGCAGCGCCTGGGCGTCCGGTGCGAGCGCGTGCGTGGGACTTTCGCTCTCGTAACGATCCAGAAGCTCGATCGCCTTGTCCGGTGCGCCGGCGGCCAGCGCACGGCGCGCGCGATCGATCGCCGCTGCTTCCGCGGCGAGCGTGGACCGCACGTCGCTGGCGGCCACCGGCGCGGGCAGCTCGGCGGCGTTCGAGGAGCTGGGCAGAGCGACCGGCGCTTTCGGTCGCGGCGAGGCCGGCGCGACTGCTGGCGGCGGCTCGACCGGTGAAACCTTCGGCTCTTCCGGCGCCGTTACCGCCGCCGACGCGATCGCCGTTCCCGTCGCTGCCGGCGCTGCCACCGGCGGCGGAGCGGCGGCAGGGCCCCCCACCGGAGCGCGCTGAACGCTCGCCATCACTCCCGCGCCGGCAAGGGCTCCCGCAACTATACCGATCGACAACCACTTCAACGCGCCGAGCGTTCCGATTTTTGCCGCGAGCGCTGCATCCGCACCCGCCGCGCTCGGAACCGGCGCAGCGGCCGCGCTCGTAGCCGCCAGCTGAGCGGCGGCGGCGCTGAGTGCGATCGCTGCGTTGCGCGCTCCATGGCGAGGCGCCGCGTCACGCCGAGCGGACTTCAGCAACGTGCGCTCGAACGCATCCTCGGTTTCTTCGACGAGGCGCTTCATCGCAGCCCTCCGGGAAACTCGACTCGAGCTCGAACGCGCTTGGCAACTTCGGAGAACTCGGCGCGCGCGCGACGCAGCCGGGACCCCACGGTGCCGATCGGAATCCCGAGGATCTCGGCAATTTCCGGAATCTCGATCTCTTCGAGCTCGAACAGCACGAACACTTCGCGCAGCGTATCGTCCATCGAGTCCAAAACTGCATCGAGCAGGTCGCGAGCCCTGCGTTCCTCGAGCAGATCCTCGGCGGAAGGCTTGTCGTCGGCGATCGCCTCCAGCGGGTCGCTCGCAAGCGTTGCGGGATCTCGATCCCTGCGCATCCGGGCCGCGACTCGGATCGCGACGCCGTACAGGAAGGCCGCTTCGCTTCCCGGTTTGATCGCCGGAAGACGCCGGGCAACGATCCAGAACACCTCCTGCGCGGCGTCGTCCGCCTTCGCTTCCCGCACGCCAAAACGCCGGAGCAGCCGCCAGATCGAAGCGTAGTGAGCATCGATCAGCTCCCGAAGCGCCGCGTCGACACGCCCGGGTTTCTGCGCTGGGACGGCGACCATCGGAACCGGGTAAGCCAGCTTCGGCTCGTATTCTGGCTCGGCCGGCGCCTGCACCCCAGTTAATCTCACGGATTTTGCCCGGTGATCACCAAAAATGAAGGCCCAGCCCGATCGCCACGCGCACTCCGGCGGCGGGGGGCTCGAACAGCGTGATGCCGGGCGAGAACGTGTAAAACCGGTCACGAACCAGCACGGCGAAGCCCTCGGTCGAAATCTCGAGCCACCACGCCTCTGAAAGCGCCAGAGACGCTCGCGCGAGCATACCGACATCGACCCACCACCCGTTGCTCTGCTCTGCCTCCGGATTGCTCGGCGGACCTCCGCTGGCATGGCGCAACGCGAGCAAGGCGCTGGCACAAGGCTCGACGGCAAGACGACGCGAGAACCGAAAAGCGACGGGACAAGCTTCCAGCGCGAGCCCGTACAGCCCAAGCTCGAGGCTGCCTCCCTGGTTTACCGTCGTGCGGCCATCGACGTAGGCGAAGCCGGCGCGAAATTCCGGCGAGAACAGCTCGCTCGACTCGCGCCGAAGGACGAGCGCGAGACGCGCCTGCGGCGAAATCGCGCTGGCAACCGCGCTGGTGAAGCCGAAATCCGCGGCAGCCGCCCAGCGCCAGCGTGCTTTCGTCACGGAAACCGGCCGCGCAGGGCGGTCGGCCGGAACAGGCCCGGGTTCCTCGCGATTTTCCGGCGCCAGGTCGATCGCGATGATCACGGCGACCGCCTCGGCGACCTCGGCGCAGTTGACGCCGCTCACGGCTCGCGTCGACGCGGTCCCGCGCGGCGTCACCACGCGTAGCTCCCCGAGAAAAGCAGGCGCCGCGCCGTCGGCGCGTTCGCTCAGCGTGACCACGAACGTGCGCGAGGCGCGTTCGGCGGAGTCCACCAGCTCGAAAACTGCTTTTTCCCTCACGTTGGCCAGAAACTCGTGCGCGCCGGGACACGCTGCTGGCGCGTGAAACTCGAACCGGACTCGCGGAGCGGGCTCACCGGCTTCAGCCGTGAGCGGTTGCATCGCGCCGAGAAACCCCACCGCCCACAGCGGGCGCCACGCGAGCATACGTGCCGCTATTTATCACACGCGATGTCGAATCCGTGATCACGCGCCTGCCAGGACGTGATTATCGTGCCGTGCGGACGGCTCTGTGGCGTTCAGTGCTGGCGTCGTTACTCGCGGCCATGGTGGCTTGCTCCTCTTCGGACGAGGACGGTGCAAAGCCCGCCACGGGAAGCGGCGGAGGGAGCGCCGATGGCGGATCGGGAGCAGCCGGGCGCGGCGGAAGCAGCGGAAATGCGGGGGTCGCGGGGTCGAGCGGATCGTCCGCATCCGGGGGAACGACCGGAGCGAGCGGATCCGGTGGCTCAGCCGGCTCGAGCGGCTCGCTCGGCACTGGCGGAACCACGGGCACGGACGCGAGCACCTGCGCCCCCGACGTCTGGTCGACGCTGGAAGCGTGTGGCTGGCCCGGCCCGAACAACACCGGACCCGATCTGTCGCGCTGTCCCGATCAAAGACTGACCGACCTGGGAGGCGCCGACATGCCGGCGATCCCGGTCGATCGCGACGGCGCCGTGATCGAGTGCGCCAACGTACGCGGCTCGCTGCGCGTCACCGCGAAGAACGTCGTCATTCGCAATAGCCACGTCGCCTACGACAGCGGCAAGCGCGGCGAGGACGCCAACGCCACCGCTCCGGTCTTCATCGAGGACGATGCCACGGTCACGATCGAGAACGTCGAGATCGACGGGCGCGAAGGGTCCCACGCGTGCATCTGGCATCAAGGCGCGGCGATGACCGCACGCCGCGTCGATTGCTACGGTGTCGACGATGGCATCTTCACCTGGGCGAGCTCGAACAGCGCCGGCGACGCCTTCACGATCGAAGACAGTTATTTCCACGATTTGACGGCGCTGACCGCGAACGGCCACATGGACGGCTTTCAAACCGAAGGCGCGAAAAACGGCCTGATTCGCCACAACACGTACGCCATGAGCGCCGACGGAACTTCGGCGATCGCGATCTGGAACAGCCTGAAGAGCAGCAGCGACATCCGCGTCGAAAACAACTTGATGGCCGGAGGCGGCGCCACCGTTTACGCGGAGGACTACGACCCCTCCGAGGAGAGCCCAGAAGGGGGTTTCACGGTGACCAACGTCAGCTTCGACCACAACACGTTCAGCACTCGCGTGTCGCCTTGTGTCGGGAAATACATGGTGTGGTTCACTCGATCGCAGCTCGCTTACGGCGGTGGTCCCACCGACGGATGGAAGCGCACCGGCAACGTCGTGCTCGAAACCGGAGAAAACGTCGACGGCGGGAACCCGCGCGTCAACGGACGGGTGTGCAATTGAAGTCACTGTTTCCCATTCTGTTCTCGGCCGCCGTCGTGCTGGCACCGGCTCGAGCGCTCGCCGACTGCGGCTGTTCCGGTAACCCCGGCACGATCACGTCGGATGCCACGGGTCCCTGCCTCCGCTACCGCGCGCCCTCCGGAACGGCCAACGACATCACGTTTCGCTTTGCCGAAGCGTATGCGTGCGGAGCGTACGCGACCGGCGAGTTTTTCGTCGTCGCGAACAACGGCAGTGCTCGCATCACGGCGATCACGCCGAACGCGGCGGGCGGCCGTCACGGCGTGGACGTGAATCCGTCGCCCGCGGGGCCGCAACGCTGGGACGACCGGCTCGACGGATACGCGGCGTCGATTGGGTTGCCGTACTCGGCGCCGCCGAAGAGCTCGGTGGTCAAGTACGTTTCGGACAACCCCTCGGGAGGGTGCGACGGCCCGTCGGATGAAAAGTCGTGCGGCCGCTTCGCGGCAGTCGTCACGGTGGTGGATGCCGCCCCGGCGAACCCGAGCGCGGCGTTCCGCCCGCCCTTCGTCGGGGCCGACAAACCGACGCTATCGACTACCAGCCTGCGGACGCAGCTTCTTTCACGGCTGGATGGCAGCGCCTGCGGTGCTCCTTCGCTGGCGACTGCGCGCGCCTGGACCGCGCACTTGCGGCTCGACTACACGAGCCACTCGGTCACTTGTGACCTGATGCCGCCCGAGGACGCGCTTCCGCAGGGCCGCCCGTGGTCGACCGACATCTGGGCCAACGACACCGACGTCTACGCCTGGCTGCATCTCGCCAACGTCTGTGCGTCGCCGCCGTGCACCGCGGAGCAAGATCTCGCCGCCAAGCTGCCCGTGCTGATCGGCTACGTGCAACACGGCATCGACGTGTGGGGCGTCGATAAGCTCAACGCGAGCTTGTTTCGCGGCGGAGGCGGCAACGGCGGGGGCAAGCTGTTTGCCTACGCGTTCGCCGCCGCGATGCTAGAGGACGCCGGCATGCTCGCGGATCTCGCTTCGATCGAAGCGGGTCATTTTTTCGAAACCGCGAGCTACTACACCGGCAAAAACGGCGCCGCGCTCTGGGGCCAACCCACGGGCTCGGAACGCGAGTACTGGAACGACTTCTCCGACCGCTCGACGCGCACGATTCGCGATCCGTATGGCCTGATCGACGGCGGCTTCGAACCGGGCGGCTGGTATCAGGACAACACCGCCAAGCCGACCAAGTACTCCGCGCTCTTGATGCGCGTGATGCCGGCGCTCGCGGCCGTGTGGCCCGTCAACAAGGACGCCATTCTGTCGTACGCGGACCGCTGGGTGAATCACGGCGCCCTCACGCTCCCGGACCCGTGCGCCCCGGTCGGCGGCACGTACGGCACCAGCTACGGTCCCAACGGCAGCGGCGGCTGCATCGCCGGAGCCGGCCGCGTGCCGAACCTCGACGGCGACAACAAGGACGGCGGCAATCGCTCGCGCTCGGTCGGAGAGTGCATGTGGCGGACCTTTCGTTCGTGCGCCGAGACGTGTTCGTGCCCCGGCCAATCGTGCGCGAGCGGAACCGGTGGCACCGGCGGAACCGGTGGCACTGCGGGAAGCGGTGGCGCTGCGGGAACCGGTGGCGCTGCGGGAAGCGGTGGCGCTGCGGGAACCGGTGGCACCGGCGGAACCGGTGGCATGGCCGCCGGCGGCGGGGCCGGAGACGGCGGCAACGGCGGAACCAACGGTGCGGCGGGCGCCGGAGCCACCGGCGATGGTGGAACGAGTGGCAGCGGCAGCGGCAGCGGAGCGACGGGCGGCGGCGGAAGCGGGGGCTCGCGCTCAGGTCAAAGTGCTGCACCAACGAGCGACGATGACGGCGGTTGCGGATGCCGGCTTCCCGGTGAGCGCACGAGCGCCCTACCGGTGCTGATCGCAGCGTGCGCGATCGCCGTTCGACGCCTCGTGCGGCGGCGATCGGCGCGCTAACCCTTGTTGAACCACACCGCGGAATAGCTGCTCCGCGAAGCAGACACGACCTGGTGGTAGACGAAGGCGTCGAGATCGCCATCGCCATCCAGGTCGCCGAGCGCGAACTGGTGGAAGCTCGGATCGCCGAGGGTTCGCCCCTCTTCGGTGAAGCGCCCCGCACCATCGTTCAAGAACAGCCGGGTCGGGTGATACGGACCCGAGAGGTAAGGGCCGGCGTGCGAGACGAGGGCATCGAGATCGCCGTCCCCATCCAGGTCGCCGAGCGCGATCGCAGTCCCGTCGTCGCCAAGCGTGCCGCCGGCGCTGAATTTCCCCTTGCCGTCGTTGAGCCAGACCAGGTTCGAGGCCGCGCGCCCCCCACCCCACCACTCTGCCATCACGGCGTCGATGTCGCCGTCCGCGTCGATGTCTCCGATCGCAATCGCGCGCGGCGCCGAGTCTCCGAGCACTTGCTCCGTTCGCGTGAAAACCGCGCTGCCGTCGTTCAGAAACACGCGTCCTGCCTCGGTCACCGGCGCGATGCACAGCACGTCGAGATCGGCGTCGCCGTCGAGATCGGCGACTTCGCAATCGGTACCGAACGACGCGATCGACCCGGCCACGAACGAGCCCGTGCCGTCGTTGAGGAGCACGCCGGCCGAGCCGGAACCGCTGCTCGAAACGCAGTCGAGATCGCCGTCCCCGTCGAAATCTCCCAGCGCGGCACAGCTCGCGC
>Ga0111538_10000852_pt1 | contig 42114 bp, 46 predicted proteins | sample SoiMethybrSBSTD1_FD_79669 | JGI IMG/M metagenome (GOLD analysis project Ga0111538, IMG submission 79669) | Bulk soil microbial communities from a Populus tree surrounding site in Tennessee, USA - Soil MetaG P. TD hybrid SBSTD1 (version 2)... | ecosystem: Environmental > Terrestrial > Soil >...
AACTATCCAACTATCCAACTATCCAACTATCAACCAGTCCGTTATAATCAAGACCTCCAGTTTCAAGTGAATAGGCCAGTGGCCCCGGGTGCATAGAGCAGGGTGATCGAGACTCACCACCTCTCGAAGATGTACAGCCGCGGTCTGTACGCCCTGCACGACCTGTCGCTCAGCGTCAAGGCGGGTGAGTTCGTCTTTCTCACCGGCCCAAGCGGCGCCGGCAAATCCACGTTCCTGCGGCTGTTGTTGATGCAGGAACGTCCGACCTCCGGCGAGATCGTTGTCGGCGGACAGAACCTGGCAAGGCTTCGCCGGCGCGAGATTCAGGAGTATCGCCGCAGCGTCGGATTCATTTTTCAGGACTTCAAACTGATTCAGACGCGGACGCTGCTGGAAAACGTCTCGTTCGTTCCCGAGGTGATTGGCGTGTCGTCCGCACAGCAACGCCGCCGCGCGTTCCAGGTCCTCAAGTGGGTGGGGCTGCAGCACCGCATGAGTGCCTATCCGGCGGACCTCTCGGGCGGAGAGCAGCAGCGCGTCGCGATCGCGCGTGCACTGGTCAACGGGCCGTCGCTGGTGCTCGCCGATGAACCGACGGGAAATCTCGATCCCGATCTGTCGCTTGAAATCATGAACCTGCTGCGCGAGGTGAACGCGGGTGGCACGACGGTGGTGGTGGCGACACACGATCGTGAGCTGATCCGCCTCGTCGGGCGGCGGACGATCACGCTCGATCAAGGACGCGTGGTGGAAGTGACATGAGGGCTCTCAGCTACGCATTGCGGCAGGGGGGCGCGAGTCTGCTGCGCAGCGCTGGTTCCGGAGCGTTCGCGGTCCTGGCGATATCGCTGGCGATGATCGTGCTCGGCGCGTTGCTGCTCCTGACTTGGAACGGCGAGCGGCTGCTGGCCGGCTGGTCTGCGGCCGCCGAATTCTCGGTCTACCTCCGGGATGACGCGTCGTCTGAGCAGCGCGGAGCGATTGAAGCGCTGATCGATCAAAGCGGGGTCGGTCTCTCGCGCCAGTACGTGTCGAAAGCCGACGCGCTGGCGCACTTCCGCCGTGAGTTCGCCGAGCTGGCAGCGCTCGCCAGCGGATTCGAGGACAACCCGTTTCCCGCGTCGGTTGAAGTAAGACTGAAACCGGAGGCCGAATCGGATGGCCGCGCCACGGCCTTGGTGCAGCGTCTGGTGTCGACCGCCGGCGTGGCCGATGTCGGCTACGACCGTGACTGGCTTGGACGTGTTGCCGGGATGCTGCGAACCATTCGCGCTGTCGGCCTGACGCTGGCCACACTGATGGCGCTCGCCGCCGCCGTCACCGTCGCGACGGTCGTGCGCCTCGGTCTCCATGCGAGACGGGCCGAACTCGAGATCATGGAGCTGGTCGGCGCGCCGCTGGCGTTCATCCGCGGGCCGTTTGTCGCCGAGGGCCTGCTGCAGGGTGGAGTCGGCGCGCTCATCGCGCTGGTGCTGTTGTGGGTCGCCTTCGCGCTCGTCATCTCGTGGTGGGGCACCGAGATCCGCACGGTTCTGGGGGGCACAAACGTCCGGTTCCTGCCGCTCCAACTCGTGGCCGCCCTGCTCGCCGGCGGGATGGCGGTGGGCAGCGCCGGCGGCTTCATCGCCGCGCGGCATGCAGGGCCGCGCTGACGGCCACGAGCACACGAAAGTGCCATCCGCAAGAGCGCCTGCGGCTTAAGGCATTTGGCCGCGTTGACATTGGCTCAGTACGGTAGCTAGACTGGAGCAAATAAGGAATATGCCAGCGTCGCGGAACCGTTTATCACGCTTCCTGACCGATTCGCGTCCGCCGGCCGATCCGGTCTTCCACTCTGTCTCCAACTTCTACCGCGAAGAATTTCTCAAACGTAAACGACGACTCGATGAACAGCGTGAGTTCTATTCCGAACGCGCCATCAACGACGTCGAGCAAGCTCTGGTAAAGGTCATCGGACAGCTCGACCGTCTCTGCACCAAGGACAACGCCGACGAGGTCGTCGGTAAACTCCTCAGGCAATTCGACGTGGTAACCGGGCTTTCCGCCTGGACCGATCCCCGACAGATCAACTGACCTCATCCGAACGCCGGCTCCGCGAGGACCTCAACGCGATTGTTCGTGCCGCCGTCGACGGTGTCGATGCCGGTGGCCTCGTCCAGCGGTCGCTCGCCGACGCCGACATCGTGTCGCCGCTGCAGCGGGCGATCCATGTCGATGTGATCGCGGCGGGCAAAGCTGCCGGCGTCATGCTCAACGCGTTCGTGTCGGCAACAGAGAGGCCGTTGCGGCAGATGCTGGGTATTGGACCGGACCGACCGCCGCTTGTGCCTGACCGCGCAGAGTGGCAGACCGGCGGCCATCCGCTGCCCAGCAGCGGCAGCGTCGCGGGAGCGCGGCGGGCGCTCGGGATCGCGCGATCGGCTGCGCCTGAGGATCTGCTCGTCGTGCTGTTGTCCGGCGGCGGCTCCGCGTTGATGACGCTTCCTGCCGACGGGATCTCGCTCGCCGAGAAACAGCAGACGGCGCGGACGCTGATGGAGCAGGGTGCGGACATTTATGAGCTGAACACGGTCCGCAAGCACCTGTCGGCAATCAAGGGCGGCCAGCTCGCTGCCGCCGCCGCGTGTCCCGTGCTCACGCTCGCCGTCTCGGACGTTGTCGGCGATGACCTCTCGGTGATCGCCTCGGGGCCAACAGTGGCGGACGACAGCACATTTGCGCAGGCGTTGGCGATCGTCGAGCGTCGTGGGGGCCTCGCGTTGTATCCAGCGGGTGTGGTGGCGCGATTACAGCGCGGCGCGACGGGCGAACTGCCGGAGACGCCGGCTGCCGGTGATGCGCGCCTGGCGCGCGCGACGGCGCGCGTCATCGGTCCGCAGCGCGGTGCGATCGAAGGTGCACGCGCCGCAGCGGAGAAGCTGGGCTACCACGTGCTGGTGGTTCGTGAAGCGGTGACGGGCGAGGCGCGGGAGGCGGCGGTGGCCCATCTCGCACGTGTGGCGAACGACGTTGCGGCGCTGCCGCGTCCACGGTGCGTCATTTCCGCCGGCGAGACGACGGTGACTGTTCGCGGGGATGGAAAGGGCGGCCGGAATCAGGAATTCGCGTTGGCGATGGCACCGTTGCTCGGCACACTCGGCGATCGTGTGGCTGCCGCCAGCATCGGCACCGACGGCATCGACGGCCCGACCGATGCGGCGGGTGCCATCGTTGACACGTCAACGCTGGCGCGGGCGCAGCAGGCAGGCCTTGCTGCCGATGACTACTTGAACGACAACAACACCTACGTGTTTTTCGAAAGGCTCGAAGATTTGATTAAGACAGGACCAACAGCGACGAACGTCGGCGATTTGCAGGTTATCCTCGTCCAGTGAATGATTCGAAGACACTGCTCGGACTCATCCGCGATCGCGTTCATCACCCCGCTACAGCACGAGAGCTCGCCCAGATTCTTCGCGTTCCCCGAGAAGAGCGCGCGTCGTTCAAACGTCATCTGAAAACGCTGGTCGCTGCCGGCGACCTGTTGCAGGTTCGCGGCAACCGCTACGGCGTGCCCGACAAGATGGACGTCGTCGTCGGCCGGTTATCGACCAATCCGCGCGGCTTCGGCTTCGTCGTGCCTGAGGATTCGAATCCGACCGATCGCAAGGACGTCTACATTGCGAGCACGAACCTCCTCCAGGCGATGCACGGCGATCGCGTCGTCGCCCGCGTCGAGCGTGAGACGGCGAAAGGCGTCGAGGGGCGAATCATCCGCATCCTCGAGCGCGGCAACGAAACCGTCGTTGGCCGGTTCGAAGCGGAGCCAGGCGGACTCGGCTATGTCGTGCCGTTCGACAAGCGGGTACTGTCGGACATTCACATCCCGACCGGACAGTCAGCAGCCGCAGAACCTGCGGACATGGTCCTCGTCGAGCTCACGCGGTGGCCAACGGCGACGCGCGGCCCCGTCGGCAGGATCGCTGAAGTGCTCGGACCGGTAGACGAGCCGGGCGTCGACACGCAGATCATCATCCGGAAGTTCAATATCCCCGACGCTCACTCGGAAGAAGCGGTTGCGGAAGCCAGCGGTCTTGGCTCCGCGGTCAAGGAACGTGACATCCGCGGGCGCACCGATTTCCGCAGCGTCACGACGGTGACGATCGACGGCGAGCACGCGCGCGACTTCGACGACGCGATCACGATTGAGCGGCGGCCGAACGGCAACTACTGGCTGGGTGTGCACATTGCCGACGTGTCGCACTACGTCAGGGAAGGGAGCGCACTCGACGAGGAAGCCTACGACCGCGGCACGTCCGTGTATTTTCCTGAACGCGCGGTCCACATGTTCCCAGCCGAGCTCGCCACCGGGTTGTGCAGCCTCAATCCACGCGTCGATCGCCTCGTGCAGTCGTGCCTGATGGAGGTCGACGGCCGCGGCAACGTGGTGCGTTACGAGATGCACGATGGCGTCATCAACAGCGACGCACGAATGACGTATACAGCGGTCAACGCCATTGTCACCGACAGCGACGCCGCGACGATCGCGCAGTATCGCGAGCTGGTGCCGATGTTCGAGCTGATGCGGGAGCTGTTCGAGGTCCTCAATCAACGGCGGCGGCGCCGCGGCTCGATCGACTTCGACCTGCCGGAGACCGAAGTAATCCTCTCCGAGTTCGGCGAGATCGAGGCAATCGTTCCCAGCGAGCGCAACGTCGCCCACCGCATCATCGAAGAATTCATGCTGCTGGCGAACGAGACGGTTGCCGCGCACCTCGAGCAGCACGGCGTCCCTTCACTGCATCGGGTGCACGAACCGCCGGACGTGAAGAAGGTGATGGACTTCGAAGCGTTCATCAGCACCCTCGGATACGGCCTTGCCGGCGGCGGCTCTCCCGAACCGAAGCACTTTCAGCGGCTGATCGATCGGATGCGCGGCACGCCCGAGGAGCGCCCGATTGCCGCGCTGATGCTGCGGACGATGCAGAAGGCGCGATATGACGCAGCGAGCCTGGGTCATTTCGGGCTCGCGGCGGAACACTACACGCACTTCACGTCGCCAATACGGCGCTATCCCGACCTCGTCGTCCACCGGACGCTGCGGCTGTCGCGCCACGGCAAGCTGCCGGCGGCGAAGCGCGAGGAACTGGAAGAAGAGCTGCCGGAGATTGCCAAGCACACGTCCGAGATGGAGCGGCGCGCCGACGACGCCGAGCGTGAGCTGCTGCAATGGAAAAAGGTCCGCTTCATGGCGGACAAGGTCGGCGACGAGTACGACGGTTACATCACGGGCGTCGCGCCGTACGGGTTGTACGTCGAGTTGATTGAGCACTACGTCGAAGGCATGGTGCACGTGTCGAGCATGGCCGACGATTACTACCGGTTCGTCGAGCAGCAGCACGTCCTCCGCGGCGAAAACACGAAGAAGGTCTATCGGCTCGGCGACAAGGTTGCGGTGCAGGTCGTCCGGGTGGACATGGAGCGGCGGCAGCTCGATTTCGGGTTGGTGGAAATCCTGGAGTCAGTGCGCAGAGAGGAACGGCCGCGCGGACCGGTGCGCAGCAAGGTCAAACCCAAACGTGAGCAGAAGGGGAAGCAGCGACCGGGACGACGGGAGCGGGTGGCGAAAAAGGGCAGACGCGGGCGTGGGGCGTGAGGCAGCGCGTCGGGCGCTGCCGGTTACGACTTCTCAGCGCCGCCGCTGCCGCCTTCCTTCGTCGCGTCCTTGAAATTGCGAATACCACGGCCAATGCCGCGGCCAATCTCGGGCAGCCGGTTGGCGCCGAAAATGAGAATCACGATGACGAGAATGATCGCCAGTTCCGGAAGGCCTAGCCTGGGCATAAATCACCTGTGCCTGTTGTGCTGTGGCATCGTGCGGACACCGGCGGTTTCCGGAGCCTGATGCGGCCGTAATTGTACCATGCACACCAGCGGAACGCCTTTTGAACAACCAGGCGTGAGGCTTACATGACACGTGTTTTTGCCAGTATTTTCGCGGTTTGCACGCTCGCCGGGGCCCTCGCCGCACAGGACGTCGACGACCGCGTGCCGCAGTTCTCGTCGAGCGTTCAGCTGGTCGAGGTTTACGCCACGGTGACTGACGACAAGGGCGAGCTGGTTTCCGATCTTCGGCAGTCTGACTTCGAAGTATTCGAAGACGGCCAGCGGCAGGAGATCAGCGCCTTTGCGGCGGGGGAGTTCCCGCTGACGGTCGCGCTTGGCGTCGATCGCAGCTTCAGCATGGCGGGCGATCCGCTGCGGCTGGCGAAGCAGGCGTCGCAGGCCTTTCTGCGCGAGCTGAAGCCGGGGGATCGATCGATGGTCGTCGCCATCAGCAACCAGGCCGACATCATCGCCCCGCTGTCGGCCGATCGCGGAGCGCAATCGCGCGCGATCGCAGACCTCGACGCCTGGAGCACGACGTCGCTGCACGACGCCATCATCGCCGCGCTCGAGCGGCTCGAGCCGGAGCCGGGACGTCAGGCCCTGATCGTTTTTTCGGACGGCGCCGATCGCTACAGCGAGCACACGGCGGCGGAAGTGCTCGAACGGGCGCGGCGCAGCAATGCGCTCATCTATCCGATTGCCATCGGCAAGACGCGGCCGGTGCTGCTGGCAGAACTGGCCGTGCTCACCGGCGGGCGTTCGTTTCAACTGCGTGACGCGCGCGAGCTCGAGAAGACACTGGCCACCGTCGCGCGCGAACTGCGCTATCAGTATCTGCTTGGCTACACGCCAGCAAGACCGCTTCGCCGTGGCGAACGTGAATGGAGATCGATCAGGGTCGTGATGAAAGGGACACGCCCCGCGCTGCGCGTGCGGGCGCGGGATGGATATATGACGGAGTAATTCAAATGCAAAATTCAAAATTCAAAATGCAAAATGCAAAATGCAAATGCAAATGCAAAAAAAGATTTTGAACAAGGCCGTTTTTGCATTTTGAATTTTGCATTTTGCATTTCAGCGTAAAGTCTCCCACATGCATCCTCTCGTCCTCGCTTTGTTCAACGAACCGGGATCTGCGGCCGCGGCGGCGCGCGATCTTCGAGCCCTCGGCATCCCGCGCGAGCGGGTCTCCGTCGTCGCGCGGTCACACGACGAGGAGGGTGCGCTGGCGGAGGCGTCTGGTGCCTCGCCGGGATCGGAGATCGAGGATTCGAATGCGGCGGCGCGACTCGGTGAGCTCAGTGCGCATCTGCTCGCGGCGATCGCCCTGGTGCTCCCCGGCGTCGGCCCGATCGTGGCGGACGGTCCGCTGGCGGCGGGGCTGGGGGAAGCAGCTGGCCACGTGGCGGGAGGAATTGCGAGGACCCTGCATCAGGCAGGTCTCGAGCGGGCGGAAGCCGAGCGCTGGCAGCACGGGATTGAGAAGGGGGCGATTCTCGTTGGCGCGCATGTCGGCGACGATCTCGTGAACGCTGCCCGTCAGGTGTTCGCCCGCAACGGCGCTTCCTCCACCGCTCAAGCAGCGTGGAAGGACTGAGACGTCCAATCCTTCGTGCCGCGAAAAGCGTCCAATGCTTACAGCGGCCGTCGACTCAATCCGAGAACGGAGATCAGGGGTCTAACGTATACATTCCAGATTCCTGTAATGTGGCTGAGGTATTGCTTTTGCACCTTGCCACCTTGCCGGTCGCTCGGTGACAATGAACCACACAAGCAACGCCGCGTACATGAGCCCGTCGCCGAAAGCGCAGAATCGCTGGCGCCCCACGTCCCATCTGTCCGTCCGGCCGGAAGGAGAAGGTGCGGATATCCGCGAATTGTTTGCGGATCAGCCGACCAGCGGCAATCGCGCGAGGTTCGGAGCCGTCGTCCACGTGGCTGCGTTCGTGTTGCTTCTGGCGATCGCCAAATTCCTCCCCGACAAGGTCTACCAGACGATTCTTCCTCAGCGGTTGCCCCAGGAGCTCGTGTGGCTGGTTCAGCCCGGCCCTGGCGGCGGTGGCGGCGGTGGAAACAAGAGTCCCGAGCCGCCGAAGCCCGCCGAATTGAAGGGCCAGGAGAAGATCAACGTTCCGGCCGTCAAACCGGAGGATCCGAAGCCGGTCGAGCCCGAAAAGATCCCTGAGAAGCCGCCCGAGCCGCTGCTGAACATCCCCGTCCAGACAATGGCTGCATCAACGAACGTTTCTCCTGGCGATATCTCGTCCGGCGCGGCGTCGAGCAACTCGCGGGGAAGCGGGACCGGAACGGGCGTCGGGCCGGGTCAGGGTTCGGGCCTCGGGCCCGGTAGCGGTGGCGGCACCGGGGGCGGCGTCTACGATATCGGCAGCGGCGTCACGCCGCCGATACCGATTTCCCAGCCGAAGCCGCGATATACCGCGGACGCCATGCGCGCGAAGGTGCAGGGCGTCGTGATCATGTCCGCCGTCGTCATGCCGGACGGCTCGGTCACCGACATCCAGATCGTTCGCTCGCTCGATCAGAGCTTCGGCCTCGACGAGGAAGCGAAGAAGACCGCGGCGCAGTGGCGCTTCCGCCCCGGGACCCGCCTCGGCGAACCGGTTCCTGTCCGAATCAAAATCGAGCTCGAGTTCAACCTGCGCTAGATGGTCCTGACCCCCTCGACGATGCTTCCGCTCGGTACGCGGATGCCGTCGTTCTCTCTTCCCGATTTCGACGGCCGCATCGTCTCGAGCGAGGACTTCGCCGAGGCACCGGCGCTGCTCGTGGCGTTCATCTGCGGACACTGCCCGTTCGTCACGCACATCCGCAAGGGCTTTGCAGAATTCGCGCGGGACTACCAGGCGCGGGGACTGGCAATCGTCGCGGTCAACTCGAACGACATCGAAGCGTTTCCGGAGGACGGCCCCGAGGGCATGCGGGACGAAGCGAACGGGGCCGGATATGTCTTTCCGTATCTCTTCGACGAGACGCAGGAAGTCGCGAAACGATACCGCGCCGCGTGTACGCCGGATCTCTATCTCTTCGACAAGGAACGAACGCTCGTCTATCGCGGCCGCTTCGACGAGAGCCGCCCACGAACGAATCCGCCGCTGCCGGTGACGGGGCGCGACATCCGCGCCGCCGTCGATGCCGTGCTCTCCGGGCGGCCAGTGCCGCAGGATCAGAAGGGGAGTGTCGGCTGCAACATCAAGTGGAAGCGCGGCAACGCCCCCGACTATTTCTGAACCACGAAGGCCGCGAAGAAGGCGAAGACCACGAAGAGGTTTGCCTTTTCTAGTGGTCTTCGGTCGCTTTGGCTTCCAAGCACAGCGTTCGCACGACTCGACTCAGCTCCGTCGCCAGCCGTTCGACTCGCTCGTCACCGAGTTCCCTCGCGCGTGCGGGGATCGACCGTGCCAATTCACCGTAGTACCAGAGTATCCCGTCCCGCCCGGCTTCAGGGTTGAATCGGTCGAAGACGGCGTTTCCCTCATTGCGGAAATCCCGGAGGATGGCGCTCACGTTGTAAATCTTGTCAGCGGTGCCGACGAGAAGCGAAGACGCGTCCTTGTGTGGAATGGCCGAGACGTAGGCTGCTTTGCGTTGGCGCCAGGGTGGCTTTGGCGTGGCGTCGGCATCGGTGCACGCCTCCACAATCTTCAGCACCCGTTGGCCAAACCTCAGCTGGATCAACTTGCGAACCGCATCCGCTCCGAGTTCTTCCGGCGCGTCCTCGACCGCGTCATGAAGCAAGGCACCGATGGCTTCGTCCTCGTCCGCCCCGTATTCCAGCGCTATGGATGTGACGCCCAGAATATGCGCCAGGTATGGCACCTGCGTTCCCTTTCGTCCCTGACGACGATGAACGTCGGCGGCGACGTCGAGGGCTTCATCGAAACGATGGCTGAGGGGGTGTGCTAATGGCTTCTGCATGACCTCATCGCCCCTTTCCCACCATAAAGTCTTTCAACTATTGCACCCCTCGCACCAACCGACGCCATAATCCGGCCGTGACCCAGGGAATCAGCTTCCACAGGCCAGTTGCGTTCTGGGCGGGTGTGTCGCTCGTCACCGCGGGCGTGCTGGCGCACCTGCCCGACTACCTCGCGGCCGGTGACATGCATTTCCACATGGCGGGCATGCCGATGAGCCGCGTGATGCTCGCGGGGATGCTGTTCATCGCCGCCGGGATGGTTCTGGCCACGTGGGGATTGCTGCCGCCCGGTCCCGCCGCAGGGCATCGACCGACAACCTACCATCTGCGCGCCATCGACGATGCAGCGCTCACCGGAGCGCATTGGGGATTGCTGTTCGTGCTCGGTGTGGCGTTGATCATCGACGTCATGAAGCCGGCGACGCTCGGTTTTGTGCTCCCTGGTATGTCCTCCGAGTACGGCATTCCCGCCTCGCGCACGGCGTGGCTGCTGATCTGGGCGCTCGCCGGAACAACGGCGGGCTCGGTCCTGTGGGGCGTGATGGCGGACCGCCTCGGCCGCCGCGCGGCGATTCTGCTCGCATCGCTGATGTTCATCGGCACGGCGATCTGCGGGGCGATGCCGTCGTTCGCGGCAAACCTGATCATGTGCTTTCTCATGGGGCTGGCGGCGGGAGGGATGCTGCCGATCGTGTATGCGCTGATGGCAGAATCGGTCCCGGCCAAATCGCGTGGCTGGCTCGTGGTGCTCCACGGCGGTATGGGCACCGTCGGCGGCACGCTTGCCGCCGCCGGTCTTGCCGCGCTGCTCGAGCCGATGTGGTCGTGGCGCGTGCTGTGGCTGATGAACCTGCCGACGGGGATCGTCATGTTGATCCTCAACCGGTGGATTCCTGAGTCTCCACGGTTCCTTCTCGATCGTGGACGCGTGGAGGAGGCGCGTAGTGTGATGGCGCGCTACGGTGTCGCCATCGAGATCGGGCCACCGGCGACCGGCGCATTGCAGATGCGCAAGCCACCGCTGCAATGGAACGAGGTGCGTGCGCTCTTTCAGTCGCCGTTCCGCACACAAACGCTGGTCGTTCTTTCCTACGGCCTCGCCTGGGGAATCGTGAACTGGGGGTTCATCTCGTTTTTGCCGACCTTCCTGCGCGGTGCCGGCTTCAACGCCGCGACCTCCTCGTACCTCCTGTTTCTTTCAGCCGTAGTGGCTATCCCCGGTACTGTGCTTGTCGCCTACGCCTATGGGCGGTGGAGCAGCCGCGGCAGCATGGTCTGGTTTGCCGTTGCCTCGGTGGCATGCGCGCTGGGACTGGCGTGGATGGCACCGTCGCTCGGCAGCAGCCGTGGCGCAATCGTGGCGATGCTCGCCTTGCTGTATGCCGCCACTGGCGGCGTGATCGCGATGCTCTCGCCGTACACGGCCGAAGTGTTTCCAACACGACTCCGGGGGACAGGTAGCGGACTCTCGGCAGGAAGCAGTAAGCTGGGCGGCCTGTTGGGCGCGATCGGCACGGTGACGGGTCTGATTGCGGTGTCGACCGGAATGCTGCGGCCGGCGCTGCTCGTGTCGATTCCGATGATGATTGCGGCGATCGCTGTGGCAATGCGCGGTCTCGAGACGCGCGGGCGGCCGTTGGAGGAGCTGGTGGAAGAGCGGCAGGCATGATCCGGTCGCTGGAGGAGAGGCGATGAAAACACAGTTGTTCTTGCTCGCCGGGACGGTGATGGTTTCGTTCGTCGCGTTCGGGCAGGCGCAGCAGGCCTCGGCGCCGGCCCTTGTTGATTCCAAGCAGCTTCGCATGCAGCCGGAGGCTGCCGAAGCTGCCTTTGGCAAAGAGGTGCAGGTCACCGTCTTCGGCGACCCGGCGAAGCCGGGACTTTACGCCATCCGCAGGAAGTTCAAACCGGGCGAGATGAGCCGACCGCACTTCCACGACAAGGAGCGGCTCGTCACTGTCATCAAAGGCACCTGGTACACCGGTGAGGGCGACGTCTACGATCCCGCCAGGACGATTCCGGTCAAGACCGGCGGCTTCATGCTCCACCCGGCGGGAATGCACCACTACGACGGCGCCAAGGACGAAGAAGTGATCGTTCAGATCATCGGCATGGGCCCGGTGGCGACGACGAGCACGGAGACCAAGAAGTAAGTCGTTCGAATCGTTCGAATCGTTCGAAACGTTCGAATCGTTCGAAACGTTCGAATCGTTGGCGTTCGGGTCGTTCTACTTGCCGTCCAGTGAAAACGCCAGCAGGACGTTGCCGGGCATGAAGCCGATCGAGCTGTAGCCCGAGCTGACGAACAGCATGCCGCCGGCGACGGTCGCACCTGGTCCGTTGAGCGATCCTCCGCGCGCCGGGATGCGGTTCACCGTCTCGTACTCATTCAGCGTGTTGACGTCGAAGACCATCCTGCCCGACGCGCTGTCGTACGCCCGCAGATGACCGTCGAGGCTTCCGGAGAGGACCACGCCAGGAATGAGGGTCACGGCGGCGGGTTGGCCGGTGTTACAGCCAGGGCGGTCGTTGCACGTGCTGGCGGGTGGTGGGGGAATCGTCCAGCGTCTGGTCCCGTCAGCCACATTGATCGCCACCAGGCCGCCGGCCTCACCGGGTCTCTTCTCGTACGCGCTCGACAGCGACACATAGGCTGCCGTGCCGTCTACGGCAAAACCCCATTCGATTCCGCCCAACACGCCGCCTTCACCGACCCGTGTCGTCCAGATCTGCGCGCCCGTATCTGCATTGAGGGCGTGCAGCTCCCCGGACTTCTGGCCTGCAAGCACGAGGCGCCGGCCGTCAGGGAGCGTGACGAGGGCAGGGGAGCTGCCGAAGTCGTGATCAGGGCCCGCCTTGTCCGGACAGTTGGCGCGGCCGGCTTCCTGTTGAGTGACGCAGGCCACGTTGAAGGCGTCCGCCGCCAGCGTCTGGTGCACCCAGAGCACGCGCCCCGTATCCATTGCCAGCGCCATGATGGCGTCGCTTTCCTTCGCCGGCGGATTCGAATAGTTGTCGCCGGTCGTCACGAAGAGGCGGTTGCGATCAGGGTCGAGCGCGGGCTGCGACCAGATCGCGCCACCAGACGGTCCCCACTGCTGCGTGCCGCGCGCGTTTTTCGTCGTCCGCTGCGGCGGTGGAATGGTGAACGTCTTCCACGCCTGCCGACCGGTTGCGGCATCGAGGGCGACGATGCTTCCGCGGAACGTGCAGCATTCATGGGTGGCAATTCCAGCCGTGATCTCCTCGAGTGATGAGACGCCCACATACAGGCGTCCACCGGCGGTCGCAACGCCGCCGGTGATCATCGCGTCGGGGTGTTCGTCGATCTTCACCTTCCATCGGCGGTTGCCGGTCACGGCGTCGAGCGCGTAAACCTGCGCGTGAGCGTCGCCAAAGTACACCGTCGCGCCGCCGTCGTTCGCTCGCGCCACGACGGGAGTCGAGCGTACGGCGGCGTCGGCTTCGAACGCCCAGGCGATGCAACCGGTCCTCGTATCGAGCGAATAGACGACGCCGTTGCGTGTGCCGACGAACGCACGACCCCCGACGACGGTGACCTGTGAGCCCGACGCCGACACGCCGGGGAAGCCGAACGACCATTTCAGCTTGAGACGCGGCACATCCGCCGCGGTCAGGCCGGCGTTGGCCGCCGACTGCGCGCGTGAGTTCTGGGCGTCGACGCCCCACCCGTTCCACGCCGGACCGGCGAGTGTCTCAGGTGTTGCCGATGTCGCGCAGTACGCCTGCCTGCCGATTGTCTCGAGCGGACCTCGGTACGAATCGGTGGATCGTCCGGTCAGATAGGCGGCAACGGCGCGGCGCTCGGCCGGACTGAGTGCCGCAGCCTGCCGCCGCATCGAAAAGGAACTGAGCTCGGTTTCGACTTCTTCGGGCGCCATTCTGCGCAGCGCGTCGCGGGTCGGCATCCTCGGCATCGAGCCCTCGTGACAGGCAGCGCAATGCCGCTTGTAGACCGCCTCACCGTTCGGTGCGGGTACCTGCGCACCGGCGCGTCCTGGCAGGACGATCACGAAGGCAAGGACGATCAGGCAGCAGCGCATAGGCGCAATCGTACGCGATCGGGAACACGCCGCGATCCCTGGTGTCGAACGGTAGTGACGCCCCGCCGGCGAGGCCTTTACACGAAGCGCACGAAGGAATCGAAGCGCACGAAGGAATCGAAGCGCACGAAGGAATCGAAGCGCACGAAGGAATCGCGCACGAAGGAATCGAAGCGCACGAAGCAATCGGCCCGCTTCGTGCCCTTCGACCTCTTCGTGAGCTTCGTGCACACAGGAGGCCTATGCGGACCAGAACGTTTGTCCTCTCGTTGCTCGTACACGTGTCGGTGATCGGTGTGGCGATGGTCGTACGGATCTTTGCGGTCACCGAATTGCCCGATCCGCCGCGCGGCACCACGTTCATGATGGCCACGGCGGACGTGCCCGAAGTGCAGCCGCCGCCGCAGCAGCCTGCGGTGCGGGCGACCGCGACGCGGCCCGTCAATCTGAACGCCGCGCCCGTCGTCGAGCCGAAGTCGCTCGAGCCCGAATCACTCGACATTGACGATCGCGCGCCCGTCGGCTTGAGCGCGATCCCGAGCGCAGGAGGCGACGTGCCCGGTGCGGTCTTCGACCTCGGTCCACCTCCACCGGCCCCGCGCGCGCCAGCGCTGCCGGCGGCACCGGTACGGCCGGGCGGTATCGTGCGCGCACCCCAGAAATTGCACCACGTCGCGCCGGAATACCCGGCCATCGCCCGTGCCGCGCGTGTCAGCGGCATCGTCATTCTGGAAGCGCTGATTGCCGAGGATGGTTCGGTGCGGGACGTGAAGGTGATTAAATCCATTCCGCTGCTCGACGCGGCCGCCGTGGAGGCAGTCCGTCAGTGGCGCTTCACGCCGACGCTGCTGAATGGCGTCCCGGTGCAGGTGATCATGAGTGTAACGGTGGCGTTCAGTCTCAATTGAACGTTCGAGGCGTTCGAGACGTTCGAATCGTTCGAGACGTTCGAATCGTTCGAGACGTTCGAATCATTCCCGTTCGCAGATGCGCGGTATTGCACTGCGAGCGCTTTGAACGACTTGAACGATCACCAACGACTCGAACGACTCGAACGCTTCGAACGTCTCGAACGCTTCGCGTTCCGGCAACCCTCCTGCATTAGCGGTCTCCATGCCTGGGAGTGCTGTTATGAGATCGCTGGTCTGCCTGCTGATTACCGGCCTGTTTGTGGGGATCACGCCCGTTCATGCGGGTCAGGGCCGTGGCAACGCCAATTTCAAAGTTGCCACGTCCGCTCCGAAATATGAAACCGACGTGGTCGTGCGCGCCAACATTATCTGGGCGCCTCGCGAGATCGCGGTGATCCGCGCCCATTACGCGCCGCAGTACCGAAACGTGCCGCCGGGACTGCAGAAGAAGGTCGGGCGCGGCGGCTCGCTGCCTCCGGGCTGGCAGAAGAAGATGCAGCCGTTCCCGTCGAGCGTTGACCGGCAGCTGCTGCCGCTGCCGAGCGGCTACTCGCGCGGCGTCATGGACGGGCACGCCGTGATCTACAACCACGGCGTCGTCGTCGACATCTTCGCGATCCTGTAAAAGAAGAAAAAGGCGGGTCCGTCTCGGTGGCGGGTCCGCCTTCGATGGACCCGACCTTCGGCGGAACCCGCCCTACACGCGAACGATTCGAACGATCCGAACGATTCGAACGACTCGAACGATTCGAACGACTTAGTACATTCCGCCCATTCCCGGCCCGCCATGCGAATGGCCGCCCGCGGGTTCCTTCTTCTCTTCGGGAATCTCGGAGACCAGCGCTTCCGTCGTCAGCAGCAGCGAGGCGATCGACGACGCGTTCTGCAGCGCGCTGCGGACCACCTTCGCCGGGTCGATGACGCCCGCCTTGACCAGGTCTTCGTAGACCTCAGTCGCCGCGTTGAAGCCGTCGTCGGTGTTCTTCTGTTCCTTCACCTTGGAGACGACGATCGAGCCTTCCTGGCCGGCGTTGGTCGCAATCCACCGCATCGGCTCTTCAATCGCGCGCTTGATGATCTCGGCGCCCACCTTCTGGTCGCCTTCGAGCTTCAGCTTCTCCAGCGACTTGCCGGCGCGAACGAGCGCCACGCCGCCGCCGGGCACGATGCCTTCTTCGACCGCCGCCTTGGTCGCGTGCATGGCGTCCTCGACGCGAGCTTTCTTCTCCTTCATCTCGGTCTCGGTAGCCGCACCGACCTTGATGACGGCGACGCCGCCAACGAGCTTGGCGAGCCGCTCCTGCAGCTTTTCACGGTCGTAGTCGGACGTCGTTTCTTCGATCTGCGCGCGGATCTGTTTGACGCGCCCTTCGATCGCGCCGGTCGTTCCCGCACCCTCGACGATGGTGGTGTTGTCCTTGTCGATGGTGACCTTCTTCGCCTTGCCGAGATCGTCGAGCTTGATGCTCTCGAGCTTGATTCCGAGATCCTCGGTGATCGCGCGTCCGCCGGTGAGGATGGCGATGTCCTCGAGCATCGCCTTGCGGCGGTCGCCGAAGCCCGGCGCCTTGACGGCGGCGACCTGCAGAGTCCCGCGCAGCTTGTTGACGACGAGCGTCGCCAGCGCCTCGCCCTCGATATCCTCCGCGATGATGAGCAGCGGACGGCCCAGACGGGCCACCTGCTCGAGCACCGGCAGCAAGTCCTTCATCGAGCTGATCTTCTTCTCGTGAATGAGGATGACCGGGTTCTCAAGCACCGCTTCCATGCGCTCGGCGTCGGTCACGAAGTACGCTGACAGGTAACCGCGATCGAACTGCATGCCTTCGACGACGTCCAGAGACGTCTCGAGGGTCTTGGCTTCCTCAACAGTGATCACGCCGTCCTTGCCGACCTTGTCCATCGCTTCGGCGATGATCTTGCCGATCGTGGCGTCGCTGTTGGCCGAGATCGTCCCGACCTGCGCGACCATGTTGCCCGACACCGGACGCGACATGCCCTTGATCTGCTCGACGATCGCTTCGACCGCCTTCTCGATTCCGCGTTTGAGTTCCATCGGGTTGGCGCCGGCGACGACGTTCTTGGCGCCTTCGCGGTAAATGGCCTGCGCCAGCACCGTGGCCGTGGTCGTCCCGTCACCCGCCGTATCCGAGGTCTTGCTCGCGACCTCGCGCACCATCTGCGCGCCCATATTCTCGAGCGGATCCTTGAGGTCGATTTCCTTGGCGACGGTTACCCCGTCCTTGGTGATGGTGGGGGAGCCGAACTTCCGGTCCAGGACGACGTTTCGACCCTTCGGGCCGAGCGTCACTTTCACTGCGTCGGCCAGCGCGTTGACACCGCGCAGAATGGCCTGGCGAGACTGCTCGCCGTAAATAATCTGCTTTGCCATGTTTCCTTGACTCCGCTTATTTGCTGTCGAGCACGGCGAGGACTTCGTCCTCCCGCATGATCAGGTATTCCTCGCCGTCGATCTTGATCTCCTGTCCCGAGTACTTCCCGAACAGGATGGTGTCGCCGTCCTTGACGTCGAGCGGTTGCCGTTTGCCGTCGTCCTTGACCTTGCCCTGGCCGGCGGCGATGACCTTGCCCTGCTGGGGCTTTTCTTTGGCGGTGTCGGGGATGATGATTCCGCCGATCTTCTGCTCGCCTTCATCGAGGCGCTGGACGATGATGCGGTCGTGTAGCGGTCTGACTTTCATGTGTCTTCGGCTCCGAACTTGTCTGGTAGTGTGCTGCGGCCTCCTCGTCGCGGCGGGGCCGCTTTGGCGAGGCAGGCAGTTCTCTGGGCACTGATTCGCGCGTGACTCTCCTGAGTGCTAGCACTCAGGAGGCGCGACTGCCAATTCTAATTAGTCGGAAAAACCGATGTCAATGGTCGGCCGTGGCCGGGGGCGGTCAGGCGCTTCTGCGCAGGCGGTACTCGGAAATCTTGCGACTCAGCGTATTGCGGTGGATGCCGAGGACTTCGGCGGCCTTGCCGAGGTTGCCCTCGGACTGGGAGAGAACGTGCGCAATGAACTTCTTTTCGAACTCCCGCTGCGCATCGGTGTAGCGCACACCCTTGGCGACCATCGCATCGATCAGTCCTTCGAGTTGCTCTTTGAGCGCCATTACGCGAGTTCCTTCCCGGTGAGGCGCCGATAGGCCTCGATATATTTCTCTCGCGTGCGCATGACCACCTCCTCAGGCAGCGCTGGAACCGGCGGCTGCTTGTTCCAGTGGATCTGCTCGAGGTAGTCGCGCACGTACTGCTTGTCGAAACTCGGTTGCGGACCGCCCGGCGCGTACTGATTCTGTGGCCAGTAGCGCGACGAGTCCGGGGTCAGCACTTCGTCGATGAGAATGATCTCGCTCTGACTGCCGAGGCCAAACTCGAATTTCGTATCCGCAAGGATGATGCCGCGCGCTTCTGCGTGTGCGGCCCCGAATTGATAGAGTGCGATCGTCAATTCGCGCAGGCGGCGGACTAGAGTCTCGCCAATGATGCGACCTGCCTCTGCTTCGCTGATATTGATATCGTGCCCTGAGGTCGCTTTGGTCGCCGGCGTGAAGATCGGTTCCGGCAGCCGATCGGACTCGCGCAGACCGGGGGGCAGCGCGATACCGCAGACGGCGCCGCCGGCCTGATACTCCTTCCAGCCGGAACCCGACAGGTACCCGCGCGCGACGCATTCAATCGGAACGGGATTTGTCTTCCTGACCAGCATCGAACGGCCCGCCAACACGCCCTGGTGTTCGCGCAGTTCGTGCGGGTACGCGCGAACGTCGGTCGTCAGCACATGGTTGGGGACGATGTGGGCGGTCTTGTCGAACCAGAACGCCGACAGTTGCGTGAGGACCTTGCCCTTCTCCGGAATGCCCGAGCCAAGCACATAGTCGAACGCCGAGATCCGATCCGTGGCGACCATGAGCAGCGAGTCGCCGAGGTCGAAGATGTCGCGGACCTTGCCCTGCCGATGCGGGGCGAGGCCGCTCAACCGTGTTTCCAGCAGGGGAGCAGCGAGGGGCACGCGTGTTCCTAAAGGAAGGGCGGCATATTACCGAGAGGTGCCAGAGGAGGCAACCGTACGCAAGCGGAACGGCCTTCGTCCATGATCAGCCTGATATATTGTGTTGCGTCGCCGGGTCCCGCCTTCGCGGTTGGCTTGCCCGCCGCGCTTCGGCGAGGCAGGCTGGCATACGAGGAAGCCCGGCGCGGAACCCGGCCTACAAGTGACAGCGCGAATCCGAACAGCATCCGTATCGATTCTGGCGATCGCCCTCCTCGCGTGGTTCCTGCGTGACGCCAATCTCGCGGACGTCTGGCAGCACGTGCGCCGTGCGCACAAAGGCCTGCTGCTGCTGTCGCTCGTGTTCGTGGCCGCGACCTTCTGGATTCGCGCGTTCCGGTGGCAGCAGCTGCTGACCCCGATCGGCCGGACGCGGTACCGCACGGTGTTCCGGACCGGCGTCATTGGTTTTGCCGCGCTGTCGATCCTGCCGGCGCGAGTTGGCGATCTGCTTCGGCCCTATCTTCTGGCCAAACAGGAGGGGCTGCCGTTTTCTGCGGCGCTCGCCACGATCGTGATGGAGCGTGTGCTCGATCTGATCGCCGTCCTCGCCTTGATGGCTGTGTACGTGTGGGGATTCGCCGACACCTCGACCTGGAAGCCGCACCTGCTCGCGCCGATTGAAGTCGCGGCAGCGGTCGGGGGCGCGGTCGCTCTCGGATTGCTGATTGTGATGTGGATTCTGGCGTCCCATCCGGAGCGGATCGGCGCGCTGGTGCACTCGACCGACCGCTTCCTGCCGCATCGGGTGGCGGTTCGGATGAGCAAACTGGCGAGTACCTTCAGTTCGGGCTTCGCCGTTGCCCGCGAGCCGCGCGGGTTTTTCATCGCCTTGCTGTGGTCGCTGCCGTTATGGGTCGTGATCGCGTCCGAAACCTTCGTCGTCAGCCGCGCGTTCGACATCAATTTTCCGTTCTCGGGTACGTTTCTGCTGCAGTTGCTGCTTGTCGGAGGGGTCGCCGTCCCCACCCCTGGCGGCGTCGGCAGCTACCATGAGGCCTACCGATTCGGCGTGACGAGTTTCTTCGGCGCACCCAACGATCAGGCAGTCGCCGCGGCAATCGTTGTTCATGCCATTGCCTTTCTGCCCGTGGTGCTGCTCGGCGTGGTCTTCATGGCGCAGGACGGTCTGAGCTTCGGGCGCCTGCAGGCGATGGCCGGGTCGGCGCGTGAACAGGAGCAGGAAGCGAAAACAGTCCGATGAAGTGCCCGTTCTGCGGCCATCTCGGCGATAAGGTCGTCGACTCGCGCGAAAGCAAGGAGGGCGAGGTCATTCGCCGTCGCCGTGAGTGTCTCGACTGCGGGCGGCGGTTCACCAGCTACGAGCGCATCGACGAGATCCCGTACATGGTGATCAAGAAGGACGGCACGCGTGAGCGCTTCGAACGGCAGAAGGTCGTCGCCGGACTCTTGAAAGCGTGCGAGAAGCGGCCGGTCAGCATCGCCGCCATCGAATCAGTGGCCGACCGGATCGAGGCGCGGCTGCAGGACCGTCCCGAGAAGGAAATGGGCACCGAGGAAGTCGGCGCCATCGTCATGGAAGAGCTGAAGCGTCTCGACAAAGTCGCCTACGTGCGCTTCGCCTCCGTCTACCGTTCGTTCCGCGACGTCGGCGAGTTCATGAACGAGCTGAAGGACCTGCTCAGTCCCAAGGATTAGCCTGTGGCCGGGCGTAAGCCGTTCCTCGACAACACCAGGCTCCTGCTGGTCGGCATTGCCACGCTGATCGCGGCACTGGCCGGTCTGCTGTCGCTGGCCAGCCGGTCGTCGGCGTTTGCGCCCGACTTCCTGACCGAGTTCGTTCTCTACGCGCTCGTCGCCACCGACCTGATGATGCTGCTGGCGCTGCTGTTCGTGCTGGCGCGCAACATCATCAAACTGGTGGTCGAACAGCGGCGGGCGATCCCGTTCGCCCGTTTCCGCACCCGACTCGTCATGGCGCTGCTCGGGATGACGCTCATTCCCGCGGTGCTGGTGCTGATCGTCGGCAGCGAGCTCATTCGCAAGAACATCGATCAGTTCTTCAACGCGCCGATGGCCAACATGCTGTCGTCGGCGCAGACGATTGCCAGCGACTATTACCGCGAGCGCCAGCGCACTGTCTCATCCGTCTCGTCGCGGCTGGCGCGCCGCCTCGGCAGCGTGGACATCGAGTCCGCCGCGGCGGCCCGCGAGGTCGTCGCGCCGGAGGTCAGCCAGGAGCGCATCGACCTGATCGAGATCTATCGCGTCGGCGGAGGCGGCGACATCGAGCGCGCCCCCGCGGTCGTCGAGGCGGCGGCAGCCGTGCCAACGGGCTATCCACGCGACGGGGCGGAACGTCTGGCACGGCAGGTGATTGAAAGCGGTCGCCCGGCAGATGCGGTCGAACAACTGCCAGGCAACGCCGGCGACCTGGTGCGAACGGCATCGCCGCTGCGGGCATTCGGCAGCGGGTCCGTGCGCGGTGTCGTCATTGCGAGCGACTATCTGCCCGGAGACTTTGCCTCGCGCGCGCGCAGTCTGACGAGCGCCTACGAGGACTACCGCCAGCTCGAGGTGCAGAAACGACCGCTGGCCGGCCTGTATCTCTCGTTCTTCGTGATGCTCACGCTGATGATCCTGGTGGCGGCGACATGGATGGGGCTGTACCTGGCGAAGCGCATCACCCGCCCGGTGCAGACGTTGGCGACCGCTGCGGACGAGATCGGTGCCGGCCATCTGGATCATCGCGTCGAGGTGCAGGCCGGCGACGAGTTCGCGTCGCTCATCGACGCCTTCAATCGCATGGCCGGCGATCTGGCCGCCAGTCGGCGACGTCTCGAACGGTCCGCTGTCGAGCTCGAACGCAAACACGAAGACGTCGAGGCGCGGCGCCGCTACGTCGAGACGGTGCTCGATCGGATTGCCACGGGGGTCATCTCGATCGACAACGAGGGACGCATCCGCACCTGGAACTCGGCGGCGACCAGGCTGCTCGGCATCGACTCGCGCGTGGACGGCCTGCGCGCCTCCGCCGTGTTCGGCTCCGCCGAGCTCGAGCCGCTGGCGCGGCTGCTGACCAATCGCGATTCACGCCGCGACGACTCGATCCCACAGGAAGTGTCACTCTCGCGCGACGGACGCGAGCTGCACCTGCTGGTGATGGTCACGCCGCTGCGGCGGGCCGAAGGGCGCGCCGATGGCGTCGTCATGGTGTTCGACGACGTCTCGCCACTGATACGGGCGCAGAGGGTCGCGGCCTGGCGGGAAGTTGCCAGACGACTCGCACACGAAATCAAGAATCCGTTGACGCCGATTCAGCTGTCGGCGGAGCGGCTGCAGCGGCATTTCGCCGGAGCGCCCGCGGCGACCCGCGCGCTCGTCGACGAATGCGCGACCGCGATCGTCACAGAGGTCGAATCCCTGAAGGGTCTCGTTGACGAGTTCTCGCAGTTTGCGCGGATGCCGGCGCCGCGGGCAACGCCGACGGACCTTCACGGGCTGCTCGACGATGCCCTGGGACTGTATCGCGGGCTGTTCAGCGACATCGAGATTCGGACGCACTTCGCTGAATCGCTGCCGAAGGTTGCGGCGGATCCCGAGCAGATCCGTCGCGTCATTATCAATATCGTGGACAACGCGATCGAAGCGGTCGAGCGTCGCGGCGCCATCGACATCGAAACGCAGCACGACGCGGGCAATAATCTGGTTCGCATCGTCGTCGCCGACAACGGTCCTGGCATTCCTCCAGCCGAGCGCGACAAGCTGTTCCTTCCGTACTACTCGACCAAGCAGCGGGGCAGCGGACTCGGACTGGCCATCGTGCGCCGGATCGTTGCCGAGCATGGCGGAAGCATCGACGTGAGCGATAACGTTCCGCAGGGGACGCGGTTCGCGATTGAGCTGCCCTGTTGACGTTCACACTTCCGGGTTCTCGCTTCTCGGTTCGTGTTCATGTTCGGTTCGATGTTCGGTGTTCCAGGTTCGACGTTCAGGGTTCGGCGTTCAGGGTTCGGCGTTCAGGGTTCGGGCGTTCGGGGTTCGGCGTGGGCCCCCCGAACACAGAACCGGAACTCAGCACCGGCACCCGGAACATGAACATCGAACCGAACATGAACACGAACCGGGAACCGAGAACGTGGAAGCGTGAACAGGAGAAAGCCTCCAGATGCCTTCCATTCTGATCGTCGACGACGAGCCGGGTGTCCGCAGCGCGCTCGGTGGCGTCCTGCGCGACGAGGGGTACAGCGTCGACGCCGTCGACAGCGGTGAGGCCTGTCTGGAGCGTCTCGGCCGCCGAGCGTTCGACGTCGTCGTGCTCGACATCTGGCTGCCCGGCATGGACGGTCTGGCGACGCTGGCGCGGATGCGCGAGCGGCAGGTGGACGCACAGGTCGTCATCATTTCCGGCCACGGCAACGTCGAATCGGCGGTTCGCGCCATCAAGATGGGCGCGTTCGACTTCGTCGAGAAGCCGCTGTCGCTGGAGAAGACCGTACTCGTCGTCCGCAATGCGCTGCGCCAACGGCACCTCGAGGCCGAAAACCTGGCGCTGCGTGCGCGGGTCGACGCGCAGCACACGATGGTCGGGGAGAGCCCGGCGATGATGCGGCTGCGCGAGCAGGTGGCGATGGCCGCGCCGACCAACGGCCGCGTCCTGATCTTCGGCGAGAACGGCACCGGCAAGGAGCTCGTCGCACGGAATATCCATGCGTTCAGCCTGCGGCGCTCGGGACCGTTCGTCGAGGTGAACTGTGCTGCCATTCCTGAGGAGCTGATCGAAAGCGAGCTGTTCGGCCACGTGCGCGGCGCGTTTACCGGAGCGGTGGCCGATCGACGCGGCAAGTTCGAGCTGGCGCACGGCGGAACGATCTTCCTCGACGAGATCGGCGACATGAGCCTGAAGACGCAGGCCAAAGTGCTGCGCGTGCTGCAGGAGCAGGTCATGGAAGCCGTCGGCGGGTCGACCCGCATTCGCGTCGACGCGCGCGTGCTGGCGGCGACGAACAAGGACCTGCGGGCGGAGATTGCCGCCGGGCGTTTTCGCGAGGACCTGTACTTCCGGCTGAACGTCGTGCCGATCTCGGTGCCGGCACTGCGCGACCGCCGGGACGACGTCCCGCTGCTGGCGGACCACTTCATGGCGATCCTGGCGAAGGAATACGGCCGCCGGGCGAAACGATTCGACGCGGACGCCGTTGACGCGCTGCAGCGGTATTCCTGGCCCGGCAACGTCCGCGAACTGCGCAACGTTATCGAGCGGCTGATGATCATGGTGCCGGGTGACCGCGTCGCGGCGCGCGATCTGATGTTCCTGGAACAGGGTGCGGCGCAGTCGTCCACCAGCGACAGTGTGGTGACCCCGATCATGCCGCTGCACGACGCCCGCGACGACTTCGAGCGGCAATACATCCTGCGCGCGCTGGCGGCGCAGCAGGGCAACATTTCCCGCACCGCCGACGTGCTCGGCGTGGAACGAAGCAACCTCTATCGCAAGATGCGCAGCTTTGGGATCGCGCCGCGGCGAGCCGAGGAAGAGGGCGAGGAGAGTGGAAGTGGAAAAAGTTGAAAAGTGGAAAAGTGGAAAAGTACGGAGAAAGTGCAACCAGCTGCCGCGTAATATTCCGATTGCCGCCTGAAGCCGCCTCGCACGTGTCCGGCATGCGCGGTGCTTCCCGATTCCGGCGCATTGGCTCCTCGCGACTTGATCGAGCGTCACGATTGTTCTCGCTCGCCGTCCTTCGTTTCTGCAGAACACTCCCCAACACGCGGGAGGCGCAGGAGATTGCCGAGCAACTCAGGAGCGCCAGTAACAGCGTTCGCCTGAACTACCGCGCCGCCCGGCGCGGCCGGTCGTATGCGGAATTCAAAGCGAAGCTTGGGGTTGTGTTCGAGGAGGCGGACGAGAGTGCGGAGTGCCTGCGGCTTCTGCGCGACGCCGGGATTCGGCACGACCCCGCGTTGGTACAGGAGGCGGAGGAGTTGGCCAGGATCTTCGCAGCGTCGGTCCGAACGGCCGGCCGAAATGGTCGACGCTGGAAAAACGATACCGACAGCTAAGAGTACTTTTTCACTTTGAACTTACTTTTCCACTTTTCCACTTTTCCACTTACTTACCTTTCCTCAGATATATGTTTCCGTTGAACGAGCGCAGCTCGATCTCGGGCCCGCCGCCGTTCGCGGTTCCGATCAGCGATCGATTCACTTCAATCCGAAGCGGCTCGTTGCCGCGGCGCGGTTCTGACTTTGCCCCGGCGTCCGCTTTCATCTGCAGATCGAAGTCCGTGAAGATCTCCCCCTGATCGCTGCGCAGTTTGAACGTCGCCCTGATCGTCGCTGGAAAGGTGACATCGATATCCTTGTTCAGGGTGCTGAAGGCCATCGGCTTATCGGGTGTGGCACGTGTGATGGTCGCCTTCACCCCGCCATTGACGGCGTCAACGGCCACCGCGCCAGCCACGTTGGTCAGGGTCACGCCGCCGTTGACGTTGTCCACTTCGATGTCGCCTTCGACGTCGGCAATGGTGATCTCCCCGCCGTTGACGAGCGACACTTCGAGATTCGTACGCGACGGCACTTCGATGTCGAAGTCATGACCTCCGGCAACAGGACTGGTGGAGATTTCGACGACGTTGCGCGACTCTTCGATATCGAAACCGCTCTGCTGCGGAATCCGGCGAAGCCCCGGCGGGGGCTCGGCGCCACGCGCCCGTTTTGCGGAGTCGCCGCGGGGGCGCGCGGTGATCTGCACGTCCTTCCGGTTTGTGCCGCGGATCATGATTGATCCGGCAAAGGCGTCCAATTCCACCTTGCCGACACGCGCCGGGTCGCTGAACGGGACGGTCACTCGCTCCGGCTGCGCCTGCGCCTGGCCGAAGGCCATTGCGGCCGTGCACAGGATAGCGACCGAGAAGACAGCCGTACCTCGTGTGGTGATCCTCATTGTCGTTTTACCTCGCCGCCCGCCGGATGCGGACGTCTCCATTTAATGTCTCGAGCCTGATGTCCGGGCCGCCGCGGCCGACGCGGACGCGGGTGCCATTGGAGCGATAGACGTACCGGCCGTCGCGCCGCTCGGGGGCGGCAACCGGCCGCGCCAGCAGCTCCACATCGAAATCCGTCAACAGGTCCCCATGCATGGTCTTCATGCTGAATTCGGCCGCCAGCGACGCCGGAAAGGTGAGGTCGACGTCGCCGTTGATGGTTCGGAACGACGATGACGTTCGCGGACTCTCCAGGAAGGTCGCGGTCAGCGGACCATTCACGGTGGTGGCGCTGCCACTGCCACGGATTCCCGTCATGCTCACGCGTCCGTTGACATTCCGCAGGTCGAAGTCACCCGTCGTGTCCGTGACGGTGATGTCACCGCCGTTGATGGTGCACAGCTCCAATCGCGTGTTCTGCGGCACCCGGACGATGAAATCGAACCTGACGCGGTAGCGGCGCCGCGGCCAGCCGCTGCGTCCGGTGTCAGGCTCGCCGCAGGAGGGCCACGTCAGTTGCCGCACCACCAGCGCCACCCGCGGCGCGCCGTCAGAAATATCGAGCGTGACATCCTGCTCGGCGAGCCGGCGCGCCTCGTCGCTGTCGCCGTCCACTGCCTTGCGGACCTCGACCTGCACATCAGTGCCGTCGTATCCGCTGACCTGGATTGATCCAGTGATGGCGCGAATATCGAGGATCCGCTCGCCGCTTCCGTCGAATCGCAGCGTGCGTGTGACCGTCGTTTCGCGCTGTGCCGCCGCGGCGTAGATGGCGGCGACGGCGCCGGCGGCACACAGAGTGGTGGCCAGCATGGGCTTCATACGGTGATGCCCAGCTGCTTGAGTCCGAGTGTGGCGCGGCGTCGCACCGCTTCGTTCGCCATCGGGTCGCTGGCGAGCCGCCGCAACGCATCGGCGGCCTCGCGGCTGTTCGTTTCCACGGCGAAATCGATCAACGCCATCTGCACCATCGGCGACTGCTCGCGCGGCAGCGCTTCGAGCGTGCCGCGGCGGACGCCCTCACGCTCGGCGAACCGCTTGAGCACGTCAATCGTCTTCAACCGGACGTTCGCATTCTCGTCGTGCATCAACGCGTCGAGCAGGGCAGTGGTCAACGACATGCCCGGCTGATCGATCTGGCCGCTCCAGGACACGCCCTTCAGGCGCTCGGTCGCGGACTGCTGCTGCAGCAGTGAGACGGCGACCATCTCCCGTGTCTGCCGCAGTTCATCGCGAAGGAGGGCGATTTGGGCGTCAGAGGACGGCGCGGGCGCCGCCTGGCGGCCAATGAGCACACCAAGGACGACGAGTGCCGCGGCAGCGGCGAACTGCAGGCCGTAATACCAGAGACCGCGGCGCTCGGATTTGCGCGGCTGGTGTTCGAGCATGTAGTCGCGCAGGCCCGTCTCGAAGCGTGTCCGCATCGACGCCGAATCCGGCTCCGCTGCGGGTATCGTTCGCAGCAGCTGCCAGGTCTCGCCCATCGCCTCATACTCGGCCGCACACGTTTCACATTCGCGCAGATGCGCGGCGACTTCGGCGGCGACCGCCCGCGGCAGCGTGCGCGCTAGATGATCTGCAAGGTGCGCTTGAGCGACTTCGCATTCCATGTTTCGTTCCGATCCTGCAGTTGAAAAAAGACGTCCCGCAGCTCCCGCATCGCACGGTGCACGCGGACCTTGACCGCGCCGACCTCAATCCCCAGCACCTCGGCGATCTGCTCGTACTTCATGTCCTGGTAGCGCGCCAGCACCAGCAGTTCGCGCTTGTCTTCGCGCAGCAGCATCAAGGCACGGCGAAGGCGGGTGCGCTCGCGATCCGCTTCGAGCTGCCTGGCCGGGCCCGGTTCTGACTCGGGCCGTTCCAGCGCTTCTTCATCGAGTGACTCGTTCGGCCGCCGTTTGCGGAAATAGTCGGCGCGGGCGTTTCTCGCGATGCTGAACAGCCAGGTCTCGAAGCTGCCGGTATCGCGGAAGGTCGAGCGGTACTTGAGGATCCGCATGAAGATGTCCTGGACGAGATCCTCGGCGGCCGTCCGGTCGCCGGTCATCCGCGTCAGGAAGTCGAACAAAGGGACGTGATATCGCTCGAAAAGCGGCCCCAGTTGGGCCAGGTCTCCGTCGCGCACGGCCTGCATCAACGCTTCGTCGGTCACTCTTACCTACGTAAACCTACGGCAGGGCAAACGGTTACCGAACCTGCCTCAGCCGGTACTCGAGCACTTGATCCTGGCTGAAACCCGACAGTCGCAGTGACCGCTCCGGCTCCTCTGGCAGTGCCGCCTGGGGCACCAGCCCGACGATTTCGCTCTCCAGAACCGTGGTGCCACGCAGTTCCGCCTCATGGCGCACGGCCTCGAAGGCGCGGGTGATCGGGGTCTGGCCAAAGTTCGTCAGGTTCATCGATACCTGAACAATCCCTCGCGGCTCGAGCGCGACCCCCATCGCCTTGACGCAGCGCAGCCCGCCGCTGCTCTCGCGAATGCTGACGGCAATGGCTTTGGCAATGTCCATCCGGTTGCTGGCGAGGTTGACGTTGAAGGCAATGAGCGGCGGTCGGGCGCCGATTACCGTCGCGCCCCCTGTGGGATGTGGAAACGGCGGCCCATAGTCCGGTGCCCAGATGGGATCCGCCATTTTTCCAGCGAGCCCTTCGAACTCGCCACGCCTGACGTCGGCCAGATTGCGCCGTGCGGGTGTCGAGGCGGCTTCTTCGTAGAGGAAGACCGGCAGTCCGAAGCGCTGCGCTACCTCAGCGCCCGTGTCACGCGCGAGCGTCACGCAGGCGGCCATGGTTGCGCCTTCGAGCGGGATGAACGGGACGACGTCAACGGCGCCGAGCCGCGGATGGGCACCACGATGAACGCGCAAATCGATTTCGCGCAGCGCCGCTTCGACCAGCGCAACGACACCGCGTCGTAACGCCGGTGCCTCGCCCACCAGCGTGAACACCGAGCGATTGTGCGTCGGGTCCGACGATCGATCGAGCAGGTGGACGCCGCCAGCTGCCTCAATGGTCCCGACGAGCGCGTCGATGACGTGCGTGCGCCGACCCTCGCTGACGTTGGGCACGCACTCAATCAGGGCCATAAGGCCTTATAATAGGCGTGCTTCCAGCCAGGAATGACAGAGCCGCTGCGCGTTGCGCCTGCCAGTGACGCGTCCGCCGACGCGGATCGCGATGCATTGATCGAGCGGCTGCTCCTCGCCGGTCTCGACCATTATTTCGAAGGCCGCTACGAACAGGCCGTCAACGTCTGGACCCGCGTGGCGTTTCTGGAACGGGGTCATGGCCGGGCGCGGGCGTACATCGAGCGTGCGCGCGGCGCACTCGCCGAGCGGCAGCGGGAATCAGACGAACTGCTGCATCGTGGGCTCGACGCCTACAGCGCCGGCGATCTGGCCCGCGCGCGCGAGTTGTTGACCCGGGCGGTGGCCGATGGCGGCAGCGAGACGGCGCTAGTCTTCCTGCAACGTCTGGGCATCGCCGAGGCCGGCCACGCCGCCGCCGCGCCGCTGCCGTCTGAATCCGAGGACGGAGCGAAGACGGGTCGGCTGGCGATGGGCGGTTCGCGGCAAGCGGCGAGCGCCGGCGAACGCACGAATTGGCTGGCGACCATCGCGGTCAGCGTGATGACGGCGACCGCCATCCTGCTGACGGCGCAGCCGATCGCGTCCTGGTTAGGGGAACGGCCGGGCAGCATTCCTGAAACGGGCCGGCACGCGACCGACGCCCTTCCGATCGTCCGCGGCGCCGAGATGCGTCTGACGCGCGCCCGCGAACTGGCGGCAGCGGGTCGTCCGCACGAAGCCCTCCGGCTCCTCGCCGCGATCGATCGAGGAGATCCGTTACGCGCCGAGGCCGACAGCCTGGCGACGACGATTCAGAACTCATTGCTCGCAACGCTGCCCACCGCAACCGCAGGGGAGGCCGCCCGATGAAGTGCCCGAAATGTGACTACCTCGGGTTCGAGACCGGCGATCGCTGCAAGAACTGCGGATATGACTTCTCGCTGTCGACAATCGTCGCTGCAGCCGAACCCGAACTCGTTCTCCGCCAGTCCGAACCGTTCAGCCGCGACACCGACCGCTGGTTGAACCAGCTCGAAGCACGTCTCGACAACGTGCGGCCGATGGCGATGCCTGCAGCTGATGATGCCGATCCGTTGGCATCGATGACGCTCGATTTGCCGACCAGCGTCGCGGCGCCGGATCATCCGGTTGCGCCATCACCTCTTCCGGCGGTCGCGGCGGCTCCACAGGTGCACCGTGCGGCCTCGCCGACCGCCGCCTTACCGCTGTTTCAACGCGGCGGCGCGGACCCTGACCAACCGTTGATCAAAGTCCCGTCCGCGCCGCGGCCCCCACTGGCGGTACGCCGCACGCCGGAACGGCCGCGGCTTCGGACCGTGGCGAAGCCGCCGCGGAAAGTCGAGCGGGACACGGATCCGGTGCTTGTGTTCGGCGACGACGCCGTTCCTCATCCCAGGGCCCGGGCGGCTGCCGGTGTCTCTGCGCAGCCTGCTGCTCTCCATGCGGTTGAAGTCAGTGGGCCCATTCGTCGGCTTGCCGCGGCCATCGTTGACCTGCTCATCCTGCTGGCGATCGATGCCGCCGTTGTCTACTTCACGTTCAAGATCGCCGGCCTCGCATTTTCCTCGTGGCAGACGATTCCGGTGCTTCCGCTGGCGTTGTTTCTGGCGATGGTGAAGGTCTCCTATTTCTCGGTGTTTACAGCGCTCGGCGGCCAGACGGTCGGCAAGATGGCGACCGGCATCCGCGTTGTCGCCGACGACGATCGCGAAGTCGCAGCCGCCCAGGCGGTGCAGAGGACATTAGCTGCCGTGGCCTCCGTCGCCACCGTGGGTATCGGCTTTGCCCCCGTTCTCCTTGGCGGTGAGCGGCGCGCGCTGCACGATCGCGTCGCGGGAACCCGCGTCGTCGGTCCCCTCCACGAGTAGCCGTCTTCGTGTCACCTGACGGGCCGGACCAGCGTGGTCGTTCCCTGACCCATCGCGTCGGTCTCTTCGTCGCCACGTGCGGCTATCTCGGCTATGTGCCGGTCGCGCCGGGGACGTTTGGCTCCGCCGCCGGCCTTGCAGTGTTCCTGGCGGTTCGCGGTACCGGATCCACGATCGTCGAACTTGCGGCGATCGTGGTGCTGTTTGCCGTCGGCGTGTGGGCCGGCACCGTCGCCGAGCATCACTTCGGGGGCATCGATCCCGGTCCGGTGGTACTCGATGAAGTGGTCGGCATGCTCATCACACTCGCGTTTCTGCCGGTAAACGCGACCGGGGCGATCGTCGGCTTTCTCGTGTTCCGCGTCCTGGACGTGATCAAACCGTGGCCCTCCGGCGGTTTCGAGAAACTGCCCGGCGGCCTCGGTGTCATGGCCGACGACGGGATGGCCGCCATTTATGGGAACCTCCTGATGCGCCTCCTCATCTGGATCGCACCTGCAGGGTGGCTGGTGTGAAACGGCTCGAGCGAGCGTCCATTGTCGCTGTCGGCAGCGAGCTCTTGACCCCGCTTCGCGTAGACACCAATTCACTCTTCATCACTGAACAACTGAACGCAATCGGCCTGGACGTCGTGATGAAGGGCGTCGCCGGCGACGATCGCGAAGAGCTGGCGCATCTGTTCCGGGCGGCCATGGCGCGCGCGGACCTCGTCGTCTTCAGCGGCGGCCTCGGCCCGACCGACGACGACGTGACGCGTGAAGTGGTGGCGACCGTGCTCAACCGCCCGCTGTCCGAAGACGTCGGGATCACCGAACGCATGCGGGCACGATTTGCCGCCCGCGGCTACGCCGGGGCGATGCCGGAGAGCAACCGGCGTCAGGCGCAGGTCCCTGCCGGCGCGCGCGTGATCGAGAACTCGCGCGGCAGCGCACCCGGACTCTGGATCGAAGACGGCGAACGTGTCGTGTTGCTGCTGCCCGGACCACCGCGGGAGCTCAAACCGATGCTGAATGCGCTCGTCGCAGGCGCGCTCCGCGATCGTGCGGGCGGTGCACCACTCGTGCGCCGTGTCATCAGGATTGCCGGCCGCATCGAGTCGCAGACCGACGAAGTGCTGCAGCCGCTGTACCGGCAGTGGGAGCAGAGCACGCCGCGCATCAACGCGACGATTCTCGCCGCGCTCGGACAGATCGAGCTGCAACTGTCGACCCGCGCTTCCTCCGCCGAGACCGCTGCGGCTGCGGTGGACGGCGCCGTTCAGCAGGTGCTTGGCGTCATCGGAGATGACGTGTTCAGCACTGAAGGAGGTACGTTGGAAGCGGTCGTCGGCGAGAGCCTCGTCTCGCGTGGTTACCGGATCGCCCTCGCCGAGTCATGTACTGGCGGCCTGCTGACATCGCGTCTCACCGACATTCCAGGCAGCTCGCGATACGTGGAACTGGCAGTCGTTGCCTACGCGAACGACGCGAAAACCGATCTGCTCGGAGTGTCCGCCGCGCTGATTGCCGAACACGGTGCAGTGAGTGAACCGGTCGCCGTCGCCATGGCAAACGGCGTGCGCGCCCGCGCGAAGGCGGAGGTCGGGGTCGGCGTGACAGGGATTGCGGGACCGACAGGCGGCTCGCCGGAGAAACCGGTCGGGACGGTTGCAGTTGCGGCGGTGACGCCGAGCGAGACACGGTCGCGCGTCTTCCGCTTTCACGGCGAGCGCGAGCACGTCAAGTTTCAGGCGTCGCAGGCCGCGCTCGATATGGTCCGGCGCATGTTGTTCTGATGCGGCTCTTCGTCGGCGTCGAGATCTCGGCCGACGTCGCTGCTGCCCTGGCTACGCTCATCGAGCGGCTCCGGCAACGGGCGGTAACGCTCGCTCCTGACTCGCGGATGACGTGGGTGACACCGGAACGCCTGCACGTAACGGTGCGATTCATCGGGCACGTTGACGAGGCGAAAGCGGGCGCGATCATCGCCACCTTGCAGGCGCCGTTCGCTGGCGGAGGATTCCGGCTCACTGTCGGCGGCCTCGGTACTTTTCCACCCAAAGGCCCTCCACGCGTCGTGTGGGCCGGCCTGATCGAAGGCGTCGAGAAGCTGAAGGTTCTCGAGGCCGCGGTCAGCGAAAGACTGGCACGCGCCGGCATCGATCGCGAGGATCGCCCCTACAGTCCGCACATCACGCTCGCACGGGTTCGTGAAGCCGCGGGTCTGCGTTCGATCGCGCTGCTGGAGGATGTAGGCGATGTCGCGGCGGGTTCCATGCATGTGGACGCGATTACACTGTTTGAGAGTCGGTTGTCGCCGAAAGGACCCACCTACGTGGCCGTGCAACGGACCGCACTGACATGAGCACCTTCCTCGCCATCGCGACCGGCTACGTTCTAGGGTCGCTGCCGTTCGCCTTTCTGCTGGCGCGGCGCCGGGGTGTCGATTTGCGGCAGACGGGAAGCGGTAACGTCGGCGCCGCGAACGTGCTGCGAACGAGCGGTGCACCGCTGGCACTCCTCGCCATGGCTCTCGACGGCCTGAAAGGGGCGCTGGCTGTCGTCGTGGCAGAGCGCATCACTGCTGGTCCCGTGGCGCCGGTCGCCGCCGGCCTGGCGTCCGTCGTCGGGCACGTGTATCCGGTGTGGCTGCGCTTCAGAGGTGGGAAAGGAGTGGCGACTGCAGCCGGCGCTTTTTCAGTGCTGGCGCCAGCGGCTCTGGCCGCCGCCGTGACGGTTTTTGTGATGGTCGTTGCTTTCACCCGCGTCATCTCGGTCGGATCGATTAGCGCCGCTGTGACGCTTGCCGCCATGACGGTGGTGACGCGCTCCTCATGGATCGTGATCGCCGGCGCAATCGTGGCAGCTGTGCTCATCGTTCATCGTCATCGCGGCAACCTGGCGCGACTGGCTGCAGGCACGGAACGGCGCATCGGAGGCGCCTGATATCAGTCAGATTGCTGTTCTCGGAGCCGGCGGGTGGGGGACGACGCTGGCGATCCATCTCGCGCGGCGGGGACATGAGGCGTGCCTCTGGGGTCGCGATGCGGCGCTGATCGCCGAGATGCAGTCGCGCCGGGCGAACGCCGTCTATCTGCCCGACGTCAGTTTTCCTGTGGGATTGCAGGTCACCTCCGATCTGGACCAGGCGCTCCGTCGCGCGGACGTCGTCGTCAATGCGGTGCCGACACACGGCACGAGAAGCATCCTCCGGAGCGCCGCTCCACACATTCGCGACGGAGCGATCGTGCTCAGCGCCACCAAGGGGCTGGAGCAGGGGACGCTGTTCCGCGTGTCCGAGATTGTCGCGCAGGAACTCGGGCCACGTGTGGCTGTCGCCGTGCTGTCCGGGCCCAGCTTTGCCGCCGAAGTGGCGCGGGAACTGCCGACGGCCGTGTCGGTCGCATCGACACAGCCGGACGCGGTCCAGCGCGTGCAGGCGGACTTCCGCGCGCCCTATCTGCGGCTGTATGGCACGGACGACGTGATCGGTGTCGAGATTGGCGGGGCGGTCAAGAACGTCATCGCCATCGCTGCCGGGATGGTCGAAGGGTTGGGACTCGGCCACAACGCGATCGCAGGATTGATCACGCGCGGCCTCGCCGAGATGTCGCGTCTGGCGTGTGCAGCCGGGGCGAAGCGGGAAACGCTTGCCGGCCTGGCGGGACTCGGCGACCTGGTGCTGACCTGCACCGGCGCGCTGAGCCGCAACCGGCACGTCGGCATCGAGCTGGCGCGCGGGCGCGCGTTGCACGACGTCCTCGCAGGCATGAAGATGGTGGCTGAGGGTGTACGCACGACCGAGGCGGCCCTCGCCCTGGCCGCGCGCGTCGGCATCGAACTGCCGATTAGCGCGCAAGTGGCGGAGCTGCTGGCCGGGCGCAAGGACGCCCGCGCGGCGCTCGGCGATCTGATGCTCCGGCCGCAGCGCGCAGAAGCGGGCTAACGGAAACGCCCACAGGCGAGCTCCGACTTCCAAAGCAGGGACGGAGCAGCCGTGGGTGTTGGAAATTGGGGAGTTGGAAGTTTGGGTTTCTTAGACCGTCTTCGTGAAGGCCTCACGCGGACCAAACAGCAGATTGTCAGCCGCTTCGATGAGATCGTGCAGCAGGCCGACACGGCCGAACAGCGCACGAGGCCCGTCGACGTCGATACGATCGAGGCGCTCGAAGAGCTGCTCGTCTCGGCAGACGTCGGGATAGCCGCGACGGAGCGGATCGTCACGGCCGTCAAGGCACGCAGCCGCCGCGGCGAGAGCTTGCGCGATCTCGTGAAGGATGAGATCCGCCGCGTCTTCGATTCCGTCGATCCGCCGCCAAGCAACGGCCATCTCCCGCACGTGACGCTGATTGTCGGCGTCAACGGCACCGGCAAGACGACGACCGTCGGCAAACTGGCAAATCTGTTGAAAGCTGAGGGACACCAGCCGCTGATCTGCGCCGCGGACACCTTCCGCGCCGCCGCTGTCGAACAGCTGGAGATCTGGGCCAAGCGCGCGGCGGTCGACATCGTGCGCGCCAAAGAAGGTACCGATCCTGCCGCCGTCGTCTTCGACGCCATCCAGTCCGGCAAGGCCCGTCATCGCAATCCGATTCTGGTGGACACCGCGGGCCGGCTGCACAACCGCGTCAACCTGATGAACGAGCTGGACAAGATCCGCCGCGTGGCGGCGCGTGCGGCCGACGGTGCGCCGCACGAAGTGCTGCTCGTGCTCGACGCGACGGTCGGGCAGAACGGCGTCCAGCAGGCGCGCGAGTTCACCAACGTGGCCGGCGTCACCGGCATCGTGTTGACGAAGCTGGATGGGACGGCCAAAGGCGGAGTGGCAGTCGCGATTGCCAACGATCTCAAGCTGCCGATCAAGTATGTCGGTGTGGGCGAAGGCATCGACGACCTGATTCCGTTCTCGCCGCAGGATTACGTCGACGCGCTCTTCCAGGAAAAGTGGTAGCGACGCCGAACGACGTCCGCTGGATGGACCGCGCGCTCGAGTCTGCGCGGCGCGGCATCGGTCGTACCACTCCCAACCCGATCGTTGGCGCCTGCATCGTCTCGGACGAAGGGGTCGTCGTCGGTCAGGGCGCGCACGAGCGCGCCGGTGAGCCGCACGCTGAAGTGCACGCGTTGGAGGAGGCCGGCAGCGCTGCGCACGGCGCCACGCTCTACTGCACGCTCGAGCCCTGTTCGCATTGGGGCCGGACCGGGCCATGCACGGAGCGGATCATTGCGGCCGGCATTACGCGCGTCGTAGCGGCGATGGAAGATCCGTTTCCGCAGGTCAACGGGCGGGGATTCACGGCGCTGCGCGAGCGTGGCATCGACGTGGTGGTTGGCGTCGGGCGCGATGCGGCGGTACGGTTGAATCAGCCGTTCCTTACCTCCGTCCGTGAGGGACGACCGTTCGTGATTCTGAAGGCGGCGGCAAGCAGCGACGGCCGCATCAGTGCCGGAGTTGGAACGCGGACGCAGATTACGTCTGCGGCCGCGATGCGGCGCGCGCAGTACGACCGCGCCTGGGTCGACGCCATCGGGATCGGATCCGAAACGGTGCTCGTGGACGATCCGCTGCTGACAGCGCGCGAGGTGTATCGGGAACGGCCGCTGGCGCGCGTGATCTTCGATCGCCGGCTGCGAACGCCCGCGAGCGCGCGCATTTTCGCAACGCTGTCGGCAGGACCGGTGCTGGTGATGACGACCGCAGAAGCGACGCGCCAGCGGCCCGACCGGGTCGCGGCATTGGCACGCGTGGGCGCGACAGTCGTCGTGCCGGCCGACCAGGGCATCGCCGCAGCCGTTCGGGAGATCCACGGACGCCAGATTCAGAGCATCCTCATCGAGGGTGGCGCGGCGCTCCACACCGCGATCTGGGACGCCGGGCTCGCGGACTACGTCCAACTGTACGTGGCGCCGGCGACGTTGGGGAACCAGGGAGTGCCGCTCGACGATCGGGCGTTCTCGACGTTCGCCTTGTTCGAGAAGAAGGTGGAGCCGCTCGGCCCGGACGTCCTTATTGAAGGCTATGTTCACCGGCCTCATTGAAGCGCTCGGCGAGGTGGCAGATATCGTCCGCACGGAAGGAGGAGTGCGGCTCCGTATTCGCACTTCGCTCGCGCCCGAGCTGTCTGATGGTGAAAGCGTGTCCGTCAACGGCGTCTGCCTCACGGCGACGCACGTCGGTACAGGTGAGTTCCATGCAGACATCGGCCCGGAGACGTTGCGGGTGACGACGCTTGGCCGGCTGGCGCGTGACCAGCCGGTGAACCTCGAACGGGCAATGCGCGCCGACGGCCGCTTCGGCGGGCACTTCGTGCAGGGGCACGTCGATGGCATCGGGACTGTCGCGCGCGTCCGTGCGGATGGCGAGGCGCACTGGCTGGAAATCGGCTTTCCGGCGGCACTTGCGCCGTTTTTCATCCCCAAGGGATCAGTTGCCGTCGACGGCGTCAGCCTGACCGTTGCCGCTCTCGCGCCGGAGCGCTTCGATGTCATGATCATTCCGTTCACCTGGGCGCACACGACGCTGGCGTCGTTGCAGGCGGGATCGCAGGTGAATCTCGAATGCGACGTCGTCGGAAAATATGTCGCGCGGTCGCTGCAACTGCAGAAGGTATGACGACGAAGGGCTCGAAACTGCGAATTGCGAAGGGCGCGAAGAAGCGCGGACCGTTCGCCTCGATCGACGAAGCCATTGCCGAGATCCACGCCGGCCGCATGATCATCGTCGTCGACGATGAGGATCGTGAGAACGAGGGCGATCTGACGATCGCGGCGGAGAAGATCACGCCGGAAGCGGTTAACTTCATGGCGCGCTACGGCCGTGGGCAGATCTGCCTGTCGATGACCGGCCAGCGGCTTGACGAGCTCGAGATACCGCTGGCCGTCAACAGCAATACCACGCCGTTCGGCACCGCGTTCTGCGTGCCGATCGACGCGAAAGGTCAGGTGACGACCGGAATATCCGCGGCGGACCGCGCCGCGACGGTTCTGGCGGCCATCGACGCGGCCACGAAACCAGCGGACCTCGCACGCCCGGGACATGTATCGCCGCTCCGATCGCGTGACGGGGGCGTGCTGGTGCGCGCCGGCCAGACCGAAGCAGCCGTCGACCTTGCCCGGATGGCCGGCTTGTATCCGGCTGGCGTCATCTGCGAAATCATGAACGAGGACGGCACGATGGCACGCGTGCCGCAGCTGACGAAGTTCGCGAAGAAGCACGGTCTGCTGATCATCACCATCGCCGACCTGATTCAGTACCGCATGCAGACGGAGCGGCTCGTCAAGCGCGTCGCGCATGCGGAGCTGCCGACCGAACACGGCGCCTTCCGCATCTTCGCCTTTGCCAACCAGCTTGACAGCGAAACGCACGTGGCGCTCGTCCGCGGCGACATCGGCGACGGCAGGGACGTCCTTGTCCGCGTGCATTCGAAATGCCTCACCGGCGACGTGTTCCATTCCGCACGCTGTGATTGCGGCGCGCAGCTCGCAACCGCCATGGAGCGCATCGCCCAGGAGGGCCGCGGCGTGCTCCTGTATCTGAATCAGGAAGGGCGCGGTATCGGCCTGGCGAACAAGATCCGTGCATACGAGCTTCAGGACCAGGGGCTCGATACCGTGGAAGCCAATGAGCGCCTCGGCTTCAAGGCCGACCAGCGCGACTATGGCATCGGCGCGCAGATCCTGAGCGACCTCGGCGTCAAGACGATGCGGCTGCTGACGAACAACCCGCGCAAGTTCGTCGGCCTGCAGGGCTACGGTCTGGCCGTATCGGAAGCGGTGCCGCTCGAAATTCCGGCCAACGACTCGACCCGCAAGTATCTGAAAACAAAGAAGGACAAGCTCGGGCACCGCTTGTCGTCCGTTTAGCCTAGTTGGCTAGTTGGTAGTTGGTAGTTGGTAGGGAGATCACGACGGTTTCTGCGCCCCGAACTACGAACTAGCCAACTATCCAACTGAACCCGCAGCCCTCGCACGGCGTCTAGCCCGGTGAAGCGACATGCATGATCGCGCCGAGGTGGCTTCTCAACTTCACGTCTGGGACCGGCTGACAGTGGAGCGGTCCCTGGCGCAGGAGTTCGAGACCCGCCTCGTCGAGTCGTCCACGCTGGCGGTGCGCGTCGCCTACAGCGTGTTGCGTAACCGCGAGGACGCCGAAGACGTCGCGCAGGAAGCGTTCGCCAAGGCGTATCGCTCGTTCAGCCAGCTCCGCGATCGTGATCGGTTCCGCGCCTGGCTGGTGCGCATGACGTGGCGGATGGCACTCGACCGCCAACGTTCGAACCGGAGGCGCGCGGCGCGGGAAGACAAGGCGGAGACGTGGCTGCCGCCGTCGGGCGGACGTTCCAGACAGACGGTAGAGGCCGACCTTCAGGTCGGCCTGGAGGCGGCCGAGCGCGCCGAGCACCTGTGGCGCGCGATCGACGCTCTCTCCGAGAAATTGCGTGTGGTGATCGTCCTGTCAGGCATTCAGGGACACGACATCAAGGAAGTCGCCGCGCTGCTGGAGTTACCCGAAGGTACCGTGAAGTCGCGCCTCTTCGCGGCGCGGCAGCAGTTGAAAGAGGCACTGTCATGGATGGCAACGGACCGCAGCATCCGCTGAGCGACGCGCAGCTCGATCGCGACCTCGACGCGGCGCTCGGCATCGAGCCGTCGCCGGACTTTCACGCGCGCGTGCGCATCCGGGTGGCCTCCGAACCTGAAACGCCGCGGTGGCGTCTCGGAGTTGTGGAACCGTTGTGGGCTGTGGCCGTTGTCGGAATCGTGCTGACCCTGGTTGGTCCGCAGTTGAGACGTGACAAGACGCCGGCGTCGTCCGTCAGGGCAACGAATAGCGTTGCTGGTCCAGTGACCACGAGCAATGACCCTCGCACGCATCCACCGGGAGTCGTGCCGTTCACGGGCACGCCGCGGCTGGCGGTCGTGCGTCGGGTGGCGCCGACGCCGACGGAAACACCGCTGCGACTGAGTCCGGTGCTCTTTTCCGAGGATGAACGGCAGGCGCTGATCACGCTCGTCGGTGCCGTCGAAGAAGGTCGCGTGCCGCCGCTGCCCGCGGCCACGGAAGCTGCTGATCAATCGGGACCGATGCGCGAACTGCACATCGATCCGCTCGTCATCGAGCCGTTGCCGCTGCTGGCGCGGCTGGAAGAAGTTGGAGCATCGCAGTGATGAAGCGTTTTGCGCTCCTGGCATTCGTCCTGACCCTTGCGCTCGGGGTTCCCGTGTCCACCCAGCAGAAACCGCAAACGGCTGCTGAGAAGGCGGAGGCAAAGGCGGCGATGGATGAAGCCGCCAAGCGCGGCGCCGAGATGGCGGAGGCGATAGCCCGTGCGCAGCAGAAGGTCGCCGACGAAACGGAGAAGACGAAGCGGGAGGAGCAGGCTCGCCTCGAGCGCGAGTTCGCGCAGAAGAGAGACCGCATCGTTCCCCTCGACGTCGAGATAGTCATTTCGCGCTATCAGGGTGATAAAAAGGTGAGCAGCCTTCCATATTCGCTCACCGTCAACGCCCCGTATCAGAACGCGACCAATCTGAACAACGCACCGCTGACCCAGCTGCGAATGGGCGGGCAGGTGCCGCTGCCAACCATGGCACCGGCCCTCGGCCCGGACGGGAAGCCTGTGGCCGGGTTCACCGGCGGCGGGCCGGTTCAGTACAAGGACGTTGGCACAGACATCGATGCCCGCGGACGATGGCTCGACACGCAGCCTGCGTCATACGAAGTCTGGATCTCCGTGCAGGAAGACGCAGTGGCCACGCCCCAGGGCGCGACGGCAGCGACCCTGCCGGTCATTCGCACCTTCCGCGCGAGCAACAACCTCGTGCTGCGCGACGGGCAGACGCGTCAGTTCACGGCTGGTGCCGACCGGATTACCGGAGAAGTCGTGAAGGTGGACGTGAGCCTGAAAGTCGCAAAGTGACGCGGCACGCCGCGCTGGTCCTGGGCGGCACGTCCTGGAACGTTATTGCGGCAGCGGGTGCGAAGTAATCAGCAGATCCTCGACAATCCGGCCGCCGATCAGGTGCTCCTGAATGATCCGCTCGAGTGCGGGCGGATCACATTCCCGATACCAGGCGCCTTCCGGATACACCACCGCGATCGGACCGCCCTCACAGATCCGCAGGCAATTCGCCTTCGTCCGCAGGATGCCGCCCTGGTTGGCGAGCCCGAGCTCGCCGAGCCGCCGTTTGAGGAACTCCCAGGCGGCGACGCCGCGCTCCATGTCGCAGCATTTGGGCTTCGTCTGCTCCGCACAGAGAAAGATGTGACGGCGCGCGACCGGGACGCCGATGGTGGTGGCGATCGCTATGAGTGAGTCAGGCATGAAATGCAAAATGCAAAATGCAAAATGCAAAAAGAACTATGCAAGGGAGAACCAGCGGCCCGATCCCTTTTTGCATTTTGCATTTTGAATCTTGCATTATTACTTTCCAAGGGCCGGATTCCGCAAAGGCTCCGTCCCAGGAATCGTCCACAGCTTGATCCGCCCTTCCCAGAGCGATCGATTGTTTTCTTCGCACGAATATTCGAGCAGTTTTCCGCTCGACATCGTGAACGTGCGCTCGTTCGTCCACGGCTTGGTGTAATACACCGGATCGGTGACGGTCACCGTGTAGTGCAGGTGCCCGGCATCATCGTGTTTCAGCGTCTGCACGAGGTGCAGCTTGTCGCTGTGCGGATTGCCGCGCGTGTCGAGACGCGTGAAGCCGTTGAAGCCGATGGTGTCGATGACGATGGTGTCGCCGTCCCATCTGGCGATCGACTCGCCAAACCATGTCGGATTCGGGTCCGCCGAATGTTCCGCTTTGAAGGGAACGACCTGGAACCAGTTGTTCTGCTCGAACAGGAAAGCGATGTACTTGTCGCTCTGCATGATCTGGATCGGGTAGGGCGCATTCACCGAACGCGTGAACCCCATCGGCATGCACATGCCTGTGTAGTCGCCATCGCGCTCCGGGTTGTACGCCTTGATATTCGCTTCGCCGGCAGGCGTGTACGGCAGCGCTCCGGCGCCTTTCTGCAGCGCGGGGTTGCGCTGGTTCGTCGCCGTCATGTCGGGGACATACGGGTGATCCCAGACGCCGCTGAAATCCGGCCGTCCGCTCGGAAGCCGGGGTGCCGGTCCGGTCGGGGCCTTCTCGACGACGCGCGTGACGCTTTCGTTGGCGACACCGGATCCAAGTGTGCCAAGGGTGCTCCCCACCGGCGGGGTGCCCTGCGCGACAACCGTCAGCGAGAGCGCGGCGACGCATCCCAGCGCGGCAATTCCGCTGGATAGAACTCGCGGCGTAAACATTCTTAACTCCTGCTCCGGCTGACGCCGGACACACAATTGGTCGATTATAAGCTCCGCCGCCTTGCTGCATCGGGGCAAACTCGCCTAAGATAAGGGTTTGCGT
>Ga0111538_10000853_pt1 | contig 42113 bp, 37 predicted proteins | sample SoiMethybrSBSTD1_FD_79669 | JGI IMG/M metagenome (GOLD analysis project Ga0111538, IMG submission 79669) | Bulk soil microbial communities from a Populus tree surrounding site in Tennessee, USA - Soil MetaG P. TD hybrid SBSTD1 (version 2)... | ecosystem: Environmental > Terrestrial > Soil >...
GTATATGCACGTCTTGTAGAACTAGGTGCAGAAACACCAGCAAAGAACCCATATGTAGCCGAAATGTATAAACTCGCTCTGGAAGGAAAGCTATACAGCAGATCTATCCCATAGAATTTTTTTTGGGACAGGGACGGAGTTAACTACTCCAAATTTTTTGAAGGCAATTCACCACAAGACATAAATCTAATGATATAAAATGATGCGCCTATAATATGGCTAAACAGAGGGTTATTCTTGCATATTCAGGAGGGTTGGATACTAGTGTATGTATAAAATATTTGCAAGTCCTACATGATATGGATGTTGTTACTGTAACTGTTGATTGTGGTCAGATTGAGGATTTTACAGAAATCGAGAAAAGGGCCAGATCCATTGGTGCAATTGATCATATAAAAATCGATGCAAAAGAAGAGTTTGCAACAAATTTTATAATTGCCTCAATCAAGGCGAACGGTCTTTATCAAGATAAATATCCTTTAGGCACGGCATTGGCTAGGCCTTTAATAGCGTCCAAGATAGTCGAAATTGCTCATCAAAATGCGGCCCCAAATGTTGCACATGGCTGCACTGGCAAAGGCAATGACCAGGTACGGTTTGATATCTCGATACGGGCCAATGATCCGGATCTTAGAATTATTGCCCCAATTAGGGACATGAATTTAACACGCGACCTTGAGATAAAATTTGCGAAGGATCAAAAAATCCCAGTTTCAGAGGAGGCAAAAAAGTATAGCATCGATCAAAATATCTGGGGCCGTTCCATTGAAGGCGGAAACCTAGAAAATTCATTTTGTGAGCCTCCCATAGATGCCTTCAGTCTTGTGAAGCTAGATAATGATAGAATTGGTCAAATTGAATTGGAATTCGAGAACGGCATCCCAGTGGCTGTAGATGGCAAAAGATTGAAAATTGTTGATCTTATTGAGCATCTCACTAAGGTAGTTGGCTCATTTGGAGTCGGCATAATTGATCATATCGAAGATAGGACAGTCGGCATAAAGTCTAGGGAAGTATACGAGGCTCCTGCAGCCATTGCTATAATCGAGTCACATAAGGATCTTGAAAAAATGGTCCTGACCAATCAGGAACTTAGATTCAAGGCATCTGTAGATGAATACTGGAGCTGGCTAATATATTCGGGGCTGTGGCACGATCCGCTCAGACGGGACTTGGATAAGTTTATAGATGAAACACAAAAAAGGGTGAATGGAAAAGTTAAGCTAAGAATGCAAAATGGAAGTTTACGTGTGATTGGTAGAGAATCAGAGTACACTCTTTACAAGAATAATACTACGAGCTACGGTATGCCGTCGTTTGACCAGTCTCTGGCAAAGGGATTTGTCGAGTTATGGGGATTACAGACGGTAATGGCAAACGCAATAGCTACTAGGTCAGATTCGAAAACTGTTGGACGAGAACAAATTTGAACAAAGAATGTAAAGATTGCGGTGCAGAAATTAAGGTTCCAAATGATTCTTTAGTCGGGGAAATTATAACATGCCCCGACTGTGGTGCAGATTTTGAAATTTCTTCCAAAGAGGGAGAGAAGATAGAATTGAAACCCGCCGAATCAGTTGGCGAAGATTGGGGCCAATAGATGGTAGATATCTGCATAATTTTTGACAAGTTACGTTTTGAAGAGAAGACTCTCTATGATAAGGCAATAAAAAGGGGCATAAGGACCCAATTAATAGATGCCAAAAATATGACAATCTCCACGACAAGCAAGAAAGATGAGCTTGGCTTCGGAGGTATCGTGTTACAGCGAAGCATTAGTCACTTCAGAGGATTGTACATTACCGCGTGCCTAGAATTTTTAGGATTTATGGTAATAAATGATTTTAACGTGAGTCAAATTTGTGGAAATAAATTGGTCACTTCCCTGCAACTTGCTAGAAACAATATTCCAGTGCCTAGTACCTCTTTTGCATTTAGCGCAGAAAGAGCGAGGAATTTAATGAATGAAATAGGGTATCCTGTTGTTCTCAAGCCGGTCGTAGGATCATGGGGAAGAGGGGTCTTTCCGATAAGAAACGAAGAAACTGCCAATATGCTTCTAGAAACTAGGGAAGAAAACGGTAGCGCACTATCCCGAATTTATTACATTCAAGAAATGATCAATAGACCCCCACGTGATTTAAGGTGTATTGTAGTTGGTGATAGTGTTGCCACTGCGATTTATCGCTATTCCTCAGACAGCGAATGGAGAACAAATGTGTCTAGGGGCGGAAAGGCTGAAAGAGCCACTATTACACGTGAACTAGAAGATATTGTTCTTAAGGCTGCAAGATCTGTAGGGGGCGGCGTACTGGGAGTGGATTTGATGGAAGATACAAATAGAGGTTTATTAGTGAACGAAGTTAATAACACGGTCGAATTTAAGGGTGCACAGCTTGTTGCAGAGATTGACATTGCTGACTCCATAGTCCAGTACGCACTGAATATTGCAAAGAAATAAACATAAGATTATCAGAATTAATTAGGAGTATACATTTTATCGACAGTCTTAGCGCGGAGAGCTCTCACGATAAAATTCATAAAGTGTGGCCGCAACAATGAAAAAGGAACTATAAAATGAAAGTCGGAGTCGTTGGGGCATCAGGCTACGTTGGCGGTGAACTATTGCGCTTGCTTGTTTCTCATCCTAAGATTGAAGTTACGACTGTGACTTCAAGACAAAAGGCTGGTGAATACGTGCATAGAGTACACCCAAGCCTGAAAGGTTTCATAGAGCTGACTTTTTCTCCGTTTGACATAGAAAAGCTAACAAATTCATGCGACCTTGTCTTTGTTTCTGTTCCCCACGGCAAGGCGAACAAGATTGTAAAAGAACTATACGAACGGGGCATGAGAATAATTGATTTATCTGCCGACTTTCGGTTGAAGAACCCAAAAGATTACGTAAAATGGTATGGCTGGGAACACCCTTATCCTGAGTTACTACTGAAGTCCGCGTATGGAGTTCCAGAGCTACATAGGAATGATATCAAGAATTCTCAACTAGTATCTTGCCCGGGCTGTATGGCCGTTACTTCCCTCCTGGCGATTAAACCGCTAATCGAAAATAATCTTGTAGACAACGAACACATTGTGGTTGACAGCAAGATTGGATCTTCGGGTGCAGGTGCCAAATCAAACGCTGGAACACATCACGCGATGAGATATGGTGTCATAAGACCATACAAACCAGCACGACATCGACATACAGGTGAAATTGAACAGGAACTCAGGTTAATCGCAAAAAAGGAGATCAAAATAAGTATGAGCCCTCATGCGGTTAATATTGTAAGGGGTATCCTTACAACAAATCACACTTTTATGACAAAGCTTGTTTCGGAAGTTGACTTATGGAAAATTTTTAGGTCATCCTATAAGGGGGAACCATTCATAAGATTCATAAGGGACAAAAAGGGGCTTTACAAGTTTCCCGATCCGAAATTTGTAGTAGGATCGAATTTTTGTGACATTGGATTTGATATTGACGATGACAATAAGAGAATTGTTGCTCTGTCGGCCTCCGATAACTTAATGAAAGGTGCTGCTGGCTCTGCGACAAAGAATATGAATGTAATGTATCAATTTGATGAAAAGGACGGATTGAATTACACCCCGCTGACGCCAGTATGATAACTGTCAAAATAGGTGGAAGTGTAGTAAATGGTCTTACCACTTCCGCCATTTTAGATATCAAGAATGTCCTTTCAAGCGAAAAATTGATACTTGTTCATGGTGGTGGAAAGGAGGTAACTGAAATGGCTGTTAGACTTGGTAAGGAACAGAAATTTGTTGTATCCCCAGGGGGGGTTAAGAGTAGGTTTACTGACAGAGAGACTGCTGAAATATATACCATGGTAATGTCTGGAAAAATAAACAAGACAATTGTGAAAGCGTTTTTGCAACAAGGTGTAAGGGCCGTAGGGATTTCAGGTGTAGACGGTGGACTACTGAGAGCCAGCCGAAAAAAGAAGTTAGTTATACTTAATGATAAGGGTAGAAGAATGACAATTGAGGGAGGGTTCACAGGGAGGATAGGTGCAGTTGATGCCGATTTACTCAATACACTAGCAGGAAACGGATACCTTCCTCTGGTCTCCCCGATCGCACTTGGCGAGGAATTTGAATACTTGAATGTGGATGGTGATAGAGCAGCAGCTTACATAGCAGCAGGAACTGGAGCCGCCAAGGTGATCTTCTTGACGAATGTGAAAGGCTTAATTTTGGATGGCAATCTTGTGACCCATATGACTTTAGATGAGGCAAGTTCAATTATCCCCAGAATCGGATTCGGAATGGAAAAAAAGGTATTTGCATGTACAGAAGCTCTTAATATGGGAGTCAACGAAGCCATTATTGGATCGGGCTACGTAGATGACCCACTATCTTCGGCACTAGCGCACAACAATTGTACTGTGATTAGCAAGAAATGAACGCAGAAGATCAGCATCTTTCGACTTCCCTTTATCAGAAATTTCCCATCAAAATAGACCGTGGAAAGGGGGTAAGAGTATGGGATACCTCCGGCAAGGAATATATCGATTGTATGGGAGGTTATGGTGTAGCTCTTGTAGGCCATTGCAATCCCAGGGTAGTGGAAGCTATCAAGAATCAGGCAGAAAAACTCATCGTTTGTCATATGTCATTTTACAATGATGCCAGAGAAAATTTCATTCGGAGGATAGCAGCAATCGCCCCCAGAGGCCTAAGTAAAATATTCTTCAGTAATAGCGGGGCTGAGGCTGTTGAAGCAGCCCTAAAATTCTCACGACGCTTTACAGGTAAACCAGGAATTATTTCTATGAGCGGGGGGTATCATGGAAAAACTTTCGGCGCCCTTTCTGCTACTTACAACGAAAAGTATCGAAAACCATTCATGCCTCTCTTAGATAATGTCAAATTTCTTCCGTATACAACAACAAGAATTGACGATTCTATAAACGACAATGTTGGAGCAGTGATTGTAGAACCCATTCAGGGTGAGACGGGTATTATACTTCCTCCAGACGGACTGCTCCAGAATATGAGAGAGGTATGTACTAGGCGCGGGATTGTTTTGATTTTCGACGAAATACAGAGCGGATTAGGACGTACTGGCAAAATGTGGGCAGGAGAAAATTGGAAAATTACCCCCGATGTAATGTGTCTAGCGAAGGGACTAGCCGGCGGAGTTCCCATTGGTCTGACATTGACTAGACCTGAGATCGTTGAAGCTCTTAGAGTCGGAGAGCACTCGTCGACTTTTGGAGGGAATCCGCTTGCGTGTGCAGCAGGGACGGCTACTATTGATTCTCTAAATAATGACAATTTAGTTGAAAATGCTACAGAAGTCGGTAGTTATTTCAAGGCCGGTCTGCTAAAGTTAAAGGAGAAACATAGAATCGTAAGGGACGTTCGAGGGTTGGGCATGATGTTAGCCTTGGAATTGCGTTTCGATGTTAGAAATTTGTTATTAGATGGGATGCGACATGGTTTATTGATGTTGTATTCTGGGAAGAACATACTTAGATTGCTCCCCCCGCTGGTAATGGATAAAGAGACGATCTCAGAGGCATTGGAAATTATGGATGAACTCATTTCAGAAGAGGAGAAGCGACGAGTTGTCTAATGATCTGAATTCAATTGATGAAAAGATAATTCGCCTTTTGCAAATTGATTCACGTAAACCCTTCGTTGAAATTGCCAAGCAAATTGGCCTATCGGAATCGGCCGTTAGGAGAAGAGTCAAAAATCTACTTGAAAACAATACGATTAAGCGGTTTACATTAGAGCTGAATAGTACAGGCAGAACGAGTGCCATAACGCTAATTTCGGTATCATCTACAGCAGATACATCGATTGTCTCTGCTGCACTAATGAATTTGAAAGGTGTTGTGGTGATTTATGAAATTACAGGTCAGTATGATATTGCTGCCATTATATCTGCATCATCTGTGATTGAGATTAATAGATGCATAGATGACGTACGCAGGATCGACGGCGTCTCAGATACAAACACTGTAATCGTATTAAAGACGATGTATCAATCCTGAGATCGGGGTTATAGATTAATGACGATATTCGGATCGAACTCGCGAGTGAACATACCCATTTCGAACAGGGTATGCGAAAAGATTTATATCTGGTCTGAAATGAGTTTCAAATGACAAAAGAATGTCACTGATATCAGAGGATGCTAATTATTATGCGCATCAGTACAACTCATCGGATCGGGACAAGAAAATAATTACAATTCTTGATTCAACACTTCGCGAAGGAGAGCAACATCCTGGAATTTCATTTACAACAAAACAAAGGATACAGATAGCATGGATGCTTGATTCATTTGGTGTAGATCAGATTGAAATAAGTCCGGTCATATCAGAAGACCATCTATTATCAACCAAGACAATTATACGACAAGGACTCGGAGCCGATATACTTGCACACGTACGTGCAATCAAGTCCGACGTAGATATCGCAATGAGCTGTGGAGCCACTTGGATTGCAACATACATGGGAATTTCAGATATACATCTATCCGCAAAATTAAAGATTACTCGAGAAGAAGCCAAAATTAGGGCGCTTGAAGTCGCAGATTACATCAAAGCCCACGGGCTAAAGGCCAGATTCACTATGGAAGATGCAAGCAGAACCGAGCCAGGGTTTCTGAAAGAAATGTGTAGGGAAATGAATTCGCGGGGGATTGAAAGGATCAGCATCCCTGATACAGTTGGAGTCATGCGTCCACGAGGTATGTATAATCTAGTTAAGATGATCTATGAGGCTATAGACACCTCCAAAACCTCGCTGGATGTTCACTGTCATAACGACGTCGGATTAGCGTTGGCAAATGGTTTAGCGGGATGTGAAGCCGGGGCAAATCAGATCCATACCACCATAGACGGGTTTGGGGAACGAACCGGAATACCCTCCCTTGCAGAAGTGGCAGTAGTTCTGACCCTAATTTACAAATCAACTAGTCGCCTTAAACTGTACATGTTGAAGGATCTTTCAAAGACTGTTTCCCAGTATACCAATCTTGGAATACCGGAATCCAAACCGATCGTAGGCGATAGTGCATATAAGCATAAAGCCGGAACACATCTCGCTGCGATCCTAAGGAACCCATCGGCATACGAAATACTAGAACCGAAAATGGTAGGAAATCGCAGAAAAATCGTTTTTGGAGAGCTGGCAGGAAAGAACGGCGCGGCCTATTTGTTGTCATTGTTGGGCTTAGATACCAATGGACATGAGGCTGAAACGCTTGCCAAGGGCATGAAGGAACTACGTATGGGTGACGTTCTAGAGTTGTATCTGGACGATAGGCTCGAAAGAAAGATACTTAATGATGCTTCTCCTGGTATAGATAGGAGGGAGTAAAAAAGCTGGCAAAATGTACAGAATGCGAAGCAGAAATTAAGGTACCGAATGATTCGGTTGAGGGCGAAATTGTAACATGTCCTGATTGTGGAGCAAGCTATGAATTATCAAAATCAGACCAAGGTTTCACTTTAAAACCGGCCCAGACTGTCGGAGAAGACTGGGGCCAATAGAACGGAGGTGACCTCTCCGTCTTCCTCTAAATCTCTCATTATCCTTTACGATACTATACGATGGGAGGAAAAGTCACTCTACGAAGCTGCAAAAAGAAAGGGAGTCCCAGATTGTCAGCTTCTTGACTGTAAAGACTTCTTTGTTGATTTGAACCAGGTGAATTCCTATTATGCGCAAAAAACTGTAATTCAACGTTCAGTAAGTTATTTCAAAAATATTCATTCGACAGCAGCTTTTGAAGGCCTGGGTGCATCAGTAATCAACCCTCTTAACACCGCCATATTATGTGGCAACAAGATGTTCTGCCACATGATACTTCATAAGGAAGACATTAAGACACCAAAGTCCGTTGCTGCGTTTTCAGAAAAATCTGCTCTTGAAGGCTTGGAATGGTTAGGCTATCCAGCTATTATTAAGCCAACGATTGGAAGCTGGGGTAGGCTTATTGCACTTTTGAAGGACAAGTATGCCGCACGGGCAGTAATCGAAGATAGGCAACACATGTTCCCACTCTACCATATATATTATTTGGAGGAATTTGTGAATCGACCGCCAAGGGACATTAGAGCTATTGTCGTAGGCGACTCAATCGCTGCAGCGATTTATCGATATGCCGGCAATGATGAGTGGAAGACAAACATGGCACTAGGAGGTCGAGCTGAGAATTGCCCTATTACGAAAGATCTGGAGGACGTATGCATAAGATCTTCTAAAGCTGTCGGCGGAAAAGTCGTTGGTGTAGATCTTATGGAGAGTGACAAAGAAGGTTTGCTCGTACATGAGGTAAACAATACCACTGAATTTAAGAACACAGTCAAGGTGACCGGAGTAGACATTCCGGGTCTGATTATAGAGTTTGCTTGTCAGCAAGAAAAATAAGAAGCATTCATAAACATATTTAAACAGAATTGGTTTCGCCTGCTTATGCTATTGAATTGTTGAATAGAGCCCTAAAGGAATATACTCCTTCTAGGGCGGAAGCATCTTTGGCCAATCTACTAAAGGACAAATCGATAGACGAGCTAGGCTTCGAAAAAGCCAATATTGATAACGTAGGTAACGTAATCGCAACGAAGGGAAGCGGACGTCCTGTAATATTGCTTTGCGGACATATGGATACTGTACCAGGTCGAATCCCTGTTAGAATTGAAAACGGTTACCTATATGGTCGTGGAGCATCAGATGCAAAGAGCTCTCTTATTGCGATGTTACTAGCGGCGTCAGAATTCCCTAAGCAAAGAGGAACTATAATTTTCGCAGGGGTTGTTGACGAAGAGGGGAATGCTACCGGGATAAAGGAACTTGTTAAAAATAAGCCCACCATTGATTATGCAATTTTTGGTGAACCAAGTGGTATAGGTAATATTACCATAGCATACAAGGGAAGATTTGCCTTTCGACTTACCTGTGACGTCGGAAAAAGCGCACACGCCAGCGCCCCATGGCTTGCGAAGAATTCTATCGAGGAAGTATATGATTTCTGGCAAGCAATTCAATTGGAAATAGGGAAGCTAGATTCTGGAGGTGATAAATCAGGCAAGTTCACTTGTAGCCTAACTGAAATCTCAGGCGGGTCAAGTCATAACGTCACTCCCCAAAAGTGTAAGATAACAGTCGACATTAGAATACCGACTACCAACACTAGTAAAAAAATACAGGATTTGGTCGCATCAATCGTCAAAGAGGTTTCTATAAAAAAGAATGTTAGGGCGACATACAGAATTGAAGATGTGACTGAGCCATTTGAAGCTCATCACACCTCACCATTGGTACGAGCCCTCTCCCTTTCAATAATTGATGTCTGCAAGAAACACCCGATTCTTCTCAGAAAGACCGGAACCGGCGACATGAACATCTTGGGGAACGCGTTTAGAATACCCGTGGTAACATACGGTCCAGGTGATCCACATTCCTCACATACTGTAGACGAACGAATTAGTATCGCAGAATATATTTCCAGTATTGAAGTATACAATACCTCACTGTTCCACACCTCTCGACTTCATCATTTACGCAGTGACAAGCCCAACAAGGGTAATACTCAATAATCAAGATCTTAGCAAAACAACTATTGTTAGTTGTTCCACTGTATTCTAGCAAGATACATACTTTGCAAAAATTTGAGTAAATGGATCTCCTAAACTAATCGCAAAGATAATAGAAGCTAGGAAATCCATAAGTCCAGGATTGTATACCTCGACGTAGATAGAATTAGATTAAGATTTTATTGAAAATAACTGATTCAGCCTCAAAGCAAGTTTGCCCAGTCAAGCTGGCAGATAATATTGAATAATCCATGATACCGCATACTGTATATTCTAAATTATAAAATGGAGGGCTCGTAGATCTAAATACCCATGTGAACCGTTAACATCAAGAAGAAACGGATAGAATAAGGTTCATGATTCGCAAAATTTGATAGAACACATTTGCTACATTCTGTTCTCAAGGATCCAAGTAATTCAAAGAATTATAATCAGTTGAATTATTTAGAATTAGTATGTTTTGGGTTATTGGGTTAGGAATTCACGGTGTACGAGGCATAAGTTTCAACTCCTTAGAGATTCTTAATAATTGCGATCTCGTATATGTGGAACGATATACCAGTTCAATAACTGAAACAGAATTAAGAAATCTAACTAGTTTAATAGACCCAGATGAAAAAAAAAGTGTCTTATTCGTACAAAGATGGTTCTTGGAAGATGGACGTGAAATTCTCGAAAACGCAAAGTATAAGGAGGTTGCCCTTTTGACATATGGAGATCCACTAGTCGCTACTACTCATGTAGAACTTCTCGTAAGAGCCGTAAAAGATTCGATACAGGTCAAGATAGTACATGCTGCATCAGGACTAAGTTCCCTTGTGGGCGAGACTGGGCTGCATGTCTACAAATTCGGAAGAACCGTTACTATAACATCAGAACCCCAGTCAGTGGTAAGCGTCTATGGGACGATCCTAGATAACTTGATTCTAGGCAATCACACTATGATTCTAACTGAATTTGATAATAGAAATGGAGAGAACTTTTTTCTAGATCCCCGAGCAGCCTTTAGCTCACTTATAGAATATGAACTACAACAAGGGAGCCATGCTTGCCACATGGAAACATTCGCAGTCGTAGTGTCTCGGATTGGGACAACAAACCAGAGTATGTTTTCCGGAAAAATTAGATCCTTGATCAGCTTAGATTATGGGCTAGGACCGCACACTATAGTTGTAACGGGATTTCTTCATTTTTCCGAGATTGACGCATTGAAGACACTTACAAGAAACGTAGATAGTCCATCTGATAATACGCTGTATGTTCAAAACAAATCAGCTAGTATGGTGGAGAAATATGTTCCAAAGGCGAAAGATGCGGTGCGCAGGATAAGAACACTATTGGAGAATGATTCTCCTACCAGAGAGAAAAAAAGAATGTACGAGATTGTCGAGAATTCTGAATGCTATATCGAAGATGCAATAAGATTTTTGAAAACAGGTAAACCTGAGCTCGCCGTGCTCAGTATCGGATATGCAGAGGGGCTACTCGATGCCGTTGGAATTAATGAACAATTGGAGCTTTGGGATTAAATACCAAACTTGCAGAAACGAGGGTCGTATCGATAAAGAGATTCTGGCTTGCTGATCATTGTAATGACTTTGAAGTTATAATATATCTTGAGAATTTTCCCTCATTTTCTATCCAAATCTCTTATTACTGCCCAGCCATGCTAATTAGATGAGCAAATGAGAAGAATTACTACACAAGAGAAGATTAATCGATCGAAAATACCTGATGAGCTAATGCAGTTTGTGAAGAAGGACACCTTTTCTCTAATTATCAAAGGAGCTGTTGGCACGGGAAAAACTACACTTTCTCTCACGATTTTGAAAGCTTTAGACATTAAGGATAATTTTTTCTATATATGCACAAGGGTTTCTCCCAAACAATTATTAATGTCATATCCTTGGATCTCAAAATTCAATGAAGGGCTAGCTGAAGAAAAACCTAAATCATACGAAAACGGTGTTCCCTCAAATTTTGAGGATGCCCGGCTGGATGATCCAGAGTCCCTTTTCGAAAGAATCACTAACGAGTTAATGGATGTTAAAGCCCCTTTAATAATTATTGATAGTTGGGATGCGGTAGCCTCGTTTATGGATAGAGAAGCACGGCTTAACAATGAACGTGTCTTGCAGACATGGCGTGAAAGAGCAGGCGCTAAACTAATATTTGTAAATGAAGATCCGACCGATACCTCTCTCGACTTCGTAGTTGACGGATGCATAAAGTTGGATCAGGTACCCTACGAGGACATAAGGTTGCGAGAAATTTCACTCTTAAAGCTCAGGGGGGTAAAGATCTCCAAACCCTCGTATTTATTCACATTAGATGAGGGAAATTTTCGAATCTTCCAAAATCATAACCCCAACGACTCCCTAACCAATATAGATTCAATTAGTTTTTCTCAGCTGGATCAGAAAAAGTATAGCCAGGCGTCATCACTAAACGAAAAGGGGTTAATCAAGAGCGGCTATAGAGAACTGGATTTGAATTTGGGTGGAGGTTTCCCAAAGAAAGGAATAGCATTAGTGGAGGTTGAAACTGATATTAACCTGCATGTTGCAATGGTATTTCTTTTCAGAATCATTTGGACCCACCTTAAATCTGGGAATGTCGTTTTCTTCGAGCCCCCAGATAGTTTCGACCGCAACAGTTTGGAGTCGTATCTAAAACCATATTTAGCATTAGCAAAAACTCACGCGGAAAGATTTTTCTTGGTTGGATCGCAGGCCAAGGATCTGATCGAGCCCTTAGTCTCTGGGACTGACAAAAGTCGGAGTATGAATGAAATTAGCTATTTTTACAAGAAAGTCCTTAAACAACAACAGAGTAGAACTGACAGACTCGTACTTGGTGTTTTATCATTTAGTAGGTTTCAAGTTATAAATTCCAGACTAAAAACTGACTACAAAAATTTTGCAAGGCGGAATGTTGACTTGTCAATTTTTGTAGCCAGGAAAAGCGAAACTGCTATCTGCGTTACAGAGGTATGTGACATAATTCTTAGGATTTGCGTGGTTAAAGGAAGTCTTTTTTTAAAAACACTATACCCGATGTCTCCCATTCTAGCGATGGAGGTTGATCACTCTTCTGGGTTTCCCTTAATGAACTTGATTCCATTGGTCTAGCTTTTCGAATTTAAACGGTAATATCCTTCATCAAAATTTTCCTCTATGACTATTGGTAATAGAAGTCTCATCTGGTCATAACAGGTTAGAAATTTGCTCCCTTTCTGAGTAATTCGATATACCATCTTATTTCCGGCATTTGTAACCTGAATTAAACCGCTATGCAAAAGTGATTCAAGATAAATCTTGCATTGGTCATTGCTAAGCATGGCTTTATACATGATCTTAGTACGGGTCTCTTCTCTTCCCGCAGACTTGAGGATAGCGGCAATCACCTCATAGCGGCTCCTGTTCTTCATTGATCGGTAGTATTATCTGACTTTGCATTTAACAAGAGTGATACTATATTAGATAGAAATATTATTTAGCAAAGAAAAAAATAGTTGTTAATTCGGACAGATTCAAAAAATAGAATTTAGGAAATGAAAATCTCGGAGAATAAAATTAGAAGGTGTAAATAGGAAGGTGGAATTACCAAGGGGAAAGTCTGGTACCGGACTCGATAGAGAAGAGAAGACAACTTCCGAATCCGAAGTATTGTGACCAACTCCAGGGGCCAAACCTTAATTAAAATCTCTCAAAGGGTAACAGTTAGCAACCAAACCTGTAAGGAAATTTAGACTATGTTCTGATAATATAAAACTACACAGATTAGATACAATCTACGTATAGTGTATATTTGAACATAAATTGGGGACGTTAACCCAGTTCTTATGCCTATCCCTCTCCTATCCAGGAAATTATGTGGGCTGTAAATACAAATAACATTAAGCCATTTCTTCGATCCAAGTGACCAGATCTGCACAACGTTCCTTAAAGTTATTTAAGTTCAACGAGGGTAATCAGATACCGCATAATGAGTGTCGAAGATTTGGAGTATGCTTCTAAGGGTGTGCAGTATTCAGATCTAGTACAGTCATTGGAGAGGGTGGTAGAGGTTATGCTTATGGAACGCAAGACAGGACTTTTAGGGGGTAAGGTCACGGAATCGTTTGTTGAGCTTGGATTACCCAAAAAATTGGCAATAGTTGGGGATCTACATGGTGACTTAGCATCACTTAGGAATATTCTTGCGGGGATAAAATTTGAAACCTTTCTGGGAGATCCTGATAATAAGTTAGTATTCCTCGGCGACTACGTTGACAGAGGTGTAAATTCGGTTGGGGTAATTTTTATTGTTACCCGTCTCAAAATGATCTTCCCAAACTCTGTTATTTTGATGCGTGGGAACCATGAGGCTCCTATTGAATTCCCGTTTCCATCTCATGACCTACCAGTCGAGGTCGTTAGACGATATGGCTACGAAAAGGGAAAGATGATCTATAATGGTAAAATTCTGCCTTTTTTTAGTCTATTGACTCTGGCTACGATGATCGATGGTGCTCTTTTTATGGTCCACGGTGGAGTACCTACTGAAAACCTTGACAATAATTTTAGAGAAGCAATTAGTACTGCAGACCATACTTTTTTGTCCAACAGTATTATGGAAGAGATCTTATGGAACGATCCGCGTACTGACATCAGAAGCGAAGAGGCTTGGGAGTATTCGAGGAGAGGGATAGGCAAACATTTTGGAATTAAAATATCTAGGAGATGGTTAGAAATTTCAGGTACGAAGGTAATCGTAAGAGGGCATGAGCCTTGTCAAGGATATAGGATTGATCACGGAGGCTCAGTAATGACATTATTCTCTTGTAAAGAACCTTACCCAAAATTTCAGGCTTCTTATCTTTTAGTGGCCCATCACGATCTTGATTCTCTAAATGATGCCATAACACTTGCCAAAGGAGTAAAAAGGATTTAGACTATGTCATTATAGTAGACTTGATCTCTTTGCAACGCTTTCTTAATGAGACGGTAGAAATGTCGGCGACTTGGCATATTTCCACCTGTCTAAGAAACTCGTTGCATGATTGAGAGGCCAGGTATATTACCGCGCCCGCTAATGCTCGCGGATTCTTTCCTATCGAAATCCTATTTAGTTGTACTTCAGAGTATATCCTTAGCCCTTCTCTCTTTGTCTTCTCGCTCAAATTCAGTCTATTAGAAATGAGAGTTACATAGTCCAGACCATGCAAAACTGGCATTTGTAATGAGAGTTCCCTAAGTATCAACTTATAATGTGACATGATATCCTTGCTAGAAAGATTGCAGACGGTTGCAATATCGGCTATGGTTTTTGGGGTAGCTGTTTCTCTGCAAGCTGCGTACAGGGCCGCTCCCACGAGCCCCAGAGTGGATCTACCTTTAGCGAGCTTTTTTATCGCAGCTTTTCTATATATATATGCAGCACTCTCCACAACCGCTTGGCTCAAATATAGCTTGTCACCGAAATTATTTAGAAACTTTAAAGCTTTCTCTAGATTTCTAGAAATGGAGTCATTTAATTGTGACCTATTATTCCAAGTGCGGAGTCGCTGAATCTTGACTTTTTGTGCCGGTTCCAACGCTTTCCCCCTGGCATCAGTATCTCCCACCCCTATCAATGTGGAGAGGCCTTTGTGATGTATTGCCAAGGATTCTGGCATTCCTGTTCTTGACCTATCTCGAAATTCGGACTGTGATGAGTATGTGCCACTAGGCTCGTTATTATAATACTTATCACTTGCGACACATCCGCACGAACTACACACTAATTCATTGGAGACCATATCAAAGATGATTAACTCGCTCTTGCATTCCGTACACCGCAGGTTATCTTTAGGATTAGCACTAAGTCCCTGCTCACTAACTTTTTTATCCAATGACATAGCAGTTGAGCAATTAGCAAAGCAGTGCCTGCGTTTTTAACATAGTTTTTCTAGAAATCAGAATATCTAATTGGGTTGGTGTATGATGTTAGTGATCCAAACGAAAACTGCGATTTCTACACGAGAATAATAACAAAATGTTCTATACCCTTAGACAATAGAAATCCATTTGTGCATCGGGATCGTCATAGTAATGTCGCCCGCCGGCGTTTTAATTTGAATTTTCACTAACTGAAATGCCTTCATGGACGGACGACTTATGGGCTACAAGTCAAGGGAGGGTAGTAACCGAGGGTAAAGGTGAACCAACAACAGAAAACCAAACCTATTTTTGCCATCTCTATTTCATTTGAAGTTAACATTCTTATCTAGCAAGTCTTATATCATCGGGATACCCTTAATGTTAAGATGCCTAAAGCTGGCTTCAAATCTATTACGGTAAGTGACTATGTTTACAACAGGTTTTTTGGTACCTATGAAAAAACCAGAAGGGATTTGGAGCTTAGAGGAATTACAAGTTTTTCTGGATACCTTACTAGCATGATGGAAGAAATAATGACCAAGTATGAAACATTTTCTAGACATGCTCCATTCATGGAAAAAATTGACGTCGAACAGAATAGAATAACGGTTAAGGACAATAAGAGAAAGAGAGTCGCGGAGGTATTTCTCAAGGATGATAAGTTGCGTTGTTCGCTGGATGAGAGTGTTGATTGTGCTCATATAGGCTTTGTATATTCCCTCCCAGAATTTTACAATATTATCGCTTCCAAGGGGATAAAAGTCTCTCGCCCCTCATTCAAACAGAGCAAAAATTGATGGCTGCTAATCTGCCCGGAAATCCTTTGGGTTAAGCTACATAGAAGGATAAAGAAGTTCAGCGTTAGGAATCAGGAAAATGATTTCTACAAAACCAGGAAGACCGCGTGGTTACTTAATTTCAGACGGGATTCGGTTAGGTAAAAACGAGGATAAAAATAAGTAGATGTTAGATCGTAGTTAGATGGTTACTTTATGGTAGTCGCCAAAAGTATGCTCCTATCTAATGATTTTTGGGACTTTGAATGATTGATTATCACCTGTGGATAGATTAAATAGCGTCGATCTTTAACATTAACAATTTTAGGGCCGATAGCTCAGCTTGGTGGAGCGTTCGACTGATAATCGAAAGGTCGAGGGTTCAACTCCCTTTCGGCCCACGTTGGTCTTTAAGCTTTTTCATATCAACATTACGAAAGAAAGAGACAATAAGAATCAATTTCAGAAGGCATTTATGATATAGGGGAAGGTAGTTATTAACGAAGGATCCAGACGCCCACCAACTAAGTCCGCACATTTGGATATGGACTCGACCACAATCCTTTTTTAGCTTGAGAATATTGAGAACATTATGGTTGGAGACAAAGCAACGTTGCCATTCGAAGTGACGTATTCCGAAAAGCCAGGTGTGGACTCAAAAGGTATGAAAAGACTCGCAGTCATTGTGAAGCCACAAAATGTTCAAGAAATCACCTCATCAATCAAAGAAATGGGTCTTGAAGCGACAATTTATGATGTAAAAGGTACTGGAAAAGATAAGGAAAGAATTGCATCGGGTAGAGGCAGCGGCACAGCCGAGCTTGCATACACTACCAGGAAGGTAGTGGCTACAGTAGTGAAATCAAGTGATACCAAAGAGGTGGTAGAAAGAATGAAAAAAGCTCTCTCAGGAGAGAAAGCAGCTGTCATGATATCACCAGTGGATGACCTGGTAATGCTATAACTTACGTGTTGGATAGTTCCACAATAAAAGTAGGATGTATTATAAATCAAATAGTTATTTTCAACCATTGTATAGTGTCTGCGCTAACTTATATGGATCGATCGCGAAGAATAAAATGAAATATACACCTACTGAACTCATGACACCAATTATTGACTATTGAGTGTAATAACCATCATTAGGTAAAGCTAGTTTTATCCCTATCAGGTTAGAAGCTAGAAAGCCATTTTTTTCTAGTGAGTCGACCCCTTATTCGTTTGGAATGCTTGAAGGATATTTTTAGTCTTCACAATACGATTCATGTTTGGGGATTTTGTAAGGTTTCAGATCGGTTTATGTGTAAAACGCGTGAGTTGAGCACTGACTCTTGATGACCTAAGTTTTTCTGTTCCAGTTAGTTCCTTTTTCTAGTAAATTTATGTACCCGCAGTGGGGGAAAAATTACAAGTGAAAACTGAAACTACCGCAGCAGAACCAACATGTTGTTTGTCATCAAAAATTAAACATTTTGCTCTATATCTCTTCCACCCTACTACTTCTTCTTGGTTATCTACTGTGTCGAGTTTACAGCTAGTTAGGGAAGGATCTTATTGCACACCGGCATCAACCCCTTTGTTAAAAATAAAATTGTAGTAAGGCACGATATCAATACTGATCCAATTAATGCCTGTATTGCATAATATTCTGCTATTGAAGAAATAATAACCATAGTAAATAAAATCAAGCCGCCTAGGACAGCGGTAAAGAAAATCAAAACCATTACGGAAATAGTTACATTCATCAGAAAAACTTTGTCATTCATAATGACAATGCGTAAAGGCAAACGCTACAATAAATGGATATCTAGGTCAGGTTGTCATAACTGGGCAAATACTGCATGTGTAACCAGATTCGAATCAATCTGATTTATAGTTTAGATTCATTAAATTGTTGCCCCAACCGTGCATATCAGACAAGGGAGTCTACCAGGCCATCAGTAAAATTATATTTACAAGACTTAATCTGCGACTATTAAACGGAATGAATTCGTGTGAGTGGGACTTGATTCTACTCAGAAGTGCTCAGAGCCAAAATGATTCGGCCTTCTGGTATGCCAAAAGCTGGAGGCACGGTTATGAGAATGTCATTACTAACGTATGGTTTATCTCATGTTGTTTCATGAGAGTGACAAATGCAAAAGCAGGACATAATTTGTTTGGAAATAAAGGATAGATTATTATTCATAGATATGGATTATTCTATGAGTGTCAAGAATAGGACCAACCAAGACCGTGGCTATTGATGTTGATTCTGTTCTGGCAGACACTATGATCGTATGGACGGATGAATACAACAATAGAAATGGTGCTCATCTCTCAAAATATGAAATAAGCTCATGGGATGTTTCCTTAATTCTGCCCATCTCACCTTCCGAAATTTCATGTTTATTTAATGATATTTGGAAACATAGGTGGTCGGAGATTCCACCCACAAGTGAACGTCTAGGGGAAGTTACCAGAGACATTCACAGGAAAGGATATAGAATATCAATTTTGACAAAAAGAGACAGAGAGACCGTTCCGTTCGTAGCAAAATGGCTTGATCGCTACGACATCTTCTCGGACGATCTATTGTTTGTGTACGATGATATTCCGAAATCAGATTACCCGTATGATATTATTGTTGATGATGCACCAAGCAATTTGATAGGACTAATCCCTCCTAAAGTTGGGATACTATTTGACCAGCCATGGAATAAGCACTTTCGATGGCCTTTAAGGGTCTGTTCATTAATTGAAGTAGATTTAATATTGTGAACAATATTTCTCTAAATACGATCCGTTTGTTTGTAGTTTAAAGTCTTTTTGCATGCGTGACAAAACTGAGTTACCATAATTACGTAATAGAAGATACCTATATTAGTAATCACGTTAAATAGTGTCTGTTATCGTCTTTCATGTCAAGGAAAATACGTGTTGCCATCGCAGGCGTAGGAAATTGTGCTTCTGCCCTTGTTCAAGGCATCCAATATTACGTTAGCAATAAAAAAGATTCAATAGGGTTGACCGCTTACAACATAGGGGGCTTTGAACCTGGCGACATTGAATTTGTCGCTGCTTTCGATGTTGTAGATTCAAAAGTAAATCGAGATCTTTCTGAGGCGTTATTCTCAATCCCTAACAATACCCCCAAGATTTCCAATGTTGAGAAACTAGATGTTTCGGTAAGAAAGGCTGAAGTGTTAGATGGTGTAGGCAGACATCTGAGCGAAAAGGTACGGATTTCGGACGAGCCTGCGGTTAATGTAGCGCAAGTACTGAAGGACTCTAACGCCGATGTCCTCTTGAACTATTTACCTGTAGGTAGTAGAATGGCTACCCAGTATTATGCAAATCAATGTCTAGAAAGTGAGGTAGGATTTATAAATGCAATTCCCGTATTTATCGCTTCTACTTCAAAGTGGCAGCAAGCATTTCAAAGTAGAAACATACCTTGCGCAGGAGATGATGTTATGAGCCAGCTTGGTGCCACTGTAGTCCACAAAACATTGGTGAAGCTTTTCGTTGATAGAGGAATAAAGGTTGACGAAACTTATCAACTCAATATTGGCGGAGACATGGACTTTTATAATATGTTGGATGAGGAGAGGTTAGAGGATAAGAGAATTAGCAAAACTAGTGCAGTAGAGGCTATGGCTCCTTACGAGGTCCCAATGAGAATAGGACCATCGGATTACGTCAGCTTTCTCAATAACGACAAGGTTTGTTATGTGCATATGAAAGGAAGATCTTTTGGTAACATTCCGATAGAGCTTGATCTAAAACTAAGAGTTGTGGATGCATATAATAGTGCAGGTGTTATGATTGATGCAATTAGGGGATTGAAACTAGCAATCGATAGAGGTATCGCCGGAGCAATTGAAAGTATATCAGCTTATTGCTTTAAGCATCCCCCCATTCAGATGCCTTACACAAAGGCGAAAGAAAATTTCTTAGAGTTTGTAAATGGAAGAAGAGACCGTTAACAGTCCCTCTCATAGCGATGAGGTCGAATTTAAGGAAGGCCTACAATAAATGGTGTTACTATCCAACTATACATTAAATAGATCCACGGCACTCTAGTAAGTGGCGTCCATATACGCCTACGACTATTTATAACTCGTCTACGAAATCGAATTTTCAATAAACAAACCGATTGACAAACAATACCTTTGTGATGAACCTGCAAAAGGATGGTATACAATGAGCTTTACCTGAAGCTGTTGCTTCATATTGAGTCGACCGTCCTCTATATGCTAGCATGGACTTCATCCTCATTCCGCCCTCATTCTGCGGTCAGTTTGCCCGTCAGTTGCCATGCGTATGAGTAGTTTCATACTCTCAGATTAATATTTTTTGATAAGTTCAATACGACAATTGTCGGCATCAACCTGAACCCAGGTTCCTTGTCTTAACGTTGACAATGAACCAAAAAGTTGATCCTTCATATCGACTGCCGGAATTTCAGATATAGCGCATGCAGAAGCAGTAATGATATCTATAGTAGTGGTACAGATTATTGCTGCAGGTGCAATTCCCTTAGTTTTTAGTGAGTATAATGCATATGCACCTACGCTGCTACCAATTGCCTTGGGAAAGACTAAGACTCTAGATTTTAGGGATCTGCCATGTAGATCATGCTCTACATCGTGAATCACCCCGGTCTCGGGATCTATCATTGTCAAAAAATTTATCGGCTGTCTCGTGACAAGAGAAAGCCCAAGACCTGACCCTCCTACAATTCTTCTACATTTAAAGATGAGAGCCATGAGGTTAGCCTTTCTCAGTTAGCTATAGTCTTTGGTAATGGTCTTCAAGTCCTTAAGGCATACTGCGACATTGTTATAATGGTTTAGGTAGTACGCAGCTTTGATGCTATTTGTTATGATTGAATCGGTTTCTTTTCTGCTGATCAAAGGAGTAAGACAACTACACGAATCACAAACAAATGCGCATCCTGTCTTTGCCAATTTATCCACAATCCCAATACGAGATGCCTCACGATGCACGACTCTTGAGGTAAAGATCATGCAGGGCTTCCGAAATCGTCTACCCTCTAGAAGGCCTGTAAGGTAAGAAAGCTCATTTATTCCTAGCTGTGGACTACCGAGGACAATAACATCTCCGTCTTCTGAAGTGCCAAGTTCATCCATCTTCGAATTCGCATCGCTTGGTTCATAATCTATTACCTTTGTATCTTCACCGTCATTAATCGTGAACATTCCGCACGATCCGGAGGTTCCCATGGCGGCCGCTAAAGATTTTGCTCTTCTGAGATCTGGCTGAGGGATGCTTTCAAAATTAATACAACTATCATCATTGTTCACGTTACCAGCAAAATATCCCAGTAAGCCCCAATCCAGCTCAGACTTGGGCGAAAAGGAGGGCTTGATTGATAGTTTTGCCCTTCTCAGTTCTTTTTTCCTTAGGTCAGAATACGGGGCCTTCCCTGTCACAGCACTTGCCAGAGCGCTTAGCGCACTTTCCTTATTTGTTAACAGATCAAGAACAGAATTTGAAAAAATTGCTGCGTTACTTTCGGCAAAGCTTACTCGTGATCTTCTTGGCACTGAGAACATCTCATAAGGTATGCAGGTAAATGAAGGCATTGCACCAAGTCTTTTAAAAGAATTAACTATGTTCGTCTGTTTTGTAATGAAGTTTTCGGAGAGTTTATTCGGTTGGGTTCTGTCATACCCCATAGGGTTGATTGTAGTTTTTACTTTGACCTGGGTATACCTGCTGAATCTATCCAAGAATGTTACCCCGCCGTCCCCTATTGTATTATAATTCACCCCGGAAAGATGAGCCCATTTTATATTTGTAAATCTCTCGGCTTCTGTAGCTTCTCCGATAGCTACGAGAGTCCTGTAGGCAGTAGCAAGGGTTTCTCCATAGTCACCCTTCAAGCCTTTTTCTTCCTCTCTTGTCAACTGCAATTTGCTGAATAGGTTGAGTTTTTTCGGTATAAGTATCTATAACAAAAACCAATTTCCTTTTTGTTTCTATTTTGGACCGTCAGACCAAATCTCTCTTTGGGCGTAAAAATGAAAAAGCCTCCTTATCAAATCAAAATCTCGAGTAGAATTCAATAGTCGATTTGGATTTCATTTAGAATTATAAATAAATAAATATTGTTACTTCAAGCTATACCGTATGGAATGTGCGGTTTATGATACCTATGTAACAAAAAAAGACGGGGAGGTAATGCATTTTGATGTGGTTGTAGAAGCGAATACACCACACGAAAAGGCGATTGAATATGGGAGGAAATACCTAATGAGCGTGGGTCAGGAAGGGCAGAAGATGACTCAAGAAGAATGCCAGTTCTGTCATGTGCAGGAAGCCCCACCAATGGTAAAACGTGATATAGAATCTACAGGATACTATATACAGAAAATGGAAGGTTGTTCATAAGGATTCTTTAGAAGGCTAGATGTCATCCAAGTAAATTGCGACTCGGAAACACTCGTTGCCCGCGGTCACACCGAATATACGGTAGTTAGATTTGTACACATCAAATGGGCAGAGGCTATTTCATCTGACACCTAGGGAGAGTTGTGAATCTTGACTAACCGCAATAGAATTTGAATAGTCTGCAGTTCTACGAATTATTATGCAATACAATGTTTGAGTGCTTCTTTTAACTCCAATCAAAAATGGAATTAATAGAGGAAGCCATTTAGCATTATCTATTAATAGGCTAATTTCCTACCTGAAGAGGGGATGAGGTGAAACAGTGCTGCTCCAGACTGAGTCGCAAGCGATGAAGATCTCGCGACGAACTGACCCAATAATCGTAACTAATTGCATTAAGATCGGTATGTTCATGTTGTTAATTCATTAATTCGTACTACTGAGGCTGAAGTACATAACGATCTTTGCAAAACTTAATATTTATTGAGAAAATAGGAATAGTAGCTATTTTGGAGATCGCATATGACTATCCTCTCTTTAGACCACCGTCTGAAGCCAATTCCCTAATATTTCAGGTTACTCTCGGCTGCTCTTTCAATAGGTGTTCATTTTGCAACATGTATAGGACAAAAGAATATCAGGAGCGACAGTGGGACGAAATCAAGAGCGAGGTAGACCTCACCTCTATTGCTTATCCCGAAACCCGGAGGATATTCCTGGCGGATGGAGATGCTCTTAATCTCTCTACAGACAAACTAATTAAAATAATCAATTACCTTTACTCCAGTTTTTCCAATTTAGAACGTGTTGCTTGTTATGCCATGCCCAAGAATTTGATCGAAAAAAGTGATTCTGATTTGGATAGACTCAGAAATGCAGGCCTGGGAATGATGTATTTAGGTATTGAAACCGGCAACGACAGTCTCTTGAAAAAAATCACGAAAGGAGCCACAAGCAAAGGAATCCTTCAAGCCTGTCAAAAGGCAAAAACACATGAGTTTGTCCTATCTTGCATGGTTATCTTAGGCATAGGCGGAAGTAAATACACAAAACAACATATTGATGACACAGCGAAACTTGTGAGCATCGCGGCCCCAGACTACCTGGCCGCTTTGAACTTGCAATTAGAGGCAGGGATATACGATGAGTTTATGAGAAAATTTGGTGAACATTACACTCCTGTTTCTGATTATGAGGTTCTTGACGAAATAAAGCGACTAGTATCACAAATTAGTTCACAAAGTTCCATAATGTTTCGTGCAAATCATGCTTCCAATGTATATTCTTTAGGAGGAACACTACCTGATGATAGGGACAGGCTGCTTACGCTTATTGAAGAACTTAAAAGGCATCCAGAACTGCTCAAGCCAAAAGTGCTTCGGCGATTTTGAATAATGAAATGCAAAGGATTATCTCGTCGGCTAAACGAAATAAATATGTCAGGAAATTTAGGCAATAGAGCATATTGAACAATGAATTGACAATGTGAATGACTGTCCAGAACACCTAGACAGGACTTGGAAATGGTTACAATGCCACACGGTAAATCCATCCCTGATCCCGATAACAATTTAGACCCGGTCTATTCCGGGTTGTAATCAGGAATTAGTCTGAGATCCTCCTAGAATGGTTTTGGGTAACACACTAAAAAGAATAATGGTCTATCCGATTTGAGATGCCATATTTGGGATTATAGTGTTATTGGTTATTGAAGATCCTTGGAAAACACCTGTAATATTCAGCTATCAATTGCCGTTTGTACGTCCTGATGCTTTGTTTCCGATAATGCTAGAATGAATCTAAAAGTAGCTCCATCACAATAACCGTTACTTTCATTGTTCTCAGCCCATATTCTGCCACCATGAGCCTCAATAATGCTTTTTGAAATGAATAGTCCCAGCCCAGTTCCTTCAAAGGACTTCGAAGCGAACTTCGAAAAGAGTCTAGGAATTATTTCTGGATCAATTCCGATCCCTGCGTCCCGTATGCTAACAACCGCCTCTTTTTCTTGGCTGTTCTTACCTATGGTGATCAATATTTTTTTTACCCCTTTCCCTAGAGTTGTGGCTCCGACATCCTCTGTTTTCCCTAACTTTGTGAACTTAATTGCATTGGAAAGTAAGTTTGATATTACCTGTGAGATCCTACTTTTGTCTGCCTCAATCAATATCTCTTCTTTGGTCGGTACAAAAACTAGCCTTATGTCTTTGTCATTATCCGTCGAATCATGGTAAGAACCTAAAATTTGATTTCTATGATCCTCTACTGTCTGTGAAACGATTTGATTCAAATCAAACACTTCCTTTTTCAGCTTCAAAGACTGGCTTTCGATTCTTGTGACGTCCAAAATATCTTCGGCTAATCTCTGTAATCGTTTTGCATTCCTTATTATGATGTCCAGCAGATCATGTCCTTGCCATTCTTGCGCTTTAGTTAGCCTCGAACGGAGGATCTCGGATAATCCCAGGATGGGTTGGATAGGAGTTCTCAGCTCATGAGCTGCGACATTTATAAATTCCTTCTGCATCTTTTCCTGATTCTTTAATCGATCGATAGCAAGAGCGAGGCGTTCATTTGAATCGTTCAGCTCGCTGGTTCTTTTTCTTACTTCAATATCTAGGCTGCTGCTCCATTTGATAAGAAATACAATTAGTACAACAACTGCAGCGCTTGTCCCCCCCAGCAAGGAGAGCATTTTCATCCTTTCAGTGAAGAGAACCTGATTAATTTGAGAATAAATTTGGCTACTGGGGGTCACAAGTTGAATTGAAAACAAGGGAACGCCACCAATTGAAATAGGTGACTGGGTCGCTAATCGCTCGCCGGTTCCGTAATCATATACCCCATAGCCAGCATTACCCAGCAACAATTCCTTGGTCAAATTGTTTAGAATAGTATCTCTGTTAATGGAATCCTGTACTGCCGTATCGAAGAAGCTCTTCCCTACTAAATCCTCATTTGCCCCATCCGCCAAAATAGTACCGTTCTTGTCGTATGCCACCAAAAATGGACTATTGCTATCCATGACGTTCCCGTAATGTGAGAAAAATTTCTCCGTGGGGATTGATGTTACCGCCATTCCAACATACTCATTAGAATCCTTGTTTATTATTGGGTAAGTGATAAAAACCGTGTAAATTCCCTGCCTCTCAAATCCATTAGAGAAAACTGGTCCAAGCATATTTCTTGTTTCGCGGACCCAATCACGAAGGGACAGATCATTGCCCACAAATGTTTCGGATCCACTCTGGGTTATGCTTAATGTGACAACATCGTTCTTATCCAATACAAATAGTCTGTCAACTATTGTATCAAATTGCCGATACTTTTCTTCCATTAGTCTTTTTGCTTGTTCACTATAGAGTTCCCCGTCTTGAAAGGGAGCTGAGTTGGCCAATCCATCCAACATTAATGTAATAAGGTTGATATCGGATTCTATATTTTGTGAAATACTCGACACAGATTCGAGCTGTCGGTTTTTTTGCTGTTCGAAAAGGCTATTTTTTACACTATTCTCAGTAATGCCCTGCATGTAAAAGAATAGCCCATAGGAAAGGATTACAATGGAAATAATAGAAATGATACCAATTTTCTTCACCTTTCCTAAAAAAAATCCCTTCATCCTTGTTTTATATGCATATTAGAAGATGAAGTGGTTAATCTAGTTTTTGAGAGAAATATTGCTTGAATAAATATCCCGCTATGATTAATCTCGGGGTCGTTAAATAACTATTACACTATGTCGTGATCTCGAAGTTTCATGCTACTGAAGCTGATGCTAGTTCATGTTTCCACTTGTGTATTATTTAAAGTCAAAATCTGTTGGCGGGCATCAACTATTTAGCAAATGACATCAATTGAAAAGAGTCTTCTAAGTATAGAGAATCATAAAACCGATTTGCAAATATTCACAAGTTTACTCTTTCGCTTTGATTACTCTTTTTACTTCGAAGATCAAATCCAATTATAACAATGTTCCTCTGTTAAGAACTCATACATTAAATGCTTGCTTGTAAAAGGACGCAGAGGACTAGAGTCCATTCCATTTCACAGGAATTTCGGGAATAAAAGTGGGGACAGCGATAAAGATTACAACTTCTTGGATGATGTGGTGTTCAGGATAGGACATGGTAAGATCACCCTATGTCATAATAATAGGCATGTGTCAATGCTATATAATAATAGGCATGTGTCAATGCTATGTATTCTAAGTATTTGTCCGAACTGAAATATGAAATCAACTAGTAAGGTTTTAAAGTGTTTCAATTGACTTAAAGTACGTGGTCTCTTCGAGACACGGAATAAATGTAGTATTTTCACAAGAAACTGTTCCGCAATTACGTGACGTTTTTTTAATCTGTGGCTTCCCAGGAAGTGGGTTTGTTGGGAAATTGGCTGTAGACCATTTAATACAGGAATTGAGAGCGAAACACCTAGCAGATATCTATTCGACTTCGTTCCCTCCTCAAGTCCTCATAAAGACTGATGGGACAGCTGACCTAATAAAAAATAGCATATTCTATTTTGAAGACACGGGATCCGATCCTATTTCCTTATTGCTGTTGACTGGTGATTCGCAGCCTGCGAATCCCGACTCAGAATATCTTCTCGCAGAAGAAATTTTAGATATTGCAGCGAGATTTAGTCCTAGACAGGTGTTTACTCTAGCTGCTTATATCACCGGAGTTTTTATTGATAAACCCAGGATCTTCGGTACCGCAACACACGTAGATATCGTGAAAACCTTTCAGGACAGAGGGATTCTTGCCATGGATGGCGGCAGCATTACCGGAATGAATGGCGTTGTGATTGGAATCGCGAAGATGCGAGGCTTAAAGGGGGTTTGTCTTCTAGGTGAAACATCAGGGTATGTAGTGGACGCCAAGTCATCCAAGTCTCTCCTCGAAACCCTGCTTTTAATGATTGGATTGAAGGTAGATATGAAAAATTTAGAGAAGAGGGCAAAGGACACCGAGACCCTCATACAAACCCTTGAACAACAAATGGGGAATAGGACTGGGAATTTGCCTTCGGCCCAAACCAGGTCATCGAACACAGGATATATTAGTTAATCAGTTGATATTACCGTCTTTACTTGGATCTAAACTCATGTTCCAGCTACAACACCAGTTTGGTTCTTTATCGTCATGAAAAAAATCAAACTGTCTAGCATTCGCCCTACAACTTATTCAACTTCCCGTATTTCCCTATATTAAGACTGGTTTCTCCTCGAAATTCCTGAGTGTATCCGTTTTCCACGGAAATATGGTCTCCTTCTTTAACCATGTTCAGTTGCTCATCCCACAAAGAAAGCTTTATGCTTCCTGTTTCATCCGAAAGAACCGCGTCGGCTACTTGGGCTGTCCCGCCTGATCTTAGATTGACACTCCTTGGTTCTGCAATACTCTCAACTGTACCCTCGATACTTACTCCGCGTATCCCAGGTCTCAATTCATTTATCTTCATCTTGTATTAACTTTAAACCATTGAAATAATAATCTTCTGTAATATGGAATACTAACTCTAGCGATTTGCGGTCCAATCAGATTAAATGAAGAATACAATAAAAATGTATGATGATTTAGGTTGTGGCGATAGAGATGTTACTAATATTTAACGCAAAGATGAAATAAGGAATTGATTAGTCTACCTAGGAGGAGGGATAGCGAAGCCCGGTCAAACGCGCAGGACTCAAGATTAAAAACTAATTGTTCGAAAAGTCAATTTTACTGGGTGATCCCGTCCTTTAGAGGTTCGTGGGTTCGAATCCCACTCCCTCCACCTAGATTATTGAGATATACTTACCATTTTGGTATTAGGCCAGTCTACTTTAGGCTTTATTATCTAGACGGTTACCAATCATCATATGTTCCAAAACATGTCTTTCGTTAGATAGGGACATCATATGTAGAGAATGTTGTAAATGGAACATCAGGACTCTCAGGGGGTTCTCTCAATCAAGAGCCGATGTATATTGCAATACATCCAAAAACATAGTTGATAGCTTTGTTGCTACTACTCGACTCCCGAACAAGACGATATTTGCAAACGCAAAACTATTCAGCAAATCGTTACAACAAACAAGAAATAGTGTCAGGGAATTTTCAGAATTAGGTTTTATCGCAGCCAAATTATTAATCAGACTATAAACTAATTCACAGCGATAGGACAATTTGCTGTATAGTCCAAAAGTGCCATTAGGAGGAAGACAATAACAGTACCAAAGTCTTTCTTTTTATTCCATTACAATACACAAAACCCTAACAGTACGTGTATTGTTGTACAACTCTAACTAATTAACGCTAGACCCAGAAGAAAATATATAGTATCATGGGTTTATGTTTAAAAACAATACCATCTTGTATAAGATATAAAATCTGTTAGACCTACTGAATTTATTTTGGTTAATCTTGTAATATAGAAAATGGGGTCTGAAATCATGTTTATGAACCATTCATAGATAATATATTAAATCCCCTATGAATTACTAATATCATACAGGTCTCATCCCAGCGATGTCCAATACTATAGAAAATGTTGCACTTATGACCAAGGTTAATAGCGATGAGGCGTATCAGACGGCAAAAAGTGTTAACATGATTCTTCTTCAAAAGAAAATAAACGTCTTTGCAATCCTGCCACTATGTGGTGAAAAGATGACCTCTGTAAGTATCAATACGATTAAGGATCTAAATATAGATCTAATCCTAGCAATTGGCGGGGACGGAACTACTCTTAAGGCGTTCAGAACGCCACCATTTGATATACCAGTTTTGAGCGTAAATATAGGGGGACATAAGGGAATACTTTCCGAATTAAAAAGTGGTTCTATCGATTATATAATAGAATCACTACTTTTGGACAACCATTTTTATGACCGCAGAGTACGCATACAAGCAAGCATAGAGGGAGTCAAGACGGCTCCTGCGTTAAATGACATTTTATTGACAAGGGTGAGCCTAACGAGAACCCCTCTAATATCGGCGACAATTATGGGAGAAGAGGTAAAAGAGAGAATGGACGGGCTCGTCATTTCCACTCCTACGGGATCAACAGGACATTCATTTTCTATTGGGGGTCCTGTATTGCATGAAAGTCTCGAATGCGTCCTCCTCAGTCCCCTGGCTTCAGTCAATAAATTACCCTTCTTGGTTCTTCCACTAGAGGAAGTAAAAATAAAAAGCTCCCATGATATTGTCCTAGTAGTCGACGGGCAGGAGACTCATCGAATTTCAGCAGGAAAAGAAGTAACTGTCTCTCGTTTTCCTATAGATGCCCAATTCCTGAGGACGAGAAAAAGGGGGGCAAGGCAACTTGAAAAGCTTGGGTTCATATGAGTATGTCCTAGATGCAACTGCATTCTACCTGGGACTCTCCTTCTTGTCATTTACAAAGTCCTACACTACTTCACTTGTTTTCGATGAAGTGCGACATTTGAAGAGTTCGTACTCATTATTAGAAACCCTTGTGGAGACTAGGAACCTGATAATAATAGATCCAGACGAAAAATATGTTAGTAGAGTACTCGCCGTCGCCACAAAATCGGGTGATATGGTGAGGCTTTCTAAGTCTGACATATCCGTCCTCGCACTGGCGTATCAGTTAAAAAAACCTCTGATATCGGATGACTTTTCGGTCGAAAACATTGCAAGACTTCTTAGTATTTCAATAATGCCTTTGGGAACTATTGGTATCAAATATACTCGGAAATGGATTTCATATTGTCGCACTTGTGGAAAAGGTTACGGCACTAATACCACGGAATGTTTGATATGTGGCAATAAGCTGAAAAGAAGATTCAAGAGGATTGCCCTTATTTGATTTGTCTGCTGATCAATCCCAGACTTACATTTTTAGCTTGCATTTTTGGTAAATTTAGGTAGTCATTTTCATTCTTCAATGGAAATTTAAAGTAGCGTAAGGATTAATTGTAGATTTCAAATTCTAGTGACTATAATTGCCAGTAAAGATCGAAGTAAGTCGCAATCTTGTAAAAAGCCTTATAGTTCCACGATTGAGCGCCTCAAGGAAAGGCGACAATGGAACAGTTCTAGTTGTAGGCGGAAATAGGATCTATCATGGTGCACCGATACTTGCATCACTTGCTGCGCTGAGATCTGGAACCGATCTAGTGTACACGGCAGTGCCGAGGTCAGAATCGCAATCTGTAAGGGCGTTTTCCCCGAATTTCATAGTGCTACCTACCTCAGACGACAAGTTAACATTGGGCGCTGCAAACAGGCTAACCGCTATGCTTCCAAAGAAACCCCATTCAGCCGCTATTGGAATGGGAATGACGATAGCAAGACCAGAAGCACTGAAATCGCTCATCAAACGATTGACGGGATTAGAAACAAAATTATTGTTAGATGCTTCAGCTCTCATTCCTGAGATCCTGAATGATATAACCGGTACCAACACAATAATTACCCCTCATCCAGGAGAATACAAAAGAATCTTTGGTGAGGAGGCAGGGAAGGATGAGGGCGAACAGATTTTGAATCTTCAAAGGATGGCTGAAAGATATCGGATTACAATTGTTCTCAAGGGCCACGTAAACGTGGTCTGTGACAGGGACAAAATTGCTCTTATTAAAAGAGCCACTCCTGCAATGACGGTAGGGGGAACTGGAGATATATTGTCGGGATTAGCAGCTGGATTCCTGAGTAAATCAAAACCTTTCGAGGCATCTCTCCTCGGTGTGTATTTCAATGGGGTAGCTGCATCACTGGCTTACAGAAAACTCGGTTTACATGTAGTAGCTACTGATATTATAGATGAGCTACCTAATGCATTAAAGGATTTTGACATAATAACATAGTTGATGAAATTACCTGACCAAATCCATTTTAAAATTGATGGAATCATCCAATCTCCTTTAAATAACGTCCTAACATCTCGACTAATTTTCAACAGCACGTAGGTTAATAAGGGATTTTAATTCATACTGCTGGTCCTATCACTAATAAAGCTATCAAATCCTCTTCAGGCATACTATTCGTTGTGGAGTGTTTTTGCACATTGATTATCCCGAAGCATTCGATTTCGATCCCAATATGTCCCAGAATATTATATGGCCATTGTTGAAAAGATGCAACATTGTCTTAAAAGCGGATGGGTAACATTTTGATCAGTTCGAAATCTATTGCATGAGTTATCCATTTTTTCAGTAGTGAGTGTACAATTTCGGGTGGACTAGTTGACAATAAGACTCGTGTGGGTGAGGTGTCATATTTTCTAAGGATTTAGTGCAAATTATTTTGTTTCTTAAACAATATAGATTTACATCATAGTAATTCAAACCGTAGTCTAACTCTAGTTTGTCTGTAGTTATAATGAGCTTAGCACCGCAGGAATTAGAAAACAGTGCTAGTAGGTATGCTGCAGAGGCGATCAGGCTTGATTCGGAAGGATCCCGCGGAAAAGCCATTCAATCATATCAGAGGGCAATTGAGGCCCTTGTAAAATTGGTTCAAGTCTACCCAGAATATAAGTTGAATAGAATATATATCGAAAGAGCCAGCACCTATCAAAACAGAGTCAAAGCGTTGCAAATGACTCGTAGCATAACCGAGGAAATGTCCGAGGAGGGTCGTACTCCAGACTTGAATAAACCGGCAAACCTTCACGGAGTGAAGGGGAAGAGAATTATCACTGATGTAGATATGGACAGTAACCGCGAACAATCTGATAGGCTAGAGGATTCCAAAAAAGTGTCAGAGTCATCTAGAGCAGACTTCGGCGAACTTTTGTTAAAGGAAAAACCCGATGTGTCTTGGGAAGAGGTCGTTGGTCTTGATGATGCGAAGCGCGCTATTAAAGAATCTATAGTCTATCCAACCAAAAGACCAGATTTGTTTCCATTGGGCTGGCCACGGGGGATACTTTTGTACGGTCCCCCAGGCTGTGGTAAGACACTGTTAGCAGCAGCAGCAGCAGCGGAGATTGAGGGTTATTTCATTAATGTTGACGCATCAGCTATGATGAGTAAATGGCTAGGCGAAGCAGAAAAAAATGTATCAAAACTTTTCGCCTTTTCAAGAAAGCTTTACATGGCCGAAAATGTTCCAGTCCTTCTTTTTGTCGATGAGATAGACTCACTTTTGGGAGCAAGAAATAGCGAGGTAGGGGGGGAAGTGAGAGTGAAGAATCAATTTCTTACTGAAATGGATGGAATAAATGGAAAATCAAAGGAATCGTTTCTATATGTTATAGGAGCAACCAATAAACCCTGGACATTAGAAGCCGGATTTTTAAGAAGGTTTCAAAAAAGAATCTATGTTGCGCTACCTGATACCGCTTCCAGAACGAATTTATTCAATCAATACACAAAGCCTTTGAAGAAGGATAGAGTTTTTAAATACGAAGATCTGGCTAAGGCAGCTGAAGGTTACAGTGCAAGCGATATCAAGGACATCTGTCAGGCTGCTCAATTAAGGGTTGTCGATGAATTATTTGAAAGCGGGAAAGCATTCGAAACTACATCTAACCCAAGAGCAATCACGATGGCTGACCTGAAGGATATAATCAAAATAAGAAAGCCCAGTATTAGTCTAGAGATGATCCGGGCCTATATGAGGTGGAGCGACCAATACAGGGCACTGTGATCCCGGGATTGTTTATCGTTCTGAGTGTTACCTGACCCAAAAGTTTAGCCCTTTAAAAAGCTGTTTATTGTTATTCCTTTGAACTAGAACTCCTACACCAGCTTACCAATTAAAAAAGATGGGAAGTCTAATATTTGAATCCACGATCCGACAAGAACTGTATTGCCTAGTCTGTCAAACTTCATCATTTGACCATTCCTTTATATCTTTCTATTGATTCTGTTATCTTTTTCACTGCTCCCTGCTTCCCTTCCCAACCCTTTACCTTAACAAACTTTCCCTCTTCCAACTCCTTATAATGTTCGAAGAAATGTTTGATCTGATTTTTGATGTATTGTGGAAGTTCTTTCACATCGCCGATTTTGGAAAATGTAGGATCAATTTTAGGCACGGGCGTCGCAATAACTTTGGAATCCTGACCCTCTTCGTCTTCTGTTAGCAGCACTCCAATCGGTCTAGACCTTACTATTGATAATGGTACTACTGGGTCTTCACCCAAAATAAGAGCGTCAACGGGATCACCGTCCATCTCTAGAGTCCTTGGAATAAAACCGTAATTGAATGGATAGTTCATTGCGGTATATAATTTCCTGTCAACGAACAACTGACCCGTTTCCACATCAATTTCATACTTGATACTGCTGCCCTTCGGTATTTCTACTACTATGTTAATTGCATCGGAGGGGTCGCCTGCACCTACTGACTCTAAGGACTTCAATTCAAATACATGCAAATCATATCGAATATATTCCTATTGAATATCGGCAAAAATATAAACAATGGTCGAGGCTTGCCTTTTCTATAGATGGAGCTTCGCGGAAAATTTGTTGCCAAGGAGATAGAACAGGAAGTAAGAAGATATCTAGATTCTATTGATACTAAATTCCTCATAGCCAATAAGACCGGAGAAAGTGGCGAACCAATTTGCTACATCGAGGGTCCGCCGACAATGAATGGAGATCCTCATGCAGGCCACCTACGTGGTCGCATAATCAAGGATTTGTGGTATCGTTATAATATCCTCCGTAAAAGAAACGTCGTATTCAGAGCGGGGTGGGATTCGCAAGGTCTTCCCGTTGAACTGCAAGCAGAAAAGGAGCTAGGTCTGACCGGTAATAAAATAGATAACATTAGGAAAGTTGGAGTAGAAAAATTTGTTGCAACATGTAAGAAAATAGTCATGATGTACAATGAAAAATGGGTTATTGTAGACAAACTTCTTGGTATGTCTTTTGACTATGAAAAAGCCTACTGGACGTTTCATGATGAATATATAGAAAGGGAATGGAAGTTTCTCGAAAGGGCATGGAAAGATAATCTTCTCAGAGAATGGTTTAGGGTTGTCGCATATTGTCCTTCATGCCAAACCTCTCTAAGCAATGCGGAGGTTAATGCAGGATATGATATGGTTGAGGATCCATCCTTCTATTATAAAGTAAAACTGTCGGATGATAATGTATACCTAATAATCTGGACAACCATGCCATTCACCGTTGTAACGGACGAAATGGTTGCTGTAAACCCAGATCAAGCATATGTACGAATTTTAGTTGGACAAGAAGAATGGATAGTCGGTCAAGACAGATTGGAGGGTTTAATGAAGGAGTTACAAATTTCTGAATACTCCAGAATAGGGGCAAGAAAAGGAAAAGATCTAGAGGGGCTACGGTATCAACACCCCCTGTTGTCGGTCATTCCTGGCCTTGAAGCTCTTGTTGGAAAGACGGGAATCCACATGGTGGTAGCTGAAGATTTTGTGGATGTAACAACGGGTAGCGGAATTGTACATCTCTCCCCGGCTAATGGGCAAGAGGACTTTCAGGTCGCCGAAAGAAGGAATATCCCCGTGTTTGTACCAATAGACGATAGGGTTACCTTTACTCAGGAAGCAGGAATATTCCAGGGACTATTTGTGAGAGACGCTGATAATAGGGTGGTTGAAGCCATAAAGCAATTTGGTGCATACGTAAAGCTAGGAATTGTGAAACATAAATATCCAACATGTTGGCGCTCTCACCATAAGGTTGTATGGCTTGCGAGACGAGAGTATTTCTATATGATCGATCGATTGAAGGATAAACCATTAGATGCAGCTTCCAATGTGGAGTATTTCTTTGATCCCCCAAAGAATCGATATTTGGAAATAATAAGGGAGAAAGTCCCATGGTGTATTTCAAGAGAACGAATATGGGGGACACCCCTTCCTATATGGTCATGCCCTGTATGTAATCACAAGCTTGGACTATTTTCGAGAAATGAAATAGTGAAAATCGCGGAATCACTACCAGACGGACCTCATTTTGAATTGCATAGGCCACAGATTGACATGGTAGATATAAAATGTGAAAAATGCGGGGGTAGGATGGAACGAGAACCATTTGTACTCGATACCTGGCATAATAGTGGGGCAGCTCCATATGCATCCCTTACCGATGAGGAATATGAGAAATTCATACCGGCCATTTTTATGACTGAAGGAATAGATCAGACAAGAGGATGGGCTTATACACTGCTAATGCAAAATATTATCTTGACTGGAAAACCAGAAGCCCCTTTCAGTTCATTTCTTTTTCAAGGTCATGTCTTGGATGAGAAAGGTAACAAGATGAGTAAGAGTCTAGGTAACGTTATAGATGCCTTCAAACTACTTACTGAAAATGCGGTAGATCTAGTGCGATTCTATTTCATGTGGAAATCATCCCCAATCGAGTCATTGAATTTTAGCGTTGCAGAAATGGCAACTCGAACTTATCAAATCATGAGCACATTATATTATTTGCATGTTTATTTTGACCAAAATAGCAAATACGACAAATTCGATCCAAAAAAGAATAGCCTTGTTTGGGCGACCGAAAACAACTTGTTGCGTCTCCCAGATAAATGGGTATTATCCAAACTTCAATCTGTTATTTCGGATGTTAGCAATTCATTCGAAGAATGCAAATTCCATGAAGCCGCTCGATTGATTGAAGAATTCATAATAAATATTTTAAGTCAGAATTATGTACCTGTCACAAGAAATGAAATATGGGATGATAATGAAAATTCCCTGAATCGAAGACTGGCGATCTACGCCGTACTTTGTGAAGTTCTTAAAGTAGTAGACGTAATGCTTCATCCTTTATCTCCATACCTTTCAGATTATCTTTATGTTATCTGTTTTTCAGACAGAAAAAGTATCTTGCTCGAAGACTGGCCGGTTTCTGATGGATCAATAGTTAATAATCAGGTCGAGAGATCATTCGACGGATTAAGAGAAATTGTCTCGCTAACAAATGCCGCTAGAATGAGTGCAAAACTGAAGAGGAGGTGGCCTATAAAAAGCGTTTGGATTTGTTATGGTGGCCGTAATACTTTCGATCTAGAATCGGTTCTCGATATATTGAAAATTCAGATAAATGTTCAAGACTGCAAAGTGATACAATATAGGAACGACACAAAATTACACAAGATATTAACCCTCTTAGAAAGTGAAGTTCCCGTAATTCCAAGAATCAAATTATTGAAGAAGAATGTGGGTCTAAAAGTAAAAAACAATTTAGAAAAGGTTATCCAATCATTTACAAAGGTCGATACCCACGAACTGCTAAGGACGTTAGACTCTTCAGGAAAGTACTTGCTGACGTACAGCGAAGGATTACTGCTTGAGTTGAAACCAGATGATGTGGAATTGTCATATGCTTCTGCGGAAGGGTATGCCATAGCGGAAAATGAAAACACATTAGTACTCATTGATGCGCGACGCGACAAGGATCTAATAACTAAGGGTCTAATGCGGGATCTCGCCAGAAATTTGCAACAGGTAAGAAAGGAACGAGGGTATAATACGACAGATATAATCTCCTCTGCGTACATCGCTGGGTTAGGGGAAGAGGAAATTCTTCAGCTACAATCGATGGAAGAAGAATTAAAGTATTTGGTTAGAGCGAGTAAAATAGTCATTACAAAAGAACGTGTCAAAGATATTATATATAAGATGATAGAGTTGGAAGGAAGGGAGTTACATTTATCCATCTAGAATTCCATCAAGACTAAAGAGGAAAACATTATGATAACGTGAAGAGCACCAGTTTGCTCCTTAAATAAACCTTGATAGAAAGGTTTGCACCCGTTAGGCAATTAAGAATTAGACTCGATGAAGCCTTAAAATTCATTCCTCTATTGCTAGTATGAATAAAATACTACGAATACATCCGAAATCACCTTGAATATAAGGATATGGCAGCGATTTAAGATGTCGAGGTCTGTTATACCAAGGTTCACTTAAAGAAATCCAGAATCTACCACGGGAGTTATGATCGTTCGAGCTTTCATTATAAATACTTGACATATTTGAGGTTGTATCTAATTCGAATGCATCTGATAACGAAGCAAACGTGTATTACAGTTAATGATTTCCGGAGTCAATTCAGCTGTTATTTTGATTTTCACACGGATCCCTTATTCGTTTCCTTAAAAAATGAGTATCCTTTTGCAAATAAGAATAAATCGAGTTAAGATAAATTGGAGCATATATTTCAATCTCCCCATTTGCGCCCATGAAAAGGTTAAATGAGAATTAAGGTGGCCTAGAGTATACAAAAAAATGAGGATCCATGGAAACATAGAGGCAGAATATCGAATAGCTGTAAATTTTTCAAGATACTATAGGACTTGCCCAGATTTATCTTGTGGTAGTTATAGGTGTGTCATTTGAATATCGAGATATTGCTTATATTGTTTGTTTCCATAATAACAGTTACCACAACGGGAATTTTTGTGACGTGGTCCTACTTGCTAATTTATATGCTAAAATCATTTAGAGAGTCGCCTAAATTGCAACAAGCCCTGAATTCTTCCTCTAGATCGTATACCAAGATTAGCGTGATTGTTCCAGCAAGGAATGAAGAAAAGTACATAATTCGTTGCATTGATAGTTTGATCAAGCAAAGTTATTCCAACTTTGAAATAATTCTTATTGATGATTCATCGGAAGACGGAACTTGGAGAATCATGCAGCAATATTCAACTAAATATAAAGGGCTGGTCAAGGCCCTGAAATGTGAGATTCGGCCAGACGGATGGGTGGGAAAGAACTGGGCCTGTTACCAGGGATTTCTACATTGCAATGGTGACCTCTTATTGTTCACAGATGCTGACACCCAATACAACCCACAGACACTAAAGCTAGCTGAAAACTATTTGTGGCTACAAAAGGCCGACGCTGTTACCGTCATTCCAAGATTGCTTTGTATCGACTCGTGGACAAAAATTACTTTGCCCATGCTTTCTGTATTCCTCCATACTAGATTTTCCGCATTACGTGTGAATAATCCTAAAATAAAAACTGGTTATTTTTTTGGAAGCTTCTATCTGATCACTCGATCCTCCTATGAAGCAGTAGGTACACACAAAAAGGTAAAACATGAGCTTGTGGAAGATGGTGCACTAGGATCGGAACTGAAAAGGAGAAAATTCCTGATTAGAATGATAAGGGGGGAATTATATATAGCTGCACTCTGGGCAAGAGATTTCAATACACTGTGGGATGGACTACGCAGACTCATAATTCCCTTGTATTCACGGAACAAAAACGGAACAATACTTGTAATAACTGCTGTTTTCGTTCTACTTATTACACCCCTAATACTTTTACCATTATCACTATGGTTATCCTTCCCTCTTTCCTGGGTATTCACAAGATTGAGTACAACAGATAATCTTCATCTTTTGGTTTCGTTTTTGACAACTATATGTATCTTAACTGTTGTTTTGATGTTTGTATGCACTGCCGTGCAATCAAAGTTGGCTATGTTTCAGAGTATGACTTACGCCCTCTGTTTCCCAATGGCAGCTTTTATAATATTCTCAAGTTTTGTTTCATCCTTAATTGAGGCAAGGAAAGGTGGGATAGTATATTGGAGAGGAAGGAAATACCACATGAGCGAATACGAGAATACAGTTAGGTGAAAACTAGGCATTAATTAATCTGTAGCTTAGTCTGGGTCGAAATTGTTTATTAATAATGAATGGATGTAATTATGCCAAGAATAATTAAGAATGCTTTCTGATAGTTTGGTATCCACAGTATCAATTCAAGAAATTCTCTCCAAAAGCATAGAAGGAAGATCAATTTCGAAAGCGGAAGCATATGATCTGATTGGATCTGATGAGGATAAACTCATTATTACTGCTGCCAGAACTATTCGGAATAAAAATCATACCTCCGATATTATTACTTATTCGAGAAAAGTGTTCGTTGACCTTACAAACTTGTGCAGAGATTCGTGTTCTTATTGCACCTACAAGAAGGATCCTAACGACAAAGCGGCTAAAATGATGATGCCCTCACAAGTACTCGCCCTAGCCGAACTTGGAAAAAAGTTCAATTGTACAGAAGCATTAATGGTCACAGGAGAGCGGCCCGAGCAAAAGTACGTGCAGGTCAAGGATTGGCTAAAGAATCTCGGTTATACTTCTACTATTGAATACATAGCAGAAATAAGTGATAAGATCTTGAAAAAGACAGGCTTGCTCCCCCATACTAATGCGGGAACCCTGACCAAAAAAGAGATGTCCTTGTTAAAGAAGACTAATGTTAGCCTAGGTATGATGCTCGAGTCATCGAGTGCAAGACTGGGGCAAAAGAAAATGCCGCACTATCACGCTCCAAGTAAAGACCCAAAAATCCGTATACGAACTTTAGAGGATGCAGGGCAGCTAAGAATTCCCTTCACGACGGGACTGCTATTGGGTATCGGGGAATACGCAGAGGAAATAGTTGATTCTCTTTTTGTTATAAAGGAAATAAACGAAAAGTATGGTCATATTCAAGAGGTGATATTACAGAATTTCATGCCAAAGGTCGGCACAGAAATGGAAAACGCAACTCCAATTGGACTTGATTATTTTCTCAAGATAATTGCTGTTGCAAGAATTATCTTACAAGATATTAATATTCAGGTTCCACCCAATCTTAACCCGGGTATATTTGGGAGCTTCTTGGATGCTGGGATTAACGACTGGGGCGGTATCTCCCCGATAACCATTGATCATGTTAATCCAGAATTCCCTTGGCCAACGATTGATATCGTTAGATCAATAACGCATAGGAAGGGCTTCAGCTTGCGTGCCAGATTGCCTATCTATCCTGAATTTGTACTTAATATGGACCAAAATTATGTTTTAGAAAATATGAGGAGATATATCGAACCATTCTACGATTCGTCCGGTCTAGTTAGAGAGGAGCTAATCAATTGACATTTGATTCTCTTCTAAGAAAAACCGATCCGATAATTGCATCGGCCCTCGATCTAGCACTTGATGAGAAAGATTTGTCAGAAGACTTAGCAGCTGAATTACTTGACTGTGAGGGAGCGGAAATGAGCATGGTTCTGATGGTAGCAGATGAACTCCGAAGGAGGACAATAGGAAACCATGTGACATACGTTGTAAATAGAAATATCAATTTTACAAACGTCTGTATTAAGCGATGCGGATTTTGCGCCTTTAGCCGGGACTTCAGAGAAGAGGAAGGATATAGTCTTCCAGTCGAAGAGATTGTGGCCAGAGCGAAACAAGCTTGGAAACTAGGGGCTACTGAAGTATGTATCCAAGCGGGGTTACCTCCAGAAATGAACGGGCGATATTATATCGACATCTGTGAAGCCATTAAAAAGGAGCTACCCGACATCCACATACACGCATTCTCCCCTGAAGAAATACTATATGGTGCCAAAATGTCCTCTATTCCTGTTAGGGAGTACATGAAAATGCTGAAGGAGTCAGGCGTCGGAAGCCATCCAGGAACTGCTGCTGAAATTCTAGATCAACAAATAAGAGATATCATTTCCCCAGGACGAATATCTGTAAAAGACTGGATTACAATAATCAAGTACGCACATTTGATTGGTATTCCAACTACCAGCACAATCATGTATGGGCATGTGGAGACCTCAAAAGATAAAGCAAAGCATTTGGGCATATTACGTACAATTCAAAAACAAACAAGAGGGTTTTCGGAATTTGTTCCTTTGAGTTTCGTCCACACTGAAGCTCCTATGTATAACCGTTCAACTATTACCAATATTCGTCCCGGACCAGATGGAAGCGAGGTTCTCAAAATGCACGCAGTGGCCAGAATCTTCTTGCACAGATACATTAACAACATTCAAGTATCTTGGGTTAAAGAAGGCGTGAGGATGTCTCAAATACTATTGGGAGCGGGAGCAAATGACTTTGGAGGAACTCTAATTAATGAAAGCATTTCGACTGCAGCAGGTGCGCCCCATGGTCAGCTTTTGAAACCAAAGGAGATCCGATCCGTAATAAGATCTGCAGGAAAGATTCCCGCGCAAAGATCAACTAGTTATAGAATACTGAAAATCTACGACAACGAAACGGAAGATGAGGAAGAATCCCCTCTTGACAGGGTTGATCCTACTCAATTTGGATCCTATCATGAGCTCATCAGACTAGACCAGTTCAGGTACAGAAGATACAATTCATCAAACAAACAGCAAACAGCATAATGCCTTACACTACTCTTCCATTATTAGCATTGTGAGTGTTGATTTGACTCCCTTCATTCGGCGAATTTTTGTGCTTATGAATTCTTTCAGTCGGTCCATAGTTGGAGCCTCAACTTTAAGCAAAATATCGTAAACTCCATAGATTGTGTATGCGTCATTAACCCCGGGAACAACCTTCATTTCGTCTGCCAGAGTCGTTTCATATCCAAGCTCGGCGTTAACAAGCACAAATGCTCTGGGCATGTCTCTATATTGAAATCTCGCATTAATAACAGTTATAATTTTGAAAATGACCGATTAATATTCTGAGAAGGGATTTAATTAAAGGAAATTAATA
>Ga0111538_10000855_pt1 | contig 42006 bp, 36 predicted proteins | sample SoiMethybrSBSTD1_FD_79669 | JGI IMG/M metagenome (GOLD analysis project Ga0111538, IMG submission 79669) | Bulk soil microbial communities from a Populus tree surrounding site in Tennessee, USA - Soil MetaG P. TD hybrid SBSTD1 (version 2)... | ecosystem: Environmental > Terrestrial > Soil >...
CGAAATGGAGCAGATCGATCGCAACCTCGTGAGCGTCGGCGCGCAGATCATCGATCCGACGACGACCAACGAGCAGCGCGCGCAGCTGGTGCTCGACAGCAAGCACATGGCCGAGCGCAAGGGTGAGATCAAGACGCGCATCCCGCAGCTCGAAGCCGATCTCGTCATGTATCAGCGCGAGCTCGAGGACTATCGCGCAACGCTCGCGTACCCGGAGTAACTGCGAGCCCGAAGGCCTCGTGCACGCGGGCGTCGACAGTACGAGCAAGCCGGTCGGCGTCCGCGGAAGGCGTCGCGCGATAGATCTGCTTTGCGAGGAGCACGATTTCTCTGGAGAGCGGCAGCGCGGGATCTGGAAGCGGAAACTCGCTCACGTACTGCGTGATGAATCGTCGGCGGCTTGCATACAGCCGGTTGTTGAAGCGGTGATCGTAGAACTCGAGCGCGAACTGCGAATTGCCAACTGCGAGTGCGAGCCAGAGCAGGTCTTCGTTCTGGTCGGGCTCGAGAGACAGCCAGTAGCAGTCGCCGTTCACGATCGAGCCCGTGTCATCGATCCAAAACACGGGCTCGGCTGAGATATCCGGGAAGACGAGCTTGGGACGCGACCACGCTGCCGGATCCTGCGGGACCCAGATCTCGTACCACTGCCTGCCGGCTTCGATCACGTATCGTCGTCGCTTCAGCTGTGCGCGGTGGGTTTCGAGATAAGCGCAGGTGCGCGGGTATTGAGTGAGATCAATGGCGGCGCGGCGCCCGCCGCGAGCTTCGTGCGTGTAGAGAATGTGCTTCGCGGCGACGGGAGCGAGTGCTCGATAGCGACGAGCGACATGATGCGTTGCCAAAGGGCGCAGCACTTCGGGTTGCATGTTGTCTGCGAGCGTGTGCCAGTCATCGCGGATGAAGACGCTGTCGGCGGTGGTCTTCACCCCGACCCGGATCTTGCCGAGGTCGGCGAATCGCGCAAACGTGCGGCTTCGCACCAGTGACAGCCACTCGTCCTTTTCAACAGTGGCCATGCGCCAGACACTGCTGGTGTCGAGCGATCCCTGGACGACGTCGAACCGGCGGCCGTCATCGGTCGCCACGACCCCGTGTCGATCCAGAGCTTCGATTGCTGTGCGTGCGTTTTCGGATGGCGTCTTCCTGGTCTCGTAGATGCTCGTGAATCGCGTACTCGGGTCGCGCGCGTTGGCCGTTCGCGCGAGCAGCACCGCGGGAAGCACGGCCGCATCGAACAGCTTGGTATCGCCAAGATCCCAGACGTGCAGCAGATCGTAGAGCTCATGCAACGCCTTACGAACAGATTGCCCGGAGCGCGTAGTCATGAAGCGGTTCGAGACAATGATTCCCAGCGTTCCATCCGGAGCCAGCACGCGGCTGATCGCGAGCAGGAACGCGTAGTAGAGATCGACGCGTCCGGTCAGCCCGTAGCGTCGCGCAAGCTGTTGCGCTCTCTGCGCACCGAGCACCTGGGTGCGCACGTACGGCGGATTCGCGATCACCGCATCGAAGCGTTGCGCGTTGGGCTGGTCATCGAGAAAATCGCGTTGCTCCAGTGTCGGCGTGAGATCGGGGAACTCCTGGGCGAGCCGCTTTGCCGCCTCCGCGAGCGCAACCGGATTCGTGTCGAAGCCGTGGACGCAGATGCGGCGGAACCCACGCACGCGCAGAGCATGCACCAGACTTGCGAGCAGAACGCCATCGCCAACCGCCGGATCCAGGATTTGCAGCACCGCGTCGCGTTGCGCGATCACCGCCGCCGCTAGTTGTTTCGCGACGAAGTCCCCGAGGAGGGCTGGCGTGTAAGTTGCGCCGTGAGCCTTCTCGTGCGAGACGGCGGCGTAGCGACGCTCAGCTCTGTCGGTCGTCTTCAAGGTGGAATGGCGCCCCGGTGCAGGGCGCCATTCTCGCGCAGATCCGTCACTTCGGCACGATGCGGTCCGCGATCGTGTCGCGGTGGGAAGCCACATGCTCCCGCACCTGCAACCAGCCCGCATCGTTCGCAGCCGGCGCCCGGTCCGTGGCCAGGTCCTGCCAGGAGTTGTACCGGTCGACGGTCAGGAACTGCCAGGGTCCGCCTTCGAGGTGTGTGAACACCAGGCTGCTGACCGGCACTTTCGCATTGGTGTTGATCTGTCGCACCAAGCTATCGAGCTGCGAGCGGTGTCCCGGTACGGATTGAAGCACGGCGACGACATAGGCTGAGCTTGCCGCCTTTGCGTCGGTGGGCAGCATCGCGCGCGTGACGTCGCTCCACGACGGACCGGCAACGAACGTATCCGTGTGCCACGCCATCGTCGGCGGCGCGTTCGGATTCGCGTTCGTGACGTCGACCGACGCTTTCGTGCCCAAGTGCTGAATGAGGCAGTAATCCCAGTCGTCTCCCGACTGGTGACGCAGCAGCAGATAGTGCGAGGCCATCGGATCCTTCGCGTCCTGCTCCTGCAGCTCCTTGGCGAGTGCGGCTGCCTGACCGGGCGCGGCCTTGGCGAACAATACGTGATACACGTCCGCAGCCGCCGGTGCTTGTGCTTGCGCCTGGCTCAGCGCCAGCGCTGAACAGAACGCCAATGCGAATGTCGTCCTGCGAGTGAGACCTTTCATGGGAGCCCCCTTATCTGGTTGTTCGACGTCAGGTCTGGGCGGGGCAGTACTACTCCGATGCGTGGACGTGTCAAGGCGCAAGCTTCCCTGCGCGTTGTGCATCCGCAGCGTCGCATTGCTAAGATCGCGCGCCGATGGCCATCTCGATCCGCCGCCTGCGCACTCACGCGACCATCGCGCTCGCGAACGCGATCGCCCTCTTCGTCACGATTTATGCGGGATGGAGCCTGACCGAGGCGTCGTTGGCGTATCTCGGAGAGATGTTGATCCTGGCGCTGGTCGTTTGCGCACGCGTCATCGCGGCGAAACGTCTGGCTGCTGGCGCAAGCCGCGGCTCCTGGTGGCAGCTCGCAGGCGCAAAGACCATAGCGATCGGCATTACGTTGCCGGTGTACGCCACCATGATCGCGTTCATCCTGCTGCTGCTGTTCGGGAACACAGTCCCTCGTGGCGAAGAAGTCTTCACGAACATTCGCTTGTCCGACAGCACGTGGCGTGGACTCGCGTTGTGCTGGTTCGGCTTCCTCGTCCCCCACGTCATCGGATTCGTCGAGAATGCCCGCCTGGGGGCCTACGACGCGCTCATCTCCGATAGTCGTCTCATGTCGCCGATGTGGCGCTATCCGCCGCTGATGCTGGCTGGGATTGCCATCGCCGGCGAAACTCAGGGGGCGCCCATCGTGCCGTGGTTCTTCGTCGGCACGCTGGCTCTCATGGCCATCGTCGACACCGCCACCTACATCTACGAGATGGATGCTGCGAAGGCTGCCGTGCGGCGGGCGCGCACGGCCGGGAGCACCGCTTGAAGAAGTTCGCAAAGATCCTGCTGGGCGTTGTGGTCGTCCTCGTCATTGCCGGGTACGGGATCTTCCAGCTCCCCGCCTTCGGCGGTCGCTTCGCTGGCCTGCGACTGGAGCGCATGCAGCGCTCGCCGGAATGGATCGACGGCCGCTTCCAGAACACGCCGCCGCAGAAAACGGACGGCTCGTTCTGGGAAACAGTGCGCTTGTACCGCCAGGGGCAGATTCGCGAGCCGCAGTTCGAGATCCCTGTGATCGCGCTGCCACCAGAAGCACTGCGCACGCCAGCATCGCCCGGCCTGCGCGCAATCTGGTTCGGTCATTCCAGCGTCCTGGTGGAGATCGACGGCGTCAGGCTCATGACAGATCCCGTGCTGTCCGACGTCGTCTCGCCGGTGCCGATCGGACCGAAGCGCATGCATCGGCCGCCGATCGAGCTCGCGGACCTCTCGGGTATCGACGCCGTGCTGATCTCGCACGATCACTACGATCACCTCGACATGAAGACGATCCAGCACCTCGCGGCGCAGGGCACGCAGTTCTACGTGGGCCTCGGAGTCGGCGCGCATCTCGAACGCTGGAAGGTCCCGTCCACGCAGATCCACGAGATGGATTGGTGGGAATCGCTGCAGCTGAAGAACGTGCAGATCAACTGCACGCCGGCGCGGCACTATTCGGGGCGCAAGCGACAGGACAACTCGACGCTGTGGGCGTCATGGGTCGTCAAAGGCGCGCAGCGCTCGTTCTATTTCAGCGGCGATACCGGCTACGCGGATCACTTTCGCGCGATCCACGCGCGGTACGCAGACACTGATCTGAACCTGATCAAGATCGGCGCGTACGGAACGCCGCCGAGCTGGCTCGACATTCACATGGATCCGGAGTCGGCTGTGCGAGCGAATCAGGAGCTGGGCGGTGGGATCCTGTTGCCCGTGCATTGGGCCACGTTCAACTTGTCGTATCACGCGTGGGACGAACCGATACTGCGGACGCTGCGCGCGGCGGAGGCAGAGCACGTGAAGCTCGTTACTCCGCGCGTGGGTGAGGTCGTCGAGGTCGGGCAACCGTTCGACAATGTCGCGTGGTACAAGGGCGCGCAGTAACCGAGTGCTCTGTCAGATGCTCCCGAGCGTCGGCTCGATTCGCTTCGATTCCTTGACCGACTGTGCCCGACCGCAGGCGGCCAGCAGAACCGCACCGGCCTTGGTCAATCGATAGCCGTCCTCTCCGTCGCCGGCACCGAACGTGCGTTCGACCAGACTCAGTTTTCTGAGCGCCCCCAGTGCCCGCTCGACATCGAACAGCCGCATCTCGAGGGCGTTCGCAATTTCATGCGGCGTCAACAGGTGAGCGGGCGGCAGCATCGCGTGTGCCTGCAGGATCTCGAGCTGGACTCCGCTCAGCGCGGGCTGCTCGGAGACTTCCGTTCTCACCAGGCGTGCCTCTCGCTCGAGCGCGTAGGCTCGAAGGGCAATGCTCACCCGCCTCGCGACCACTCGCACTGCGCGTTGCAATTCCTCGGACAGACGCACGATGTAGGCGGTCAGCGCCCGGTCCACATCGCGAACGAATCTGTAGAGCATGACGACCAGGACGATCGCCGCCAGCCAGATCGCAGCGGAGACGAGTCCGGACACCACGCGGCCGTGACTGGCGAAGTAGAGGCCCGGGAATTGCGAGAGGAGCTGATCGCCCGGCAGGAAGAAGCCGCGATACAGCCACAGTGCGATATCGATCAGTGCGCTTTGCAGATCCGCGCTCATAACTGGCGACCCCGCTGTCTTAGACGTTGTGTCCGTAGACCGGAAGCTTTGCGTCCCCACCTTTCGATGGGTTTGCCCTTGTCAGCGCGGATGACTGTGGACCCGCCCGCTGCGAAAGACAACGGGGATTTAACAGTAGCGCACGTCCTCAGCCATGCAGCTCGACGACGTCGCCGTCAGCAACGACGTGGCCGGGTCCGACCTGCTGACCCTCGAAGCCGGACGCTCCCCAAACGCGCGCGTGCTTGAGGGATCGTGCGAGGTCCTTGTGAACCCGGCGTGCAACGTCCGCGACGGTCTGTCCACGACGCAGTGTGTACGGCCGGGAGCGATCTGCAGCTTTTCCGGGTGCCTTGGTATAGACGCGCACGACACCGAGATGCTCGAAAAGCCACGCACCCAATTCGCCCAGCGCGTGACCGCTGGCTGCGGAGACGGCCAGCGCCGGATAGTGCAGGCCGACGAGCTCCAGAAGCGTGCGCATCTCCGCTTCTGCGTCCGCAACTGCGTCTGCTTTGTTCGCGAGGAGCAGCGTCGGCAAGGTCAGCGCAAACGGATCGCCCTCTGCGGCGTCCTCTTTCGCAGCTTTCATCTGGTCCCAATGCTCGGCGAGCGTCACGCCGCTCTCGCGCATCATGTCGTGCACGGTCTCGATCTCTCCCACGCAGTCGGGATCGCTCAGATCCACCACCAGCAGACAGGCATCAGCTGTCTGCAGCGCGCTCGCGAGCCATGGCGTCGGATGCTGAGGCGAAACGGCGGGCAGGTCGACGAGCTGAAAGTGCACGTCTTCGTGCGGCATCATTCCCGGCTCCGGGAATTGCGTCGTGAACGGGTAGGCCGCAGCGTGCGCGTTCGAACCGGTCAGTCGTGAGTGCAACGTCGACTTGCCGGCGTTCGGCGGGCCCAGCATTGCAAGCTGCGCCGCGCCTTCCGGCCGGACGACCAGTGCGGGACCGCCGCGCGCTCCGCCCTTCTTCGGTCGCTCGAGCTCCTCGCCCAGTTCGCGGATCCGTCGCTTGAGGTCAGCCTGCAGGTGATCGGTTCCTTTGTGCTTGGGAATCACGCGCAGCATTTCGCGCAGCCAACCCAGGCGCTCGCCGGGATCGCGCGCCTGCTGCAGCGCGGCCTGCGCAGCTTTGTATTCCGGGGACAAGTTCGCGGGCATGTGCAGCTAGCCCTGATTTCCCAGCGGATCGCTTCGGAGCATCATTGTGCGCCCACCCAGTCCGGATGACGGAGGACGCATCATGAGCATCGCAGCAAGGGTTCAGTCTTGTCTGTCAGACGCGGGCGTCCAGTACGACATCATCGAGCACCCGCGCACGTCGCACAGCTCTCACACCGCGCAGGTCGCTCATGTCCCCGGCGAAAGGCTGGCGAAAAGTGTGGTGCTCGAAGATGGCGACAGATATCTGATGGCAGTGGTGCCGGCCACTCGCAGCGTGGATCTCGGAGCATTGCACCGGCGATGGGGTCGTGAGCTCGGGCTCGCTACCGAAGAGGAAGTGGCTCGAATCTTCGCCGATTGCGAGCCGGGCGCCGTGCCGCCGCTCGGCCAGCTGTACGGCATGGAGACGATCATCGATGAAGCATTCGTCGACGCCGAAGATGTGTACTTCGAGGGCGGAGATCACCGCGCGCTCGTGCACGTGAACGGCAGCGACTTCCTGAAGCTCATGGGCGACGCGCCGCGAGCCCGGATCGGGCTGCATCACTAGCGCCCATGCAAAAGGGCCGGGGATGTCCCCGGCCCAGGTCATTGCACGATCGAGAAGCGTCGCGGCTCAGGTCTTCGTCGGCTCGGCCTGTGTGAGCACCAGCTGACCGTCCTGCACCGGGATGCGTTCGCCCGGGTGATGGTCCATCTTCACCGAGCTTTCGACACCGCCGAGGGTATAGCGCACGTCGTAACCGACTTGCTTTTCGTGCGAGTCGTAAACGGTCTGGCAGTGCTGTTCGGTCGTCGTATAGGTGTTGCCCTGCTGCATCCGGTTCTGGATGCGGTTGCCGGCATAGCCGCCGGCTGCGGCGCCTGCGACCGTGGCGACCTTGCGCCCATCGCCGCCGCCAACCTGGTTGCCCAGCACGCCGCCCACGACTGCACCGATGACGGTGCCCGCGATCTGCTTCTTGTCCTTCGCTTCGCGCGTGTGGGTCACTGCTACGTCCTCGCATACCTGGCGAGGCGTTTTCACCGTCTGCATGATGGGCTGCACGGCCAGCACTTGCGCGTACTCCGGTCCGCTCATCATTTTGTAGCCCGCGAATACGCCGCCGGCAGTCGCCACCGCCGCGCCCGCGACGAGACCTGTCAACAACGATTTGTTCATGCAACTTTCCTCATCCGGCTCGGAGAGCCAACGGCGCGATTTTCCATTGACGTGCCGTTGCATAGCCAACTGCCGCTGTTCGGCGACAGGAGATTGAACATAAGGATGACGAACGCAGGTCAATGCCTCGGCGCGGCCCAGGCGCTCCAGCGCGCATCCGCATGCAGCGATTTGAGGAAAGGCGACTTGCGCTTGATCCAGTGCTCGACCTGGAACGGACCGGCTCGCGCCGGTGTCAGATCGTCCTTCTCCAGCCACTGAAACGCCGCATCGATCTCACCGCGGTACGCGCAGACCTCGGCGATCAGAAATGGATCGGCCACCGTCGCGATCAATTCCTCCAGCGCGGCCTTCGCTTCCGTCTTGCGTCCCAGCGCGTGATAGACGAGCGCCAGTTGCTGCGTGCGGGCAGCACCCTCGGGCAACGTTCCGATCGTCGTCAATGCTTCGTCGAAGCGTCCAGCCTGAAGCAGCGTGAGGCCGAGATCTCCGGGCGGCGGCCCCGGGCTGATCTCCAGCACCTTGAGCCACTCTGCCCTCGCCTCTTCGAAACGCCCGGCGAGATACAGGAACGAGGCCAGCTGGCTGCGAGTAAACGTCGACCACGGATCGGCCACAACCGCCCGTCGCTGCAACTCGATCGCGTCGTCGAGCCGATCGTCTGCGGCGGCCGCGCTTGCCGCAAACGTGAGCACGAACGGATCGTTCGGCTCTGCCGCGACGGCCTGTCGCATGTGTTCATCAGCCGCTTGCTCGTTGCCGATCGACGCGAAGTAGTTCGTCATTCTCAGGTGCGCCTCCGCCAGGTTCGGGTCGAGCTGCAGGGCGCGTTGCGCCGCTTCGCGCACCTTCTCGCGTCCTGCTTCGAGCGAAATCGTTCCGGTCGCGATGCTGATCCAGTGCACGCCGGCAAGTCCCGCCCAGGCGGGCGCGAAATCGGCATCGATTGCGATCGCCCGCTCGTAGTACTCGCGGGCGCGCTCCAGGTCGCCGGGTCCGCGCCGCTGGAAGAAGAAGCGGCCGCGAAACAGCTGTTCGTACACGCGGGCATCGTGCGGCGCTGCCGGGGATCTGGGCGCACTCAAGGCGACCTGCAACGCGCTGGCTACGGCTTGCGCGATCTCATCCTGCACTCTGAGCAGGTCATCGAGCTTGCGGTCGTACGACTGCGACCACAGGTGCGAGCTGGTCGCGGCATCGATGAGCTGTGCCGTAATCCTGACCTGGTCGCCCGACTTGCGCACGCTGCCCTCGAGCACGTGACTCACGCCGAGCTTGGTGGCGACGGTCGCGATGTCGAGGTTTTGTCCCTTGAGGGAGAACGACGACGTCCTGGCGATGACGCGCAGCGGGAGCTCCGCGGCGAGATGAGAGATCAGCTCCTCGGTGAGTCCGTCGGAGAAATATTGCTGATCCTGCCCGGCGCTGAGATCCACGAATGGCAATACCGCGATCGCCCGAGCCGCGCTCTGCGGCCGCGAACGCTCGGCCGTCGATGTGTCGTGGCGGACGGACCAGATCACTGCGCCGATACCCGCGACGAGCGCGAGTGCTGCGAGCACCGTCCACGCGAGCTTCAGTCGCACCGGCCGCGGTGCAGCTTCGACTGCGGCAACCGCCGGCGACTCGGGCATCAATACGGTCCCGATGAAGCGATATCCGTGGCGCGGAATGGTTTCGATGTAGCGCGGCGTCTCAGCTTCGTCGCCCAAGGTCGCCCGGAGCCTGCGCACCGCGGCATTGAGCGCGCTGTCGTAGTCGACGATGCGTTTCGGCCAGAGAAGCGCAGTCAGGTGTTCGCGCGTCACCACCTGGCCGGGATGGGCGAGCAGCTCTTCGAGGATCTGCAGCGGCTGCTCCTGCAACCGAACGCGTACGCCGTCCTGCAGCAGTTCCCGGGGCTGCCCGCGCAGAGTCCAGTTGTCGAAGCGGATCTCCGCCGAGGTATCCATGACGGCTTTTCTTATCGGGGATCAGAGCTTACACAGCGCCGCCGCGTTCGTCATGAACGGGTTAGCCACGCGTCAGGTCCGCGTCATGGCTTCCTGGGCCCGGCGGCGGCACTGTCGGTCCATTGGTCGTCAACAAGGGGATTCGTCTCATGAAAAGCAAACTGGCTGCCATTGCAGTGATCTGCTGTCTCTCGGGCACGGCTGTGGCGCATGACAGGGTGTGCTCTCTCGCAACGCTCAGAGGCGACTACGTCTTCTCGGCGTCGGGCCATTCCTTGATAGCCGGCGTCTGGCAACCGAAGGCAATCGTCGAGTACATCCACTTCAACGGCGATGGGACGTTGTCCGTGACAGCGGCAACAGTTGCGAACGCCGGCAACAGCGGCGTCGTGACTCAGTCGCCGCCGGGCGGCACGGGCACGTACGCAGTGGACGCCAATTGCAAGGGCACGCTGCAATTCACGCCGGGACCGAGCTTCGACATCTTCGTTGCGCCCCGGGGCAAGGGGCTGTGGATGATCCAGACGAACCCGGGGAATGTGTTCCAGGGGCAGGTGAAGAAGGTCGGCTAGGGCTTTGCGGAGGTCACTGTTCCGGACTCAACGGCGCAGCATCAGCGCAGCAATGTCGCTCGCGACGCGCTGCGGCTGCTCCCAGTTCGGACAGTGCCCGGTTTCCTCGTAGATGCTCAAGCGTGCATCAGGCAGAGCGTCGAGGAAGCGATCCTGATCCACTCGCGAGAACAGTGGATCGCGGTCGCCCCAGAGCAGCAGCGTCCGCGCTTCGATGCCCTCGAGTTGCCACGCGTCGTCGTACGCGACCAGATGATCGAAGGCGAGTCGCCACAGACGCGGCGGCAGCTTGAGGCTCTCGGTGACGATTCGCTCGAAGAAGTCCGCAGGCAAGGGACGATGCGCCGTGCTCGCCTGGAAATCGCGGGCGAACTCGAAGGGAATCGGGTCCTGCAGATCGCGCAAGGTCTTTTGCAGATCGCGCGTGACCGGATTCGCTGCCGTGTAACCGGTGCCGATCAACACGAGCGCGTGGACCCTGTGCGGTCGGGCGATCGCCAGCTGCCGAGCGACGAAGCTGCCGAATGAGTGACCGACGAACGTCGCGCGCTCGATCCCGAGCGCGTCGAGAAAGGCGACGGCGTCGCCCGCCAGCTCTGGAATCGTGTAGCCGGATTGCGGCCGATCGGAGTCGCCGAAGCCGCGCTGGTCGACTGCCAGCGCACGGATGCCGGCAGGCAGCGCGGGCAACACGCGACTGAAGGTGAACCAGGAGTCGGGCCATCCGTGCAGGAACACGACGGGTTGCCCTTCCGGTTGGCCGGCTTCCGCGTAATGCAGGCACGGGCCGTCTTGCAAACGGACCGCGCCGAAACGAATGCCGCCGGCCTCAACGTTGCGCTGAATAGTGCTCGCCATGGTCGCCAGACTAGGCGGCACGCGTAAATGGATCGGCTCGTGGCGCGTGAATGGAACGTGAAAGGGTCAGTGCCGGTGAAAGACCAACTGCCGCAGTGCAATCAAGCTAGAATGCCGGCCCCACTCCCCGAGATTTCCTTGTCAACCGATCTCCCTGCGGCGTCCACGACGCTGACGTTCCGCGACCTTGCACTGAACGAAGCCCTGGTCCGCGCGCTCGCCGACGTGGGATACGAGTCTCCGTCCCCGATCCAGGCGGCGACGATTCCCCACATGCTCGACGGTGTGGACGTCGTCGGCCAGGCACAAACGGGCACGGGCAAGACTGCAGCCTTCGCCTTGCCGATCCTGTCGCGCATCGATGTCCAGCAGCGCTCGCCGCAGGCGCTCGTGCTGGTGCCGACCCGCGAGCTGGCGATCCAGGTTGCCGAAGCTTTTCAGCGCTACGCGACGCACCTGGCGGGCTTTCACGTCGTGCCGATTTACGGCGGCCAGAGCTACACGCCGCAGCTTCATAGTCTGCAACGCGGCGTGCACGTGGTGGTCGGCACACCCGGCCGCGTCATGGATCACATCAAGCGCGATACGCTGAATCTCGCGACGCTGCGGTACTTCGTGCTGGACGAGGCCGACGAGATGTTGCGCATGGGGTTCATCGACGACGTCGAATGGATCCTGGAACAGGCGCCGAAGCAGCGACAAATCGCGTTGTTCTCCGCCACCATGCCCGCCGCCGTGCGCCGGATCGCGCAGAACCATCTGCGCAACCCCGCCGAAGTCACGATCAAGAGCAAGACCAGTACTGCGAGCAAGATCCGGCAGCGCTACTGGGTCGTCAGCGGCATGCACAAGCTCGATGCGCTGACGCGCATCCTCGAAGCGGAGCCGTTCAACGGCATGCTGGTGTTCACGCGCACCAAGCTCGCGACCGAGGAGCTCGCCGAGCGACTGGAAGCGCGCGGCTTCGCTGTCGAGGCGTTGAATGGCGACATCGCACAGCCGCAGCGCGAGCGTACGATCGCTCGCCTCAAGGCAGGACAGATCGACATCGTCGTCGCGACGGATGTCGCCGCGCGCGGTCTCGACGTCGAACGCGTCAGCCACGTCGTGAATTACGACGTTCCCTATGATCCCGAGGCCTACGTCCATCGCATCGGTCGCACCGGGCGTGCAGGACGCAGCGGCGAGGCGATCCTATTCATCGCACCTCGTGAACGCAACATGCTGCGCGTGATCGAACGCGCAACGCGTCAGACCATCGAGCAGATGGAGCTGCCGAGCATCCAGGACGTGAACGATCTGCGTGTCACGCGCTTCAACGATCGCATCAGCGCCGCGCTGGCCGCGGGCGAAGGCGAGGCTTTCCGCGCTCTCATCGAGCGCTATGAAAGCGAGCACAACGTTCCGGCTGTAGAGATCGCTGCGGCGCTGGCGAGCCTGGCGCAGGGGAAGAAGCCGCTGTTCCTGGACGCGGAGAGCGGCAAACGCGAGCCGCGCGAGGAGAAAGCGAGTGTCGAATCGCCGCGACCGCGGCGTCCGGAAGCTCACAAGCCCAAGGAGCGGAAGCACCACGTCGATGTGGATGCGAGCATGGAGACGTACCGCATCGAAGTCGGCCGCGACCATGGGGTCCAGCCCGCCAACATCATGGGTGCGATCGCCAACGAAGCGCGGCTCGACGGCCAGCTCATCGGCCGGATCGTGATCCGCGACGACCACAGCTACGTCGACCTGCCCGGAGGCATGCCGAAGGACATTTTCCGGGACCTGCAGAAGGTGCGCGTCGCCGGCCAGAAGCTGCAGATCAGTCGCGCGCTGAAGACGCAGACGGAGCGACTGCGCAACGAGCGCCCGCAGCGAGACAAGGGCCCGCGTAAGGGACCCCACAAGGGCAAGCCGCCGCGGCGCTGAGCATCGAATGCAGATCTGGGTCGACGCAGATGCGTGTCCGGCCGCGATCAAGGAGATCCTGTATCGCGCCGCTGATCGCGCGCGTGTACGAGTGACACTGGTCGCAAATCAATCGCTGCGCATTCCCGTGTCGCCCTACATCCGTTTCACGCAAGTTCCTGCCGGTCTCGACGTCGCTGATCGACGCATCGTCGAGTTGCTCGAGGCGGGCGACCTGGTCGTGACCGCCGATATTCCACTGGCCGCTGCGGCCATCGAGAAAGGCGCGCACGCGTTGAATCCGCGGGGCGAGCTGTACACGCCGGACAACATCCGCGAGCGACTGTCGATGCGGAACTTCATGGACGAGCTGCGCGGCAGCGGCGTTGCGACCGGCGGACCGGCGGTGCTGGGTCCGCGCGACCGCCAGGCATTCGCGAACGCACTGGACTCGTTTCTCGCGAAGGCCTAGTCCATGGTTGGAACAGCGGCGGAGATCGCAGGGGCTCCGCCGCCGTGATCGTCAACCGATGAGTATCAACCCAACGGTCCCGGCGAGCGGACGATCATGATCGAAGCACCCGGGTCGACGTAGATGCCGGGATACGGAAAGTCATGCTGGCAGTCGAGCTTGACTGTTTTCGACGATGTCGACGTGAACGCGGTCTGCAGCACGATCTCGGCTACCGACGGGCCCATCTCGCCGGTCGGAGCGGGCGCCGCGTTGCCGAGGAGCGTCGCGGCGGCATCACGCTGCGTACCGCCGACGAGAATGCGGCAGCGAACATAGTCGGCAGCGCCGAAGTTCACCGGGTTCGCCTTCGCAGTGACGATCCAGGTCCCCGCAGGAACGGTCACCTGCTTGAGGGCGACGGGCGATCCATCGCTGGAAAGGTTGACGCTCGCCGTCGTCGTTCGCAGGTAAGCGTCGGCGGCGCTGCTTTCGGCCGAGTAGGCCGCAGAGAAGCCGGCGGCTGCAATCAGCAGCGCGCTCGCCGCGAGTTTGCTCTTCGTCATGATGATCTCCTGAGTTAGGTGGAACGGTCATGACGAACAGCGGAGTGGCGGGTGCGCAGGGATCACGCCGCGGGCAATCAGCCCTTCAGTACAGGAGTCAGTCGCCGACGAGGTGACACTTATCGATCCACTGGGCGAGCTGCGGTTCGCCGTCCAGCCGTCCCTCGTTGACGGCGACCAGCGCGGCGATTCCGGCGTTCAACTGCGCGATGGGCACGCTGCCTTCCGGCCTCTTCGGATTCGGCGGCGGAATGCAGGCGATGGGCGGCGCGGTGCGCAGGAAGGTTTGGCCATCGCGCGTGCCGGCAACGTGTGCGCCGATTTCAGCCACCTGCTGCAGCAGCACGGTTGTCTGGTCCAGGAATTCTTCCGGCGACAGCCTGTCCCTGTAGCTGAACACCGTGATCGACCCCGCACAGGCCGCTCCGGCTGTGAACGCCAGCACTGTCGTGACGACAGTCTTCTTCAGATTCGCTTTCATGATCTCTCCCGGGTGTACGAGACGCTGCTACGCAGCGTCGTGTTTCGAATCAGGTACGGATGCTCGTTGCTCAGCTGTCGTGCGAACGCGCTCCGTGCCGCCTCGTGGGCAGCCCGCGCCGCTTCGGTGTCGCCGGCCTTGAGCTCCGCCTCGCCCAACAGGTCGAGAACGAGTCCGCTCTCGATGGGCGAAGACTCCTTGTGGGCCTGTTCATCGCGCAGCTCGCGCAGGATTGGCAATGCATCCGCGTAACGACCGGCGCGCAACAGGAACTCGGCATGGAACCGCTTCGCGCGCAGGACCTCGAAGGAATCCGGCGAACGCCCGGCGTCGATGAGCATGCGGCTCGCGGCGTCGATTTCCTGCAACGCGGCGTCTGGTTGGCCCAGCAGCGACAAGCCTCGCGCGCGCGCCTGCCGTGCGTACGACGCCTCATCGACTGAGCTTTCCGGAGGAATGGCGGCGATGGCCTGCTCGGCGCTGCGCAGCGCTGCCTCGCCATCGCCGAGCTCCGCATGAACATTCGCGAGAATGCGTAGCTGGCGAGCGCGCTCGCCGGCGCTCTCGGTTTTCGCCACGAGCGGCATCAGCCGGTCGCGAGCCGCGGCGTAGTGGCCAAGATCGAGATCGATGACCGCCATCGTTCGTTCCATCGCGATCCGATCCGCCGCGCGCAGGCGCAATCCATCGGCGGCTGCAAGGGCTTTGCGCATGGCAGATTCCGCTTCGTTCAACTGACCGCCGTTGCGCGCGATGATCGCCAGACCCATGTACGCAAGCGCCGTTTCTTCGTTTCTCAGTCCGAAAGCCAGCTCCGTGTCGCGCGCGCTGCTGCGCATCTCGCGTAAGGCCGCCGCATCATCGCCCGCGAACGAAGCGAGCTGGCTCAGCACGCTGCTGGAGTAAGCGCGCGCCTTGCGACAGTCCACGCCGTCGCCGGTACAGCCGTCCCGCGCCGCAATGGCGAGCCCGCGAATGCGCGGTACATCATCGCTGGTTTGCAGCAGCGCACTGGCCAGGAACACGCGGCTCTTGTTCAGCGCCGGGTCGTCGGTCGCCGCGCGACGCTCGAGCACGCGAATCGATTCCTCGAGCACGGGCACTGCAGACTCGGCCGCGTCCAGTCGCATGTACATGCGACCGAGCTCGCTCAACAGTTCGCCCTGCAGCTGCGGCTGCGCACCGAAGTCTCGCCGGGCCCGCGCCACGGCGCCGTCGAGCATCTGCTTGCCGGTCACCTCGCCTTCGTGGTCCTCGCTGGCTTCTGCGTCGTTGACGAGGTCGAACATGAAGTCGCGCACGGCCGCGGTTCGCTCGGCATGCGCTTGTGACTCGCGGTGCTGCAGCCAGGCTACGCCGCTGGCGCTCATCACGAGGATGGCGCCGACGGCGGCCACCGATACCGCAAAGCGGTGACGCCGCATCGCGAGGCGCGTGACGTACCACAAGCTGGGTCGGCGCGCGGCCACGGGTTGATGCTGAAGAAGTCTGCGCAGATCGTCGGCGAAATGTGCAACCGACGCATATCGCGCATCGGGCGTGGCTCGCAGCGACTTGCCGATCACCGTGTCGAGATCGCCGGTCAGCTCCGCTCGCAGCCGCGCGATGGAAGTGTGTGCACGGAACGCCGCGGCCTCTGCGTCGATCGCAGACTGGCTGGCGCGAGGCAACTCGCCTCGCGACAACGCGCCGAGGATCTCGGCCACCGTGGTCCGACTGCCCGCCGCGCTGTATGGCAGCGCACCGGTGAGTAGTTCGTGGAGCACTACGCCGAGCGAGAACACGTCGGTCAGCGTGGAGACGCTCTCTGCGAGAAGCTGTTCGGGTGCAGCGTACAGCGGTGTCATGGCGGCGCCGGCTCGCTGGGTGAGCGCGGCCGCCGAGTCGGCTTCACCCAGCAGTTTCGCGATGCCGAAGTCGAGCAGTTTCACCTGCCCTTCCGCGTCGACGAGAATGTTCGAGGGTTTGAGGTCGCGGTGCACGACGAGATGCTTGTGTGCGTGCTCGACCGCCGAGAGCACCTGCAGGAACAACTCGATGCGGGCACGCAGGTCCAGCCGCCGAGCATCGCAGTAGTCCACCAGGTCTTCGCCATTCACGTATTCGAGTGCGATGAACGGCTGCCCCGCTTCGGTGACACCCGCATCGTAGAGACGCGCGATGTGTGGATGCGTCAGCGCAGCCAACGCGTCGCGCTCGCGCGCGAACCGTTCCGCGTCTGTGCCCAATATCGAGAACAGCGGCATCTTGAGGGCAACCTGGCGCTTGACCACGCCATCGGCGCGCTCGGCCAGCCACACAACAGACATGCCACCCCGCCCCAGCTCGCGCTTCAGACGGTATCCGGCGAGCACATCACCGGGCGCCAGTGAACGCGTCGTGTCGAGCACGCGCGCAAAACTGGCCAGGACTGGCGCAGCGAGAAGGCGTGTATCGGGCGACAAGGCGCCCGACAGCATGCGTGCGAGACGCGCGTGCAATTCCGGATTGCTCGTTGCCAGCGATTGCATCGCCGCATCGCGCGCGACTTCGTCCGCCGACAGCAGACGATCGAGCCAGTCGAGCGCCTCGACATCGCTCATGGCGCGACTCCGAGCGCGTCGTGCAGAAAGGCCCTGGCGCGTTGCCAATCGCGCTTCACGGTCGGTTCCGAGACACCGAGCGCATCGGCAATCTCGTCGACCTGCATGCCCATGACCACTCGTAGTTCCGCCACCTGCATCAGTCGCGGTTCCGCCGCGCCGAGTCGCGCCAGCGCATCGTCCAGCGCGAGCAGTTGTTCCGGTGTGCCGGCGAGATCGGGCGCCGCGACGCCCAGAGTGAGCGGGATCAAGTCCGCGAAGCGCTTCTGCGCCAGCCGCTCGCGCGCCATGTCCACCAGCAGCGAGCGCATCGCGCGGCTGGCATAGGCCATGAACTGTGCGGCACTGGCGAATTTCAGGTTCTCGCGGTCGCGAAGATTCAGGTAGAGCTCGTGCGCCAGAGTCACCGTGGAAATCGGTGCCTGTTCGCGGGACAGCCGTGCCCGGGCGAGCCGCAGAATGTCTGGGTAGTTCGCCTCGAATCGAGTTTCGAACCCTTCGGCCAAGCCCCCTCCCGCAGGGACGAGTCGAGGGCGGATCCTGAGTCAGGGCTCTGCACGACACCATTGTCCTTAAGAGCGGAATTCAGGGCCGTCACGGATCAGACTTTGGTACATCGAGCGACGTGATCTGCCGGCTGCGGGGTTTCCGCTAGCTCCCTCGAGTAGCCACACATCTGGGGAGCACCATGAACACGAAGCCTCCGAGTAAGTTTTGGATCATTCTGACCGCGCTGGCCGGCGCGGCCTGCATCGCATTACCGGCCGCGGCCGGCGACCGCGACTTCAAGTCCGAAACGTTTCCGCTCGAGAGAAATCTCGCGGTCGACATCGCAGCGCCGGGAGCCGTACGCGCCGAGATCGGCATTTCCATCCCCAGCCTGCGCGAGGATCTGCGCTACGAGCTCGGCATCAATCAGGAGGGTCAGCTTTCCGGCGGCATCTACATCCCGCCCGGCGAAACGGCTTCGATCGAGGTTGTCGCCTTCGACGGCGGCGGCGAGCCGATCTACAAAGGTGCAGGCAAGGCTGCGATCGGCAAGGAGCTGACAGACGAGTTCCGCGTGCCGCTCGAAGGACAGGAGTCGCAGGGGCCGCTCTATGTGCGCTTCGGCAGTCAGTTACTGACGGCGGGAATTGTGGGCGGGACCGACGAGCTCTTGCAGGTGGGCGTCACGCTGCTGGATCCCCATGGGCAGGTGCAGTTCTCGCCCGAAGATCTCGAGTGGAAGCTGCCGGACGGTTTTCCGGAGATCAAGTACTCCTGCTTCGGTGACTCGCTGTGCATCTTCGAATGGAAGCCGACGCTCGAGCAGCAAGCCCTCGCCATGTGCCTGAAGGTGAAACCCTACCCTTGCTTCACGGGCACGGCGCCCGACCATCGCGGGCCCTACAAGTACGTCGCCGTGGGCCAGAATCACACCTGCGCGCTGACCGTCACCAACGAGATCCGCTGCTGGGGCGACAACGTCTTCGGCCAGCTCGGTGCGCCCAGTCCGTCGTGCGGTCTACGCGATTGCAGCCCGGTGCCGATCGCGGTGCAGTGCCCGGCGGGAGAGGTGTGCAAGTTCCGCTCGGTCGCCGCGGGCGGCGATCACACCTGCGCTGTCGACACGAACGGCAAGGCATGGTGCTGGGGTGAGGACGGCTCGCCTGCGGCAGGCCTTTCCTCGTTCGGCTCGCTGCCGAGACACGCACATCGACGTACTCCCGCATTCACCGATCTCGGCGTCCCGGCAGACTTCGTCGCGATCGATACGGACTTCGGGCATACCTGCGCAGTTTCCGCCGCACAGGACGTGTTCTGCTGGGGCGCCAACTTCTCCGGCCAGCTCGGCGCGCCGCTGGCTATCCTCTCGACCACCAATGCGCAACTCGTGCGCAGCGGCAATCGCTACAAGTCGATTGCCACGGGCATGTCGCATTCCTGCGCAGTTCATGCGAGCAACGGTCTGGTGGATTGCTGGGGCGACAACTCGAGCTTCCAGCTCACCGGCAACGCCAATCCCGCGAAGTTCATCACGATCAATTCGAAGGTGCCGCTCGCCAGCCGCGGCGTACAGTTCATGGCTGCGGGCGCGACCACCACGTGCGCGCAGGTTTCGAACGACGACACGGTCTGCTGGGGCAAGCCGTCGGCCGGTTCGCCGGTCAGCAGCGCTTCGCAGGGCTTCGTCGCGCTGACCGCTTCGTACGCCCGGAGCATGGCCAGCGACCTCGATCACTGCAACGGCTTCCAGAATTGCGCGCGCATCTGCATCGCCGACCTGGGCGGTGAGCTCTCCTGCGGCCACTGGAAGGCAGGCACATCTCCGTCGCAGCTGCTCAGCAAGGTCCCCGACCCGCAAGGCGTGGTCGTGATCTCCTGGACGCAGGTGGACGTGGGCCCGAATCACGTTTGCGCCGTGACCACACGGCAGGATGTGTGGTGCTTCGGCGATAACTCATTCGGCCAGTTCGGGACAGGTGTGTTTTCGAGCAACCGCACGGACGTGCCTGTAACGGCCGCGAATCACTGAGGGTACGGGCCGGAGGGTGTGGCCAGGGGCAGGATCGAACGACCCCACGCGCGGATTTCGCCCGGAGGGAAAGGGTCCTAGGCTCGGGACCCCACCCTCCGGGCTCGCGAATGAACTTGCCACGCATATTCGCAGTTCTCCTGCTCGCGGGCGCAGCCGCTGCCGGCGAGGCCGCCGAACGACGCTACTCGATCGGCGTTCACGACTCCGTCGTCCCGGACGCGGACTCGCACACCTACGGCATCTCCGGGAGCGTCTCGGTCGAGAAGCGCACTGAGACGGGCCGGCATCTCACCGGTTCCGTCGATGTCTTCGTGGACCACGACCAGGATCATCTGGATCCAGACCACATTCCGATCTGGTGGAAGGTGCACCTCGGCACCGATGGGGACCTCTGGCAGGCCGCTGCGATGCACGTCGGCTGGACGGCAGACGTCAACACCCGGATGAACACGGTCAGCTCCGTCGAGCGCCAGATCCTGGCGTTTCCGGCGATCACTGCCCGGTACGACGGAAAGATCCTGCAGCCGTCACTGAAGGCCGGAGCCGGATGGTTCTTTCTCGAGATCGACGACGACGTGCCGAAAACGCGCGGCTACGGCCGCGATGACTTCCGCAACAGCACGCTCGCGTACGAAGTCGCCGCCGATCTCACTGTCAGGATCGGAGCTTCGTGGTCGGTCTACGGCCAGGCGCAGCAGTGGCGCGACAGTCATGTTTGGCTGCAGACCCAATACAAGGCGGCGCTCCGCATGGACGCCAGCCACTGGATGAAGGGCGGCGAGTTGGCGCTCAGCGCCGAGGCCAACGAATACAACCTGGACGTGTACTCGCACCCCGGCGCGCTGCCAATCCTGCCCTGGGACGACGACCTGCTGATCCGGTTGTCGTTGACCGCAACGCGGTGACTGCAGATGCAGCGCTCATCCGTACTCTTTGGGTTGATTCTGGCGATCTCGCTCGCCGCCGGCCCGACATTGCTCGTCGCGCAGGCACCGGACACGAACCAGACCGAGGCGCAGGCTAAGAAGCAACCGTTCAAACCGGAGGAGCTGGAGCAGATCGTTGCACCCATCGCGCTCTACCCTGACGCTCTGCTGGCGCAGATATTCATGGCCTCGACGTATCCGCTGGAGATCGTGCAGGCCGGACGCTGGTCGAAGGAACATCCGCAGGTCAAGGGCGACGCTGTCGCGAAGGAGATGGAGAAGCAGACCTGGGATGCGAGCGTGAAATCGCTGGTCGCGTTTCCCGACGTGCTGACGATGATGAACGACAAGCTCGATTGGACGCAGAAGCTCGGCGACGCATTTCTCGCGCAGCAGAAAGAAGTCATGGATGCGGTACAACGCTTGCGCGCCAAGGCGAAGGACTCCGGCAATCTGAAGAGCAGCAAGGAGCAGACGGTCAAGACGGAGGCTGCGCCGGCTGGCGCCGCGACGCCGCAGATCATCATCATCGAGTCTCCCAGCCCCGAGGTCGTGTACGTCCCGACGTACAACCCGACAGTCGTCTACGGCGCCTGGCCGTACCCTGCGTATCCGCCTTATTACTACTATCCGCCCGGCTATGCGGCTGGCGCGGCGTTCTTCAGCTTCAGCATGGGCGTGGTTGTCGGCGGCGCTCTCTGGGGCGGCTGCAACTGGGGTCACAGCGATATCGACATCAACGTGAACCGGTACAACAACTTCAATCGCACCAACAACATCAACAGGAACGACATCAACAACGGCAAATGGAAGCACGATTCCAACCACCGGCAAGGCGTCGGCTACCGCGACTCGGCGACCCAGCAGAAATACGGTCGCGGCAGCAGCCAGCAGGGCCTCAGCTCGCGTGAGGAATTTCGCGGCCGCGCCGAGCAGGGACGCGATCAGATTTCACGCGAGGGCGTCGGCAACCAGCGCGACCTGAGCGGCAATCAGGTCGGAGCACGCGATCGTGCCGGCGACTCGCAGTACCGCGACCTCGGCGGCGGACAGACGCGCGACAGCAACGCATCGCGGGCTGACGGATCACGAAGCCGTGAATCCGGTGCATCGTCACGGTCCAGGTCTTCCGATGCGTTCAGCGGTGTCGGCAACGGATCGAGCACCCGCGCGCAGAGCAGCCGAGGCACGTCGAGCCGGGGCGCGTCGCGTGGCGGCGGCGGCAGGCGACGCTGAAGTGACGAGGGCGTACCGCATGCGCGCACTCATACTGTCGATCATCGTCGTCGCCGTGACGCTGGCGGCGTGCAGTCGATCAGTGCACCAGAAGGACTTCGCGTCTGCCGAGGATGCCGTGCAAGCGCTGGTCACGGCCGCGCGATCGGACGATATGCGCGCGCTGCTGGAGGTGCTCGGTGCCGATGCGGAAGCGACCATCGATTCCGGAGACCCGGTGGCGGACAAGAACGCGCGCGCGCGCTTCGTGCAAGCGTATGAAACGGAGCATGCACTCGACGCAGACGCCGAGGGAATGACCACGCTGCACGTTGGCGTCGACAAATGGCCATTCCCCTTCCCGCTCGTGCAGCGTGACAAGCGCTGGCGCTTCGACAGTCCCGGAGGGGCGGAGGAAGTCATCAACCGGCGCGTTGGCAGGAACGAGCTCGACACGATCCAGTCGTGTCTCGCCTTCGTCGACGCCGAGCGCGAGTACTACTCCAGCAATCCGCAGCAAGAGCCGATGCTGCAGTATGCGCAGAAGCTGCAGAGCTCCGACGGCAAGAAGGATGGCTTGTATTGGCCTGCAGCGGACGATGAACCGCAGAGCCCGCTTGGTGAGCAGTTCGCGCGCGCGCGCAGTGAGGGGTACTTCAAGGAAGCCGCTTCCGGTAGCACCCACAGCGCGCCGTTTCACGGCTACGTCTATCGACTGCTGACGGCACAGGGCCCGAATGCGCCAGGCGGTGCCTACGACTACTTGGTCGCAGACAAGATGATCGGTGGCTTTGCACTGATCGCGTTCCCGGCCGAGTACGGCAACTCCGGCGTGATGACCTTCATCGTCAATCACGACGGCGTCGTGTTCTCGAAGGATCTCGGCCCCGAGACACCCGCAGCAGCGAATGCGATCGCTGCATTCGATCCCGACGGCAGCTGGAAGCGCGAAACCGGAATCCAGCCGTGAGCCGAACGAACATCACGTCCATCTTCCACGCTTCCGACTTTTCCGAGGCCAGCGCGACCGCCTTCGTGCACGCGCTCAAGATCGCGCTCGTGAGCCACGCGACGCTCATGATGCTGCACGTGGACCCCAGCTACGACGCGGATTGGGGCGATTTTCCCGGCGTGCGGTCCACGCTCGAGCGTTGGGGACTCATTCCGGAAGGAAGTCCGAAGAGTGCGGTGGGCCGTCTCGGCATCGACGTGACCAAGGTCATCGCGACGAGCAGCAGCCCGGTCAAGGCCTGTCTCGAATTTCTGACGAAGCATCCGGCCCAGCTGATCGTACTGGCGATTCACCAGTACGAAGGCAACATGCGCTGGCTGCAGAAGCGAGTCGCGGAGCCGGTCGCGCACGCCGCCGGCCAGATGACGCTGTTCATTCCGCATGGCGTGCCCGGTTTCGTCTCGCCGGACGATGGCTCCATCTCGCTGCACAACATACTCATCCCGGTTGCGAGGAAGCCGCACGCGCAACCGGCTGTCGACGCAGTCGTACGGATGGTCCAGGCTCTGCAGCTGTCATCGGGCAATGTGACCCTCCTGCACGCCGGACCCGCAGAAGAAATCCCAGCGCTGCAGATCGCTCCCGACCCTGACTGGAACTGGAAATTCCAGGCGCGGGACGGTGAGCCGGTCGAAGTCACCCTGCAGGCTGCTGCCGATTCGAGCGCCGATCTCATCGTGATGACGACCGAGGGGCCGCACGGCTTTCTCGATGCGCTGCGCGGGAGCACTTCCACGAATGTGCTGAGAGCATGCCGCTGCCCGGTGCTGAGCCTGCATGTCGAACCGCGATGAAAGGCCTGATCTGGATCGCCTGCATCGCTGTTGGATTACATGCGAGCCAGCTCCCGGCGCAGGCGCCTGCCGCGGACAGCGATCCAGTCGCTCTCGCGATTGCCGCAGAGCTCGACGCGTCGATGGGTCCGGAGGCGGCAACCATCCATGGAGCGCGCCTCGCCCTGCAAACATCTGTTCAGGAATTCTACTCGCGCCGTGGATTTCGCCCGGCGTGGAGCAACCCCGACAATGCCGCGCAGCTGCGCAAGGCGCTCGCAGACAGTTACGACGACGGTCTGAATCCTGCGGACTATCACCTGCCGCTGCTGCAAGAGTTGTCCGGGCAAATCACGCAAGCGACGGCCACCGATGTGCTGCGCGCTCAATACGACGTGCTGCTGACCGAGGCGCTGCTGCGGCTTGCCTATCACCTGTCATTCGGCAAGGTCGACCCGGAGACGTTCGATGCACAGTGGAACTACGGGCGAACGCTCGAGCGCACGGACGTAGCGCAGGAAGTTGAACAGGCGCTCGCCGCCGCAGACATCTATCAACGCATCGAGGCTTTGAAACCGACGCAGGACCTGTACGTCGGGCTCAAGCGCGAGCTGGCTCGATTTCGCGCTGCTGCCGCATCAGCCGCGTGGCCGACGATCGCCGCGGGACAGCCGCTCGCGGCGGGGATGAGCGATGCGCGAGTTCCAGTGCTGCGCGCGCGCCTGATTGCGAGCGGCGACCTGGACGCGGCCGGCGCCAGCGATTCCCTGACCTATGACTCCGCACTCGAGGCGGCGGTGAAGGGATTCCAACAACGCATGGGACTGCAGGACGATGGAGTCGCCGGCTCAGGCACGATTGCCGAGCTCAACGTGCCGCTCGCCGATCGCATCCGACAACTGCGCGTCAATCTCGACCGTGGGCGCGTCCTGTTGCGGGATCTGCCGGATGAATTCGTAGTGGTGAACATCGCAGGATTCACGGCTCACCTGGTGCGCGCGCGGCAGTTCGTCTGGAATGGGCGCGTACAGGTCGGCAAGCCCTATCGCCGCACACCGATCTTTCGTTCGCAGCTGGGCTACGTCGTTTTCAACCCCACCTGGACGGTCCCGCCGGGAATCATCGAGAAGGATATCCTGCCCGCAGCAAAGCGCGATCCGGGCTCGATCACGCGCAAGGGACTGAAGGTGCTGGATGCGAATGGACGAGAGCTGGATCCAGGCTCGATCGACTGGTCGCGCTTCAACAGCGGCCACATTCCTTACACGCTGCGCCAGGATCCCGGGCCGTCGAACGCACTCGGTCGCGTGAAACTGATGTTTCCCAATCCGTACTTCGTCTACCTGCACGACACGCCCTCGCAGGCCCTGTTCGAGCGCGCGGAACGCAGTTTCAGCTCTGGCTGCGTCCGCGTGGAACGCGCGCTAGAGCTGACGCAGCTCGTGCTGAACGATCAGGAACGCTGGAACGACGAATCCATTGCCAGGGTGCTCGCGAGCGGCGAGTCGCGAAACGTCACGCTCAAGAAGAGCATTCCCGTGCTCCTGACCTACTGGACGGCATGGGTCGATCCGCAGGGCCGGACCCAGTTCCGTCGTGACATCTATGGACAGGATGACAAGTGGGCGCAAGCGCTGGAGGCAGAGTTCAAGCTGCGCGCCAAGCCGCTGTTTTCGTCAGCTGCGGCCTCAGCTCGCAACTGACGATACGCTGCGACACATTTTCAGGATTGCACGACCTTGCGGTACAGGTGCCACGTGGCGTGACCCAGTATCGGCAGGACGGCGGCCAGTCCCATCAGCAGCAGGCTTGCCCCGACGGCCAGCGCTACAACGACGATGAGCCCCCAGATCAGCATCACGATGAAGTTGCTCGTCACAGCTTTGATCGAAACGCCGATCGCGGTGAGCGATGTCGTTGGCTTGTCCAGCAGCAGCGGAAATGCAAAGACGGAGAATGCGAGCGCCGCAAAGGCGAACAGAGCTCCGACACCGACCCCGTAGAAGATCAGCGCCCCGCCCTGACGCGTGGTCGTGACCTCGGTGACGAAGGCCGCGAGCGATGCCGGCGGGTCTGCACCGAACAGGCCGACATAGATGAACTGCGCGAGGAACAGCCATGCGGCGTAGAGCAGCGTCATCACGACGGACAGCGCTGCAATCGGGGCGAATGAGCACGTGTGGATGAAGTCGAATGCGCAGCGCCAGCTGAGATCCAGTCCGCGCTCGCGACGCCGACTCACCGAGAACAGGCCGACCGAGACGACGGGACCGAGAAAGGTGAGCCCCGCGAGCACCGGAAAGACCAGACGATGCAGGTTCTCGCCGACCACGAAGAAGGTCAGGAGCAGTGCGAACAGCGGATAGATGAAGGTCAGGAAGATGCCGAAGCTCGGCTTGGCGTTGAAGTCTTCGTAACCCTCCTTGAGGGACTCCCAGAGCTCTCGCACGCCGATCTTGCGGATGCCGATTTCGCTGGAGGTGACTCTGATGTCCTGGAAGAGTGTTTCGGGATAAGCCATGGCGAATGCTCCCGATGTGGCCACGAGGTGAGTCGTGAACGGGCGTATTATAGGCCGGAGCCGAGGACAACATGAGAGTGAAAATACTTGCCGTCAGCGCCTGTCTAGTGGCACTCGCACTGGCCCCGGCCGCACGCGCCGACAATCCGGCCCTGCCCGGTGTCTATGTCAACGAGCAGCAGAACGGCGCTGCGATCGGCACCGCGATCGACGCGGCGATCGAGAAGATGAATTTCATCAAGAGGCCGATCGCGCGCAGCCGGCTGAAGAAGACCAACGCCGCGCATCATCTCGTCACGATCGGCCTGACGGCGCAGGAGATCAGCGTGGCGTTCGACGGCAACCAGCCCGTGCGCATGCCTGCCGACGGCCGCGCGGCCAAGTGGACGCGAGAGGACGGCGAAGTGTTCGATGTCGCGGCAAGCTGGACGAACGACCAGCTCGTACAGAGCTTCAAGGCGGCGGACGGCGAGCGCATCAACACGTTCACTCTCGGTCCGGACGGACGGGCGCTAGAAGTGCAGGTCGAAGTGAAGAGCCCGCAGTTGCCCGAGCCGGTGAGGTACGCACTCACGTTCCAGCGGCAGTGACTGGTTGGCGGGGTTTCCCGATTACAAGCGGCGGGCAGACCGGTCGAGCAGTTTCAGCATGACGGCCGCAAAGCACGCGATGGCGGCGACTAGCGTAAAGAACGTTGCGGGCGTCATCCGGCTCCAGAGCGACCCCACGGCGCCGCCGAGCAAGTTGCCGGCTGACAAGGCCAGGAACCAGGCTGCGATCGACGTGGCGGTCCGATTTCCCGGTGCGAGCCGACCGAACAGCGCGAGTCCGATTGGCAGAATGTAGAGCTCGCCGATCGTCAGGACGACGAAGAACGCCGCCGCCAACGGCCAGGCCGCGTTGCCGCCCTGTGCAGACACGCCCGCGAGCAATAGATATGAGAGCGCGACGACCAGCGCTCCGATCGCCATCTTCGTCAGCGGCGTTTGCTCGCGGCCGAGCGCGGCGCGCCGAGTCCAGTGCGCCACGACGACTGGCGTGAGCAGGAACACGACCAGCGGATTGAGCGACAGAAACCAGGTCATCGGAATTTCCCAGCCGCCGCCGATCATTCGATCGACGTCCGTGCCGACCCACAGTGCCACTGTATTGCCGGCCTGCTCGTACGCGGCGCGGAACACAACCGCGACGGCTGCGACTGCGGCGAGCAATGGCCACGTCCGAGCAGCGGATGCAGGCGGCTGATGCTCAGTCGCCCCAGGTCGCACCGATTCGCTGCGGCTCGCGGCAACGGTCTGCGACGGCAAATACCGCAAGCCGCTCCAATAGATGAACAGCCCGAGGATCATCCCGACGCCTGCGGCGCTGAATCCCCAGTGCCAGCCGAACCGCTCCCCCAGGGTCCCGCAGATGAGCGGCGCCAGAAACGCTCCCAGGTTGATGCCCACGTAGTAGATGCTGTATCCGGACGTGCGCCGCGGATCGTCCTTCGCGTACAGACCTTCGATCTGGCTCGGCAGGCTCGGCAGGAACAGTCCGTTGCCGCACGCAATGACGACGAGCGCAGGGTAGAACAGGCTCTCGGACGCCATCATGAAATGACCCGCCGCCATGATCGCACCGCCGAGCATTACGGCACGCCGCCGGCCGAGCCAGCGGTCGGCGAGGATGCCGCCGATGATCGGCGTGAAGTACACAGCGGCCCCGTACATGCCGTAGATGTACGAGGCGCGCGCCTGGTCGATCTCCAGGTGCCGCGTCATGTAGTAGATGAGCAGCGCGCGCATGCCGAAGAATGAGAATTTCTCCCATGTCTCCGTCAGGAACAGGATCGTCAGACCTCGCGGCTGACCGAACCAGTCACGCACGCGTGCGTCACTGGCGGCGCTCGTCGTCTGCTGATTCGCGAGCAGGTCAGACATCGGACTGATCCAACATCAGGTAGAGCGCACTGTGGTCGAGCTCTGCCAGCCCGTGATCGCACATGCGCTGGAACTGTTGCTCCGCTAGCTGCAGCAGCGGCAGCTCGATACCCAGCTCTGCTGCCAACAGTCGGGCCGTCCGCAGATCTTTCAGTTGCAGCCGCGCGCGCCCGCCGGGCTCGAACGCCCCGTCGATCATGCGTTGGCCGTGCTGGCGCAGAATCGCCGAGTCGGCGAACCCGCCGAGCAGAGCCGCACGAACCGCCGCAGGATCCGCGCCGCCCCGTCGCGCCAGCGTCATCGCCTCGGCAACTGCGCCGATGGTGATGCCGACGATGGCCTGATTGGCGAGCTTCGACAGCTGACCTGCACCCGTCGGCCCGACTCGCGTGACGCGCCCCATCGTTTCGAGTAACGGCCGCACCCGCTCGACGACGCTCTCATCGCCGCCGGCCATGATGGTGAGGGTGCGCTCAATCGCACCCTTCTCACCCCCCGATACGGGAGCATCCACGTATCCCACGCCGCGAGCGGCAAGGTGCGCCGCTTGCCGCCGTGTCGTCTCGACAGGAATCGAGCTCATGACGATGAGTACAGCGCCCTGCGCCAGACTGTCGGCGGCCGCCGCGTCGCGCGCCGTGCTACCGAAGAGCACGTGGTCGATGACATCACCGGTGTCCAGCATGCACAGCACATAGTCCGCACCGCTGATCGCTTCGACGATCGACTCGCATACACGACCGCCGCGGACGGCCAGCGGCTCGGCCTTTGCGCGAGTGCGATTCCACACACGAGTCGGATACCCGGCGTCCAGCAGGTGCCCGCACATCGGTGCGCCCATGATCCCAGTGCCCAGGAATGCCAGGGCGGGCCGGGTCGGTGCTATGTCCGAGTTCATTTCAACCATCCGAGTGTCTCGAGGGTCGGTCGGCTCGGCCGATACTCTGCCGCGACCCAGTGAGGATAGTTGCGACGTTCGAGCGCCCGAAACAGCGCGTCGAACTCAATCCGTCCCGTACCCGGCTCCTGGCGCCCGGGTGCGTCGGAGAATTGCAGATGCGCGATGCGTGTGCCGAGCTCGTCGACTGCGCCAGCTACATCCGCTCCCGACATGTAATGGTGATATGCATCGAACTGCAGCCCGATACGCGGATCGCCAGTGCCGGCAATCGCTGCGAGCGCAGTCGACACATCCCGCACCAGCACACCGGGCCAATCCGTCTCGTTCATCGGCTCGACCAGCACTCGACATCCTGCCCGCGCCAGTTCCGCGGCGGCGTAGCGGAGATTCTCGACGTACACCTGCATGCACTCCTCGCGCGAGACTCCGGACGGCACGCGGCTTTGACCGATCTGCACTCCAGTGCCGCCGATTGCGGCCCCGAACTCGCACGCCTGTTGCACGGCCCGCCGAAACTCCGCCTCGCGTCCGGGCACGCCGCTGAGCCCGGGACCGCCGTCCAGAAAATCCGCCGGCCACGCGTTGAACAACGCGATGCTGACGTCGGCGTCGCTCGCTGCCTGCGCGATCTCCGCCGCGGTGTGGCCTTCGACCGAATGAAACTCGATGCCCGAGAATCCCGCGCGGCGCGCCGCCGCGGGCCGCTCCAGGAACGCCAGTTCGCGGAACAGCCAGCTCACGTTTGCGCAGAACCTCAGCATGCGTGCACCGGCGCCGCTGTATCGACGAGTGCATCGACAATCGCAGCAACGCCCGTCCGGATCGGATCGACGCACGGCAGTCCGAGAGATTCTGCAGTCGTTGCCAGTTTCGTGGCGGAATCCGTGGCGCTCAGCTTCGAGGTATTCAGCGCGATGCCGACGAAGCGCGCGCGCGGATTCGTCAGGCGCGCGGCGCGTAGATAAGTATCGAGCGCCTCGTCCAGCGGAGGAATCGCGAAACCCGGATAGCCGCCGATCCCGCGGCGCGTCGGGTCGTGACAGAGCACCAGCGCATCCGGCTGCGAGCCGTGGACGAGCGCAAGCGTTACGCCCGCGTAGCCGGGATGAAACAGCGATCCCTGCCCTTCGATGATGTCCCAGTGATCGGCAACGTTCGCCGGCGACAACGTTTCGGCGGCGCCTGCCGTGAAATCCGCGACGGTGGCATCGATCGCAACGCCGCCGCCGGCGATCAGGATGCCGGTCTGACCGGTGGCCCGAAAATCAGCGTTGACGCCGCGCGCACGCAACTCGCGTGCAATCGCGAGCGCGGTGTACTTCTTGCCCAACGCGCAATCGGTGCCGACCGTGAGCAGGCGCTTGCCGGAACGCTTCTGCCCCGTGCCCACGGGGAACGAACGATTGCAGTGGCGGACGTCGTGCAGCTGTCGCCCGTGACTGCGAGCGCTCGCCGCGATGACCGGCAGGTCGGCAAGTTTCTGATGCAGCCCGGACGCGAGGTCGAGACCCGCCTGCAGTGCCGCGAGCAGATCGGGAATCCAGTGATCGGGCAATGCACCGCCGACAGGAGCAATGCCGATGACGAGCGTGCGCGCACCCGCGGCTCGCGCTTCGCTCGCGGTCATATCCGGTACGCCGAGATCCACCACGCAGCCTCGCTGCCGCACCTGCCCGATGCAGGCGCCGGGCAACCAATCGCGCAGACCGAAGGCGGTCTTGGCGTAGAGCTCGTCGCTGACATCGCCGAGAAAGATGAGATAGGGCTGTTCGATCATCGGGAGTGCCGGCTTGCCGCGACCGGCAGCGTCAGGCTCGACGGATGCGCGCTGCTGCGGTGGACGTCGAGGGTCGGAGTCCCGTGGACCGGATACCGCGCGAAGCAGTCGCGGTCGTGCCCGGCGATGGCGAGCCGCACGCAATGGCCTCGCGGAATGCGCACCGAAGTCGGCAGCATGGCGAACCTGATGTCCACGATTTCTCCCGGCACCATCGGCGCAGCGTCCTTGCGTTCGAAGGTGTGATGCGCGCCGAACAGCGGATATGGCGGCGGGTCCGCCGACACGCGCCGGTGGATCAACCGTAAGTGACCCTCGGTGATCATCGTCACGCGTCCGTCCGGCGCCGCCGTTTCGAGATAGGCGATGAGCGCGCCGTCGTAGTGCGTCGACGCAACGAACAGCTGCACGAGCGGGCAGCCGGTGATTTCCGTGTCCTCGGCGAGCGGCGGCGATGTGTACGTCAGCAGGATCGAGTCGGCGTTGCGTCGATCGCCATAGAAGACGTCGCAGCCGCCGAGCTGCGTGCTCCATCGAGTCGTCGGGCCGGTGCCCGCCGAGTAGTCGACGACGTACCGGTCGGAGCCGGCACCGGCTGCGGGAGATTCTGTGCGCAGCGTCCCGGACGGCGCCAGAAACCAGCGCCGGCTCGTGCTGCCGGCAATCGGCCACGAGCTCGTGTGCTTCCACGCGTTCTCGCCCATCGTGACGTACGTCAATCCGGTGCGTGGCCGGTGCTTGCTCGCGTCACCCCGCAGCAGCGGCGTCAGAAAGTCGAATATCTGCGCGTCCTGCTCATCCATGTTCGCTGCTACTGGGGCAGGTGAAGTCCGGAACACGTCGGCGTCGAACTCTCCGCCGTGACTCCACGCGCCGATGACGTAGTGCGCGCCATCCGGATCGCTGGCGAAACGAGCCAGCACTCCGGCCGCGGTGCCCGCATCCATCCAGCTTCCCCAATGGAAACACGGTACCGCACTCGACCCCGCCTGGCGGCGCAAGAGATGAGGCGTCACTGTCGCAGCGCAGGGACCCGCAAGGTCACCCGTCAGGCCCAAGTCGTCACGAAAGTCCGCGCGCGACAGCATCGCGAAGAAATCCTGATTCTGCGCGTGCTGCGCGACGGCGCGCGCGAGCTGGCTGCCGTCCTGATCGTCATCGACCGGCTTGACCCCGAGAATTCGAGTGCCGTGGCCTGCCTCGCTGCGCCATGCGCCTTCAGGCACGCGATTGTTGTCGAGTGCATGCACGCCTCTCGCCCAGGTCTCGCTGATCAGCGCATTGCGCAGACCGCCCGGAAACAGGACGGAAGTGTAAGCGTCGAAATCGGTGAAGCGCGGTACAGCGGCCACGAGCGACGCCGCAGGATCGTATGCAGCGTGCTCAGCCGTGTTGCCGGAGTACGAGACGCCGATCGTGGCGACGCGGCCGTTCGACCAGCGCTGTGCGGCAATCCAATCGATGACGAATTTGCAATCGCGTGTCTCGCACGGCGAGAACTCGGCCGCGCGGGATCCGAACGATGCTCCGCTGCCGCGTGTGTCGACGACCACGGCGGCGTAACCATGGCGCAGAGCCGCTGCGACTTCCTCGCTTACGTCTTCGCCGGGCGGCGCGAGCGCCCGCGCACGCCAGTAGCGCGTAAAGCTGACCAGCGTGCCGAGGCGTTCGCCCGCACGGTCGCCGGGCAGCCAGACGTCCGCGGCCAGCCTGGTGCCATCCGGCATGTCGATGTAGACAGCGAAGTTCACCGCGCTCTCATATCCGCGTGTTGTTCTTCCCCTTGGTTTGCAGCATCTCGCGCGCTTCGTCGGGCGTTGCGATCTCGATCGACAGTTCCTCCAGGATCCGGCGAATGCGCCGGACCTGATCGGCGTTCGAGCACGCGAGCTTGCCCGGGCCGTACCAGAGACTGTCCTCGAGACCCACTCGCACGTGACCGCCGAGGATCGCGGCCAGCGTCACGATCGCCATCTGGTTCGCCCCGGCAGCGAGACACGACCAGTGATAGTCGTCGCCGAACAGCTCGTCCGCCGTCTGCTTCGCGTGCAGCACGTGTTTCGGATCGGCCGCGAGCCCGCCGAGGAAGCCGAACACCGACTGGATGAAGAACGGCGGTTCGAGCCAACCCTGGTCGACGATGAACTTCAGCGTGTGCAGATGACCGATATCGAAGCATTCGAACTCGAAACGGACGCCGCGCTCGGCGCCGAGCTCGCGTGCGATCTGCTCCATGTTCTCATAGCTGTTGATCATGGTGATGCCGCGGGTTGTCGTCATGAAGATCCGCTCCCACGGATGCTTGAAGCGCCCCTCGAACCGGTCGGCCAGCGCCCAGATCGCGGGGTTCATCGGCCCCATGTTGAAGGAGCACAGCTCCGGTGCGAATTCCTTCGGCGCGGCCAGCCTGCGCTCGAACAGCGCCTTCGTGTCCGGATGCGTGATGGCGCGCCGGTCCGGCTGGCCGGTGGTGATGTTGATGATCGCGTCGCAGCCGGCGTTGATCGCGCCGAGGAACAGGCGATAGTGCTCCGGGTCCGTGGACGGAAAGCCGTCTACGGGATCCCGCGCATGCAGATGAATGATGGCAGCGCCGGCTTTCGCGGCCGCGACCGCCTCGTCGGCAATCTGCTCGGGCGTGACCGGCAGGTGCGGCGACATGCAGGGCGTGTGCGCCGCGCCGGTGATGGCGCAGGTGATGATGGCCTTGCGTCGCTTGCTCATCGCAGCTCCCGGATCGCGGCGTCGATCGATTGCTCGAGCACTTCCACCATCAGGTCGATCTCGGAGCGCTCGATGATGAAGGCGGGCGCCAGGCAGATGATGTCGCGATGCTCGCCGGTGCCACCGAAGTAGAAGAGCACGCCGCGCTCCATCCCGGCTCGCACGATCGCGAGCGTCAGGTGGTCCTCGCGCGGAAAGCGTTCTAGCGTGCTCTTGTCGCGGACCAGCTCGACGGCCCAGAGCAAGCCGCGGCCTCTCGCCTCCGCCACGTTGGGATGCCGGCGAAGCTGTGTCAGCTTCCGATCCAGGTACGCGCCGAGCTGCGCGGCGCGCTCGATGAGTCCTTCCCGGTCGATGGTCTCGAGCACTTCGTTTGCCGCCGCGCACGCGGCGGGATGGCCGCCGCAGGTGTGGAACATCATCATGTCGCCGTTCGCCACGAGCGGCGCAATCACCGCATCGGTCGTGATGACCGCCGCGAGCGGCGCGTAGCCGCCGGTGAAGCCCTTCGCCGTGATGACGACGTCGGGCTCGACGCCCCAGTGCTCGAAGGCGAACCGTCGGCCGGTCCGGCCGAAGCCGGTTATGACCTCGTCGATGATGAGCAGGATGTCGTAGCGGCGGCAGATCGATTGGATTCTCGGCCAGTAGTCGTCGGGCGGCACGAGCGCGCCGCCGCTGGTGCCGACCACGGCCTCGCCTATGAACGCCGCGACGGTGTCGGCGCCTTCACTTTCGATCAGCGCTTCGAGCCGATCGGCGCAGCGCAGATTGCAACCCGACTGCCCCGCGCAGTCCTGGCATCGCAATGGATAGCAGGCCGGCGCGAGCGGCATCTTGCTCAGCAGCGGCTCGAAGCCTGCGCGTCGCTCTGCGTGCCCGGACACGGCAAGCGCGCCGAGGGTGACTCCATGATATGAAGCGTCGCGCCCGATGACCTTCCAGCGCGAAGCGCGCCCCTTGGCGAGTTGATACTGCCGCGCCAGCCGGATCGCGGCGTCCGCCGCTTCGGAGCCGCTGTTCACGAAATGGATGCGGGTCAATCCCGGCGGCAGCCACTTGCTGCGCAAGGTATTCACCAGCTGCAGGCGTTGCGGTGTCGCGAACGGCGGCAGTGCGTGCGTGAAATCCTCGAGCGCGCGCGCTACTGCTGCGGCCACTTCCTTGCGCCCGTAGCCGATGTTCGCAACGCACGCTTGTCCGGCTGCGTCCAGAATCCGACGCCCATCGACGGTGTAGAGCCAGACGCCGGACGCGCGGGCGAACGCTGGAAACTGAGCGGACGGCACCGCCGGCCACGGCGGCATGGGCTCCGCGCTCATGCGCTGTCAGAAGTTGAAGCGGACGTTCATGCCGAACGTGCGCGGACGGTTGCGCGTGATGCGCTCTGTGACTCCGGCGTTGTCGATGAGAAGCTCCGCTCGCTCGTCGGTGGCGTTCTCGACGAACAGCGCTGCGGTCCAACGCTCGTTCTGCACGCCCAGCCGCAGGTTCAGCAGGCCGTAGGCGTCGGGGTTGAAGTGGCTCGGCAAGCCGTTCGCCGTGCTCAGATCGTTGAACGTCGTGGTGCTGTCGCCGGTGTAGCTGTAGTCCACCCGGCCGAAGCCGTCGAGACCGCCCGACGACAATGGGAAGGTGTACTGCGCGGAGGCGGCGAAATTGAGGCGTGGCACGCCCGGCAGTCGATCGCCCTTGAATCCCGGATTCGGACCGGCCGGCGCGCCGGGTGTGTCCTCGGTCAGCTCGCCGTCGTTGTAGCCCGCAGCGAGCGCAAGATCGAGGCCGGCCGCTGGACGCGCCTGCAATTCCAGCTCCGCGCCAATGATGCGCGCCTGGCCGGCGTTGATGGTGCCGAATGCGGTGCCGAGCGGCAGCGCCAGCTGAATATCGCTCCAGTCGATGTAGTAAAGCGCGCCGTTCAGCACCAGCCGGTTGTCGTACCACGACGTGCGCGCGCCGACTTCGTAGTTCCACAGCGTGTCCGATCCGTACGTCCGATTCTCGTCGGGAATGCCGGGCGTCGTGTTGGTGCCGCCGATTCGGAAGCCCTGCGATGCTGTCGCCCACACCAATACGTCGTCGGTCCAGCGATAGTTGACGTTGAACTTCATGACAGTGTCGGACTCGCCGGTCTCGGAGACGCCGTCGGTGAGCCCGAGCCCGAGGATGTTGATGTCGTTGTTGACCAGCGTGTCGCGCTGATCGATGTCGAACCAGCGCAGGCCCACTGTCGCGCTCAGCTTCTCGGTGAGCTTGTAGGTCAGCTCGCCGAAGAGCGCGTGCTGCGTCTCCTCCTGCCGTCCGGTTTGATCGAGCAGCTGCCGCGCATTGGTCACTGGCAGGCCGAGGATCTGCATGAAGCCGACGAACACGCCGTAGTCGTCGACGATGATCTGCTCGAAGCCGTTGTCCTTGTCGACGTAGAAATAGCCCGCGATCCAGCTGAGCGGCCCGTCGCCCGTGGACGCAAGCCGCAGCTCCTCGCTCGTCATGTCCTGCAGCTCGGTGGTGAAGGTGCCCGAGCCGGGGAGCTTGGCGGTCGGAAAGATCGCCTCGCCGAGGTCGTTGGTATCGGCGGTGACGTCGCGGGTGCGCTCGTATCGGGAAGTCGAGGAGAACAGGCGCGCCCAGCCGAGGTCATAGGACACCGTGAAGTTGGCGAGATCGAAATCGTCCTTGACCTTCTCGGCCTGCACGAAATTGGTCTCGAGCTCGCCGACGCCGGCGACGCCACCGACCGAAGTGTTGCGGCCATCGGCGTCCAGCGTTTGCTTCATGAAGCTTGCTTCGAACGTCAGCCGCTCGGTCGCGTTCCACAGCAGCGATGCGCGGCCAGAAGAAGTGACCTCGCTGTTGATGTCCTTCTGGCCCGGGAGCGGACCGGTGCCGAGAATCGGAATGACGCCCGGCGGCAGTCCCAGCAGTGCGCCAACATCGAGCGTGACGCCGTCAGGCATGGCGATGCGGTCGATGTAGCCGCCGAGATCGTGATGCAGGCCGCTGACGCGTAACGCGAGCTTGTCGTCCATGAGCGGCAGATTGAGCATGGCGTTGAGCTTGTAGCCCGGATCGCCATCTGCGGTTGCCTGCCAGGAAACGTCGGCCTTGCCGGCGAATGCCGAAGGATCCGGCCGCGGCGTGATCATCCGCACCGTGCCGCCGATCGAGCCCTCGCCGTATAGCGTGCCTTGCGGTCCGCGCAGCACTTCGACGCGCTCGACGTCGAACAATCGGGGATCGGGTTGGAAACCTGCGGCCGAGATCGGCATCTCGTCGATGTAGACACCGACCGTCGAGGCGCCTTGCGTCACGAGCCCCGTAGAGATGCCGCGGATGGAATAGAGCTTGCCGCCCGCGCCGCGATCCACGACAGCGAAGTTTGGAACCATGCGGTAGTAGCCGTCGACCTGATCGGCGCCCATGTTTTCGAGTGTCTCGGCGGTGAACGCCTGCATGGCCACCGGCACGTCCTGCACCGACACCTCGCGCTTGGTGGCCGTCACGACGACCTCCTCGATCCCCGCGTCCAGCTCCGCGGCGGCTGCCGGCGTCAGTGCCAGAACACTCAGCATTGGAAGACCAACGTGCCTGCGTTTCATCGTCCCCACCCGCTTCGTTGTGCGTCGATCTGAAATGACTGTATGGTCATAACTGCTAGGCTGTCAAGCGAAGCAAGCTACATTAAGCGTAGTTCTAAGTGACTTCTTGGTCATAATCATTGATAGCTCTGCTACACTCGCGGCAGCGACGCTACGGAGAATCCGGTGCTCGAACGTGTGATCCTGGCCCTGGTGCTGGCCACGCCGGCGTTGACGCAAGGGGCGCCTCGGCTGGCCGCCGCTGACGTCGAAGCATGGGCCGACGCCACCTTCGAGCGCGCTTTCGCCGAGCGGCGTTTTTCCGGTCTCGTGATCTCGGCCGTGCAGGATGACGCCGTCCTGTTCACGCGCGGCTACGGCTATGCGGACTTCGTCCGCAAGCTGCCCGTGGATCCGGAGCACACGCGTTTTCGCATCGGGTCGATCACCAAGACCTTCACCGCGCTCGCGATTGCACAGCTCCGGGAACGCGGAGCGATCCGTTCGCTCGACGATCCCGTGAACGAATATCTGCGACGGGACCAGCTGCCAAAAGTCGCGGGACGCGACATCACGTTGCGCCAGCTGCTGACGCACACCGCCGGCTTCGGCTCGGAACTGTCAGGGCTCGCCACGCTGGAGACATTCCCGCTCCCGCTCAGCGCCGAACAGGTGGCGGCGCACCGTCCGCCGATGGTACGCACCTCCGGCGAGCGCTCGGTGTACTCCAACTACGGCGCGGCGCTACTCGCAATCGTCGTCGAGGACGTGACCGGCCAGACGATCGAGCGCTACGTTCAAGACAACATTTTCGCGCCGCTGCGCATGCACGATTCCGTGCTCAACATGACCCCGCTGCCGAGCCCCGGCCTCGCAACTCCTTACCGCTTTCTGCCGAGCGGCGCCGCGCAACCGCAGCGCTTCATGGGCGTGCACCCCTTCTTCGCGCCTGCCGGCGCGATCGAATCGACAGCGAGCGACATGGCGCGCTACATGATCGCCAACCTGCAGGAAGGCCGCGGCGAGTCCGCCGTGCTCGCCCCGGAGCAGTTTCGCGAGCTGCATCGACGCGTGGCCGGAAATCATCCGGCGAGCAGCGGCTTCGGCATGATCTTCGTCGCCTTCGATTGGAACGGTGCGACGTTCTACGGTCACGGCGGCGACTGGCCGGGCTTCCATTCGATCATGCTGATGTCACCGCAGAGCAACGCGGGCTTCTTCATCTCCTGCATGTGCGAATACCCGCAGCCGGGCCTGCTCGAAAGCGTCGTCGGCTCGGAACGCATGCGTGAGGATCCCGCGCATCCGGTGCTCGAACCGATGACGAACATCGGCGTGGCCGCCGCGTTCCTCGATCGGTTCTGGGGCAAGCGGACGTGGCCGGCCGCGGCCGCCGCTGCCAGTCCCGGCGACCCTGCGCGTTTCGTCGGCACGTACTGGCACGAGTATCGCAACTACGACAACGCAGAAAAATTTCTCGAGCTGCTCGGCGGACCTTCGTCGACGCTCGTCGTCGAGCGTGACGGCGCCAGTCAACTGCGCATCAACGGTCAGGGCGGGTACACCGAGATCTCTCCCGGAGTGTTCTGGAATGCACAGGCCGAGCCCGGGATCGGCGACAACTTCTGGAACAGCGGCCTGTGGGCATTCACGCTCGACTCCTCCGGTACGGCGCGGCACGCGTCACCAACCTTCGGCATCGATCCCTACATGCGGGCCGGTGCCTTCGCCAATCCGCGATTTGCCGCGAGCGCACTGGTCGTGTGCGCGCTCTTCGCGTTCACTGGCACGCTTGCAGCATTCTGGCCAGGCGGCAGCGGCTTCGCACGAATCGCCAAATGGTTGCCGCCGCTCATCTGCGCAGCCCTCGCGGCATTCGTCCTCGTCCTGCTTGCGGGATACCCGGACGGTGACGGACTGGCCACTGCGCTGCTGCTCGGCGAAAAAGGACGCTTGCTGGGCGCCGCCCTGCTCTCGAACCTGGTCGGCATCAGCGCATTGACGATGCTCGTCGCCACGGTCGTGGCGTGGCGAAACAAATATTGGGGCACTGGTGGGCGCGCCGTCGCCAGGCGCGTGCACTTCACTCTTCTGACGACGGCGGCAACCGGACTCACCTGCGTGTTCGCCTTCGCCAATCTGCTGGGGCTGCAGCTGCCATGACTCGCGCTCACTGGTTTATGCGCGCTGTCCTCGCTGTCGCGCTCGCGTGCGCAATGCCTTGCGCATGGTCGGGCGAACCGACGGCGGGGATGGACGACCTTGTCGCATCGTTGCTGCGCGAAGGGGGAGCTCCCGGCCTCGCACTGGTCATCGTCAAGGACGACACGGTGATCGTGGCCAGAGGTTACGGCACGCGCACGCTCGGCAAGCGGGATGTCGTCGATGCGGATACCTTGTTCGGCATCGCCTCGCTGACGAAGGCATTCACTGCCACCGCTCTCGGGATGCTCGTCGACCGCAATCAGATCCGCTTCGACGATACGCTCGCAGCCGCGCTGCCTGGATTCCGCGTCGCTGATCCGTATGTGAGCGCGCACGTAACCTTGCGCGATGCGCTCGCACATCGCACCGGCACGGCGAGTGCGGACCTGCTGTGGTACGGGCGCCGTAACTCGAATCCCGCCGCGCTCGTCGAACGGCTCGGCGCCCTGCCCCAGTCTGCATCGCTGCGCGAACGATTCGGCTACAGCAACCTGATGTATATCGTCGCCGGCGAGCTGCTCGCACGCCGCTCCGGCATCGCCTGGGAAGAGTTCGTGGGGAAGGAAATCCTCGCACCGCTCGACATGAGGCGCAGCACGGTCGATCTGTCGGTGCTCGCCGGAACTTCCAATGTAGCCACGCCGCACATTCGCAGCGGCGCGAGCATCGTTCCGGTGCCGCACGACGACCACCGCAACGCGGGCGCGTCAGGCTCGATCTATTCGTCGGCGAACGACTTGGGGCGCTGGCTGCGCTTCCTGCTGAACGATGGCGAGCTCGACGGCAAGCGGCTCATCCAGCGCGAAACCCTGGCGCAGACCATGACGCCGCAGATGCTGATCGGTCCGACAGGTCCCGCCGACGAGCTGCTGTTTCCGCGCTCGAACGTCATCGCGTATGGGATGGGTTGGTTCGTCAGCGACTATCGCGGCCACCGGACGCTCAGTCATACCGGCGCGATCGATGGCATGGCCGCATTCATTTCCTTGCTGCCGGACGAGCGCCTCGGCGTGGCCGTACTGTCGAACCTGGAAGGCGACATGGCCCGCGCAGTGATCCGCAACTGGGTGTTCGACCGGTACCTCGACGTCTCGGACACGGATTGGCGGTCACGCTATTCGGGCTGGAACGATGCGATCCGCGCGCACCGTGCCGAGATGAGCAAAGCGCAAGCCGACGCGCGCGCGACGGGAACCCGGCCGAGCCTGCCGCTGGCCCGCTACGCCGGCCGGTTCGCCAACGACCTGTTCGGCGAAGTCGAAGTGCGACTGGGAGCGGCGGGCAAGCTCGAGTGGCGCCTGGCGGACCTGCCCTTCGCGCCGCTCACGCACTGGCACTACGATAGCTTCCGGATTCAGTGGCCGACCACCGGGATGAACGAGCCGCCGTTCTCGCTGCTGAGCTTTCAACTCGGCGCCGACGGGCGCGCGGCCAGAATCGTGATCAGCGGGCCCATGCTCGACCAGGACGCAGTGTTCGATACAGACGATCGCTAGGAGTGGGAGTCAATCGTGCAACTCGTCGTCAACTATAGCGGCTACCTCGAAGGCCGCGCCGCAGCCAAGAACACCCGCAAGCCGGAGCGGACGGCGCTGCGGCTGAAAGCCACCGCGGTCGCGCTGCTAGAGCAGCCGGGCTATCACGCGATGACCATCGACGAGATCTGCGAGAAGAGCGGGCTCGCCAAGGGCACCTTCTACCTGCACTTCGATTCGAAGAAGGCGATCACGCTCGCCATTCTCTCCGAGTACGTCGAGATGCAGACCCGCATGGCGCCCGCGCTGGACGAGTCGCGTCACGTCCTCGAGAACATCCGCTCGATCGTCGCGTGGTGCAGCGATTTCTTCCGCGAGAACACCGGGCTGCAGCGCGCCCTGATGCAGCTCGCCGACACGATTCCGGAGGTCGCCGAGATCTGGCAGCAGTACACGCGCTTCCTCGCCGCGCACGTGCTCAAGACCATCCGCTCCGCCACGCACACCGAGGAGATCTCCGAAGACCTGCTGTTCTTCACCATCTATCTGCTCGGCAACATGCTGGACCAGTTGCTGTACGCCGTCTGCGCGGTGCATCGCCAGGCGCATCTCGAACGCGTAGCAGGCTCGCCGGAGCACATGGTCGAGGTCGTCTCGCTGCTGTGGTATCGGGCCTTGTGCGCGGAGAATCCGCCCGCCCATCTGCTCACTTCATCGGCGCCATTGTTGAAGCTGCTGCCCAAGCACAAGACGCAATGATCGATCGCGCGCCATTCGTTTCGCTGATTGCTGCGTCGCTGGCACTGCTTCCCGGTGCCGCGAGCGGAGCTACCGAGTGCGCCGGAAGCGCTGCAGCGTGCAGCCGGCTGCAGAGCGGTGTCGATGATCTTGCGCACTATGGCGTACTCGGCGCTGTCCTTGCGATACAGACGCCGCGCCGGCCGGCGATCACCGTCACTTCCGGCCACACCGACGCGAGCAAGACCACGGCGATGGATGCTGCGCGAGCCTTTCAGGTCGGAAGCCAGACCAAGATGTTCACGGCGGCCGCGATCCTGCTGCTGGCGAAGGACGGACGCCTGCAGCTCGACGATCCCGTTGCGCGCTTCATGCCGGAGGCGGCCGATATCGATGGCCTGACGATCCGGCAGCTGCTCACGCACACGAGCGGCGTCGGCGATGGCATCGATCTGTTCTCCGTCGAGCCGCCGCGCAGTCATTTCCGGTTCGAGGATCTGCTGACGCTGAGTCGGGCCTACGGCTCGCAGTTCGCACCGGGTGCCCGTTGGAAGTACAACAACACCGCCTTCGACATGCTCGGCAGGATCATCGAAGTTGCGAGCGACGAATCGCGTTCTTCGTTCCTGCGGCGGCGCTTGCTCGCGCCACTCGGGATGCACGATACATACATCGGCACCGAGGAAGACTGGCACGCGGCGCGAAGCGCGAGCGGCTACGTCTGGTCGGAAAAATCGGCGAGCATCGTCGACATGACGCGCCCCGCGGATCTGACCTGGGCGTCCGCGGCAGGTGACATGATTTCCGATGCGGAAGACCTGCTCAAGTGGAGCTCCTCGCTGGTGAACAGCATGGGAGGATTC
>Ga0111538_10000856_pt1 | contig 42001 bp, 41 predicted proteins | sample SoiMethybrSBSTD1_FD_79669 | JGI IMG/M metagenome (GOLD analysis project Ga0111538, IMG submission 79669) | Bulk soil microbial communities from a Populus tree surrounding site in Tennessee, USA - Soil MetaG P. TD hybrid SBSTD1 (version 2)... | ecosystem: Environmental > Terrestrial > Soil >...
ACGTGCCGAAGTGGGAGACGGCGGGCATCCGCGTGGTGCCCGTCTCGCAGCTGACCCGATAGCGACGAGAGGGCGGACGAGACCGATGCTGGTGCTGGGGATCGAGACTTCCTGCGACGAGACGGCCGCCGCGGTGCTGGACCGAGGCCGCACGGTGCTGGGGCAGGTGGTGGCCTCGCAGGACAAGGTCCACGGGCCCTACGGCGGGGTCGTGCCCGAGCTGGCCTCGCGTCGCCACCTCGAGGACATCCTGCCGGTGGTGCGCGGGGCGCTGTCGCAGGCCAGCGTGCGGCTCGTGGACATCGAGGGCATCGCGGTGACCCAGGGGCCGGGGCTGGTGGGCTCGCTCCTCATCGGCTGCTCGGTGGCCAAGTCGCTCGCCTATGTCCACGGCGTGCCCCTGGTCGGCGTGAATCACCTCGAGGGGCACATCTACGCCGCGTTCCTCCAGGATCCGGCGCCCGCATATCCATTCCTCGCCCTGGTCGTCTCGGGCGGGCACACCGCGCTCTACCTCGCGCGCGCGCCGCGGCAGTACGAGCGCGTCGGCCAGACGCGTGACGATGCAGCCGGCGAGGCCTTCGACAAGGTGGCGAAGCTCCTCGGGCTCGGCTATCCCGGCGGACCCATCATCGAGCGCGTCGCGCGAAGCGGGGATCCCCGGGCCATCTCGTTCTCGCATGCGCGGATGAGCGACGGCGCGCCCGACTTCTCGTTCAGCGGGATCAAGACCCAGGTGTCGCTCCACGTGAAGCGACAGGGTCCGCTCCCCGAGCCGCAGGTGGCCGACGTGGCCGCGTCCTTCCAGGCCACGGTGGTGAAGATGCTCGTGCGCAAGACGGCGGCCGCGGCGCTCCGAACCGGCACGCGTCGCATCCTCCTCACCGGCGGGGTCGCCGCCAACGGCGCCTTGCGGGATGCGTTCCAGGCTGAATGTCGCGAGCGCGGCTGGGAGCTCTACGTGCCCTCGCGGCAGCTCTGCACCGACAACGCCGCCATGATCGCGGCGGCCGGGCACGATCGCCTGGTCGCGGGCGAGCGCGCGCCCCTCACCATGAACGCGATCCCGGACTTGCTGCTCGCCTGAGCCCCATGACGGTCCGGCTGGACTACGAGGCGCTGGTGGCGGGACTGCCCGACGCGGTGGTCGGCGTGGACGCCGAGCTTCGCATCGTGCTGTGGAATCCCGCCGCGGAGGCCCTGCTCGGGCGCTCGGCGCGCCGCGTCACCGGCAAGACCCTCAAGGAGGTCTTTCCCCCGGAGACCTCGCTGGCGCGGCACCTCGCGGACACGCTCGCCACCGGCGAAAGTCGGTCGGAGTCGGAGGCCGTCGTCGAGAGCGGCGACGGCCGGCCGGTGCACGTGAGCGTGATGACGGCGCCCCTGGCGGGGCGCGGCGGGGCGGTCACCGCGGCGGTGGCGGTGGTGCGCGACATCTCGCGGCTCCATCAGCTCGAAGCCGAGGTCCGCCGCGGCGAGACGCTGGCCGCGGTGGGGCGCGTGGCGGTGGGGCTGGCCCACGAGATCCGGAACCCGCTCGGCGCCATCCGCGGCGCGGTGCAGCTCCTCAAGCGCGAGCTGGGCGACGAGGCGCGCTGGGGCGAGTACACCGCGGTGTTGCTCAACGAGGTCGCGCGCGTGAATCGCATCCTCGAGATGCTGCTCGACCTCGGGCGCCCCGTGTCGCTGCGCCCGGTGCCGCTCAACGTCCATCAGCTCCTCGAGCGCGTCGCCTTGCTCGCGGAGGAGATGGCGAGCGAGCGGGGTGTGCAGATCCATCGCCGCTACGACCCCAGCCTGCCGCCCATCCTCGCCGACGAGGACCGGATGCTGCAGGTCATCCACAACCTCGTGCGCAACGCCATCGAGGCGATGCCCCGGGGCGGCAAGCTCACCCTCATCACCCGGCTGAGCCTGAATCCGCTCTTCGCCAAGGTCGACCTCGGCGCGGGCCAGCGCAGCATGGCCGAGGTGCAGGTGGTGGACGAGGGCGAGGGGATTCCCGAGGCGGCGCGCGCCAAGCTCTTCACGCCGTTTTTCACCACCAAGGAGCGCGGCTTGGGGCTGGGGCTCGCCCTCTGCCACCGGATCCTCGAGGAACACCGGGGCGCCATCCAGGTCTCGAGCGAGCCGGGTCGCGGCACCACCGTGACCTGCTTCGTTCCCATCGCACGATGAGCGAGCGCGTGACCCACGGGCACATCCTGATCGCCGACGACGAGGACGGGCTCCGCTGGGTGCTCGAAAAGGGCTTCCGCGGGGCGGGCTACACCGTCACCGCGGTGAAGGACGGCACTGCCGCGCTCCGCGAGGCGGAGAGCCAGGTCTTCGACCTCGTGCTCCTCGATGTGCGCATGCCCGGCATCGACGGCTTGACGCTGCTCGGCCAGCTGCGCGCGCGCCGGCCCGACGCCGCGATCGTCATCATGACCGCGCACGGCACGATGGAGACGGCGGTGGCCGCGATGCAGCAGGGCGCGTACGACTACCTCGCCAAGCCCTTCGACCTGGACGAAGCCCTGCTCCTCACCGAGCGGGCGCTGTCCGCGCGTCGGCTCACCCAGGAGGTCGCCTCGCTCAAGAGCGGGCTCCGTGAGGTGTGGGAGTTCGGCGCCCTCGTGGGCCGACACCCCACCATGCAGGAGGTCTACAAGACGATCGGACGCGTGGCCGCCAGCGACGTGAGCGTGCTCCTCCGCGGGGAGTCGGGCACCGGCAAGGAAGTGGTGGCGCGGGCCCTCCACCACTACAGCCGGCGCGCAGGCCGTGCCTTCGTGGGCATCTCGGCCGCGGCCATTCCCGCCACCCTGCTGGAGTCCGAGCTGTTCGGCCACGAGAAGGGGGCGTTCACCGACGCCAAGGAGCGGCGGCTCGGCAAGCTCGAGCTGGCCCACGGGGGCAGCGTCTTCTTCGACGAGATCGGCGACATGCCGCCCGAGCTTCAGGTGAAGCTGCTGCGCGCGCTGCAGGAGCGGGCCTTCGAGCGCGTGGGCGGCCACGAGCTGATCCGCATGGACGTCCGCGTGCTGGCGGCCACCCATCGCGACCTCGAGGGCATGATGAAGGAGGGCCGCTTCCGCGAGGACCTCTTCTACCGCCTCAACGTCGTGACGCTGTCGCTCCCCGCCCTTCGCGAGCGCCGGCAGGACATCCCGCTCCTCGCCGACCATTTCCTCGCCAAGTACGCGGAGTCCCTCGGCGAGCGCATCATCGCGCCCGAGGCCATGGACCGGCTGGTCGGCTATGACTGGCCGGGCAACGTGCGCGAGCTGGAGAACGTCATCCAGCGCGCGATGGTGATGGCGGGCTCGGGGGTGGTGCTTCCCGACCACCTTCCCATCGGGCCTGTGTCGGCCGCCGCCGGCGTCGCCCCCGACGCGACGATCGAGGAGATCATCGAGCGGAAGATGCACGAGTGCGTACGCGGCATGCGCGGCCATGCCTCCGCGAACCTGCACGCGCTCATGGTGGGGTTGATGGAGAAGCCCCTGCTCCGCGCCGTCATGCGCGAGGCCAAGGGCAATCAGGTAAGGGCGGCGCAGCTGCTCGGCATCAACCGCAACACCCTCCGCAAGAAGCTCAAGGAACACGGCATCGACCCGGATGCCGCCTAGCGGCCTCGCCCGGGCACCGGGGCGGCGGGGGCCCGCCCGCTTGCTCAGTACAGCATTCGCCGATGGTCGCGCCCCCGCCGCCTCGTGCGCCCTACCGTAGTTGACTGAGCATCCCGCGTCGCGCCGCGTTACCGCGGCAACCCGAGCAGCCGGTCGCCGATGATGTTCCGTTGGATCTGGTCGGTGCCGCCGGCGATGCCGAAGCGGTGGGCAAACAGGCTCTGGAAGGCCCAGCGGCCATCTTCGGGGGCGCGGCTGTCGCCGGCCCAGAGTTGAGAGTACGGTCCCAGGATGGACGCGGCGATCTCGGCCATCTGCTTGTAGGCGTCGGTGAAGGTCAGCTTGAGGACCGAGCCCTCCGCGCCCACGGGCATCCCCGCCAGCTCGCGCGTCACGTAGCGGAGATTGGTCAGCCGAAGCGCGCGCCCGGCGATGACCAGATCGGCGAGGCGCTGGCGCAGCACGGGATCGTCGGCGCGCTGCCGCCGCGCGAGGTCGAGCACGCGATCGATGAAGAGGTGAAGGTTCACCATCCCGCCGATCGACTGCCGCTCGTACATCAGGATGGTCACGGCGACGTCCCAGCCGCGGTGGAGCGTGCCGACCAGGTCCGAGGCGGGCACGCGCGCGCCGTCGAAGAACACCTCGTTGAATTCGGAATCGCCGGTGAGCTGGCGCAGGGGCCGGATCGTGATGCCGGGCGCGCGCATGTCGACCAGGAGGCAGGTGAGCCCCTTGTGGCGCGTCGAGCCTGGGTCGCTCCGCGCGAGGAGGATGCAGTAGTCCGACCGGTGGGCGTTGGAGGTCCACACCTTCTGGCCGGTGATGACGAAGTGGTCCCCATCGAGCGCCGCGCGCGTCGAGACGTTGGCGAGGTCGCTCCCCGCGTTGGGCTCGGAAAAGCCCTGGCACCAGATCTCGTCGGCGGCGAGGATCGGCCGCAGCCAGCGGGCCTTCTGCTCGGACGTGCCATGCACCATGATCGCGGGGGCGACCATGCCGAGCCCGATGGTATTGACGCCCGGCGGCGCGCCCGCCGCGATCAGCTCCTCGGCGAAGATGAGCTGCTCGGTGAGGGACGCCCCGCGCCCGCCGTACTCGCGCGGCCACCGAAGGCCCACCCACCCGCCCTCGTGCATCCGCCGGTGCCAGGCGCGGCAGGCGTCGAACGACTTGTCGGGGTGCAGCGTGAGCTCGTCGTCCGACGGCGGATACGTCGCGCGGTGCGCCGGCAGATGCGTGGCGAGCCAGGCGCGGAGCTCGGCCCGAAACCCAGCCTCCGCGGGAGAGTCGGCGAAGTCCATCGCAGCGCGGCCGCCCTAGGGCGACGGCCGCACGTAGAGCTCTCCGCCGGCGCGCTTGAACTCCTCCGCCTTCTCACGCAGGCCCTGGGCGATCACCTGGGGATCCGCGGGGACAGGATCGGCGGCCGCCCCCTCCGCGCCCTGCTTGGCGGCGAAGTCGCGGACCTCCTGGGTGATCTTCATCGAGCAGAAGTGAGGGCCGCACATCGAGCAGAAGTGGGCGAGCTTGGCCCCCTGGGCGGGCAGGGTCTCGTCGTGGAACTTCCGCGCGGTGTCCGGATCCAGCGAGAGGTTGAACTGATCCTCCCAGCGGAAGTCGAAGCGCGCCCGCGAGAGCGCGTCGTCCCACGCGCGTGCCCCAGGGTGGCCCTTGGCGATGTCGGCGGCGTGCGCCGCGATCTTGTAGGCGATGACGCCGTCCTTCACGTCTTGCTTGTCGGGGAGCCCCAGGTGCTCCTTGGGCGTCACGTAGCAGAGCATCGCGGTCCCGAACCAGCCGATCATGGCCGCGCCGATGGCGGAGGTGATGTGATCGTAGCCGGGGGCCACGTCCGTGGTGAGCGGGCCCAGGGTGTAGAAGGGCGCCTCGTGACACGTCGCGAGCTGCCGGTCCATGTTCTCCTTGATGAGGTGCATGGGCACATGCCCCGGCCCCTCGATCATCACCTGGCAGTCCTGCTCCCACGCGATCGTGGTGAGCTCGCCCAGCGTGTCCAGCTCCGCGAACTGCGCCTCGTCGTTGGCGTCGGCCTGGCAGCCGGGCCGGAGGCCGTCGCCCAGCGAGAAGGCCACGTCGTAGGCGGCCATGATCTCGCAGATCTCGCGGAAGCGTGTGTAGAGGAAGCTCTCCTGGTGGTGGGCGAGGCACCACTTCGCCATGATGCTGCCGCCGCGGGACACGATGCCGGTCACGCGCTTCGCGGTGAGGGGCACGTAGCGCAGGAGCACGCCGGCGTGGATGGTGAAGTAGTCCACCCCCTGCTCGGCCTGCTCGATGAGGGTGTCGCGGTACACCTCCCACGTGAGGTCCTCGGCCTTGCCGCCCACCTTCTCCAGGGCCTGGTAGATGGGGACGGTGCCGATGGGGGCCGGAGAGTTGCGCAGGATCCACTCGCGCGTCTCGTGGATGTTCTTGCCGGTGGAGAGGTCCATGATGGTGTCGGCGCCCCAGCGGGTCGCCCACGTCATCTTGTCGACCTCCTCCTCGATCGACGACGCGACCGCGGAGTTGCCGATGTTCGCGTTGATCTTCACGAGGAAGCGCCGGCCAATGATCATCGGCTCGGTCTCGGGATGGTTGATGTTGGCGGGGATGATGGCCCGCCCGCGCGCCACCTCGTCCCGCACCACCTCGGCGTCCATCCCCTCGCGCAGCGCCGCGAAGGCCATCTCCGGCGTGATCTCGCCGCGCCGCGCGTAGTGCAGCTGTGTCACCCGCCGCCCCGGTCGAGCGCGCAGGCCCCAGCGACCACCCGCGCCGGGCTCGACGTCCCCGCGCCCGAGGATCCACGCGCGCCGGAGTGGAGGCAGCCCCTGCTTGAGATCGGGGGCGTAGTCGGGATCCGTATAGGGCCCCGAGGTGTCGTAGAGGCGAAGCCGCTCCCCGTTGGTGAGGTGAAGCTCGCGGACGGGGACGCGGAGGGACGAATCGTGTGGGGAAATCAGGTAAGTCTTCATGAGGCCTCCCTACGCTGGCATTACCCAGGTCAGGTTGTTGGCGGTCGGCGGCCCGATTGCCGCCCTCTCAGCCCGGGTGTCCAGCCGAGCTCCCGCGCAGAATCTGCGTTGTGCATCGTACGGCGGCCTTCGGAGTCCGTCAAGGGCAGCCCCGTGGGAAGAAGGGCGAGGAACAATGGGGGGGAGCGGGCTATCATGAAATCAAGGCTCCCGACGCATTGTGGGAGTCGAGACCACATGGCCGCGAACGAATCCCGTCTGGCCGCCGCGCGCGAGCTCGAGGTCTTCGCCGAGTCGAGCTGGCTCGTCGCCTCGACCCTCGACCTCGGCGAGGTGCTCGAGCGCCTCGCCGACGTCGCCCAGACGCGCCTCGGGGTCGACATCGTCCGCATCTGGCTCGCCGGCGAGCGCACGGGCACGCTGACCCTTCGCGCGGAAACCGGCACGTCCGGCCAGGACGTGGACTATCAGCAGCGCTTCCGCATGGGCGAGGGGCTCGCGGGCACCGTGCTCGAAAGCCAGGAGCCGCTCGCGGTGCCCGACGTGCTCGCGGACCCGCGGGTGCGCAACCGCAGCTGGTTCGAGGCCGAGGGCGTTCGCTCGGTCATGCTCGTGCCCATTCTGCTCGACACGAGCCCCATCGGCATCATCGCGTGCATGACCCGGACGCGGCGCGACTTCTCATCCGAGGAGATCAAGCTGGCCGCCGCGGTGGCCGCCCCCGCCGCCACCGCGGTGCGGAACGCGGGGCTCTACGCCGAGGCCCTCGAGCGGCTCGCCGAGATCCAGGCGTTCCAGCGCGTGACGTCCGAGACGCTGTCGTCGCCGGACCTGGAGACCGCGCTGCGCACGGTGGTGCGCGAGACGTGCGAGCTGCTGCGTGCCGACGGCGCCTTCTGCTCGCTGGCGGAGCCGTCGAATCTGGACGCGGAGACGGTGGTGACGCATGGCGCGCGCACCGCCCAGTTCCCGCGCGTTCGCCTCGTCGCCCGCGAGGGCATGGCCGGGCTGGTCCTCGCGGAGCGGCGCGCGGTGCGCACCGACGACTACCTCGCCGATACGCGCTTCGCCCACTCCCCGGTCCTGGACGACTGGGCTCGAGCGGAAGAAACACACGCCATGATCGGCGCGCCCATTTTTGACCGGGAAGGCAAGGTCACCGCGATTCTCTGGGCCTACCGGCGCAGCTACGGGCACTTCAGCGACAAGGACGAGACGGTCATCGTCGGCCTCGCGCAGCAGGCCGCCCTTGCCATCGGCACCGTGCGAGGCATGGAGGGCGAGCGGCTGCGCGCGCGTCAAACCGCGTCACTGCTCGAAGTCGCCCAGGTGTGCGCCTCCACGCTCGAGCTCCGGCCGCTCCTGCGCGCGGTGGCGCGCCAGGTCGCGCAGGCCCTGGCCGCCGAGCGCTGCACGATCAACCTCTTCCAGGGTGACCGGCTCGTTCCCGTGATGGCCCAGTTCGCCGACGGCCACGTGGACCATGATCTGTGGGGCCGCTTCAAAGCCCTCGCCGAGGCCGGCGTGCAGCAGATGCGCGCCGACTCCGAGGCGGCGCGGACCCGGCGGCCGGTGGTGATCGACGACGCGTCGCGCTCGGGGCTGGTCACTCGGGAGTGGGTGGAGGCCTTCGGGCTGCGCTCCGTCCTGGTGGTGCCGCTGATCTCGGGCGACCGCGTGATCGGCACGCTCTCCCTCGACGAGACGCGGGCCCCGCGCGGGTGGACGTCCAGCGATCAGGATCTCGCGATGACGATGGGCGCCCAGGTCGCCCTCGGCATCGACCGCGCGCGGCAGTACGAGGAGTCAGCCCAGCGCGCCGCCGAGGTGCAGACGCTCTCCGCGGTCGGTGAGACGCTCGCCTCGACACTCGACATCCAGGAGGTGCTGGACGCGATCGCCGACAGCGCCACCAAGTTGACAGGCGCGCAGCGCTCGGTGGTGTTCGAGATGGATCAGGAGGCCGACCATCTGCTCGCCCGCGCCGTGCGCGGCATGCCGGTGGACAAGGGGTACCTGGTGCTGGCGGGGCAGGGGGCGGTGGGCACCGCGGTGGCCCGGCGCGCGCCGGTGTGGAGCGCCGACGTCGTGGAGGATCCGCCGCCTGGCTACGACTCCATCCAGGTGCAGGAGAAGGCGAGCCTCGCCGAGATGGCCAAGCGCTTCGGCTACCGCGCCGTCCTCGCCGTGCCCGTGGTGAGCCGCGAGACCGTGCTGGGCGCGGTGGGGATCTACTGGGACGAGGCGCATCGCCCGGCGGAGCGCGAGATTCGCCTCCTCTCCGCGCTCGCCCGGCAGGCTGCCATCGCCATGGACAATGCGCGGCTGGTCACCGACCTCCGGCACACCCTGGACGATCTCAAAGCCGCCCAGGAGACGCTCGTGCGGGGCGCCACCCTGCGCGCGGTGGGCGAGCTGGCCGCCGGCGCCGCCCACCACCTCAACAACTTGATGGCGGTGGTGCTGGGGCGCACCCAGCTCATCCTCATGAAAAAGCCGCCCGAGGATCTGGTGGCCAGCCTCAAGACCATCGAGCGCTCGGCGGTGGACGCGGCAGAGACGGTGCGCCGCATCCAGGCCTTTGGCCGTACCGACAAGGACGACGTGGTGGGGGCGCTCGACCTCGATGCGGTCATCGGCGAGGGGATCCAGCTCACCCGGCCGCGCTGGGAGCACGAGGCCCAGATTCGTGGAGCGCGCATCGAGGTCCTCTACGATCCCGCGCCTCTTCCGCGCGTGCCCGGCCGCGCCGCGGAGATTCGCGAGGTCGTCACGAGCCTGCTTTTGAACGCGGTGGACGCGATGCCCTCCGGCGGCCGTATCGTGATCCGGACGCACACCGAGAAGAATCGGGTCGGCGTGACGATCAGCGACTCCGGCACCGGCATGGGCGCCGACGTGAAGCGGCGCGCCTTCGAGCCCTTCTTCACCACCAAGGGCGTGAAGAGCACCGGCCTCGGCCTCGCGGTGGCCTACGGCACCATCCGGCGCCACGGCGGCGAGATCTCGATGGACAGCACCGAAGGCATCGGCACCACCGTGTCGTTCTGGCTCCCCGGCGCCGCGACCGCCGCCGCGGCGCCGGCGCCGCCGGTGCAGGCGCTACCGGAGCGGAAGGGCAACGTCCTGCTGATCGACGACGAGGCCTCCGTGCTCGAGATCGTCGCCGAGGTGCTCAGCGCCCACGGCCACTCCGTCACGGTGGCCCGCGGCGGCCGCGAAGGGCTGCTCGCGTTCGCGGCGGGCCGCTTCGATCTCGTGATGACCGACCTCGGGATGCCCGATCTGAATGGCTGGGACGTCGTGCGATCGATCAAGGAGTCGCGGACAACCACTCCGGTGCTGGTGCTCACCGGCTGGGGCGACACTGCCGAGGCGCCCACGGGCGTTCGCCCGGATGGGTTCCTCACCAAGCCCTTCGACCTCAAGCGGCTCGCCGCCGAGGTCGGCGCGGTGATCAGCCGGGCGTGATCCGGATCAGGACGCTGGTCTTCGCGGCCAGCCCCTTCCGGATATAGGGCCCCATGAAGAGCGGGACCAGGAGCCAGTACTTCGTGCGATAGCGGGCGAGCAGCTTCGCTTCCAGGTCCGCCCGGTCGTCCACCCACTCCGCGCGCCCCTCGAAGGCGGGCCCGTCCTTCGTTCCCACCCGCACGCTGACGCGACCGTTGTCCCGGATGCGGCGCGCCTTGAGGCTGTCACGCTTGGTCGTGAAGTAGACGCATCCCTCGTGAAGCCAGAGCCAGGTGGGCACGGTGCCCGGCTTGCCCGCCTTGCCGTACGTCGTGACGTACATGTAGCTCGCGCGCTCGAGCGCCTCGAGGAGGGCGGGGGTCACGGCAGGTTGCGCTCCACGATCACGAGTCGATAGCCCAGGTCGAGCTCGCGCAGGGCGCGCAGGTGGCCGAACCGCGCTTCCCAGCGCCCGCTCGCGAGGTCGTCGCCCAGGCGCGCGAGTCCCTCCATCACGGATTGCGCGGGCTCCGGTCCGAGGCGCCCGAATGTCGACATCGCGCCACGCACGCCCGCATCCAGATAGGCTTCCGGCCGGCGCCAGTACGCGCCGAGGAATCCGTCGACGCAATCGTGCGGCACGGGCAGCGGGACTACCCGCAGCGGGCCGAGCGCCGCCTCGAGCTCCGCCGCGGTGGGGAAGAGCCGGGCGTCCAGCTCGGCGAGCGCGGGAATGTACTCGCGCGTCAGCCAGAAATCGTGCCGCGCCGCCGGATCCCAGTTCACGATCACGACGCGGCGCCGCGCCACCCGCAAGAGCTCGGCGAGCCCCGCCGCGCGATCATGCCAGTGGTGCAGCGTGAGGATGGCGAGCGCGGCATCGACGGCGGCGTCGCGGAGGGGCAGCGCCTCGGCGAGGGCGTGCAGAACCGGCGCCGCGCCGGGCGGCCGCTGAACGATCATCTCCCGCGAAGGCTCGACGGCGATCACCGGCCGGTCCGCGGGCTCGTAGGAGCCGGCGCCTGCTCCCACGTTCACCACGGAGCGAGCGTCGCCCAGCGCCAGGCGGATGGCGGCGGCGATGCGCGGATCGGGGCGGCGGCGGGTGGCGTAGCCGCGACCGATGGCGTTGTAGACGGTGGACATCCGCGTCTCCCTCGCGTGCGCGGCGGCTCCTTGCGCACCTGCTGGTCGACAGCCTACCATTGGCATACCTCGCGCGAGTTTCGCATTTTCGAAACCCCGGCACCTGATCGGAGGACGTCATGCCCCCGCATCGCCACGCCTACCGTCCCGTCGTCATGGGCACCCGCGGTGCCGTCACGTCCGCGCATCCCCTCGCATCCATGGCGGGCGCGCGCATGCTGCTCGAGGGCGGCAACGCGGTGGACGCCGCCGTCGCCGTCGCCGCCGCCCTCAACGTGGTGGAACCCTTCATGTCGAGCGCCGGCGGCATCGGCCTCATGCTGATCTCGCGGGCGAAGACGCGCGAGCGCCACGTGCTCGACTTCATCGGCCCCGCGCCCCTCGCCGCCGATCCCAGCAAGGCCACCGAGGCGGAGCTGGCCGGGGGGCCCAAGGCCTTCGCCACGCCGGGCAACCTCGGCGGCTGGATGACCGCGCTGGACCGCTTCGGGAGCATGCCGCGCCCGCGCGTCCTCGGCCCCGCCATCGAGTACGCGGAGAAGGGCGTGCCGCTCACCTGGATGAACACCACGTTCTTCGACAAGTCGCGTGAGACGCTCGCGCACTCCGCCGAGGCCCAGCGGCTCTATCTGGGCAACGGGGGCCCGCGGCCCGGCAAGGTCGTGACCTACAAGGAGCTGGCCGGCACCTTCCGGCAGATCGCCGAGGGCGGCGCCGACGTCTTCTACAGGGGCCCCATCGCGAAGACTATCGTCCGCGCGGTGCAGGAGGCGGGCGGCTGGCTCAGCGAAGCGGATCTCGCGCAGTTCGCGCCGGAATGGCGCCAGCCCGTCACCATCACCTACCGCGGCTACGAGATCGCCTCGATGCCGCCCCCGTTCTCCGCCTTCCAGATGCTGGAGACGCTCAACATCATGGAGGGCTTCGACGTCGCGCGGTGGGGCCAGAACTCGCCCGAGCACCTGCACCACCTGATCGAGGCGATCAAGCTCGCCTCCGCGGACCGCCTCGCCTACGCCTACCTCAACGACGTGGCGAAGATCCCCATCGCCGGGCTGGTCTCCAAGGCGTACGCGACGTCGCAGCGCGCGCGCATCGATCCCGCGCGCGCCGCGCTGAGCGAGGGCGAGCGGCACACGCTGCGGCAGCGCATGGGCCAGGTCTCGGAAGGGCACCCCGCCAACTTCATGCACGATCAGACCACGCACTTCGCGTGCGCGGACGCCGAGGGCACGGTGGTCTCGGTGACCCAGACGCTCGGCGGAGCATTCGGCTCCGGCTTCGCGATTCCCGGCACCGGGCTCGTGCTGAACAATATCCTCAAGTGGATGGACCTGGACCCCGCCTCGCCCAACGCGGTGCGGCCGGGGAAGAAGGCGGGCACCATGATGTCGCCGACCCAGCTTTTCCGCGACGGCGCGTTCGCGCTCTCGATCGGCACGCCGGGCTCGTACGGCATCCTCCAGACCCAGACCCAGATGCTCATGAACGCGGTGGACTTCGGGCTCAACGTGCAGGAAGCCATCGAGGCCCCGCGCATCCGCGTGTACGCCGACCGGCAGCTCGACGCGGAGTCGCGTCTCGCCGAGGAGACGCGCGCGGCGCTCGTCGAGCGGGGGCATCAGGTCAACGTGATCGACGACTGGTCATGGATCGTGGGTGGCGGGCAGGGGATCATGCGCGATCCCGAATCCGGGGCTCTGATGGCGGGCGCCGACCCGCGGCGCGACGGCTACGCCCTCGCCATCTAACGGATCACACACATGCGCCCTCGCCCTCTCGGGGGAGAGGGCCGGGTGAGGGGGCACGGTGAATTTCAAGGACCGGACAGCGGTGGTGACCGGGGCCGGCTCCGGCCTCGGACGCGGCATCGCGCTCGCCCTCGCCGCCAAGGGCGCGCGGGTGGCGGCGGCGGATCTCGACGAGGCGACGGCCAAGGAGACGGTGGCGCTCATCACCAAGGGCTCGGGGCGGGCCCTCGCCGTCCGCGCCGACACGAGCCGCGCCGAGGACGTGGATCGCATGGTGAGCACGGCGGTGAAGGAGCTCGGGCCGCTCGAGATCCTCGTGAACAACGCGGGGATCCTCGACGGCTACTTCAACGTGGACGAGATGAGCGAAGCGGTGTGGCGCCGGGTCATCGACATCGACCTCACCGGCGTGTTCCTCGGCTGCAAGCGCGCGATCGCGGAGATGCTGCCCCGGGGCCGCGGCCGCATCGTCAACATGGCCTCGGTGGCCGGGCTCAACGGCACCGGGGGCGGGGCCGCGTACATCGCCGCCAAGCACGGGGTGGTCGGTCTGACGCGCCAGATGGCGGTCACCTACTCCGCGCGCGGCATCACCGTCAACTGCGTGTGCCCCGGGCCCATCCTGACCGGGCTGCGCCAGCACTCGCAGGACATCCTCGGCCCCGATGTGCCCGACATGAGCGGGCGCGGCGTGGCTGTCAACGACGATCAGATCCGTGGGCTAGTCCCGGTGGGCCGCCGAGGCACCGTCGAGGACATCGCCTCCGCGGTCTGCTACCTGGCCTCCGACGAGGCCGGCTACATCACGGGCCACGCCATGGTCGTGGACGGAGGCTGGAGAGCCAAATGATCACGAAGTTCTCGGTCCTCTACGTCGGACAGATCGAGCTCGAGAACGTCGGGCTCCAGGGCACGCCCGCCAACGACCGGCGCTACTCGAACGAGCGCCTGGTCGAGGCGTACCACACCGCCAAGGACGTGGCCCAGCACATGGACGCGCTCGGCTACTACTGCCTGTGGACGGCCGAGCATCATTTCCAGCACGAGGGCTACGAGGTCTTCCCCAACCTCATCCTGCTCGGCACGTGGCTCGCCACACAGACCAAGCAGCTCAAGTTCGGCTGCGCGTTCAACATCCTGCCGATGTGGCATCCCATCCGCCTCGCCGAGGATTACGCCGCCGCCGACATCATGACCAACGGCCGCGTGATCATGGGCGTGGGTCGTGGGTATCACACGAGGGAAGTGGAGAGCTTCGGCGCCCCCATGCTCGACAACAAGGCCAACCAGGAGCTGTTCGAGGAGCAGATGGAAGTGCTCCTCAAGGCCATCAACGAGGAGTCGTTCTCGCACAAGGGCAAGCACTACACGATCCCGCCGCCCGTCGAGTATCGCGGCTACACGCTGAAGGACGTGACCATGGTGCCGCGGCCCATCCATCGCCCGGTGGAGCTCTGGCAGCCGATCGCCTCCGGCAAGACGCTACCCTACATCGCCCAGCGCGGCATCAAGGGCATGGTGACGCTCAACGGCGAGAAGATCTGGGACGAGGTCGCGCGCACCTATCAGGCGGAGGCCGCCAAAGCGGGCCGGACGCTGGCGCTCGGCGAAGATCTCTGCTGGGGCGTCGGCCTCTACCTCGCCGACACGCAGGAAGAGGCCATTCGCCGCGTGGAGCCGTACCACGACGAGCGCTACAAGTGGTTCGCCCCGTTCGGCTTCGTGCGCTACGCCGACGCCGAGGGGCGCCCGTGGGGCACGCCAGGCGCGCCCACGCGCATTCCCAGCATCCGCGACGGGGTGGAGCAGAAGGCGTGGCTGTGCGGCCCGCCGAAGCAGGTCATCGAAGGGATCAAGTACTTCGAGGCGAAGTACCCGGGCCTCGACCAGATGATGATCCACTGGGCCGAAGGCATGGGGCCGAAGGAGTTCAAGGAGCAGCTCGCCTGGTTCGCACGCGACGTGATGCCGGCGTTCCGCCCGCGCGGCTAGCCGGACCCCCCGGGGGGTATACCCCCTCCCGGTAGGCTTCCCTCGTGGGAGACCCCCCAGGGATTGTATTTTTCCCTTGCGCTCCCTCGTGGTCTCGCGATAATACCCTCGGCCGGATCGGGAGGCGCCGGGCGGCACATCCCAACACTGGCGGCCACATCACTCGAAGGGAGGACGGAGCATGGCGAAGGGGAAGAAGGCGTTCGGCGGCTACGCGATCAATTTCAAGGGCTGCAGCGACACGATGGAGTCCGTGATGGGCTCGTCGCCCATTGGACCCTCGGAGATGACGAAGAAGATCTGGGCCTACGTGAAGCGGAAGAAGCTCGCGAAGAAGTAAGGGCAGCGCGACTCCCGAGGGGATTCCTTGCAGGCTCTGCCCGGCGCCTCCAGGATCACGTGGCGGCTTGACTTGGTTGGCTCCGCCCGCCCACACTGGACCCCGGCACCCATCCTGCCCGGGAGGCGGCGAGCGATGATCATCACGGCGACCGAGCGGTCGACCTACCTCGACGTGTCGAAGATCGAGTGGGAACCCACCCGCTTCCCGGGGGTGTACACGAAGAAGCTCTACGAGGACGCCTCCGGCAAGACCACCTCGCTCACCAAGATGGACAAGGGCGCGGTGCTGCCCACCCACCGGCACGTCGGCCTCGAGCAGAGCTACGTCATCCAGGGCACCCTGGTCGACGAAGACGGCGCCTGCACCGCGGGGAACTTCGTGTGGCGACGGCCTGGATCCGTGCACAAGGCGTGGTCGCCGGACGGCTGCGTCGTGCTGGGCGTGTTCGACACGCCCAACCAGTTCCTCGACTAGGCCAGCGCGGCGCGGCTAGACGCCGACGCGCTCGGGGATCTGGTCCAGCCGCTCCACCTCGACGTCCGGCGTGACCTCGAGGCCTTCCATGGGCACCCCCAGCCGGTTGCACCAGCATGTGCGGTAGCCGAAGGCGCCCGCGCCGGCGATGTCCCACGCATTGGACGACACGAAGAGGATCTCCCCCGCCGAGAGGCCGAAGGCGCGCGGCCCCAGCTCGTAGACCCGTGGTGAGGGTTTGTAGCACTGCACCTCGTCCACCGAGAGAAGGTGCTGGAACATGCCCTCGAGCCCGGCCGAGCGCACCGCCGCGTCGAGCATCATGGGCGAGCCGTTCGAGAGGATGCCGAGCGGCGCGGGGGCCAAATGCGCAAGCGCCATCCGCACCTCGGGGAAGGTGCCAAGGGTGAGATAGGCCTCCATGAGGGCATCCGCCTGCGCGGGGCTCGGCCGGAGCCCGAGCCGGCGCAGCGCGAAGGACAGCGCCGCGCGCGTGACCTCCCAGAAGTCCACGTAGCGGCCCATGAGGGAGCGGAGCCAGGTGTACTCGAGCTGCTTCTGGCGCCACAGGCTCGAGAGCGCCTGGGGATCGTCGGTGACGGCCCGGCCGGCCTCCACCACGGTGTGGACGTCGAAGAGCGTGCCGTAGGCGTCGAACAGGAACGCGCGGGGCGTCGCCATGGGCGTGATTTTGCCCCGGCGGCCATGTCCCCGTCTAGCCCGACGAGGGGATCGACGCGCTGGAGCGCCGCGGCCCGCGACGTGCTGGCGCGGCCGGGCGGCGCGGCGGGTCGTCGCCGATGTCGAGGCCATTGGCGATGAACCCGTACTGCAGCACCTTGCGCGCGTCGCGGAACGACAGGCTGCGCGTGTGCGAGCCCAGCACGATCAAGAGGAAGCGCTGGCCGGCCCGCCAGGCCGCGATGGCCAGGTTGTAACCCGCCTCGTTGGTGAAGCCCGTCTTGAGCGCCTGCACCCCGCCCGGATCGTCGAAGAGAGGGATGCGTCGCTGATAGACGCGCCCGCGGAACACGAAGGTCTTGCCTCCGAGGACGGTACGCGAGGCGGGGTAGTCGCTGACGAGGTGGCCGATGAGCGTGGCCATGTCCTGCGCGGTGGTGCGCTGCAGGGGATCGGGCAGCCCGTGGGGATTGGCGAAGCGCGTGCCGGTCAGACCCATCGACTGGGCCTTCTCGTTCATGCGGTGGACAAAGGCTTCCTCGTTGCCCGCAAGATGCTCGGCCACCGCGGCGGCCGCGTCGTTGGCGGACGCGATGGCCACACCCTCCATCAGGATGCTGAAGGGCACCGTCTCGCCCGCGCGGAGCCCCATGCGATAACGCGCGGTCTCCGCGGCGCGGCGGCTGACCCCGACCGGCTCCTCCCACTCCACCTTGCCCGCCTCGAGGTCCTCGTAGGCGAGGTAGAGGGTCATGAGCTTGGTGAGGCTTGCCGGCGCGTGATCGTCTGCCGGGTTCTTGGCGAAGACCACCTTGCCGTCAGCGTCGAGGAGCAGCACGGAGGCCGCGCTCAAGGAGAGGGCTTGGCCGTTGGGCGAGGCCGCCGGGACGGGCGCGGCGGCGAGCACGATGGCCAAGCTGATGGCGACGATCACCAGTCGGGACACTGCAGGAAATCTTAACGCGGGGGGCGGGGAGCGTGAAACGAAAAGCCCTAGCGGATGGCGCGCTTCAACTCCTTGGACGGCTTGAACCGGGGCGTGCGTCCCGCCGCCACGACCATGGGCTGGCCGGTGCGGGGGTTCTTGCCCCGCCGCGGCTTGCGGCGGCTCACGCAGAAGGTTCCGAAACCCACGAGCGTGACGGACTGCCCGCGCTTGAGGGAGGTGCGGATCGAGGCGAGAAGCGCACGTAGCGCGCGATCGGACGCGGCTTTCGTCCAGCCGGTGGAGGCCGCCATCGCGGCCACGATGTCCGAACGGATCATGCAAGGAACTCCTTTCCCGCTCGCGGGGTTCGGAGAATAGCAGAGTCGCGGTTGGAGGGTCAAGGCAGGGATGGTATCGTGGGGCATCATGCAGGTGCGCGCGCGGACGATCGCGGCCGCCGGCGTCGCGCTGGGGATGTTGCTCGGCGCGCTCCCGGCGCGCGCGCAGGAAATGAGCGTCACGCTGCACGCAACGAGCCGCGAGCGCGACATTCCCTGGGACCGCCTCGAGATGCAGGACTACGAGCGCGTGCGCGACGTGGTCAAGGGGGCGGCGGTCGCGCGCGAGGTGCGGGACATCACCTTCCGGAGCCACAAGCCCGTCTTCGACTACCTGCTCGACCATCCCGACTTCGCCTCCGACGTCGCCCGAGTCCTGCGCGAGGGCAAGTACCGCGTGCGCCGGGTGGGCGACGTCTACGAGGCCGACGACGGGCGCGGAGTCCGCGGCCTCATGAAGCCGATTCTCTCCGAGGACGGCCGGCGCGTGTTCTACCTGGAAGGCCGCTACGACCCCCCGCTGCTGCCCCCGTTGTCGGGTCGCGTGGTGATCATGCTCGACACCGAGCATCTCGACGGCCCCGATGGCGTCACCTACTGCGCGATGAAGTTCTCGGGCTTCCTCAAGCTCGACTCGGCGGTGGCGGACGCGCTTGCGCGGGTCATGCAGGCCTTCTCGGAGGACCAGATGGACCGGCGAGTGCGCCGCTTCTTCAACCACGTGGCGGCGGTGAGCCGGCGCGCCTACGACGACCCCGAAGGTCTCGCCGCCCTGCTCGACAGCCGCGTCGATCTGCCCGCGGATCGCGTCGCCGCCTTCCGCGAACTGCTCCTCGCCTCGGTCGCGCCGGGATGGGCGGCGTCGGGCGACTTCCGGTTCGTGGACCCCGGGCTCGCCAACCGTCCCGAGTGAAGCGCGCCCTGCTCTTCACGATGGAGGGCAACGCCGATGGCGAGGCGGCCCTCGCCTATCTGCAGGCGCGCGGCGTCGCGGTGGACGTGCGCGACGTGGGCAAGGATCCGGACGCGAGCCTCGACCTCTTCAAGCGCATCGGTCGGCTCGCCGTGCCCGCCGTCGTCATCGACGAGCGCGTGTTCCTCGGCTTCGGCGCCCACAAGGACGAGATCGAGCTGCTCGTCCGCGAATAGCCTCCGGCTACAAGGCGGACCTGGCGCCCGATTAGCGCTGAAGCGAGAACTTCTGGAACGTGTGCGTGTCCGCGGGCGCGCGGCCGCGGCTGACCGCGAAGGTCCACGTCACCTCGCTCACGTAGATGTCGCCGCGGGAATCCACCGCGAGGCCGTGCGGCGCCGCGAAGCTCCCCGCCGCGGTGGCGTCCGCGGTGCCCCAGCGCGCGAGGACCCGCCCCTCGGGGTCGAAGACACTGAGGCGCGCGGGCTTGGCCGCCGTGGTCGGCCCGTGGCGGCGAGAGATGTCGCCGGGATGCCACCAGAGCTCGGACACGTAGGCGCGCCCCTCGGCATCGAACACGATGTGGGTGGGGCGCTGTGTGTCCGTCCACTCCGCGAGGTATTCGCCGTCGGGGTTGAAGATCTGGATGCGGTCGCTCTCGCGATCGCACACGAACACCCGTCCGTCCGCGTGGACGGCAATGCCGTGGGGCAGGTAGAACTGGCCGGGGCCGGTGCCCGGCTCGCCCCACGAGCGCTCGAGGGTTCCGGTGGGCGAGAAGCGGTGCACGCGGCAGTTTCCGTACCCGTCGGAGACGTAGAGATGACCTCGCGGCCCGACGGCGATGTTGGTGGGCCGATTGAACGGCCCCGCCGGCCGAGTGATCGTCATGTAGTCCTTGCCGTCGTACCCCGTGTCGGACGGCGTGTTCATGATCCCGAGGGTCAGCAGGAGCTTGCCCTCCGGGGTGAACTGCCGGATGGTGTGGTTGCCGTCATCGGTGCAGAACAAGGTGCCGTTGGGCGCCACCGTGATGCCGTGGGTCCGATAGGTGAACTGGCCCTCGCCCCATGACCGGATGAAGTTGCCCTTCTGGTCGTAGGCGATGATGGGGTGATCGCCCCGACAGATCAGGTAGACCCGGTCCTCGCCGTCCACCGCCACGCCCGCAACGTCCCGGTGCACGTACCCGGCGGGAAGCTGCTCCCAGCCTTGGACCACGTCGTATCGCCGCGCCGTCTGTGCCATCGCTGGCCTCCCCGCGCCGGCCCGTCCGAGGGGCATGCGGCGTGGATCCGACTATCGAGGACGGCTGCCGCCCCGTCAAGGGGCTCGACGCCGCGCTAGAGCAGGGTGCCCCGCAGCACGAGATAGGCCACGGTGAAATAGATGATGAGCCCGGTGACGTCCACCAGCGTGGCCACGAACGGCGCCGACGCGCTCGCGGGGTCGAAGCCGATTCGACGCAGCAGGAACGGCAGCATGGATCCGGCGAGCGATCCGAACATCACCACCCCGACCAGGGCCAGACCCACGGTGGCGGCGACGAGCGGCCAGTGCGTCCCGTAGTCGTACACGCCGAGGAGCTGCCACACGGCGATGCGAGCGACGCCGATGACGCCGAGGATGGACCCGAGGGTGAAGCCGGCGGGCAGCTCGCGCAGCGCGATGCGCCACCAGTCGCGCAGGCCGATCTCGTGAAGGGCGAGGGCGCGGATGATGAGCGAGGTGGCCTGCGAGCCCGAGTTGCCGCCCGAGCTCATCACGAGGGGAATGAAGAGGGTGAGCACGAGGGCGCGGCTCAGCTCCCCCTCGAAGTGCTGCATGGCGGTGGCGGTGAGCATCTCGCTGAGGAACAGCGCGCAGAGCCAGCCCGCCCGCTTCTTGATCATGGCTCCGAAGCCGATGCGTGTGTAGGGCTCGTCCAGGTTCTCCACGCCGCCCAGCTTGTGCAGATCCTCGGTCTGCTCCTTGATCATCGTGTCGATCATGTCGTCGACGGTGACGATGCCGAGGACGTGCCCGCCCTCGTCCACCACCGGCACCGCGAGCAGGTCATAGCGCGCGATGAGCCGCGCCGCTTCCTCGCGGTCCGTCCACGGGCCCACCGTCACCGGCGTGCGGCGGTCGCCGATCTCCAGCAGGACTCGGTCGGGGTCGGCCATGACCAGCTCACGCAGCGTGACCACGTGCAGGAGCCGCCGGTCGAGGGGATCCAGGACGTACACCGCGTAGACGGGGCGGTGCGGATGTCCGGCCGCGCGGATGTGGGCGAGGGCGCGCCCGGCCGTCCAGTCGCCCGGCGCCTCCACGTGCTCGGTGGTCATGATGCCGCCCGCGGTGGTCGCGGGGTAGCCGAGGATGGCGCGGAGGGATTCCTTGGTGGCGGGGTCGATCGCGGGCAGGAGGCGCGCGCGCACCGGCCCGGGCAGCTCGCGAAAGAGATCGGCCCGCTGATCGTCGGACATCGCCGCGACCAGGGCGGCCGCGCGCTCGATGGGGAGATGCGCGAACAGGCGCGCCCGGCGATCCAGCTCGGGCTGATTGAGCGCGCGCACCGCGAGCTCGAAGGGCAGCGCGCCCAGTACGCGGGCGGCCGCCTCGGGAGGAATCGCGTTCAGGGCCCCGGCCACGTCCGCGTCGTGCGCGCCTTCGAGCGCGACGACGACGCCGGCGGTGTCCTGCTTCCTCAGACGGCGCTCGTCCATGACGGATCGGAGCGTGCACCCGTGGGTGACGCGCGGTCAAGGGAGAAGCGCCTGGCCGGCGCTTGCGATTGCCCCTCTTGACAGCGTGGGCTATACTCCCGCGCACACACACACGGTCGAGCGTTCCCACTCTCAGCGTTCGCGGAGGTCCCTCATGACCCGTCCCCGCTCGCTCAGATCGCTCCTTCCGTTCGCCGCGGCGCTGCTGCTCCTGCCCGCCGCTCCCGGCTGGGCGCAGACCCCGAAGTATGGTGGGGTGCTCGTGACCCATCCCCTCTCCGCGGCTCCCAGCCTCTCCCCGCACGAGGAGAGCACCGTCGCGGTGGCGCAGCAGGCGAGCCCGTGCTTCAACAACCTGGTCTACTACGACCCGGCGAAGAAGCAGGAAAGCGTCGACACCATCATCCCCGAGCTGGCCGAGCGATGGTCCTGGCAGGACAGCCAGCGCACCCTCGTATTCTTCCTGCGCCACGACGTGAAGTGGCACGACGGGAAGCCCTTCACCTCCGCCGACGTGAAGTACACGTTCGACGCAGTCCGCGGCGCGCCCGACGCCAAGGTCAAGCTGAAGGTGAACCCGCGCAAGCTCTGGTACGAGAACATCGAGGGCATCGAGGCCCCCGATCCCTACACCGTGGTGTTCCGCCTCAAGAAGCCCCAGCCCGCCCTCCTGCCCATGCTCGCGTCCGGCTACTCGCCGGTGTATCCCGCCCACGTGCCCCTCGCCGAGTTCAAGAACAAGTGCATCGGCACGGGCCCCTTCAAGCTCAAGGAGAACAAGCCGGGCGAGCTCGTCGAGTACGTCAAGAATCCGGACTATTTCGTGAAGGGCCGGCCGTACCTCGACGGCATCAAGTTCGTGGTGATCCGCGACCGCTCCACCCAGATCGCCGCCGTGCAGTCCGGCCAGCTCGACGTCGCGGGCACCGGTTGGAACCGGACGAATGCCGAGGACGCCAAGAAGGGCTTGCCGAAGCTCGTCATGGTCGAGACGGACAGCAACGTCAACGACAACGTGCTGATCAACTTCAAGAAGCCGCCCTTCAACGACCGCCGCATCCGTCAGGCCATCAATCTCGCCCTCGACCGCAAGGCCTACCTGGTGGGGCCACGGCAGGGCGCGGCGACCTTCGGCGGCGCGCTGCTGCCGCGCCCCTCGGGCGTCTGGGGTCTGCCCCCCGCCGAGATCGCGAAGCTCCCCGGCATGGGGGATCCCGCCAAGCAGAAGGCGGAGGCCAAAAAGCTCCTCGCCGAGGCGGGCTACGGGCCCGGCAATCCCCTCAGGCTGACCGTGTCCACTCGCGCCCTCGCGATCTACGTGGACACCGCGAGCTGGATGGTCGATCAGCTCTCGCAGGTCGGCATCGAGGCCACCCTCGAGCAGATCGAGACGGGCGTATGGCATCCGAAGATGACGCGCCTGGAGTACTCGGTCGCGCTGAACCTCACCGGCGTCGGCATCGACGATCCCGACGCCCAGCTCTTCGAGAACTACCGCTGCGGCTCGCAGCGCAACTTCTCCGGCTACTGCTCTGAGGAGATCGATCGGCTCATGCTGGAGCAGTCCCAGACCACCGACCCGAAGAAGCGGCTGGCCCTCGTCAACGAGATCGACCGCCGGCTCCAGGCCGACGGGGCGCGTCCCATCCTCGGGTGGGGCAAGCAGCACTGGGTGATGTGGCCCTACGTCAAAGGCTGGGCGGTGCACGAGAACTCGATCTACAACGTGAGCCGTCGCCAGGACGTCTGGCTCGACAAGTAGCCTTCGCGCATGAAGGTCTACGTATTCAAGCGGCTGGTCATCGCGGGCGTCACGCTGCTGGGGATGTCGATCCTCATCTTCGTCCTCATGCGTCTGGCCCCCGGCAACATCACCGACATCATCTTCGAGTCGGCCGGCTACGTGGACGAGGCGGACCGCCGCAAGCTCGAGGCGGAGCTCGGCATCGACAAGCCGGTGGCCATTCAGTACACGCGCTGGCTCGGCGAGTTCGTGCGCGGCGACCTCGGCAAGTCGTACCGCTACGATCTGCCCGCCTGGGAGGTCATCAAGCCGCGCCTGCCGGTGTCTCTCGAGCTGGCATTCATCGCCCTCGTCTTCTCCATCGTCCTCGGCGTGCCCGCGGGCGTCATCAGCGCGGTGAGCCGCGGGCGGCCCATCGACTACGTCCTCCGGGTGCTCTCCCTCGCCGGGCTCTCCATGCCCTCCTTCTGGCTGGGCATGATCGTGATCCTTCTCCTCGTGCGCGCCCTCGGCTGGATCCCGTCCATGACGTACGTCTCGCCGTTCGAGAACCTCGGCGCCAATCTCTTCCAGTTCCTCCTGCCCGGCCTCGCGGTGGGCTACCGCAGCTCGGCCCTCATCATGCGGATCACGCGCTCGACCATGCTCGAAGTGCTGCGCGAGGACTACATCCGCACCGCCTGGGCCAAGGGGCAGCGGCAGACCTTCGTGGTCTGGCGGCATGCCCTCAAGAACGCCTCCCTCCCGGTGATCACGCTGATCGGCATCGAGTTCGCCTTCCTCATCGGCGGCCTCATCGTCACCGAGACGGTGTTCAACCTGCCCGGGGTGGCCCGGTACCTCGTCGACGCGATCCAGTTCCGGGACTATCCGATCGTCCAGAACCTCGTCATGCTCATCGCGGTGGTGGTGGTGTTCGCCAACCTCACGGTGGACCTGCTCTACACCTGGCTCGATCCGCGCATCAAGTACGGGAACGCGTGATGGCGATTCGCACCCTCGACGTCCCCCTGCACGACGCGCTTCCCGAGGCCCACGGCTGGGGGCGCGCCCTCGGACTCTTCATCCGGAAGAATCCGCTCGGAGCGGCCGGCGCCCTCCTCGCGATCCTCCTCATCGTCGCCGCGATCTTCGCGGACGTGCTCGCGACCCACAATCCCATCCGGACGTCCTCGCGGGTGCTGGTGGCGCCGGGCAGCGAGTTCTGGCTCGGCACCGACAATCTAGGCCGCGACCTCTGGAGCCGGCTGGTCTACGGCTCGCGCATCTCGCTACTCGTCGGCATCGCCTCCACCCTGCTCGGCGCGGTGGCGGGAGGGCTGGTCGGGCTCGTCTCCGGCTACATGGGCGGCAAGACGGACCTCGTCGCGCAGCGGCTCATGGACATCATGCAAGCGCTGCCCATCCTCGTGCTCGCCCTCGTGATGGCGGCGGCGCTGGGGCCGTCCCTCACCAACACGATCATCGCGATCTCGGTGGTGATCGCCCCCCGCGCCGCGCGGGTCGTGCGGGCCAGCGTGCTCGCGATCCGCGAGTTCGTCTACGTCGAGTCCGCCCGCGCGCTCGGCGCGCGGCACGCGCGCATCGCCTTGCGTCACGTGCTGCCCAACACGTTCGGGCCGTTCGTGGTGCTGGTCACCGCCCAGCTGGGCGGCGCCATCCTCGCCGAGGCGGCGCTCTCCTTCCTCGGCCTCGGCATCCCCGAGCCGTACCCCTCGTGGGGCCGCATGCTGTCGATCGCGGCCGCGGAGTACGCCCGCAAGGCCCCCTGGCTCGTGATCTACCCCGGGCTCGCCATCAGCTTCGCCGTCTTCGGCACGAACCTTCTCGGCGACGCGCTCCGCGATACCCTCGACCCCCGCCTGCGCGGCAACTGACGAGCCGTCCCGCCCCGGTTGATGGATCGCCGGGCGACGCAGTATGCTACGCGGGCGAGCGGCCCCGTCCGCCATTCCCAATGAAGAGGAGATCTCCGCATGACTGAGCGCGCCCACACCGCCGTCACTCGACGCCGTTTCTTGAAGACGGGAGCGCTGGCCGCCGTGGCCGTGCCCCTCGTCGGCCGCGCGTCGCGCGCCGACGCCGCCACCAAGGTGCTCGACTTTTCGACCGGCGCCGACGTCGCCAAGGCCGAGGCGGAGGGCGAGGTCGTCTACTACGGCCACGACAGCGAGCCGGGGATCGCCGTGCTGCTCGACGCGTTCAAGAAGGACTTCCCCAAGATCAAGACCAGCTACGTCCGGCTCCAGACCGGCGCGCTCTACGCGAAGGTGACCGCCGAACGCTCGGCCGGGCGCTTCGGCGTCGACGTGCTGCAGCTCTCCGACATCTCCCCCGCCATCGACTTCCAGAAGAAGGGCGGCTGGGAGCAGTACCAGTCGCCGGAGTACGCGGCGTACAAGCCGGAGTACCTGTCGACGCCCGCCGGCTACTTCGGCGTGCCCGGGGTGGGCTTCGCGGGCATCGCCTACAACCGCACCAAGCTCAAGCCCGAGCAGGCGCCCAAGACGTGGAAGGACATCAACAACCCCGCGTACCGGGACGGCGTCAGCGTGAAGCTCGCCACCTCGGGGATGCAGCATTCGCAGTGGTACATCCTGCGCAAGATGTACGGCAACGACTTCTGGCAGGAGTTCGCCAAGCAGCGCCCCAAGGGCTTCGATGCGCGCGCGCAGCTCTTCGACCGGTTGGCCAAGGGCGACGACCGGATGTGCGCGCTGGCGGAGTACGCCGGCTACACGCTCTACCAGGAGAAGGGCGCGGAGATCGACTTCGTGGCGCCGCCGGAGGGGATGCCGGCCATCGCGATCTACATCGGCGTCGTCAACAAGGCGCCCCATCCCGAAGCGGCCAAGCTCTTCGTCGACTGGGCCCTGTCCAAGCGCGGCCAGGCGATCTATCAGAATCAAAAGATCCTGCTCTACGGCTCGGTTCGCAACGACGCCGGACCGATGCCGACCGGCAAGCGGCTGGCCGACTTCAAGCTGCTCTTCCCGACCGACTGGAACGACTACGTGGCGAGCCACCCCCTGTTCGTGAAGGAGTGGAACTCGATCATGGGGTTGTGAGCCCCACGCCCTCGGAAGGCATTGCGCGGGCCCGGTCCTGGTGGCCGGGCCCGCGGCTTGTCAGCGTGCTCGTCGGCGGCGGCGCCGCGATCCTCGTCCTCTACCCGATCGCGTACCTCATCCAGGCCTCGCTCAGCGTCGGCGACCCTCAGGCCCGGCCCCCCGAGGCCTACGGGTTCGACAACTTCACCGGTCTCGGACGCTACGCCCACATCCTCGGCAACACGGTGCAGGTCGCCGCGGTGGCGACCGTGCTCGCGGTGGTGGTGGGCTTCGTGATGGGCTGGATCCTCTCGCGGACGAACGTCCCGGGTCGTGCCGCCTTGGAGCAGCTCATGGCGATGCCGTACTACGTGACCCCGCTGATGGGCGCCCTGGCGTGGGCGATCATCGCCTCGCCCGGCAGCGGCTTCGTCAATCAGCTGTGGCGGGGAATGGGGGGCGAGGGCCATGTGATCGACATCAACACGTCATGGGGCATCGCCTGGGTGATGGCCCTGTTCGAGGGGTCGGTCGCCTTCGTCATGATCGGCGCCGTGATGAAGTCGATGGACCCCTCGATGGAGGAGGCCTCCCAGGTGCTCGGCGCGGGCCGCACGCGCACCATGCTCCGCATCACGCTGCCGCTCGTGCTGCCCGGCGTGCTGGGGGCCGCGGTGTACGTCTTTGCCGAGATGCTGGGGTCGTTCTCGGCCGCGCTGGTGCTGGGCCTCCCCGCCCGCTTCTACGTCGTGACCACCGCCATGTACCAGATGGTGTCGCAGTACCCGCCCCGCTTTCCCACCGCGGCGGCGATGGGGGTGTCGCTGTTCGCCGTGATGTTCGGGATGGTGTGGATCTACCGTCGCATCATCAGCGCGGGGACCTATGTGACGATCACCGGCAAGGCGTTCCGGCCGCGCGTCATGGACGTGGGGTCGCTGCGCTGGCCATTCCTCGCCATCTGCCTCGCCTATCTCACGGTGGCGGTGATCCTGCCCGTGCTCACCATCGTGTACGCCTCGTTCCAGCATCTGACCGCGGCATCGCCCGGACTCCGGAACCTGACGCTCGCCAACTACGCCACCGCGCTCTCGCTCGACGCGGTGCGCTCGGCGCTGTGGAACAGCCTGCTGCTGGGCCTGGCCACGGCGAGCATCGGCGTGCTGCTGATCGGCTTTCTCTCCTGGCTGATCTACCGCTCCCGGCTCCCCGGCGCCGGTGTCATCGAATACCTGCTCATGTTTCCCCAGGCGGTGCCTCGTCTGGTGTTCGCCTTCGGAATGATGTGGGCGTGGCTGGTGTTTCCGCTTCCGATCTACGGCACGCTCTGGCTCCTCCTCATCGCCTACGTCACCGTGTTCCTGCCCCTCGGGTTGCGAACGATCTCGGGCGTCATCCTCCAGATCGACCGCGCGCTGGAGGAGTCCGCGCAGATGTGCGGCGCGACCTGGGGCTATCGCCTGCGGACGGTCACCATGCCGCTGCTCAAGCCCGGGCTGGTGGCGGCGTGGCTGCTCCTCTTCATCGCCAGCGTCCGTGAGCTCGGCGCGTCGATCCTGCTCATGGGCCCCAAGTCCAAGGTCATCACGCCCGCGATCGTCGAGTCGTGGTTCTCGACCAGCACGGAGCTCGCGGCGGCCATGGCGCTGCTGCAGACGCTGGCGGTGGCCGTTGCGCTGGTCATCATGTTCGCGGTGGCGCGCCGCGCCGTCCAGGGCGGGGGAGAGTGAGCGTGGACCAGGCGTCCATCGAGGTGCGCGACCTGGTCGTGCGCTACGGCGCGGTGCCCGCGGTCCGAGGCGTGTCCTTCACGGTTGGCGCCGGCGAGCACCTCACCCTGCTCGGCCCCTCGGGGTGCGGCAAGACGACCACGCTGCGGGCCATCGCCGGGCTCGAGCGGCCGGCGTCGGGCGAGATTCGTATCGGCGGGAGCCCCGTGTTCTCGTCGTCGCCCCGCGTCAACATTCCGGCCGAGCGGCGCGGGTTGTCGATGGTCTTTCAGTCCTACGCCATCTGGCCTCACATGAGCGTGTTCGACAATGTGGCCTATGGGCTACGCGTGCGGAAGCGCCCCGAGGCGGAAGTGACGAGCCGGGTGCGGGAGGCGCTCGACCTCGTCCAGCTGGGCGATTTTGCGGCGCGGAGCGCCTCGAAGCTCTCCGGCGGGCAGCAGCAGCGCGTGGCGCTGGCCCGGGCCTTCGTGTTCTCGCCGTCGGTGCTGTTGTTCGACGAACCCTTGTCCAATTTGGACGCCAAGCTGCGCGCCGAGATGCGTGTGGAGCTGAAGGAGCTGCAGCGCCGGTTGGCCATCACGTCGGTCTACGTGACCCACGATCTCGAAGAAGCGTTGGCCATCTCCGATCGCGTCATCGTGATGCGGGACGGCGTGATCGAGCAAGTCGGCACGCCGGGCGACATCTACGACCGGCCACGCAACACGTTCGTGGCCGACTTCGTGGGCTCGGCCAACCTGATCCGCGGTCGCCGCCGGCCCGACCTCGAGAGCGCCGGGCTCGTGGTGCTGGAAACCCCCGGCGGCGCGCTGGTGCACGGCACCGCGCCCGGCCGGCCGACGGGGTCCGAGGCGCTCATGGCCGTCCGCACCGTGCGCCTTCGCCTCGATCGTGCCCGTCCAGCGGCGTCCGTCAACGCGTGGACCGGGCGCGTCCGTCAACGGGTGTTCCAGGGCGACTTCACGCAGTACCACGTGGACTGGGAAGGCCGGACGCTCATCGTCCGCTCGGCCGCGGCGGAAGCCCTCGCGGAAGGCGACGAGGTATATGTCAGCGTCGACCCGCGATACTGCGTGGTGCTGGAGGACTGAAAGGCCCAGTCTGGCGGCGGGCCCCGCTCGCGCGCACCCCTTGACGACGCGCCCCTTTGGGTGAATCCTCTCCCCGGTAGACGCCGTTACTGGAACGACGTCCGGTCCCGGATCGTATGCCAAGTCGGCCTCAAACAACAGGCGGAGGTGAGTCATGTCGTTGCGCATCAATAGCGAAGCGCCCAACTTCACCGCGGATACCACCCAGGGGAAGATCAATTTTCACGAGTGGATCGGCAATGGCTGGGCCATTCTCTTCTCGCACCCCAAGGACTTCACGCCGGTGTGCACCACCGAGCTCGGCTACATGGCGGGGCTCAAGCCCGAGTTCGACAAGCGCAACACCAAGATCATCGGGGTCAGCGTGGACCCGGTGTCCGATCACGAGAAATGGTCGAAGGACATCCAGGACGTCCAGGGCCACGCCGTCACCTATCCGCTGATCGGCGACCCCGAGCTCAAGGTCGCCAAGGCCTACGACATGCTGCCCGAGAATGCCGGCACCAGCTCGCAGGGGCGCACCCCCGCCGACAACGCCACCGTGCGCTCGGTGTTCGTGATCGGCCCCGACAAGAAGGTCAAGGCCATGCTCACGTATCCCATGAGCACGGGGCGGAACTTCGACGAGGTGCTGCGTCTCCTCGACTCCTGCCAGCTCACCTCCAAGCACAAGGTGGCCACGCCGGTGAACTGGAAGCAGGGCGGGGACGTCATCATCTCGCCGGCGGTGACGGAGGCCGAGGCGAAGCAGACATACCCGAGCGGCTGGAAATCCCCCAAGCCGTACATCCGCATCGTGCCCCAGCCGAAGTAGGGCCCCGCGCCGGCGGAGGGGAACGCCCCTTCGCCGGCAGGCGAAGGGCAAAGCTAGCTTCCGATCGCTGCATCGACCGGGAACGTCAGGGTGAACACCGTGCCCTTGCCCGGCTCGGAGCTCACTTCAATGGCGCCCCGATGATCCGCCATGATGCCGTGACTTATCGCCAGACCGAGGCCGGTACCGTCCGATCTCGTCGTGAAGAAGGGGTCGAAGATCCTCGGCTGGACCTCTGGGGGGATCCCGCAACCGGTATCTCGCACGGCCACGCGGATGGACCGCCCATCGTCGAAAAGGACCGTCTCGATCGTGATCGAGCCGCCGTCCGGCATCGCGTTGCGGGCGTTGGTGAGTAGATTCAGAAGCACCTGTCCGATGGCGTTCGCATCGGCGCTGATCGCGGGGAGGCCCTCACCCAAGGCCGTGGACACCGTGACCCGAGAGCGACTCATGTCCTTCTGAGCGAGCTGCACGATGTCTTCCACGACCCGATTCAGCGCGACCGGCCCGCGGCTGCCCGTGGACTGGCGTGCGAACGAGAGCAGGCCTTGCGTGATCGTCGCGACGCGCCGCGCCTGGCGGAGGATGACCTCGAGGTCCTTGCGCATCTCGGGCGCGAGGGTGTTGTCGGCCGCCTCCAGCATCATGACCTCGACCCGCGAGATAATGATGCCGATTGGGTTGTTGATCTCGTGAGCCACGCCGGCGGACAGCGTGCCGAGGGCGGCCAGTTTGTCGGACTGTCGGGCGGCGCGCTGGTACGCCAGGCGCTCGCTGATGTCAGTCACGAAGGCGATGGCGCGGGTTCCCTCTTCGGTCATCACGTAGCTCAGGCTGACCTCCACCGGAAACTCGAAGCCATTCTTCTTGACGCCCGCGAGGTCGAGACCTCGCCCCATCGAGCGCGCGCGAGGGGCCCGCATGTAGGCCTCCCGGTGGGCGACGTGGCTGCGACGGTGCCGCTGTGGAACCAGCAGCTCGATGGGCTGCCCGATGAGCTCATCGCGCGCGTAGCCGAACATCTCCTCGGCCGTGGCGTTCACCCGCACGATGTGGCCGCCGGGGTCGACGACCACGATGCCCTCGGAAACAGATTCGAAAAATGCGCGAGAGGTGCCCTCGCTTCGCCGAAGTGCCTCCTCCATCTGGGTGCGGGCCGTGATGTCGTGCCCGAGAATGGAGGTGCCGACGACAGCTTGATCGATGTCGCGGATGGGGGAGATCGTGAGGAGAAGACGGGCTCGCCGCCCGTGCGGCCCGTCGTGATCGATCTCGATCTGCTCCGTGGTGCGTTCGGACTGCACCCGAGCCAATACCGCAGCGACATCCGCGCCGACGTCCTCGAGAAAGGCGGCGATCGGCCGGCCCGCCATGTCCCGCTCGATCCTGCCGAACATCCGCTCGGCGGCCGGATTCCAGCTGACGATGTGGCCATCGGGTCTGATCCCGATCACCGCGTCCTCGGCGGAACGGACCAGGGAGGCGAGCAGGGACCTGGTCTGCTCGCTCTCGACGACCTGGCTCTGCAGGGCATCCCGGGTCGATCGCATTTCGCCGGCTCGGCGCCGAGTCTCGACGATCAGGGCCAGGAGGATCAGCAGCGTGACGAAGATCACGGTCGCCAGCGCGAGGAAGATCTGCTGCGCTTGTTCCGCGTGGCGTCGCGACTGCGCGATGAGGAGCGTGCGATGCTGGCTTTTCATGGCGGCCACCGTCGAGCGAATCTCGCGCATGAGGCGGAGTCCCCGCCCGGTCTCGATTCGCTGGATTGCGGCATCGCCGGCCCCGTCCCGTCGGAGTTGGATCGTTTCTCCTAGCTCCCGGAACTTTTCGGTGACCAGAGGGGTCAGGGCCTCGAGAAGCTGTCGCCGCCCCGGGTCATCGCTCGTCAATGCCCTCAGGGTTTCGAGGTGCGACTCGGTGGCTGCCGAGGCGGCGAGGTACGGCGCGAGGTATTGTTCGTCCGCCGTGATGATGAAGCCTCGCTGACCAGTCTCCGCGTCGGTAACCCCGGACAGGACGGCGTCTAGCTCGATGAGGATTTGGGTGGTGTGTTGAACGCCTTCGTACTCGACCAGCAAGCGACGGGCGCTGAAGGCGATGACGCCGATCGCGAGGAGGAGCCCGGCGGCAATGGAGAACGCGAGACCCATGCGGTTGCGTAGGCGCCGGGAAGACATGGCGGGTGGCATTGTCGATCAGGACGGCGTGGCCTTCAAGTCCCGGAAGGGCGCGCGCCCTTCGCCACCCCGTTGATCTAGGCGCCGATGTCGGCCATGATCGTGCCGCGCCCATGATGACCGCCCGCATCTTGATCGTCGACGACGAGCCGGACATGCTCGACAACTGCACCCGCATCCTGACGAGGCTCGGCTACGAGTGCCAGAAAGCCGAGAACGGGGAAGTCGCGCTCGGACTCTTCGAGCGGCAGCGGCCCGACCTCGTGCTGACTGATCTGAAGATGCCCGGGTTGGATGGCATGGCGCTCATGGCTCGCCTCCACGAGGCGGATCCCGACCTGCCGGTCGTCATGATCACCGGATTTGCCTCGATCGAGTCCGCGGTGGCCACGGTCCGGGAGGGCGCGTTCGACTACCTGCCGAAGAGCTTCTCGGTCGACCAGCTCCGGGTCGCGGTCGAGCGGGCTCTGCGCCACCGTGGTCTTCAAGTGGAGAATCGGAACCTGCGGAAGCAGCTACAGCAAGCGCTCGGATTCGAGAACGTGGTGGGTAGAAGCCCGGCGATGGCCCAGGTGTTCGAGCTGGTCAAGAAGGCGGCCCGCTCCGAGGCCAACATCCTGGTGCTCGGCGAGTCGGGATCCGGCAAAGAGCTGATCGCGCGGGCCATTCACGCGAACAGCCCGCGGGCCGCGGGACCATTCGTGCCGGTGGACTGTGCCTCCCTGCCCGAACAGCTGCTGGAGTCCGAGCTGTTTGGTCACGAGAAGGGCGCGTTCACCGGAGCGGTGCGCACCAAGACCGGACTGGTGGAGACGGCGCATCGGGGCACCCTCTTCCTCGACGAGATCGGTGATTTGCCGGCCCCGCTGCAGGTCAAGCTGCTGCGCGCGCTCCAGGAGCGGCAGATCCGGCGGGTCGGGGGCACCGGGCTGGTGGACGTGGATGTCCGAGTGGTGTCGGCGACGAACCGCAACCTGACCGAAGCGATCGCCAAGGGGCAGTTCCGGGAAGAACTCTACTACCGCATCAACGTCATCGCGATCCGACTCCCGGCGCTCCGTGAGCGGGCGGGTGACATCCGACTCCTCGCGCATGCCTTTCTCAAGCGCTACGGACAAGGCCGGGTAAGCGGGCTCGACGAGGCGGCCGCCGAAGCCCTCGAACGTTACCGCTGGCCCGGCAATGTACGGGAGCTCCAGAACGTGATCGAGCGCGCCTGCGCGCTGGTCGATGGACCGGGGATCACGGTGAAGGACTTGCCGGACCATGTCCTTCACCCGGCCACTCGTCCGGCCGGCGCCGAAGCGAAGGAGGTCGGCGCTGGCCTGCCTGCAGACGTAGCCCCCGGAACCGACCTGACGCTCAGAGAGGCGAAGGATCAATGGCTGCAGGTGCTCGAGGTGTCATATCTTCGCGATCTGCTGGCCCGCCACGACGGCAACGTGTCCTCTGCGGCGAAGGCCGCGGGCATCGACCGCAAGACCTTCCATCGACTGATCAACAAGTACGACCTTCGCGCCTGAGCTCGGTCCACCCGCCGCCACCGTGGCGGCGGTGACCCACCGAGAACGGCCCTCCTCATCTCCCTCGACCCGCGGTTTCCCGAAGTGGCTGTTTTACCGGGAATTCCACCGTGGCACCGTCGTTGCAGCACGGTCTCTCCAGGGAGGACAGCATGAAAACCAACAGGATCCTGGTTCCGCTGGACGGCTCGGAGCTGGCGGAGGCCGCGCTGGCCGACGCCTTCGATCTCGCCGCTCGCGATGAAGCCGTGGTCATGCTGATGCGTGCCGCCGAGGCCCGTGTGCTGCCCGGGGGCGATCCAATCCTGGCTGAGGTCGAAGCCGTCGCCGAGGCCGAGAAGTACCTGACGGACCTCAAGGCGAAGCTCGATGGGCACGGTTTCCGCAACGTCGAGACCCACGTCTGGTACGGCACGCCCGCCGCCGCCATTATCGAAGCGGTCGGCTACTACAAGGCGGACCTGATTGTCATGAGCACGCACGGCCGCAGTGGTATCGGCCGTCTCATCTTCGGCAGCGTGGCCGAGTCCGTCTTGCGCGGCACCTCGACCCCCATCTTCCTGCGGCGTCCCTCCGAAGCGCTCGTCAACCTGCCCGCCCTCACCATGCAGCCCAAGGAGGTTCACCGATGAGCCGGATTCGCACGATCGTGCATCCCACCGACTTCTCGCGGGCTTCGACGGCTGCGTTCAAGCGGGCGGTGGAGATGGCGAAGGACAACCGCGCTCAGCTCCTTCTCGTGCATGTCCTCGCTCCCGTTGTGGCCACGATGATGCCCGACGGCTACGTACCGCCCAACCTGTACGAGGAGATGGAAGCCGCCGCCCGTGCCGACGCGCAGAAGCACTTGCGAAAGCTCGAAGATCAGGCCAAGCGCTCCGGGGTGCGGGTCAAGTCGTTCCTGCTCGACGGCGTCGCTCACGAGCGCATCGTGCAGGCCGCGCGCTCCCGGAAGGCCGATGTGGTCGTGATCGGCACGCACGGACGGACCGGCTTCGCCCGGTTCTTCCTGGGCAGCGTGGCGAGTCGAGTCCTCGCGATCGCTCCCTGTCCGGTTCTCACGGTCCGAGGGAAGTAGGCGGAGGCGCTCATGCACGCGGCACTCGCCGCCTACGGGGTGCCCTTCGAGGTGGAATGTGTTGTTGGCGGCGCGCGGCGTCGCCTCTGGTGGCGCGCACACGCGCGGCGCACGGTTTCGTACGACTGCGAAACGGGGCACGTGGTTGGCGCGACGGGAATGCCTGACATGGAGATGGCCCACGAGGAGTCGCTTCAGCCCGATCTCGCGGTCTGGACCGACGTCTGCGACGTCCAGTCTGCGGCCGAGCGCGTCCTCACTATCGTCGCTCGGTTGGCCCGGCGACTACGGCGTGCGGCGGAGGCAGGATGAGCGGCCGGGACACGCTTGGCCCCACGCGGGTGCTGGTCGTCGACGACGAAGCCGACTTCCTGGCGACCTACGAGCGGCTCTTCGGGCGCCAGGGCTACGAGGTCATCACCGCGAGGTCCCGGGCGGCCGGCCTCGCGGCGGTGCGCGCGGCAACGGGGATTCATCGGCTCGACCTCGTCATCTCCGATCTACGCTTGCCCGACGGCGACGGGCTCGACGTGGTCCGCGCCGCGCGCGGGACGACCGATCCGCCAGCGGTCATCGTAGTCACCGGCTATCCGTCCGAGGGGACCCGCCGGGCCGCCACCGCGGCCGGGGCCAGCGCCTTCTTCGCCAAGCCGTTCGCCACGGCGGCCCTGCTCGCGGCGGTTCGGTCGAGTCTCGCTCTTCCCCGGAACGGGGACGGAAGGCGGTGAGTAGCCCGTGATCGAGCCGATCCGGGATCACTGGCTGATCGTGCTTGGGATCGTCATGCTCCTCACCGCCGTGATCGTTTGGTGGCGCTCCCGCTGAGGTGGGACGCATCGTGTTCCTGATTACCCGCTGAACCCGCCTTCCGTGCCGAACTCTTGCGAGGCGAGCATCCCGTGTGCTGACCCTCGCGCCGGGGTGACGCTGCCTCACCTGTGGCGCGAGTGCTCCCCCCACGACCTCCAGAATCCCCTGAGTTCTGTTTCTTTTCGGCCGTCTACGCGAAGGTACGTGTATTGCAAATGCATCCGACGGAACCGATGACGAACGACTAGCAGGAGGAGACCCGGACATGGCTCACAAGCAAGTGTTCTTCCGTTCCGAGGCCCGGGAGCGCATCCTGCGCGGCGTCACCGCCCTCAGCGACGCGGTCCGGGTCACCCTCGGCCCCAAATCCAAGTGCGTCCTGCTAGAAAAGCGCTTTGGCGCGCCGGTGGTCTGCAATGACGGCGTCACGATCGCCAAGGAGATGGAGCTCAAGGACAACGTAGAGAATCTGGGTGTGCAGATGATCCGGCAGGCCGCGGAGCGCACCGGCGACGCGGTGGGCGACGGCACGAGCACCTCGACGATTCTGGCCCAGGCCATCTTCGCCGACGGCGTGCGCAACGTGGTGGCGGGGGCCAGCGCGGTGGATCTCAAGCGGGGGCTCGACCGCGGCACCCGTGCGGCCATCGAATCACTCAAGATGCTGTCCCGCCCCGTCAAGAGCCGGCTCGAGAAGGCGCAGATCGCCACCATCTCGGCCCACAACGATCCGACCATCGGCGAGCTGGTTGCCGACGCGATGGAGAAGGTCGGCAACGAGGGCGTGATCACGGTGGAGGAATCCAAGACCACCGAGACCCAGCTGGAGGTTGTCGAGGGCCTCCAGTTCGATCGCGGCTACCTCTCGCCGTACTTCGTCACCGACGCCGAGAAGATGGAGGCGGTTCTGGAGGATGTCTTGCTGCTGCTCACCGACCGGAAGATCGGGGTCATGAAAGACCTCGTGCCGATCCTCGAACAGGTGGCGCGGGCCGGACGCTCGATCCTGGTCGTCGCCGAGGACGTCGAGGGGGAGGCGCTGGCCACCTTGGTCGTCAACAAGATCCGCGGCACGCTCAAGTGCGTCGGGGTCAAGGCCCCGGGGTTCGGCGATCGACGGAAGGAGATGCTGGAAGACATGGCGATCCTGACCGGCGGCCGCGTGGTCGCGGAGGAGATCGGCGTCAAGCTCGAGAACCTCACGATTGAACATCTCGGCCGGGCCACGCGCGTGGTCGTGGACAAGGACAACACCACCATCATCGGTGGCGCCGGCGACAAGGCGCGCATCGAAGGACGCAAGCAGCAGATCCGGGCCCAGATCGAGAAGACCACCAGCGACTATGACAAGGAGAAGCTCCAGGAGCGGCTCGCCAAGCTCTCGGGCGGGGTGGCGGTTATCCGAGTAGGGGCGCCGTCGGAGTCCGAGATGAAGAGCAAGAAGGAGGCTCTTGACGACGCGATCAGCGCGACCAAGGCCGCGGTGGCGGAGGGCATCGTGCCGGGCGGCGGGCTCGCGCTGCTGCGGGCGATCGAGGCCGTCGAGCGCGAGGAAGGCAAGAGCGAAGGCGACGAGCGCACGGGTCTCCAGATCCTCCGGCGCGCGCTCGAGGCGCCCACGCGCCAGATCGCCGAGAACTCGAGCGTCGACGGCGGCGTTGTGGTCAACCAGATGCGCGCGGGCAAGGGAAGCATGGGCTTCGACGCCGCCCGCAAGGAGTACGTCGATCTGGTCGAGGTTGGCATCATCGATCCCACAAGGTGGTCCGGATCGCGCTCGAGAACGCGGTCTCGGTGGCGAGCCTGCTGCTGCTGACGGAGGCCACGTTGACCGAAGTGCCGGAGAAAAAGGACTCACCGGCGGCCCCGCACGGCATGGAGGACATGTAGACCGTGCTCGTCCAAGATATCATGAAGCGCGACTTGGTCACGGTCACCCCGCGGACCCGCTTGACGCAGGTGCTCCGCGTGCTCCAGCCGCGCGGCTTCCGCCACGTGCCGGTCGTCGCCGGCGGGGCGCTGGTCGGAATCATCTCCGACCGCGACGTCAAGCAAGCGATGGTGTCGCTGGCCGCGTCCGGCACGGCCGGCGCCGCGCTCGAGCAGGCCCGCGAGCGGTTGACCGCTGCCGAGATCATGCAGCGCACCGTGACCACGGTCGCGCCGATGTTCACGGTGGAGGACGCGGCCCGTCTGATGACGACGCAGAAGATCAGCGCGCTGCCCGTCACCGAAGGCGGCCGCCTCGTGGGCATCGTGACCGAGACCGACGTGCTCGACCTATTCGTGCGGGCGATGGGCGTCCTCGAGCCGTCGAGCCGCCTGGACGTGATCTTGCGCGATCCCGAGGCTGGGCTGGGTGACCTGGCTCGCGCCGTCGAGGGGACCGGCGCTCGGATCTCGAGCCTCGTGACGCTACGCGGTCCGGACGGACAGCGCGAGGTCGTGCTGCGCCTGGCCACCCTCGACCCAGGGCCGGCCGTGAAGGCGCTCGAGGAGCGGGGCTACGTTATGCGGGGGGCGGGGCGAGGCACGGCCGCGCGGTCGTGAGCGCGACCAATCAGCTGATCGGCGATCGGCTCAGCTAGGCCGCGAGCTGCTCCGCAGATCCTCCGGGCGGTCGTGCTGGCGACGGCGCCATCCGCCGCATCGTCCAGTGGGGAAGGATGCGCGCCGCCTGGAAGCCGGAAGGTGTCACTATCGGGAACGATCTGCCGTGGCTACCACTTCACGTCTCGGATCCCGAGCCAGTAACCGATGTGGTTGACGAGAACGTGTCCAGCCACCGTCGCGACGAGGATCGTCGCCACATCGACCCAGGCCAGCGGGGCCCGGCCCCAGACCAGCGTCAGCGCGCCGAGCGCGAAGTCGAGCTGATCCCAGGGGACCCACGGCGCCCCCGGCGCGATCCCGCAACGGCGTTTCGCGAAGCTCTTGAGCGCATCGCCGGCCATGGCGCCCACGCCGAAGCGCAAGCCCAGCCCCGCCCAGTCATGGTAGGAGACAAGCGCTCCCGACCAGGGAACGCGGGACTGGGCGAAGGCGACCGCGACCGCCGCGAGTACGCCGAGTCCGAGGCCGATGACCGTCTTGTGCTCGCCGAGCCACCGTCGGCTGAGCGGCCGGTTCCATCCCTTCCAGTACCGGACGAATGGGGGCGCCATGTTAGCCGCGTAAGCGGGCGCCATGAAATAGAGAAGCCGCACCACGTGCAAGGCCGCGTTAGCGAGGATGAGCATACGGGCGCAGTGGCAGCTTGCCATGGCCGGGCCCGAAGGCGAATGTCGAGGACTGGGAATCGCGCCGTGGCTCACGCCGGCTCCGGCCGCGGCGCAGCGATGATGCTCGTGTTCTGAGCCGTGGTGATCGGGGTTTCGTGCTGGGTCCGATGGGTGATGAGCCAGGGCAGGGAGACGCGCCCGGCCGATACCGCGCTCGACATCCTTCGACAGCGGGACGCACGCGGCGACATCAACAAGGAGGAGTTCGAGACGAAGAAGCGCGAGTTCGCGTGAGAGAGGCGGAGTGGAGCCCGGCGAGGCTGACAACCAGGAACGCCAGGATGCGGACGCACCGCGGAGAACGGCTCGGCCTCGTAGTCGTTCGACGGGCCAAGCCACGAGCCCTCGCGTGATCCTCTCTTGGCCGGTTCGAAGCAATCGGTCGGGCGCGGCGGTGATGCCCCATATGGGACGGAGCGCCTCGGCGCGGGGGCGCGCGGCGGCGAACATCGTGTTTCGGAAGGCATCGGCGTCACCGTGGCCTGGCAGGCCGGTTGCACCGAACGCTGCTGGAGGCGTTCACTGCACCAAGGCGCGCCTCGCGAAATGAGCGCGACGAGGAGGCCACGATGACGACGAAGAAGATTCTCCTGGCAGTCGACCGTTCACCTCGTGCGGAGGCCGAGGCCAGCCTCGTGGCGGACACCGCTCGTGGCGCTCACGCCGCGGTTCGGCTGCTGCACGTCGCGCCCGAAGCCTCAGCCGTCTACGACACCGAAGGGCGGGTCGTGATCTACGCCGACCAGGAGGCAGCGAGCCGCACGAGCGAGGGACTGGATTTCCTGCGCGCGCTCGAGGTCTACTTCGCCGGCGTGCCGGTGGAGAGCATCGTGCGCTTCGGCGACCCCGTGGCCCAGATCCTCGACGAGGCCGAAGACTTCGGGGCGGATTTGATCGTGGTAGGCACCGCGGGACGGAGCGGCATCGGCCGGGTCTTGCTGGGTAGCGTGGCCGAGCGGGTCTTCGCCAAGGCCGCCGTTCCCGTGATGCTGGTGCGGCCCGCGGCGGTCGCCTCGAGCGCGAGGGAACGACCCTAGCTATCGCCGGAATTCCGACGACACTGGGGCGGCGACGGGTCGCGCCAGACGCCTCACCTGAGGCGCCACTTCCAGCCCGGGAGGCGAGATGACCCAGCTAACATATAGAAACGTCGTCTCCCGATATCTGGCATACGCTTTGCCCCGTTTGAATACCAGGAGGTGAGTCCGTGATCTTCAAGTCGGTGCTGCTGCTCGGCGTGATCGCCGTGATGACCTCGAACGGCCACGCCCAGGATCGCAACTCTGGCCAGACGATCTTCCGTGATCAGGGTTGCTTCGGCTGTCACACCATCGGGGCGGTGGGGACGCCGATCGCACCCGATCTCTCGCATATCGGAGCCAAGCGGGACCGGGCTTATCTGACCCGCTGGCTGAAGGATCCGTCGATGCAGCGCCCGACCGCGCACATGCCGAAGATGGAGCTGAGCGACTCCGAGGTCGAGGCGCTGGCAGCCTATCTCGGATCGCTGCGGTGACCGTCAGGCGCCTAGCGTGAGCGCCGGCCGGTAGGAGGAGGACGGCGGGTGAGGAGGAGCTCGGTCACGCCCCCTTCGGTGTGGCGCTCGCGGATATCGGTGAAGCGAGTCAACATGTCGAGCATCCGCCCATTGGAGGCCAGGACGTAGGCACGGAAGCGGTCGATCCCGCGCTCCGCCGCCGCCGTCAAAAGGGCCTCCAGCATGATCGTTCCGAGCCCGCGGTTCTGCCACTCGTCCTGGATCACGAAGGCGATCTCGGCGATATCCGGCTGGTCAGTGCAGTCATAGCGGGCAACGCCCACCAGCGTGCGGCAAGCGCCTTCTTTATGCTCGGCGACCAGCGCGAGCCGCCGCCGGTAGTCCACGTTGGCGAGGAAGTGAGCCGTGTCGCGCGGCAGATGCCTCCAGGCATTGAAGAAGCGCTGGTAGGCGGTCTGCCCAGAGAGGTGATCGTGAAAGGAGATCAAGCGCTCCTCATCGTCCGGTCTGATCGCCCGCAGGTGGATCCGAGCTCCATCGCCGAGCGTGATGTCACGTTCGAGGTCGCTCGGGTATTCGTAATCATGCGCCGTCATCTGGAAGCCGAATGTGCAACGCGGATGCCGAAGCCAAAAGTCAGCGATATCGAGCACGTCAGGATCGCCACATCGGGGCGGAGCGACCCCTTCTCGGACTGGCATTTGCGATGCAGCCGGAAGGAGGAGAAAGACAAGCGGTATCATCGCGTCGAGCGCTCGTATGGCACGTTCACCCGCCCGTACCGTTGCCGTCGGGGTGGAGGGGGGCAGGGTAACGGCGACCTTCAAGAACGGTCTGCTGAGGTCCACTTTGGCTGAGGAGCTTGCGCGATTGGGTCGGCTCCAGCTCTGGCTGAAGGTCGCATACTCGGCCTACGTGGCGATCGTCGTCCCCTGCTATTGGGTCACGTACACGCCGTGGAATTTCCTGTACTTCTGCGACATCGCGATGCTGACGACCGCTCCCGCGCTGTGGCTGGAGAGCTCGCTCCTGGTCAGCATGCAGACCATCTCGATCGCCATGCCTCAGCTGCTCTGGGTCGTCGATCTTCTGTGTCGGCTGATGTTGGGGATTCACGTGACCGGAGTGACCGCGTACATGCTGGATCCAAGTCTCTCCCTCCCCCTGAGGCTCCTGTCGTCGTTCCATGGGTGGCTGCCCTTCCTGCTCTTGTGGCTGACTTGGCGGCTCGGCTATGATTCCCGGGCGTTCGCGGCGCAATCCGTGGTGGCGGTCGTGGTGCTCCTCGTTTCCTATGCCTTCGCTCCGGCCCCCCCGCCGTCTCCGTCCGCCCCCACGCGGCCGTCAACATCAACTACGTGTATGGGCTGAAGGATGATCATCCGCAGACGTGGATCGCGCCTCACCTTTGGGTCCTGACCGTACTGGCGGTCAACCTGCTGGTCTTCTGTCTTCCGACGCACCTTGCGCTGCGGCGCTGGTTCCCTTCGGCCGCCGCGCAGGCCAGGTGAACCCCTTGATCACGTTCAAGGCGCTCGCATCCGACTTCGACGGCACCCTGGCGTCCGAGGATCGCGTCGACTCAGACGTCAAGGGAGCGCTCGAGCAAGCTCGGCGGTTGGGGGTCCGACTGATCCTCGTCACCGGACGGACCTTCTTCGAGCTGACCCGGGTCTGTGACTGCTTGGAGTTATTCGACGCGGTGGTGGCCGTGTGTGTCTTCGCCCGGACCACCAACAATGAGGAGCTGGCAGAGCAAGCCATGCTGTCCGGACACCGTGATGCGGGCAGGGTATCGGGGACCCTCCCACATCTGAGACGCGGAGAGTTTCGCCTGGTCGACCGAGACCCCGGGTCAGGTCGACGCGCGACGA
>Ga0111538_10000857_pt1 | contig 41994 bp, 34 predicted proteins | sample SoiMethybrSBSTD1_FD_79669 | JGI IMG/M metagenome (GOLD analysis project Ga0111538, IMG submission 79669) | Bulk soil microbial communities from a Populus tree surrounding site in Tennessee, USA - Soil MetaG P. TD hybrid SBSTD1 (version 2)... | ecosystem: Environmental > Terrestrial > Soil >...
CCGAGTCGCGGCGGGCGCCGTCGGCCAGGGCGCGCTGCTGCTCCGCGCGCGAGCGCAGGATGAGGAGGGCGAGCGCGACGGCGGCGAGGGCGAGGAAGGCTCCGCCGATCACGAGTGTGCGGCGGCGGCGGCCGCGCGCGGCGTCGGCCAGGCTCGCGGTGCTGAACGCCTCCTCGGCGGAGGTCAGGGGGCCCGGGTGGCGGGCGCGCCAGCGGCGGTACTCGGCCAGCTCGTCGCCGCGCCAGAGGAGGCCGCGCGAGCGGCCGCGCTCCTCCCACTGGCGGGCGGCGGCGCGGATGAGGTCGCGCAGCCGCGTCCCCTCCTGGTCCTCGCGGCGCCACTCGACCAGGCGCGGCCAGGCATCGAGCAGCGTCTCGTGCGCGATCTCGATGCGCTTGCCGAGCTCGCTGTCGGAGACCACCAGCAGGCGGGCGGCCACCAGCTTCTCGACCACCGCCGAGGCATGCGGGCCGCCTCCCAGCACCTCGACCAGCTCGCCGGGGGAGAGCGGCGCGCGCGTCCCCTCGGCGGTGACGGTCTGGCGGAACACCTCGCGCACCAGGCGCTGCTCCTCGGCCGGCATCGCGGTCAGGGTGTCCTCGGCGTGCTGCGCCAGCGCGCCGGCGACCCCGCCGAGCGAGCGGTAGGCCTTGCCGGTCAGCCGGCGGAAGCGCCGATCGCGCAGCTCCCACAGGCGGCTGGCGGTGAAGGAGAGCAGCGCCAGCGCGCCGGGCGCGCCCGAGACCGCGGCGATCATCTCGTCGGGCAACCCCGGCTCGTCGAGCTCGTAGCCGACCCGGCGCAGCGGCTCGACCAGGATGCGGAGCAGATCGCCCGGCACCGGCGTGGTGAGAATCTGCAGCCCCTGCCCCAGGCGCGAGCGCCAGCCGGGCAGCGACTCGGCGCGCACCAGGAAGTCGTCGCGCAAGGTCATGACGACCCGGACCGGATCCTCGGCGCCGCGCGCCGCGCGGGCCAGGGCAGCGGCGTAGAGGGCGCGCTCCTCCTCGTCCTCGCAGAGCGTGAAGAGCTCCTCGAGCTGATCGATGACCAGGACCGGGCCGCCGCCGCCCTGCTGGCCGCGGCCGGCGCGCAGGTGGGCGCCCAGGGCGTCGGGATCGGCGGCGAGTGCGGCACGCAGATCGCCGGGATCCCGGCCGGCGCTGGCCAGCCGCGCCGCCAGCGCGGCGATGGGCGCCGGTCCCGGCCTGACCACCAGCGCAGACCAGCCGGCCGGCAGGGCGGGCAGGACGCCGGCCTGGACGAACGAGCTCTTGCCGGCGCCCGACGGCCCGGTCACCACCAGGAGCGGCTGCACGCGCAGGCGGTTGACGAACGCCTCGCTCTCGCGCTCGCGGCCGACGAAGCTCTCGGCGTCCTCCTGGCCGAAGGCCGCCAGGCCGGGATAGGGGCACTTCTCGGCCAGCTCGAGATCGGTGTCCGACTCGGACGAGTCGCGCAGGAGCTCGCCGAGCAGTGCGAGGAGATCTTCGTCCTCGACCTCGAAGCGGTCCGGCATGGCGACCAGGCGCGCGCCGCGCCGGCCGCGGCCGTCGAACAGGAACAGCGCGGGGCCGGCGCCCGGCACGGGCTCGTGCACCTGGACGAACGGCCAGAGCGCCAGCACCGGGGCGCCGGTCGCGTCGACCAGCGCCGGCTGGCCGGCGACCAGCGCGCTGCCGAGCACCCGGCGGCGAGGCCGGGCGCCGCCGCGCGCCCCCATCCACAGCTCCGCCTCGCGCCCGGCGCCCTCGGCGCCGGTGCGCCCGGTCGGCCGCTGCGGCGCCGTCACATCGACGTCGTCGAGCGGCACCACCAGGAGGTAGTCGAAGAGGAACTCGAGCGAGCGGAGCACGCGGCCGGCGATCGGCAGGCCGCGCTCGAGCAGCGCGACCACCTCCCCTTCCTTGCCGCCCATCGCCTCCTCGCCGGCGCGCAGCGCGCAGAGCTCGTCGAGGGCGGTCGGCTCCTCGCCGCACAGCAGCGCGACCAGCTCGGGCACCGGGTGGGCGTCGCGCAGGGCGGCGAAGCCGCGCACCAGCTCGCGCGCCAGCTCGAGCCAGACATCGTCGCCGACCGCGCGCTCGCGCATGCGGGCGTAGAGGGCGAGCAGCGCCGAGTCGCCGGACGAGCTCTTCGCGCCGACGTGGCTGTGGCCGGCCAGCGCCACCGCGGCGACCAGGCGCACGGCGACTCGCCCGATCTGCCACATGGCGTCGCGCGCCTGGTGGGCGTTGCGCGCCGCCTCGAGCGCGACCACCGCGGCGGCGAGCGGCTGCGGGGCGCCGGAGGCGACCGCCTCGCGCACAGCCGGATCGAGGCGGGGCAGGACCGCCACCTCGGTGACACCGCTGGCGGCGCGGAAGGCCGAGGCCAGCTCGAGCGCGCTCTGGTGGCGGTGGTTCTTCCGCTTGGCCATCGCGGTGGCGAGGACCGTGTCGAGCTCGGCAGGAAAGCCGGCCCCGAGCGGCGGGACCGGCGCCCGCGCGTGCAGCGCGGCCACCTTCTCGCGCGACTGGGCGCGGAACGGCGGATTCCCGGTCAGCGCCTGGAAGCAGATGACGCCGAGCGCGTAGATGTCGGTGCGCGCGTCGGTGGCCGCCGAGTCGGTCCACTGCTCCGGCGCCATGTAGTGGGGCGAGCCCATCGTCATGCCCTCGGCGGTGAGCTGGAGATCCGAGCTCGAGGAATCGACCACGCCGGCCAGCACCGCGGGGGTGGTGGCGTCGCCCCAGCCGGCCGGCGCCGGCTCGTCCGAGGTGAGCTTGGCGATGCCGAAGTCGAGCAGCTTGGGCAGGAGCTGGCCGGCCCGCGAGAGCACCATCACGTTGGCCGGCTTGAGGTCGCGGTGGACGATGCCCTGCTCGTGCGCGGTCTGCACCACCTCGCAGATGCGGCCGAGCAGGGGCACGAAGCGCTCGAGCGGGATGGGGCCCTGCACGCGCAGCAAGGTGTCGAGCGGGGTCCCGCGCACCAGCTCCATCGCGATCCACAGGACACCGTCGGCCTCGGCGCCGAAGGCGTAGGTGTGAGCGGCGTAGGGGTGATCGAGCAGCGAGGCGAGCCGGGCCTCGCGCAGGAAGCGCTGCACCACGCTCGGGTTGGAGGTGTGGTGGTCGTGCAGGACCTTGATGACCGCCTCGCGCCCGAGCGTCTTCTGCTCGGCGAGGAACACCTGGCCGAAGCCGCCGCCCGAGAGCGGCTTGCGGATGACGAACTCACCGAGGCGGCGGCCGATGAGCGCTCCGGCCTCGCGCTCCGTCCCCGGCTCCATTGGAGCATTATGTCCGACTCAGTTGCGCGGATCGTCCCCGGCGGCGGTCAACTTGAAGTAGGTGAAGACCTCGCCATCGGCGCCGACCACGAGCAGGTCGCGGTAGATCGCGCCGCCGAGGCCGAACTCGGCGATCGCGAGCGAGCGGCCGAAGTGCTGTCCCTCCTCCGGCTCGCTGTCGTACAGGGTGGCCGCGGGCTTCAGCTCCTCGCCGTCGAAGCGGTAGATGGTGACCTGCCCGGCGCCGGCGACGCCTTCCGGGCTGGCGTCGGGATCGCCGACCGCGAGCTCCTCGATGTCGTCGCCGTCGAAGTCACCGAAGGCGAGGGAGGCGCCGAAGGTCACCGAGTCGGCCGCGGCGGGGACCAGCAGGAGCTGGGGCGTGGCCACGCCGGCGGCGACGTCGTGGTAGACGAACAGCGAGCGGTGGTCCGCCGCGGCGACCGCCAGCTCCGGGCTGTCGTTGTCTTCGATGTCGCCCACCGCCAGCGGCGGGGCGAAGCGATCGGGTGCCTGGGGCGGATCGATCGTGAGCAGCGGCTCGCCGCACGTCTGACCGTCCTGCGCCTCCACCTGGGCGGCGGTGAACACCGCGATCTCGTCGCCGCTGGCGGCGAGCACCGCGATGTCCTCGCCGTCGTCGTCGTCGACCGTACCGGCGGCGAGCGACACCGCCTCGCCCGCCAGCGCGCAGTGGGTGCATCGTGGTGTGTCGACGACGGCCTCGAGGTCGAGATCGCGGAGAACGGCCAGCTCGCTGCCGCTCAGCGCGACGAGGTCCGGATCGATGTCGTCCTCTGCACCGGTCAGCACGAACAGGAGCGCCACCCCGAGATCGCCCGCGGTGCCGCACGCCTCCTTGCCGATGGCGACGCGCAGCTCCGGCCCGAGGTCCCCGGTGCGGGCGTCGTAGAACTGGATGCCGCCGGCGCCGTCGGCGATTGCCACCACGCCCTTGCCGCCGGCGACCGGGTCGAGCGCGCCGGCGATCACCGGGGCGGCGGGGAACTCCTCGGTGTCGATGCCGTGCTGCTCGAGGTCGCCGCCGACGTCGAAGCTCAAGGTGGACAGGCTCGATGGCCCGCTGCCGGCAACCACGATGGTGGCCCCCGGCTGCTCGCGGTCGACGGTGGCGATGGCGACCGCGTAGGCGCCGGAGTGGATCCCGTCGGGTGCGCCGGCGCTCTGGCTCCAGGCAGTGGCCGCGCGGTCGTCGAAGGCGCCCTGCCCACAGCCGCCGGCGATGACGGCGAGCGCCGCGGCCGCCGCGCTGCGGCTCACCAGACGACCTCCACGTCCACCCCGACGCCGGACGGCCGGACCGAGACAGCCGAGCGCGCCTGGCGCCGGCCGAGCAGCGCGCGCACGGTCAAGACCGCCCCGACTGCTCCGGCGACACTCGCCACCCCGTAGGCGATCGTCGATCGCGTGGCGGCGCTGCGCCCCTCGTCGAAGCGCGGATCGCGCGAGTCGAGCGGCGGCGTGCCGTCGTCGAGCTCGCCGTCGAGCTCGCTCTTGAGCGAGCGGGCGCGCAGCTGGTAGACCAGCCCCACCGCGCCGGCACCGACCGCCCCGCCGACCAGGAGGAGGCCGGGGAGCAGACGGGGCCGCTCGCGCGCCGCGCGCTCCTGGCGCTCTCGCTCTTCCCGCTCGCGCTGGCGGCGCGCCTGTTCGGCCGCGCGGGCCGCCTGCGCGGCCCTGCGCGCCTCCTCCGCCTCACGCGCCGCGTTCGCCCGGCGCTCCTCCTCGGCGCGGCGAGCGGCCTCGCGCTCGGAGGCGAGCTTCTCCTCGAGCGCTGCGACCCGGGCGCGCGCCTCCACGCTCTTGCCGCCGTGCGGGTCTGCGCCGAGGTAGCGGCGGTAGGCCTCGATGGCTCCGGTCGCGTCGCCCATGTTCTCCCGGCAGAGGCCGACGTTGAAGAGGAGGCCCGGCTTGGGCACCTCGTGGTACGCCGCCAGGTACTCGGCGGCGGCCTTGTCGTAGGCCTTGGCCAGGAAGAACGCCTCGGCCTGGTCGAAGTGCTTCACCGCTCTGGCGCGCCGCGAGGCGCCCGGCCCGGCCTGCGCGCGCGGCGCCGCCGCCATCCAGAGGGCAGCGGCGACGGCCGCGCCGACTAGAAAGGCTTGTCGGTCTTGCCCCATGTCGAGTCGACGTCCGGGCGGCGTGCGTCGGGCGAGCGACGGACGCGCCGCTTGCTGGGCGGCCGGGCGGGCTTGCTGGCGCGCGCGTCGTCGCGCGTCGCCGGTGCCGCGTCGGGGGCGACAGGAGGAGGCGCGCGATCGCCCGCCGCGGAAGCCGCCGGCGAGGTGGCCTGCGGCGGCGCAGGCGCTGCGGGCGGGTCCGCGCCGCCCGGCTGCCCGGCCGGCTCGTGGCGCCGCCACAGGTACAGCCCGCCGGCGAGCGCGGCGGCGACCAGCCCCGCGGCGCCGAGCGCCAACAGCACCAAGCTCCGGCGCGACCGCGGCGAGCTGCCGGTGGTCACCGCCGCGTGCGCAGTGTCCGCCGTCGCCACCGACCCGCGCTGCTTGCCGCGCGCGCCGCTGCTGATGGTCAGCCAGTCCCCGGCCGTGTCGGCGAGGGCGGCGGAGAAGGCCTCGGCGAAGGCGGCGGCCAGCTCGCCGGCCCGCTGGTAGCGCTCGTCGCGGTCCTTGGCCAGCGCCCGGGCGATCACCGCGTCGGCCGGGCCCGGCGCGCCGTGCTGGCTGGCCGCGACCGGCGGCTCGCTGGTGTGCAGCTTCATCAGCGTGACCGGCGACGTCCCCTCGAACGGGTGCCGCCCGGTCAGCATGAAGTGCAGGACCACGCCGAGCGCATAGACGTCGGTCCGGTGATCGACGTTGGCGACCGCTCCCCATTGCTCGGGGGACATGTAGAGCGGCGTTCCCATGCTGAACCGCTCGTCGGTCACCGCGACCGAGTTGGTGTCGGTGAGCTTGGCCAGGCCGAAGTCGAGGATCTTGGCGATCTCTCTCCCGCTGCCGTCGTCGGCGAGGACGACGTTCTCCGGCTTGAGATCCCGGTGGTAGATGCCGGCGGCGTGGGCCGCATCGAGCGCCTCGGCGATCTGCACGAGGATGGGGAGGGCGTCGGCGGGCGCGAGCGGGCCTCCGCTCTCGACCCGCGCCGCCAGCGTCTGCCCCTCGAGCAGCGGCATGACGAAGTAGTGCCCGAGGTCGGGCGACTCGCCGAAGGCGAAGATCTCGATGATGTTCGGGTGCCGGATCTTGTTGACCGCCCGCGCCTCCTGGATGAAGCGGGCGACCACCGTCGGGTCGGTGATGCGCGGGTCGAGCACCTTGATGGCCACCTTCGTCCCGATGACCGGGTGGACCCCCGAGTACACGGTGCCCATCCCACCTTTCCCCAGAACTCCGGTGATCTCGTACTCACCCGCCCGCGTTCCGATGCGAGCCGCGCGCTGCAACGCGCTGATCTTACCACGCTTGCCCGCGTCTCTTTCCGCGGTCACCAGTGTGTCGGTGCCCGGCCGCGAGGCGGACCTTCCCGGGTTTCCGTCCCTTATTGCTGATGTGCGGCGGGAGCGATCCCGCGGAGGACCGGCTCGAGGGTCGGCCACATCGCCTCCGCTATCTTCTCGGCGCCGGCGGCGTTCGGGTGGACGCCGTCCGGCTGGACGAGCGCTGGATCGAGCTCGACCTCGCGCAGCGGGAACGGCACCAGGACGGCGCCGGTCGCCTGCGCCACCCGCGGGAAGATCGCCCGGTAGGCGTCGGTGAACTCGCCGCCCAGGTTGGGGAAGGTCTCGAGCTGGACCAGGAACACGGGAGCAGCGGGCGCCGCCGCCTTCGCGCGCGTCACGATGGTGGTGAGGTTGTTCTCGAGCTCGGCGAGCGGCAGGCCGCGCAGGGCGTCGTTGGAGCCGAGGTTCACCACCAGCGCCGCCATCCCGACCTCGCCGCGCAGGTACCAGGCCAGGCGCGCCAGCCCGCCGGCGCTGGTGTCGCCCGAGCGGCCGCCGTTCACCACCCGCAGCGGCAGCCGGGCGGCGTCGATGCGCGCCGCGATCCGCGCGGGCACCGCCTCGTCGGCGGACAGCCCGAGGCCGGCGGTCAAGCTGTCGCCGAGGAAGACGACCGCGGCCCGCCGGTCACCGCCGGCGGGCGACGGCGCGGGGGACGCGCGCGCGCGCTCGTCGCTGCCGCCGCCCTTGCAGCCGGCCAGCGCCATGAGGAGCAGGGCGATTCGCACCACGCGGAGAGCGTAGCAAAGGTGCGCTAGTCTCCGATCCATGATCGAAGTCGTCGGGCTGGGACGCGATCACACGGACGGCGCCCGCAAGCTCACGGTGCTCGATGGGATCGACCTGGCGATCGCCGACGGCGAGCTGGTGGCGGTGACCGGTCCGTCCGGCAGCGGGAAGTCGACCCTGCTCGGCCTCATCGCCGGGCTCGACCGGCCGACCCGCGGCACCGTGGTCATCGACGGCCAGGACCTCGGCACGATGAGCGAGGACCAGCTGGCGCGCTTCCGCGGGCGCAACCTCGGGTTCGTGTTCCAGTCGTTCCAGCTCATCCCGACCCTGACCGCGCTCGAGAACGTGCGCGTCCCGGCCGAGCTGCTCGGCGACTTCGCGGTGGCGCGGCGCGCCGGCGAGCTGCTCGAGCGGGTCGGGCTGGAAGACCGCGCCCATCACTATCCGGCCCAGCTGTCGGGCGGTGAGCTGCAGCGGGTGGCGCTGGCGCGCGCGTCGCTGACCCGGCCGCGCATCCTGCTCGCCGACGAGCCGACCGGCAACCTCGACTCGGCGAGCGGCGCGCTGGTCCTCGGCCTGCTCCTCGATCTCAACCGCGCCTCCACCGTGGTCCTGGTCACCCACAACCCGGACATCGCGGCGCGCGCCGGGCGGGAGGTCCGCCTGCGCGACGGCACCGTCGCCGAGATCGTGGCGCGGAGCGCCGCGTGAGGGTGCTCGTCCGCTACGCGCTCGCCGAGACCCGGCGGGCGCGCGGCACCCTGGCCTTCTGCGTGGTGTCGATCGCCATCGGCGTCTTCTCGCTCACCGCAGTGCGCGGCGTGATCACCGGGCTGGACGAGAGCCTGGCCGGCCAGGCGCGCGCGATCATCGGCGCCGACCTGGTGATGTCGGGCAACCGCCCGCTGGCCGGCCCGGCGGTGGACCCGATGCTGGCCGATCTCCGCGCGGCCGGCGCGGTCGAGGCGGGCGTCACCTCCTTCTACACGATGGTGACCCGCACCGCCGAGCGCGCCGGCCCGGGGGCGAAGAACACCCAGCTGGTCAGGCTGCGCGCGGTCGAGGGCAGCTATCCGCCCTACGGCGCGATCGCCAGCGAGCCGCCCGGGGCCATCGCGCGGCTCGCCGCCCGGCCCTCGCTCCTGGTCGATCCCGCCATCGCCCGCACCCTCGGGATCCGCGCCGGGGACCGCGTGCGGGTCGGCGCGCTCGAGGTCGAGGTCGCCGGCGAGCTGGTGCGGGTGCCGGGCACGCCGACCGCCGCGGTCGGCCTGGCGCCGCAGGCCTACCTGGACGCCGGCTGGCTGGCGGCCACCGCGCTCGTGCGGACCGGCAGCCGGATCCAGTACGAGCGGCTGTTCCGGGTCCCGGACGGCTTCGACGTCGAGGGCTGGAAGGACAGCCACTGGGACGCCGCGCTGGCGGCCAACGTCACCATCTCCACCTCGCGCGAGGCGGCATCGGGGCTGCAGCAGTTCCTCGCCCGGCTGTCCGATTTCCTGACCACCGTCGGCCTGGTCACCCTCCTGCTCGGCGCGCTCGGCATCGCGTCGGCGCTGAGCGTCTTCCTGCGCCACAAGCTCGACCACGCCGCCATCCTCCGCTGCCTGGGCGCCACCTCGCGCCAGGTCGGGTTCGTCTACGGCACCCTCGCGGTCGGGATCGGCGCGGTCGGCAGCCTGGCCGGCGGCGTGCTGGGCGCGCTCGCACCGGTCGGGGTCGCCGCGCTGGCGCCGCGCATCGGCGGTGACTTGATTCCGGCAGAGCTATCGCTCGCTCCCTCCTGGATCGCCGGCGCGCGCGGGCTGGCAGTCGGTGTGGTGGTCACTGCGGTCTTCGCGCTGCTGCCGGTCTGGCGCACCGCCCGGGTCTCGCCGCTCCGGGTCCTCCGGCGCCACGTCGAGCCGGTGCCACCGCGCCGCCGCAGGCGCGACCTCCTCCTCGGCGCCGCACTGCTGGCGGCGCTGTTCGCCTTCGTCCTGGCGCTGGCGGTGGTCGAGATCGGCTCGCTCGAGGTCGCCGCCTACTTCACCGGGGCGGTGGTGCTCGCCCTCGGCGTCCTGGCGCTGGCCGCCCGCCTCCTGGCGCTGGCCGCCCGCCGGCTCGGGCCCCGGCTGCCCGGCTATCACCTGCGCCAGGGGCTGGCCAACCTGCACCGCCCCGGCAACCAGACCCGGTCGACCCTCACGGCGATCGGCGTCGGGGTCCTCCTGGTCGTCCTCATCGGCGTGATCGAGGCCTCGCTGCAACGGACCATCGCGATCGAGGACCGCGAGGAGCTGCCCAGCGTCTTCCTGGTCGACGTCCAGCCGGACGAGCGCGCCGGGGTCGAGCAGACGATCGCCGCCGGCGGCGGCAGCGATCTCCGGGTCGCCCCGATGATCGGCGCGCGCATCGCGGCCGCCGGCGGCCGCGCCATCGATCGCACCGGGGTCGCGCGCGATGCGACGCGGCGCACCTGGGCCGACCAGATGCGGACCCGCGAGTACTTCGTCACCTTCCGCGAGGCGACGCTGCCGTCGGAGGAAGTGGTGGCCGGCACCTTCTGGCGCGGCCGCCCGGCCCGCCAGGAAGTCTCCATCGACGAGAACCTGGCCGACAACCTCGGCATCCGGCTGGGCGATACCCTCACCCTCGACATCCAGGGGCTACCACTCGACGCGGTGGTGACGAGCTTCCGCCGCATCCGCTGGCTCGCGATGGTGCCGAACGCGATCATCGTCCTCTCGCCCGGGCCGATCGAGGAGGCCCCGCGGATGTACGTCATGAGCTTCCGGCTGACCGACGAGGCGCGCCGCCGCGCGCTGGAGAGCGACCTGGCGCAGAGGTTTCCCAACGTGAGCGCGATCGACGTGACCGACGCGGCAGAGACCGTGCGCATCATCCTCGACCGCATCTCGGCGATCCTCGGGTTCCTCGCCCTGCTCACCATCGCCACCGGCGCGGTCATCCTGGGCGGCGCGGTGGCGGCCGGCCGTTTCGCCCGCATCCGTGAGGCGATGCTGCTGCGCGTGCTGGGCGCCAGCCGGCGCGACCTGCGCCGGATCCTCGGGGTCGAGTACGCGGCGCTTGCCGGGCTCGGCGGGCTGGCCGGCTGGCTGCTCGCCGAGGCGACCGCGCGGCCGGCGCTCGCCCGCTTCTTCGACGCCCCGCCCGTGGTGCCCTACCGCCTGGTCGCTGCCGTGCTGGTCGGGGTCGTGATCCTGAACGTGGCGGTCGGCTTCGCCCTCAGCCGCGGGGTGGCCGGCGCCCGCCCGCTCGACGTCCTGCGCGAGGAGTGACGGGATACACTGGGCGGGGTGCGCCGCCTCTTCCTCCTGGTCCTGGTCGCGACCCCGGCCGGCTGCTACGCCGACGGCGCCATCGGCGCGACCACGCCGGTCGCGGGACCGGCGACCGACGGCGCGCCCAACCTGTTCTCGGGCGACGCCGGGGCGGGGGCCGGGCTCATCCAGCAGGGCGGCGGGTTCGACCTCGGGGTGGCCGGCCAGCGCATCCCCGCCGGATCACGGCGAGGCGGCTTCGGCCCCTTCGGCCGCATCGTCTTCCCGGTCGGCAGCCGCGACTGGGTGCGCGGCACGGTCAGGCTGTCCCTGGCCTTCGCGCCCGACAGCGAGGACGACGCCGGCGAGGACTCGACGGTGAAGTCGGTGAAGCTGTCGGTCGGGGCCCTGGCCCAGGCGTTCGAGCCGAAGGGCACCTCGGTGATGGCGGCCGGGCCGGCGCTCAGCATCCAGTGGGTCGACATCGCCGGCGTGGGGGGCTCGATCTTCATCGGGCTCGAGCTATCGGCCCTGATCGGCGGGGAGATCATCACCTGGTCCGACAGCGATCCCGACGACGTCTGACTGTCGGTCGGTTGCGCTAGTCTCGGGGCGTGCTGGCGACCCAGATCCGTCAAAAGGACAGCGTCTTCTACTTCTGCGCGTACCCGGTCGACGACATCCTCGACAAGGTCCGCTTCATCAGCCGCTTCTACGCCGAGGGCGCCCCCAGCCTGGCCGGTGAAGAGGTCGAGGAGGGAGACGAGGTCGCCAAGTTCATCTCGCGGGTGGAAGCCAACGACGCCGCCTTCCAGCGCCAGCTGTCGCGTGCCAAGGTGACCGCCATCCAGAACTTCTACGAGACGGCGGTCAGCCAGCCGCCCATCCCGGGCACCGTGCTCCTGTTCACCGGCGAGCGGCTCAAGTTCGAGCCGGTCAAGCCCTTCACCAACGTCGGCAACCTGACCGAGCCGCGTGACAAGTACCTCATCATCGACGGGCAGCACCGGCTCGCCGCCCTGCACTTCTTCCGGCGCCACCGCCCCGAGGACGCCCGCACCATCCACGTCCCCTGCGTCATCTTCGACGGCAAGAGCGAGGACTTCGCGACGGAGATGTTCGTCATCATCAACTCGACTCCGACTCGCATCAACAAGAGCCACCTGGTCGACCTCTACGAGAAGGTGTCGTGGGCGGCGCCGGACAAGAAGTTCGCCGCCCGCATCGTCGACCACCTCTACCGCGAGGGGGACAGCCCGCTCCGCTACAAGATCAACCGGCTCGGCGGGCGCAGCAAGCAGGAGAAGTGGATCCTGCAGGCCGAGCTGTTCAACGAGCTACACCGCTGGGCGGCGTCGGACTGGAAGAAGCTGGCCAAGAAGTCGAACCTCACGCGCGAGGCCGAGCGGCACTACGAGATCGTGCGCGACTTCCTGCGCGCCGCCGAGAAGGCGTGGGGCGACGCCTGGGGCCACGCGAGCTTCATGGTGACCCGCCCGGTCACGCTCAAGGCGATGCTGCGGGTCTGCGCCGACCTGGCGCGCGACGACGCCGAGCCGAGGGAAGATCGGCAGAAGCGCTGGGCCCGGCGGCTCGGCCCCTGGTCCGACCTCGCCCGCCAGTTCCGGGTCGAAGGCTTCTACGAGCGCTTCCCCGCCAAGGGGCAGGTCGAACGCGTCGCCCGCATCCACCGCGAGCTCGCCCGCGCCGCCAACATCGAGCGCAAGGGCAAGGACAAGGACCTCGACGAGTAATCCGCTCCCCGCCGCGTTTCCGCGGAAACGCCCCGCTCCGGGGTCGGGGTCGGGATCGGGGTCGGGATCGGGGTCGGGGTCGGGGTCGGGGTCGGGGTCGGGGTCGGGATCGGGTCAGAGTGGGCGGCAGGTGAGGCCGGAGACGCCCCAGCGGCCGGAGGTGAAGAGGGAGTCGGGGAGGTGATCGCGGTCGGCGATGGTGACGACAGCGCAGTTGACCGGGTTGGCCAGGGTGTCGAAGTCCTCGACCGAGAGGTGGAGGAAGCGCATGACGAAGCAGCGGATGGTGAGTCCGTGGGTGACGATGAGGACGCTGTCCGCGCTCTTGCGCTCCACCTGGCGCATCATCGACTCGAGAAAGCTGGAAGTCCGGTCGTAGCAGTCGGCCGGGCTCTCACCGCCGCGGAAGCGGTAGTAGAACCAGCCGTGCGTCTTGCGCAGCTCTTCCTGCGGCTCGATCGGCTCGTAGCCGTGCTCGACCTCGCGCAGCCGCGGATCGTCGTAGATCCGTTGCTGCGCGAGCTCTTCGGCCGACACGCCGCTGCCGGCGAGGATTCCCTGCAGGGTCTCGCGCGCGCGCCGGTACGGCGAGACGTAGATGAGGGCGCGGCGGACGAAATCGGCGCCGAGCTCGGCGCCGACCCGGCGGGCCTGCTCGTGCCCCTGGTCCGACAGCGAGATGGCGTGGTCGCCGACCTCGTGCGCCAGGAGCTCCCCGGTGTTGGCCCGGGACTCACCATGCCTGACCAGCTTGATGGTGAGCGCCATCTCGGTGTCGGCTAGCTGGTTGAGCGGCAACGCCGCGCGCTACTTCTGCAGCTTCTGCCCGAGCGCCATCACCTCGCTCGCGTCGACCCCCGCCTGGATGGCGCAGGTCGCGAGCCTCTCGCCGGCCTTTCGGCCGCGGTCCTCGTCACCGGTCGCGTTCGGCTCCGACTCGGAGAGCTTGACGAGCTCGTTCATGACCGTGCGGGCGCACGCAGCGTCCTTGCAGGCGCACGCGCGGTCCGCCAGCTTCTCGACGTCCTCGGTGATGTCCTTGCCTTTACAGCCGGTCGCGAGGACGAATCCGGCGAGGAGCGCGATCGAGGTGAGCTTCCGCATGACTGCGAACAGTATCACCGACGGCGCCCCGCGGGGCAGGCCGCGCGGCGCGCGCCGCTCTTTCGAGGTGACGCGCGCCGCGGTCGACCGGCCTGCGATGATCAGTAGTCGCCGCGCAGCGTGACACCCGAATAGGCGGTGTAGCCGCGCAACATGACGTAGTAGTAGCCGGCTGACGTGCTGTTCACCGTGCACGTCTCGTTGTTGCCATTGAGGTACGGCCGGCACAGATAGGTCGACGTGGTCGGCTTCGAGCCGAACCGGGTGTAGAGGTCGGCGTCACCGGTGCCGCCGCTGATCGACACCACCAGCCGCGCGCCCGCCGGCGTCTGGATCTTCCAGAACTTGTTCGTCCCGCTTGCGCCCGAGATGCCGGTCACCGGCACGCCGTCGACCAGCACGGTCACGTTGTCGCCGCCGCCGCCACCGGTCGAGTACGACCCGGTCAGGCTCACGCCCGAGTAGGCCGTGTACCCGCGCAGCATCACATAATAGGTGCCGACCTGCGCGGTCGCGACGTTGCAGGTCTCGTTGTTGCCGTTCAGGTACGGCCGGCAGTCGTAGCTCGAGGTGGTCGGCCGCGCGCCGAACTTCACGTACATGTCCGCGTCGCCGGTGCCGCCGCTGATGACGAACTTCAAGCCGCTCGCGCCCGACGGGACGTCGAGCTTGTAGTACTTGAGGCCGGCCGCCGCGTCGGAGATGCCGGTCACCGGCACGTTGTTGGTCAGCGGGACGTCGTCGCCGCCGCCGCCGCCACCGCCGCCGGTGCCGGTTCCGACGCCGACCGCCGCCCAGGCGTTCTGCACCGAGTCCTTCTGGGCCTGGGTGAAGCCGAGCGCGTTGGCCGCCGTCATGGACGCGTTGCGCGCCGCCAGGAAGTTCGAGCTCGAGGTCAGGTAGTCGGTGTTGATGGCGTAGAAGACGCGGAGCGCGTTCTCGATGCCGATGCCGGCGACCTGCTGGGTCGACTTGCCGCGCGGGTGGGTGCCGCCCTGCGACAGGAGGTAGAAGGCCAGGTTGGAGATGCCCGAGCTGTAGTGGACGTCGACGTTGCCGGCGCCCGAGGTCCAGAAGTCGAGCGACGATCCGTCGGCCGCCGGGTCGTTCATGTAGCGCAGCGCGGGCGGCAGGATGTCCTCGCCGACCTTCCAGGTGTCGGCCGAGACCTGGAGCGGCCCGGTGCCGCCGCCGTCGGCGAACGCCTCGGCGCCATTGCCGAAGATGTCCGACATCGACTCGTTGAGGCCGCCCGACTCTCCACTATAGATGAGGCCGGACTCGTTCTCGGTCACCGCGTGGGTGAGCTCGTGCGCGGTCACGTCGATCGAGCGGGCCAGCGGCAGGCAGCTCGAGCCGTTGCCGTCGCCGTACACCATCTGGGTGCTGTTCCAGAACGCGTTGCAGTAATTGTTGGAGTAGTGGACCGAGCCGGTGAGGACCGCGCCGGCGTTGTTGTAGGAGTCGCGGTTCCACTTGTTGTTGTAGAAGTCATAGGTGGTGCCCGCGTTGTTGTAGTAGGCGTCGACGTCGATGTCGCCGCTCGCGCCCTGCCCCTCCGAGCGCCGCAGCGTGCCGGGCAGGCTGGTGCCGTTGTTGGCCGAGTAGGCCCGGCGGTTCTTGGCGAAGTAGATCTGCGGGTGGACGGCGACGATGGCGCCCGAGTCGACGTTGACGTAGACCTTGTCCCTGACCGGATCCTGTCCGCGCGTCCCCTCGACCAGCACCTCGTACGCCTTGTACGAGCCGTCCTCGGTGATGAGGTAGACGGCGCGCGGGGTCGATCGCGTCATCCCGCTGTAGCGCGAGTCGGCCGCGATGCGCGACGACGCCGCGCTCGCGCCGATGTCCTGGCTGCCGAGGTCGGGCGACAGGTCGCCGCGCGCGGAGCCGTTGACCGCGTAGATGGCACCCTTGACGTCCACGTGGATCGCGAGATCGCCGCCGATCACCTCGAGCCCCTGGAACTTCTGACGGTAGCGGAAGTGCCGCCCACCGTTCTCGTCGACGCTCAGCTTGCGGAACTCCATGTCGTCGACGTGCAGCCGCATCGGCGCCAGCACCGGCGCCAGCTGCGGGCGCAGCATCGCGAGGGCGCTCGTCTCGTCGTCGGCCTGCATGTCGCCGACCTTGCCGAGCTCGCCGCGGATGTACATCGGCACGCCATCCCAGGTCGACTGCAGCACCTCGGCCTCGGGCAGCGCCGCCAGCGCCGTCGCAATATCGTCCTCATCCTCCTTCGGCGGCTCGCCGACACTGGGTCCGCAGGCGAGCGCGACGGTTGAGAGCAGAAGTCCGACAGAGAGACGAATGAGGGGGCGAGGGAGCATGCGGCGTACCTCCGACTGGGATGTGGGGGCCCGTGAAGTGCGCGCACAGTAGTGCGGTCGATCTTGAAGATCCACCAAAATCGTTATGTATTCCGCATACTTACGTGTGGTCACTCCTCTTACGTTGAGCGCTGTTCGCGTTCATCGCCGCACTTGAAACGACATGGGGGGACGGGTGTGCGAGCACCTACCGCGTGCTCGCTGACACAGCATCGCGGGCTCGCGCCGGCAATCGATCGCGCGTGCCGCGCCGCAGCGCGGATCGATCGTCGCTGTTCTGCGCATGCGATCACGCTCTCACGCGATCACGCGATCGCGATCGACTCGATGGGATCCTCGGGTGCCGTCCGGCATCGACGTGGTTCGCATCGCGCTCTGCGTCGCTCTCTGCGCGCTGCCGACTGCAGCCTGCACCTTCGGCGGCGCCGACCCGACGGGCCGCTACCGGTGGATCCCGGCGATTCATGTCCTCCCGGCACCAGCTGCGGCCCGGATCATCATTGCGCCGGTGGATCCGGCTGACGCATGACGAGCTCGAGGCCTTCGAAGAGGACGATGTCGCCGCGGCGCCGCCGCGCGACGGCCGGACGCTCGACCTCAACTTCGACACCGAGATCGACGGCGGCAGGAACGCCGACGTCTGGGTGGCGCAGCGCGACTGCGGGGAATAGCGAGAGCGCCTCGCCGGTCTCCCGGGCAGGAGACACGAGGAGGCAACCATGCGCAAACGAACGATGCTGATCGCGCTGGTCGGCGGACTGGCGCTGGCGCTGCCGGGTGCGGCGGTGCTCGCCGGGCCGTGGGACGGCGCCAAGGGCAAGGCGGGCAAGCGGGTCGACCGGGATCCGGCCGGGGTGACCATCCTGGCGGCGGGCAAGGGAAGGCTCGGGATCTCGCTCGTCGAGATCAGCCCGGAGCTGCGCGTCCACCTGGGGGCGCCGCGCGATCGAGGCGCGCTCATCAACACGGTGCGATCGGACAGTCCGGCGGCGCGCGCCGGCATCGCGGTCGGCGACGTCGTCACCGAGGTCGACGGCGACGCGGTCGAGGGTGCTGCGCAGGTGCTGGCCGCCATGTCGGATCGCAAGAAGGGCGAATCGGTGAACATCGCCCTGGTGCGAAACGGCAAGGCGATGACGGTGTCGGCGCGGATGGACCAAGATCCAGGCTCGGTCGACGCGACGCCCGACGCATGGCGCGATCTCGACCGGAGCTTCCAGTTCGGCATGCCGGGCGCCGGCGCCACCGACCGCAGCCTGCGCCGGGATCTCGACCGGGCCGAGAAGCGCATCCAGGAGCTCGAGAAGCGCCTCGACAAGCTCGACCACACTCGCTGAACGGGGCTTTCCAGCGGACGGCCGGCTTGCCGCTGGCTCCCCGAGCTGTCGCCGCGTCGGCAGTCTGACCCGCCGGAACCGCGCCCATGCGCGGGCATGTGGCGCGGTCGCGGGCGAGCGTCTGCGGCCGGTCGCCCCCCTGTCGCCAAGAGCGGGACGAGGGTCCATGGCACGTCGGTTGCTCGATCGAGGCGCACGCGACCCGCTGTCGCACGTGATCGCCCGAATGTCATCGCCAACGCAGTCCCGGAGCCACCCCATCAACTCGGAGACCCGGTGCGCCATCGCCGTCGACCCGGCCGGCGATAGCGCGGTCGGCTGGGCGACGCCGCCGGAGAGGCCGCGCGGGCGCGCGACCCTGATCGGCGAGACGCTCGGCGCCTACCGCGTGCTCGAGCTGGTCGGCAGCGGCGGCATGGGCTGCGTGTACCGCGCCGAGCACGCGCTGCTCGGTCGTACCGTCGCGCTCAAGGTGTTGCACGAGCACCACGCGCGCCGCCGCGACGCCGCCCTTCGCCTCTTCCAGGAGGCGCGCGCGTCGAGCCAGATCCGTCACCGGAACATCGTCGACGTGGTCGACTACCTCGAGCTCGACGGCGACCTGGTGTGCATCGTCATGGAGTACCTGCCGGGACCGAGCCTGGCGGAGCTGATGGGCACGCCGGGCGCGCTGCCCGCCGCCCGCGCGCTCGACCTCCTCGCCCAGATCGCCGACGGTCTCGAGGCGGCGCACCGCGCCGGGATCGTTCACCGCGATCTCAAGCCGGACAACGTGGTGGTGGTCGGGGCTCCCGACGGCGGCGGCGACCTGGTCAAGCTCCTCGACTTCGGCGTCGCCAAGCCCCTGGCCGGCGGCGACGGCGACGGCGGCGACGGCGTGGATGCACCTCTCACCGCCGCTGGCCAGGTTGTCGGGACGCCGCCGTACATGGCGCCCGAGCAGGCGAGCGGCGTCGGGGTCGACGCCCGCACCGACGTCTACGCTCTCGGCGCGATCATGTACGAGATCTTCACCGGTGAGACGCCGTTCGTCGCGCACACCTTCGACGAGTACGTCTTCAAGCACCTCACGGTGGCGCCGGCACCGCCCCGCACCACGCCGGGCGGCGGCGATGTCGACCCGCGCATCGAGTCGGTCATCATGCGCTGCCTCGAGAAGGACCCGGCCGCCCGGTTCGGCTCGGCGCGCGAGCTCGCCAGCGAGCTCGTCGCCATTCGCGACGCGCTGGAGCTGACTCCGACCCCACCACCGCCGCCCGACGAGGTCGCCCCGGTTCCGGCATTCGCCTGGCACGGTGCCTCGGCCGCGCGCCCGCGAGTCAAGCGCTCGGTGTGGGCCGGCCTGGCCGTCGCCGCCGCCGTGCTGGTCGGCTTCGCGCTCGCGAGAGGCGCCGCAGAGCAGCGGGGCGCGCCCGCCGCCATGGCCGCCCGAACGCGCGGACCGGCCGAGCCTCCCGCCGGGCCGGCGCTGGTTCGCATCGTGTCGGAGCCTCCCGCCCGCGTCTATCCGGCCGGCCGCGACCAGGCGATGTGCAGCACGCCGTGCGCCATCGCCATCGCGCCGCGCGTCGGCCGGGCGGCGCGACCGACGTACACGGTCCGGCGGCGCGGCTACCGCGACGAGGCCATCTCGGTCGATCCCGACGCGCCGCCCAGCCAGGTCCGCGTTCGTCTCGAGCGCGAGCACCGCGCCCCCGACAAGGCAACGCGCGCGCGGATCGGCCGCGACCGGACCCTCAACCCGTTCAGGGACGTGGGCGCGCCGAGCGATCGACCTTGACACCGGCGCGCGCCTCGGGTTAGCGCGTGGCGGTGCCGCGACGCATCACCGCCTGCCTCCTGACCCTCCTGGCATCCGGCTGCGGCGGCGGGGACGACGACGACGGCCAGGCAGTCGACGGCGGCGGCGCGAGCGCAGATGCCGCCACCGATGGTCCCGACGCCGGACCGCCCGTCTTCCCCGGCTCCTGGCAGCTCAGCCTCCTCGCCCGCTGCAACTTCGGAGTCAACGAGGGCGGCGCCTACCGCATCCCGACCGACCACTTCCTCGACGTCCCGGCGGTCCAGGTGAACGGCTCCGGCCAGGTGGCCGTCGCGGTGCCGATCGCCCCGGACGGCCGCCGCCACATATGGATGGGCGACGCCGCCGGCGGCGAGCTGGTCTATCACTCGCCGGTCGACGCCTTCATGAGCGGCGTGTCGATCGACGGCGCCGGCCGCGCGGTCTTCGATCTGACCATGACCGACACCGAGGGGCTCTACGCCTACGACCCGGCTGCCCGCCCCGCGAGCGACGTCGTCACCACCGAGCCGTTCGGCGCCATCTCGCGCGGCGACCCGCAGCTGAACGAGGCCGGGCAGGTCGGCTTCCGCGCCAGCTTCGGCAGCTCGCGCGCCCACTACGTCCTCGAGGACGGCCGGAGCTCGCCCGCCGTGCGGGTGGCGGAGACCTCGCTCGACGGCGACAGCCCCTACTCGTTCCTGTTCTCACCGGGCTTCAACGGCGCCGGCGACATTGCCAGCGCGGCGCGCCGCGGCCCGGGCACCGACAACGACCGGCCCGACGAGATCGTCCTGTGGAGGGCGAGCGGCGACCCGGTGGTCATCGCGCGCGACGCCGACGCCGACCCGCGATCGATCTACGCCCAGTTCGATTCCACCCACGTCTCGGTCAACGACCGCGGCCAGGTGGCGTTCATCGCCACCCTGGTGGACGGCGGTGTCCGCGCCGTGGTGGTGAGCGACGGCTCGAGCGAGACCTTCATCGCCCGCGAGGGGGAGCGCGAGGTGGACGACATCGAGTTCTTCTCGACCGACATCAACGCGCACGGCTGGGTGGTGTTCCGCGCCGTCGACAGCGACGGCAAGCGCGCCATCTGGATCGGCGACGGCACCACGCTCGAGCGGATCGCGACCGACCGCGACGAGGTGACGACCGACCTCGGCGCCGGCATGATCGCGCAGGAGAGCCCGGACAATCCGGTCTTCGACGGCGGGCCGTCGATCAACGACCGCGGCGACGTCGCCTTCGCCTGCGGGCTCGCCCCGGTCGGCGACGACCAGGTCGAATGGGGCACCGGCATCTACCTGGCCGTCGCTGCCGCCGGGCGCTGAGCTCGCGCCTAGCGCGCCGCGCCGACCCGCGCCAGCGCGGCCTCGACCGCCTGGGCATGGGCGATGAGCTGCTGGACGGCCAGGCTGAGGGCCTCGGCCTCGCGCGGCGAGACCTGCGCCCCCGCCTCGCTGTCGGCCGCGGTGGCGCCGAGGTACTGCTCGGCCACGCGAGCCTCGAGGGTGGACAGCGCGAGGATGGCGCGGGTCAGGTCCTCGGGCACCGGCGCCGACTCGGCGCGCGCCAGGCGGTGTCCGCTGCCGCCGAGCAGGAAGAACTCGGCGACCCGGGCGTCCTCACCGGTCGCGAGGAACAGCGGCTTGACCAGCGAGGCGGGGAAGCGGCGGCGACCGAGCCAGTACTTGGACAGGGTCGGGTACGGGACGCCCATTCGCTCGGCCACCTGGCGGGCGTAGCCGCGCGGCGCCTCGGTGACCAGCAGGCGGTAGAGGAAGTCGGATACCTCGGCCTTTTCGCGTCGCCACCACACGCGTCCAACCTACCGGAGGGACAGCGGGCGGAGTGGATAAATCCGGCCCGGTATTTATCCGCCGCGGGCGCGCGAGCGACCTCACCTTCCGGTGAAGATGCCCCCGACCACCTGGCCGCCCCGCACCGCAATCTGCGTCGCTTGCCGCACTGCCCTGCCGCCCGGCGTCCCCTGCCCCGCCGGTCATGGCCGCCCGGCGTCGCTCGCCGACGACGGGCGCGGCCGCGAGGCGCTGTTGACTGCGGTGTGGGGGCCGGCGCCGCTGCGCCAGAGGCTGCGCGAGATGGCGAGAGCGGGCGCGGTGAGCGGCGGCTGCGGCGGGCTGTTCGACGGCTGCAGCGGCTGTGATGTGGTCGGGAGCGAACTGGAGATCCTCGCCGTCATCGTGGTCCTGTTCGCCGTCGGCGTCCTCGTCTGGTGCGCGGTGATGGGCATCGCCGCGCTGGTCCGGTGGCTGCGCGCGCGCCCGCGGCCCAGCGGCGCCGCCTTCCCGGGCGCGGCGAGCGGGTACGCCACCGGGCGCGTCGGCACGGTCGTCCTGTCGACCGGCAGCCTGGCGCGCGATCCGCTGACCAGCGAGGCCTGCGTCGGGTTCGCCGGCGCGCTCGAGCACCGCGCCCACTGGTGGAACCGTCCGGTCACCATGCTGCGGGACGGCGCGACCATCGGCTTCGACGTCGTGCTCGACTCGGGCGAGCGGGTGCGCATCCCGCCCGGCCCGCTCATCGCCGACCTCGCCGCGATCCCCGCCACGCGGGTCGACCGCATGCTGCTCGCCCTCTACCTCGGCGAGCTCGACCCGGCGCGCGACACCGCCGACGACCTCGACCCCTTCCTCTGCACCCGGATGCGCGCGGCCCCGATCCGGCCCGGCGATCGCATCGAGCTCCTCGGCCCGGTGGCGGCGCGCCCCCTGGCCGGCGCGCCGGCGGGCGGCTACCGCGATCCGGCGCCGACCGTCCTGGTCCCGACCGGAGTGCCCGCCATACGTCGACTCGAGGCGGGATGACGGCGGGTCTTACCGGGGCCGGCGCTGCCCTCGCCGTCGCCGCAGCGTGACGAGCACGCCGGCGATGATCGCGGCCGCCGCCCATCCGGCTCCGCCGCTGCCCGGCGCGGCCGAACAGGCAGCCTGGTCGCCGGCCGGATCGTCGGCGCCGCCGCTCGGGTCGGGATCGTCGGCCTTGCCGTCGTCATCGTCGCCGGTGGCGTCGTCGTCCTGGTCTCCCTCGGTGAGCGCGGCGTGCATGATGAGGTAGATGTCAGGGTCGTAGAAGGTCTGGAAGTGGCCGACGAAGGTGCCATCGCACAGCGCGATGTTGGTGGCCCCCGGGACGATCGAGGTGGTGAACGGCTGGATGTACTCGTCGGTGCAGGTGTAGATGGAGGTCATGGCGACGGTCGGAGGCAGCGGCACGCTGGCGACCGCCTGGAGGAACTCGCTGCCGGGCGTGAGGTCGTAGAGCGCGGGCCAGCCGGCGATCGCAGCGGCGTACTTGGCCTTGGGCAGCCCGGCCTGCGGAGACACGAAGGTGACCAGGCGTCGCACGTAGGCGTCGCCGCCGAGCGACTGCACGTAGTGGCGCGCGATGACGCCGCCGGTGCATTCGGCCAGGATGTCGATCTTGTCCTGGCCGCTCTCCGCGCGGACCTGGTCGACGACGTCGGCCAGCTGCTCGGAGGCCTCGAACAGGCTGCCGCTCAGCAGGGCGGGCGGCTCCCAGATGACCGGGCGGAAGCCGTCGCGCTCGAGGCGCGCGACGATGGGGCCGAACCAGGCCTGCGGGATCGTCACGCCGGTGATGAGGAGGACCGTTCGCGGTTCGTCGAGCGGCTCGGGGCCCGGCTCGAGCTCGCCGACCACGAGCTCGTCGGCGTACTTGTCGAGCATGAAATCGCCCCAGTAGTAGGGAGAGGTGATGTCGCCGGGGGGAAGGCCCTGGCAGGTGAAGGCGGCGAGCGCTGGCAGAATTGCCTTGATCATCGGGGGGGCTCCTTGTAATTAATAAATCGACCGTTCGTTTGAATAATTTTAGGCAGACAAAAGGTCAACACTTAATCGGTTTTTTCGTATAACCAGTTGAACATTCAGTCGGGAAATGGTGACCAAGCGCAAACCCGGGAGACCCCCGGCAGGCCCCGAACGGCGGGACGCGATCCTCGAGGCCGCCCTGCAGTGCTTCGTCGACCGCGGGTTTCACGGCACCGCGATGCCGGACATCGCGAAGAAGACCGGCATCGCCGCCGGCACCATCTATCACTACTTCGCGAGCAAGGAAGAGCTGGTCAACGCGCTCTTCCGCAAGTGGAAGGCCGAGGTGGCGCGCCGCGTCTTCACCGCCTTCCCGCAGGGCGCCCCGGCGCGCGCGCAGTTCGCGGTCATCTGGCGCGAGATCGTCGCCTTCGCGCTCGCCCACCCGGCCGCCTTCGCGTTCCTCGAGCTACACAACCACACCTCGTATCTCGACGCCGAGAGCGTGGCGGCCGACCGCGTCCTCAAGGTCTTCGGCGCGGCCATGGTGCAGCAGGCTCAGCGCGAAGGGGTCATCAAGCCGCTCGATACCACCGTCCTGATGGAGCTCGTGTTCGGCGCCTTCACCGGGGTCATGCGCGCCCACTGGGAAGGCCGCGCGAAGCTCGGCCCTGACGAGATCGCCGCCGCCGAAGAAGCCTGCTGGGACGCAGTCGCCGTCCACCGCGACTCGTGACGAGGGCGCGCGGCGCGCGCCGCTACGGCGCCAGGACGTCGCTGTACTCGGGGTGCTTGCTGAACTCCGCGACCGCGAACGAGCAGGCCGGCCGCAGCTTGACGCCGCTGGCGCGCGCCCAGTCGACCGCATGCGCCACCAGGCGCTTGGCGATGCCGCGACCGCGGAATGCCGGCTCGACCACGGTGTGCTCGAGCGCGACCACGTTGCCGGCGCGCGAGTAGCCCAGCCCGCCGATGACGGTCTTTCCGTCGCGCAGGGAGAACTTGCCCTTGTCGCCCGCCACCAGGTGGCGAATCGTGCCGAGCTCGCGCGACGCGGCGAGCGACGAGGCGGTGTCCCTGGCGGCGCGCCGGACCGGCCGGCTGGGCTGGCCGGCGGCTGCTCGCGGGCGGCGCGCGCTGCGCGGCGGCTTGCCGGTCGCAGCCACGCCGTCGGCCGCGGGCGCGAGGAGGGCCAGCAAGAGGATCAGCCAGGCAAGCGTGCGCATCGGGCGAGGCCGTTGCAACCGACATACCCGGCGTAAGCCGGCGCGCGCGCTGGCACGCCGCGCCGCCCGAGGCTACTCGAGGAGCCGCAGGCGGCCTCGAGGTCCGTCACCAAACGGCGGTCGCCAAGGCGGCGGCGTTGTAGTGTCGATGCAAGCCATGGAGGGTGTCATCGCGGTCGACGATCCACGGGCGGAGGACGTGCGGGCGCTCCTCGCCGTGCACCTGGCCTTCGCCCGGGCGAACAGTCCGCCGGAGGACGTCCACGCACTCGACGTCGATGATCTCGTCGATCCCGCCGTGACCTTCTTCAGCTACCGGGCGGACGGCCGGCTGATCGCCATCGGTGCGCTCCGCCACCTCGACCGCGAGCACGGCGAGCTGAAGTCGATGCACACGGCGCGCGAGGCGCGCGGGCGCCGGGTCGGGCGCGCGATGCTGGCGCACCTCATCGCCGAAGCGCGAGCGCGCGGCTACCAGCGGCTGAGCCTCGAGACCGGCACCATGGCCGCGTTCGCGCCGGCGCGGGCGATCTATGCCGAGGCCGGGTTCGTCCCGTGCGAGCCGTTCGGCAGTTACTTCCACAGCCCGAACAGCGTCTGCATGACGCTGGCGCTCGGCTCGCCGGAGACGCCGTGACTCGACCGCAACCGCCCAGGCTCCCGCCGGCATTCCGCGGTCCCGACCGGCGAGGGCGGATCCGGTTCAGCGCCAGACGCGGGGCGTGTACGATGACTCGATGCGGATCGGTCGTCCTCTCCTCCTCGCCGGGCTGACCGCAGCGGCATGCGGCGGCTCGCAGAGCGGCGCACCGGGCGACGCCGCCGCCGGCTCCCCCGATGCCGCGAGCGAGATCCCGCCCGACGATCTCTCGGCCGTCCTCGAGCCGATCCGGGCCGGAGCCGAGCTGCCGGCGCTCGCCGCCGCGGTCTGGCGAGGCCCCGATCTCATCGCGCTGGGCGCCTCCGGGTTTCGCAAGCTCGGCGATGACACGCCGGCCACCGCCGGCGATCGATGGCACCTGGGATCCGACACCAAGGCGATGACGGCCACGCTCATCGGCATCCACGTCGATCGCGGAGACATCCACTTCGACGACACCATCGGCGCTCTGTTCGCCGGCGAGACGATCGACCCGGGCTACCAGGACGTGACCCTGGAGCAGCTGCTGCAGCACCGGGGCGGCGCACCCGGCGACGTGCCGGCCGACATCTGGGCCGACATGTGGGAAGACGGCAGCGCGCCCGGCGCCCGCGAGAAGGCGGTCCTCGCCATGCTGGCTCGCGCGCCGGCCCAGGCGCCCGGCACCTTCGTCTATGCCAACGCCGGCTACATGATCGCCGGCGCTGCGCTCGAGCGAAAGCTCGGGGCGACCTGGGAAGCGCTCCTGCGTGACGAGCTGTTCGAGCCGCTCGGGATGTCCTCCTGCGGCTTCGGCGCGCCGGGCACCGCCGCGGCGCTCGACCAGCCGTGGGGCCACGCGATCGGCGAGGGCGGCACGCCGGTCCCGGTGGCACCGGGCCCGCAGGCCGACAACCCGCCCTCGCTCGGCCCGGCCGGCACCGTCCACTGCTCGCTCGCCGACTGGGGCAAGTTCCTCGCCGTCCACCTGGCCGGCGCGCGCGGCGAGACCACCTCCCTGGTCGCCGCCGCCACCCTGACCCGCCTGCAGACTCCGCCCGATGGCGGCGACTACGCGGCCGGCTGGCTGGTCGTCGAACGCTCGTGGGCCGGCGGCCTCGCCCTCACCCACAGCGGCAGCAACACGATGTGGTTCGCCACCGCCTGGCTCGCGCCCGGCAACCACATGACCTACGCGGTCGTGACCAATCGCGGCGACGCCGCCGCCGCCACCGCGGTCGACAGCGCCTTCGGCCCGCTCATCGAGACCTACCCGCGATAGAGCGGGCGTCGTGACCTATCGCTCGCTGTCGAGCATCCTCATCTGCGGCTCGCCGTAGCGCGTGCCGGCGATCGCGCCCGAGGGGATCGCCTCCTCGATGTGCGCCAGGTCGGCGGGCGAGAGCTCCACATCGAGCGCGCCCAGCGACTCCGCGAGCTGCGCGCGGGTGCGCGCGCCGACCACCGGGACGATGCGCTTCCCCCTGGCCAGCACCCACGCGATCGCCAGCTGGGAGGCGGTGACACCCTTCTCCGCTGCCAGCTTCTGCAGTGCATCGATCAGGGGCTGGTTCTTCTCGCGGTTCTCACCGGTGAAGCGCGGCAGGTGGGCCCGGAAGTCGCCCTTTCCGCCCGGCCGGGAGCCGCTGAGCAGCCCCCGCGAGAGAACGCCGTACGCGGTCACGCCGATGTCGAGCTCCGAGAGGAGCGGGAAGATCCTGGCCTCCGGGCCGCGGCCGACCAGCGCGTAAGTTCTTCACCGACGCGGGCCGCGCGTCGAAGCCGGACCAGCCGCCGTCGGGAGGGCGGAGCGCACCGAACTTCACCGAGATCAGGGCCCGGCCCCGCCGATCCGCGAGCGCCCGGCCGATCAGGAGCTCGTTGTGACCGGCGCCGTAAAAGTCGCCGGTGTCGAGCAGTGTGACGCCCGCGTCGATCGCGGCGTGAATGGTCGCGATGCTCTCGCGATCGTCGGTCGGGCCGTAGATGCCGCCCGACATGCCCATGCACCCGAGCGCGAGCGGGAAGACGGAGGGTCCGCTCGAGCCGAGCTGGCGAGGATCCGCATGCGTTCGCGCCGTCATGCCGGGACTATCGCATGCGGCCATACCCCTCGGGTCTTCATCGACGGCGCGCCGCGACGGATTCAAGCAGCGCTCACCTCGGCGTGTCGGAAGCAGTCCATCAGGTGGTCGTTGACCATCCCGACGGCTTGCATGTGGGCGTAGATGATCGTGGGACCGACGAAGCGAAAACCCCTTCGCCGGAGATCGCGGCTGAGCCCATCGGAGACCGGCGTCTGGGCGGGAATCTGACGCGGTGACTTCCACCGGTTCACCACCGGACGTCCATCGACGAACTGCCACTGGTAGGCGTCGAAGCTGCCGAACTCTTGCTGCACCGCGAGGAACGCGCGCGCGTTCTCCACCGCGGATTCGACCTTGGCCCGGTTCCGCACGATGCCCGGGTCCGCGAGGAGCGACTCGACCTTGCGGCGATCGAAGCGCGCGACGCGCCTGGGATCGAAGCCGGCGAAGGCGCGGCGATAGTTGTCGCGCTTCCGCAGGATGGTGATCCAGCTCAGGCCGGCCTGCGCCCCCTCCAGGACGAGGAACTCGAAGAGCAGCCGGTCGTCGTGCACCGGGACGCCCCACTCCTCGTCGTGATAGCGGACGTAGAGCGGGTCGGTGCCGCACCAGACGCAGCGAGTCCGCTGGTCGTCCACCCGAGACGCGTTGCCCATCCGGTTGCGGATACCACGACCGGGTCCCGCCGGCCCACCCGGCCGGCGATAGACTAGGCGGATGAATGCGTCGAGGTGGCCGGCGGTCGCCGGCGTCCTGCTCGCCGGCCTGGTCGGCTGCCGCGGCGAGCTGCCAGGCGCAAGGGCGGCGCGCGCGGTCGCGACCACCGCCGCCGACTCGCCGATGACGACCCCGTCGGGTGCCCGCTACACAGCGCCGGCGGGCTGGACCGTGACGACCCGCGGTGGCGTGGTGGTCCTGGAGGACCCGGATCGCGTCGTGTCGGTCGCGATCGTCGAGCGGAAGGAGCCCGGCGGAGAGGCCGCCGTCGCCGGCGCCTGGCAGCAGGTGAGACCGGGGTTCTCCGGCACGATCGAGCGGGTCGCCGCACCACCCGGGCGCGACGGCTGGGACGCGGTCACGACCGTCGACTACGCGAAGACGAGCGGGGGGCGCATCCGGTGGGCCCACGCCCGCCGCAAGCGCGACACCTGGTACGTCCTCCTGCTCGACGGCAGCGACGACGGCTGGGTGGCACGCTGGCCGGGCGCCCGGATCGTGATCGAGAGCTTCAAGGCCCAGGGAGTCGAGCAGGAATCGTTCCGCGGCAGGCGCGCGCACCTCCTCGACGAGCGGCGCCTCGGCGAGCTCGAGGGGTTCATCCGCGACGCGCAGCGCGCCGCCGAGGTCCCCGGGCTGGCGGTCGCCGTCGTCCAGGGCGGCACGGTGGTGTTCGAGAAGGGGTTCGGCGTCCGCGAGCTGGGACGGCCGGACCCCGTCACGCCCGACACCCTCTTCCGCATCGGATCGACGACCAAGGCGCTCACCTCGCTGATGATGGCGCGGTTGGTCGACCGGGGCCTGTTCCGCTGGGATTCGCGCGCCATCGAGCTCCTGCCGTCGTTTGCGCTGGCCGACGCGGAACTCACCGGGCGACTCACGATGGGCAACCTCGTCTGCGCCTGCAGCGGCATCCCCTACGACAACCTGGGCATCGAGCTCGCCTATGCCGACATGACCGCCGAGATCGCGCTGGCGAGAATGAAGACGCTGGCGCCGGTGGTCGGCTTCGGCGAGACGTATCAGTACTCGAACGCGATGCTGGCCGCCGGCGGCTTTCTCGCCGCGCACGCGCTTCGTCCCTCCGACCCGATCGGGCCGGCCTACCACCGGGCGATGCAGAGCGAGCTCTTCGACCCGCTCGAGATGACGTCGACCACCTTCGACGCCGCCGCGGCTCGGCGCGCCGAGCACGCCTCGCCCCACGACCGGACGACCGACTACCGACTGACCTCGACGGCGGTGCCGACCAGCGCGTGGACGGCAGCGCTCGACCCGGCCTGGGGCGCCTGGTCGACCGTGCACGACCTCTCGCAGATCGTGCTCCTCGAGCTCGCCACCGGAGTGGCACCCGACGGGACGCGCGTCATCTCCAGCGGCAACCTCCTCGCGCGCCGCGCACCGCAAGGACGAGCCGGCGACCGATCGCACTACGGACTCGGCCTGGAGATCGAGGACGACCACGGCGTCCAGGTGCTCGGACATCGGGGCGGAGTATGGGGATATTCCGCCGACCTCTTCTTTCTCCCCGAGCATGGGGTCGGCGCCGTCGTCCTGTGGAACGTCGACTACGCGACCGCCTTCAACGGGGCCGTCTTTCGCCGCAAGCTCTTCGAGCTGCTCTTCGACGGGCGCGACGAGGCGCGCGAGGATCTCGCCTACCGCGGCAAGAGCTTGCGGGCAGACTTCCTGCAGGAGATGCGGAGCGTCGAGCTCGAGCCCGGCCGGGCGGCGCTCGCGCCGTTCCTCGGCAGCTACCGCAACCCGCTGTTCGGCACGGTGACCATCCGGGCCGAGGGCGGCCACGGTGTCGTCGACGTCGGCGAATGGACCAGCACGCTCGGCCGCAAGACCGATCCCGACGGCAGCGTGAAGCTCGTCTTCACCAGCCCGCCCTGGATCGGCTTCGGCCACTTCGCCGCCCGCCAGGCCGGCGGCAAGACCACCCTCCAGCTCGACGCCCAGACCGGCCCCATCGTGAGCTTCGAGCCCTCCCCCGCCGACTGACGAGGCGGAGAGTCGCCGTGTTACCATGATCCGTCGTGGGGTGGCGACTGGGGGTGGCCTTGGTCCTGATCGGAAGTGCTGCCTGTCTCGAAGCGCCACCGTCGGCCGGTCAGGTCGGCGGGGGTGACGACGGCGGGGGAGGCGGCGGCGGGACCGACGGCGGACAACTGGGCCCCTGCCTGGCGCAGCCGACCAGCGCACTGGTGGACGACTTCGTCGTCGCCGACGCGCTGGCCGGTTGGGACCTCGAGAGCACCGACCCCGCATGCCTCCTGTGCAACCACACCGACGACGTGTTCGTCGAGAACACATCGCAGGCAGGGAAGTGCTTCATGCGGACGGAGTCGGGATACCGGCTCGACGAGGTCTGGCTCATGATCGACAACGACCAGATCGGAACCGGGGACCCGGAGACCGAGTTTCGCATCTGGCTGTCGGAGGCACGCTTCCTCGCGATCCAGAACCTGGGCGCCGAGTTCTTCCTGCTCGACTGCACGGACGACGATTGCAGCGCGGTCGGCGGCGCGATGGCAGCAGCCGGCCAGCAGTTCTGGCGCTTTCGCCATGTGGCGGGCGAGGACGTGTTCGCCGACCTCTCGACCGACCGGCGGGCGCGGCGTTCCGCCGGCGGTCGCCACGTCGCTGCAACCGCGGCAACGCGGCGATCGAGGAGAGTGCCCAGGGGCGGAATCGAACCACCGACACGCGGATTTTCAGTCCGCTGCTCTACCTGCTGAGCTACCTGGGCATGCGCCTTTGCGCGGGCCGTAGGGTTACACCGGGTTGTGTGGGATTTCAAGTATCGCCACCAGCGGGCGCGGGGCATTCTTCGCGGATGGCGTCGTGCGCGTTCTGCGGGCGGGACGAGGTGACGGCGGGGAAGATGTTCGCCGGCGGTGGAGCCCGGGCGGCGCGCCCGGGGATGCCGGCGGTCCATATCTGCGCGAGCTGCGCCCTCCAGTGTGCCGAGCTGATCGGCGAGGCGGCGCCGGGCGCGTTGAGCGAGCCGGCGGGCGACGACCCCGAGACCCGGGTGCTGGTCGAGTGGACGCCGTTCGTGGTCGACGACCGGCCGCTCGAGTGGGCCGCGGCGCGGGTGGACATCGAGGGGAGCCCGGCCATCCTGGTGTCGGTGCGCCGGCCCGGGCGGGCCGACTCGGGCGTCGGCGTCGTCTACCCGGAGACCACCCAGCCGACCGTCGATCGCGCGCGCGACACCGCGCGCAGCTTCTGGCGGCAGCTCGAGTGACGACCGACGCAAGCCGCTGAAATTTCCCCGGTCTGATGCAGCGCCGGCCGCTCCCCCGCGCCGGGGGCTGCCGGGTTTATCATGCCGCCATATGCTCGCCTCGCCTGTCCGCCTGCTCGCCGCCCTTGCAGCGGTGCTTCTGTCGGCGCCCGCCTGCGGAGGCGACGACGAGATCGTGAACGACGGCGAGCCGCCGGCGATCGACAGCGGCGTACCGGATGCCGGGATCGACGCCGAGAACCTGTGCCCGGGCGCGGTCACCTTCGAGGCGTTCGCCGCCAACCTCGAGAGCGGCAGCGCCGAGTTCGACGTCGCCGTCACCGAGGTCGGCAACCCGAGCAACACGGAGAGCTCGGCGCCGAACGGCCGTGTCGTCATCTGCCTGCCCGAGGACACCGACCTGGAGCTCAGCGCCGAGAAGACCGACTATCTGACGCGGGTGGACGCGCTGCCGAGCTTCGTCGTCGGCCAGTTCAGCCCGTCCACCCTGCCCTATCCGCTCTTCGTCATCACCGAGGCGGCCGCCGACACGCTCTACAGCGATCTCGGCACCACGTTCATGGCGCCCGACGGGCAAGTCGTGGTCTCGGTGGTCGAGTACCCGGCCGGGACGCCGCTCGAGGGCGCCACCGTCGAGATCGACAAGGCCGACACCGGCCAGTTCACCCGCGACGAGAGCGGCGGCTTCGCCGACGGCAACGCCATCGCCGGCGGCGGGCTGGTCCTGTTCGCCAACGTCCCGCTCGCCGGAGGCGACGTCGAGATCACGGTGACCCCGCCGGACAGTTTCCGCGGAAACTGCATCGGCCCCACCGCGCTCGCGCTCGCCGCCGGCCAGATGAGCGGCGCGCTGTTCACCTGTCAATGATCACCGCGCGATGTCCCGTCAGCCTTCCCAGCCCCGCACCCAGGGTCGCGTCGCGATCGACTGGGACGATCCGCCCAGCCTGGTCGACTCGATCATCGACGACCGCTACCGGCTGACCAGCCTGGTCGGCCGCGGCGGCATGGGGTCGGTGTTCCTCGCCGAGCACGTCACCATCCGCCGGCCGGTCGCGCTCAAGCTCCTGTCGCCGGCGCTGGCCGCCATCCCGGAGCTGGCGCGGCGCTTCGAGCGCGAGGCCGCCGCCATCGGCCGGATCGATCACCCGAACTGCGTCACCGTGAGCGACTTCGGCCGGCTCGACGGCGGCTCGCTCTACCTGGTGATGGACTACCTCGACGGCCGCTTGCTGTCCGACGCCATCGAGGCAGAGGGGCGCTTCGCGGTGCGCCGCGCGCTCCACATCACCCGCCACGTCCTGCGCGGCCTCGGGCACGCCCACCAGGCCGGCATCGTCCACCGCGACGTCAAGCCGGACAACGTCATCCTGGTGCAGCAGGACGGAGTCCCCGACTTCGCCAAGGTGCTCGACTTCGGCATCGCCCACTTCATGGACCGCGCGCCCGAGAGCGACGATAGCAGCGACCGCCTGACCCAGGCTGGCATCGCGTTCGGCACCCCGCAGTACATGTCGCCCGAGCAGGCGGTCGGCGATCCGGTCGACCCGCGCGCCGATCTCTACTCGACCACCGTGATGCTGTTCGAGATGATCACCGGGCGCACGCCGTTCGTCGCCGACGACAAGCTCGAGCTGCTCGGCATGCACGCCACCCGGCCGCCGCCGCGGCTGCGCGACGTGAAACCGGACCTGGCGGCCGCGACCCAGCTCGAGCAGCTGATCGAGGTCGGGCTCACCAAGCGGCCGGCCGAGCGCTTTCCCAGCGCCGAGGACTTCATCGCGGCCATCGAGGAGTGCCTGCACGGCCGCCTCGACGGCGACACCGGGGTGGTGGCCCTCCCGGCCGACGACACCGAGCCGGTGCCGATCGCGGTGGACCCGCGCGTGCGCCCCAGCCGCACGCCGGTGCCGCCGCCGCCGGCGTTCCAGCCGCCACGCCCGCGCACGCTCGGCTGGCGCCACCGGTTGATCATGGGCGGAGTCCTGGCCGGCCTCGCCATGATCGGCTACGCCTCCTACTTCCTCCTGCGCCCCGGCCGGGTCGACCTCCTGGCCGGCCTCAAGAGCGAGGCGGCCACCGCGGCGGCAGCAAAGCTCGAGGCGGGCGACCCGGACCAGACCATCGCGCTCCTGAACGCCCGGCCGGGCGCGCTGGCCGGTGACGCCGCCGCCCAGACGCAGCTCGGCCATGCTCACGCCGCCAAGTCGGAGTACCGGCCGGCGCTCACCGCCTACGCCGCCGCCGTCGCCCTCGACCCGAGCGTCATCAACGACCCGCGGGTGCGCCAGAATCTCGCCCTCATGATCGACGACGACGGCCCCATCCTGGTCGACGCCGCCCGCCTGCTGGCGGCGGAGGGCAAGGACCAGGCGTCCGGCGCGAGGATCGCCGCGCTGGCGTCGCACAAGGATCGCGCGGTGCGCAAGAAGGCGTTCGAGGTCGCCGAAGAGCTCGGGCTGGGCGGCGCGGTCGACCGGGCGGCGTCGTTCATCCTCGACCTCGAGCAGGAGCCGACCTGCCCGGCGCGCCGCGACGCGGTCACCCGACTGCGCGCGCTCGGCGACCCGCGCGCCGTGGCGCCGCTGCGCGCCGCCCTCGACCGGCCCGGGGTGGTGAAGAAGGGCCGGCGCAAGTTGCGCATCAACGAGAACGCCTGCCTGCGCCAGCCCGCCGAGGACGCCATCCGCCTCCTTTCGCGAGCGAAATGAGACCGGGTCACGAGGCAGGCGGCGGAGCGGCGTATCATCCGTGGGTGTCGAGACGAGCCCTGAACCAGATGACCCGCACCGGAGCCCTGCGCGTCACCGCGGCCGCCGTGGCGGCGCTCGTGGCGGCGTCCTGCAGCGGCAAGCGGCGCGACGCGGAGGAGTCGGCGGGCGGCCCGTCACCCTCGACCCGGTCGCCGGTGCCGCAGGCGCCGCCGCGTCCGGCGACACCGGGCAAGTTCCACTCGCCACGGCTGCCGCACGCCGAACGCTCGATCCGGATCGGCTTCTGGCTCGGCGTGTCGAACAACGAGATCCTGACGCCCTCGATGATCGACTGGATCGACCAGCGTGCCTCGGCCGTCGTCCTCAACGCCGAGCAGAAGGGCCCCGATCCCTACTTCGACTACGGCGCGGTGGTCCGCCGCTTCAAGCAGCGCGCACCCAGGCTGCCGGTCTTGCTCTACGGCTGGGCCCACATGGCCCACCGGCGCGGACGAGTGGGCGGGCGGACGTTCGACACCGTCCGGCGGACGCCCGGCTGGCTGCTGAAGCGACCGACGGGCGAGGCGGCGGTCCTCAAGGACAAGCAGGCGCAAGACGCGCACGCTCAGATCGACATCACCTCGCCCGGGTACCGCGAGTACCTGCCGCGCGAGGTCGGCGACGCGGTGACGCGGTTCGGCACCGACGGCGTGGCGTTCGACAGTTTCCGGCGCGATTTCCGCGGGCCGCACCAGACCCCCGAGATGTTCGCCAAGGGGCCCGACCTCGAGCGGCGCTGGCCCGCGGCGTCCGAGGGGATGCTGGCCGATGTGAAGCGCCGGGTCGGCAAGGACAAGCTCGTCATCTACAACGGGCTGTGGGCGGTCTGGGACGGGCTGCTGGAGAGCCAGGAGAAGCTCCTGCCGTTCGCCGACGGCGCGACTGTCGAGTTCTTCGGCTACGACGCGCGCGAGCCGCCCACCGGCCACGCCAGCGAGTTCGATCGCTACGTGCTCCGCATCCTCAAGGCGATGAAGGCGCACGCGGACAAGGTGTTCCTGGTGTTCGGGCGCTCGCGCCGTCACGTTTACCTGGGCTACACCGAGGACTACCTGACCCAGCGGTACGACCTGGCGTCGTACCTGCTCGGCATGACGCCGCTCTCGACGTTCAGCTATCACTCCCACTTCCAGACCGTGCTGATGAAGCCGGACCGCACCGACGGCCTCTCCTACTACGCCGACTTCGATCTCGACATCGGCGACCCGGTCGGCGACATGGCCCTGGTGGACGGCGTGTACCAGCGGCGCTTCGCGCGCGCGCTGGTCGCCGTCGCGCCCGCCTGGAAGGGACCGCGCAAGCTGCGCCTCGATCGCGAGTACTACACGCCGGAGGGGGCGTCGGTCCGCGGCACGATCGATCTCCCCGAGGGGACGGGGCTGCTGCTGCTGACCGCGCGGCCGTCGGCGCCGCCGCGGCAGATCCTGATCGACGACTTCGAGAACGGCGACCCGGGTGAGTGGCACTTTCCGGTGCGCGACGGAGGAACGCGGGTCGCGATCGAGGCGAAGAACCGCTACCTGCGCGCCGAGGTCGCCCCCGACGCGCTCCAGCCGTATCACGAGCGGCGCATTCAGCCGATCCGGCTGCTGTCGCCGACCTACGATCGGGTGAGCTTCCGCATCCGCTCGAGCGATCCGGCCAGCGCCGTCCTCCTCCGGCTCGAGGTCGACGACTCGACCCCGGTGCCGGCGGAGCAGACCGCCGACGTCGCGACCGGCGACGACGACGTCGGCGCCGATCCGAACGACCCGGCCGCCACGGCGCGTCCCCGCGGACGGCGGCGCGGTCCCGGTGGTCCGCGCCCGTTCGCCGTCATCGTGGTCACCCCCGAGCGGGGCACGCAGAGCTTCCGGCCCAACGGCCCCGACATCCCCTACGGCGAGCTCCAGGTTCGCCCCCGCGCCCCCTACATCTCGTCGGAGGCGCGCTGGGCTGCCGACGGCCGCTGGCACACCGTCAACCTCGACATCAAGGCCATCCTGGCCCGCCGTGCGCCCCACCTCACGGCGCGCCGCATCCCCGAGATGCGCCTCCTCGGCCGTGTCGATCTGGACGACCTCACCATCGCCCGCTGAACCGCTCCGGCCGGTTTCCCCGGAGTGGCCGCGGGCGATGGGGAACGACCTCAGAAGGAGTAAACCGCTTCGGTCAGGGCGAGGACCTGGTCCTTGTGGGTGACGGCGTCGGAGTCCTCGAAGACGAGCTTGTTCGAGTGATCGAGCCGCAGCTCGCCGCGCACGACGAACCCGCTGACGATGGTGAAGGCCGGCGCCAGGCTGAGGTTGTAGAGCGTCTGTGGGATCCCGGTGCGGGCGCCCTGGCGATCGCTGAACACCTCGGCGCGCGCGCCGAGTGCCAGCCGCTCGATGAGGTGCCAGACCGGCTGGAGACCGGCGCCGACCCAGCGCGCGTCGTCGCCCGCCATCACGGCCGAGGCGCCCTCCTCGGTGCCGCCGTTGACCTGCGCCCACAGATCGACCGGCCCGATCTTCACCATGCCGGTCAGGTCACCCATGTACCTCACGTTGTCGGGATCGAGCTCGCCGTCGGCCGGCTGCTCCGGCCCGGCGTAGCCGGACAGGACCGCGAGGTAGTCGGGCGTCGTGTAGCCGACCTTGGCCGCCAGCGTCTTGCCGTCGTTGTTGTCCTTCACCACGTCCCAGCCGTTCACCACGCCGAGCGCGGCGTCGAGCTCGGGCGTCACCTTGTAGGTGAGGAGCACGCCGGCGTGGGTGAAGGGCTCGGCCAGCCCGAAGAGGAAACCGCGCGAGATGGTCGGGTTCGAGATCGACTCGATCACCTCGATGCCACTGAAGGTGACGAACTTGCCGGCCTTGAGCCCGAGGCCCATCTTCGAGGTGTAGGCGACGTAGGCCTCCTGTAGATCGACGTCGTCGTCGCTGCCCGAAGTCACCGAGGCGTCGGAGCCGATGTCGACCTCGATGGCGTAGGCGATGGCGTCCTCCGCGCCGGTGCCGGTCAGCGCCAGGTGCGCGGCGTTCAAGAGGACGGTGTCGTGCTGCGCGGTGTACGAGTGGTACGCGCTCGTGCCGGACATCGGGTCACGCGTGTTGTAGTTGTAGGTCGCGTCCACGAATCCCGAGATCTTGGGAACCGCCAGGGCGGGCGCGGGCTTCTCCTCCTCCACCGGCGCCGGCGGTTCGGCCGCTTCCTCCGTCACCGTCTCTGCCGGGGCCGGCCCGGGGGCCGCTGCGACCACCGGCGCCGCGGTGGCTGGCGGAGCAGCCGGTTCGGCCTCCGCTGGAGCCGGCGCCGGGGCTGGGGTCGCAGCCGGCGACTCCTCTTGCACCTGCGCCTCCGCCCTGCCGCCCGCTGCCGTGGCCAGAAAGATAGCCACCGCCATAAGGTGCCGCTTTGTCATCATGCGTCTCCTCTTCTGCAACGTAGAGGTCACGGTAGGTGACGACGCCTTCGAGCAGATATCCCCCTTGTTAACGGGAGGTAAAAAGTTCGGTTCAGATCTTGCTCCCCCTGATCCCGAGTTGACCGTAGTGGACGTATCTGTCAGTTTGGGTGCAGGCAATGGGCAGCGCGATGACGATGAACAGCAGCGCGGCGACGAACCTCGTCGCGTCGCTCTCCGTCGTGGTCGTACTGGGACTCCTCCTCGCGCTCCTCGGGCTCATTATTCGGGCCCGGTGCGGACCTGCCTGAGCAAACGCTCCAACGCTCACCAGCCCCCGCACCGGAGACGGTTCGGGGGCTTTTTCGTTTCAGCCACCGGGAACAACCACACCACACCATGCCAAGTAGCAAGACACCCCGCCGATCGAGCGCGCTCGTCGTAGGTCCCTCGCGAGCGCCCGCCCGGGCCATGCTGAAGGCGACCGGGCTGCGCGACGCCGACCTCGAGCGCCCTCTGGTCGCGGTGGTGCACACCTACACCGACGTGATGCCGTGCAACTTGCACCTGCGCGAGCTGGCGGCGTCGGTGCGCGAGGGGATCAAGGAAGCCGGGGGCACGCCCATCGAGTTCAACACCGTGTCGGTGTCGGACGGCGTCACCATGGGCACCGACGGGATGCGCGCCTCGCTGGTCTCGCGCGAGGTCATCGCCGACTCGATCGAGCTGGTGGTGATGGGCCACATGCTCGACGGCGTGGTCGCCATCGTCGGCTGCGACAAGACCATCCCGGCGGCCGCGATGGCGCTCGCGCGGCTCGATCTGCCGGGCGTCGTGCTCTACGGCGGGCCGATCCACCCGGGTCGCCACGGCGGGCGCGACGTCACCATCCAGGACGTGTTCGAGGCGGTCGGCGCCTGCGCCGCCGGACGCATGAGCGAGGGCGAGCTCCGCCAGCTCGAGGACCACGCCTGTCCGGGTGCGGGAGCGTGTGGCGGCCAGTTCACCGCCAACACCATGGCGACCGCCATCGCGCTGCTCGGCATCGCGCCGCTCGGCGCCGGCGAGATCCCGGCGACCGACGAGCGCAAGCCGGCGGCGGCCAGGGAGTGCGGCCGGCTGGTGATGGGCATGATCGAGCGCGGCCAGAGCGCGAAGAGCCTGCTCTCGCGCGCCGCGCTGGACAACGCGATCGCCGGCGTGGCGGCCACCGGCGGCTCGACCAACGCCGTCCTCCACCTGCTCGCCATCGCGCGCGAGGCCGGTGTCCCGCTCTCGCTCGACGACTTCGACCGGGTCTGCGCCCGCACACCGGTCCTGGCCGATCTCAAGCCGGGCGGCCGCTACACCGCGGTCGACATGGAGCGCGCCGGCGGGGTCGCCCTGCTCGCCCAGCGGCTGTTCGCCGCCGACCTCCTGTCCGACACCCCGACGGTGACCGGCCGCTCGCTGCGCGCCGAGGCGGACGAGGCCGAGGAAGAGCCCGGGCAGGACGTGGTCCGGCCGATCTCTGCCCCGCTCAAGCCGCACGGCGGGCTGGCCATCCTGCGCGGCTCGCTGGCCCCCGAGGGCTGCGTGGTCAAGCTGTCGGGCCACGGCCGAACCGTCCACCGCGGCCCCGCCCGCGTGTTCGACGGCGAGGAAGCCGCCTTCGCCGCCGTCCAGGCCGGGGCCATCCAGCCGGGCGACGTGGTCGTCATCCGCCACGAAGGGCCGCGCGGCGGCCCCGGCATGCGCGAGATGCTGGCGGTGACCGCCGCGCTGGTCGGCCGCGGGCTCGGCGACTCGGTCGCGCTGGTCACCGACGGCCGCTTCTCCGGCGCCACCCACGGCTTCATGGTCGGACACGTGGCGCCCGAGGCCGCCGTCGGCGGCCCGATCGCCTTCCTGCGCGACGGCGACCCGGTCACCATCGACGCCGGCCAGCGCCGGCTCGACGTCGAGGCCGACATCGACGGCCGCCGGGCCGGCTGGACGCCGCCGCCGCCGCGCTACGCCGGCGGTGTCATGGCCAAGTACGCGCGGCAGGTCGCCTCCGCCTCCGACGGCGCGGTGACGACCGGGGAGACTCGATGAGCCCGACGACCAAGATGACCGGAGCCCAGATCCTGTGGGAGGCGCTGGCGCGGCTCGACGTCGAGGTGGTGTTCGGCTATCCGGGCGGCGCCATCATGCCGGCCTACGACGCGCTCGGCCAGGCCAGGGTCCGCCACGTCCTCGTCCGCCACGAGCAGGGCGCCGCCCACATGGCCGACGGCTACGCCCGCACCTCCGGCAAGGTCGGCGTCTGCATCTCGACCTCCGGCCCGGGCGCCACCAACCTGGTCACCGGCATCGCCAACGCGATGATGGACTCGGTGCCGATCGTCTGCATCACCGGCCAGGTGGCCTCGCCGATGCTCGGCACCGACGCCTTCCAGGAAGTGGACATCACCGGCGTCACCCTGCCGATCACCAAGCACAACTACCTGGTCACCCGCGCCGACGAGATCGCCGCCACCCTGCGCGAGGCCTTCTTCATCGCCCGCTCCGGGCGGCCCGGCCCGGTACTGGTCGACATCACCAAGGACGCCCAGCAGGCGGCGGTCGACTTCCTCTGGAGCGACGAGCCGGTCCGCCTGCCCGGCTACCGGCCCGACTACCAGATCGCCCCGGCCTCGCTCGACCGCGCGCTCGAGCTCATCGCCCACGCGCGCCGGCCGCTCATCCTGGCCGGTCACGGCATCGTCGCCTCGGGCTCCGGCGCGCTCCTGCGCGACCTCGTCGATCGCACCGGCATCCCGGTCGCCTCGACCCTGCTCGGCCTGGGCGGCTTCCCGGCCACCCACCCGCTGTCGCTCGGCATGATGGGCATGCACGGCGAGGCCTGGGTCAACTGCGCCATCCAGGAGGCCGACCTCCTCATCGCGCTCGGCATGCGCTTCGACGATCGGGTGACCGGCAAGCTGTCCACCTACGCGGTCAACGCCCGCAAGATCCACGTCGACATCGATCCGTCGGAGATCGGCAAGCTGGTCAAGGTCGACGTCGGCATCGTCGGCGACGTCGCCGAGGTGCTCTCGCGCCTCCTGCCGCAGGTGAAGTTCACGGGCATCTCGCGCTGGCACGAGCGCATCAGCGAGCTCAAGGGCGACTCCGCGGTGCGCGACATCCAGACCCTGCCCGCCAGCGGCAAGCTCTACGCCGCCCACGTCATGCACGACCTCTACCGCCTCACCGGCGGCGCCGCGCTGGTCGTCACCGACGTCGGCCAGCACCAGATGTGGGAGGCGCAGTACTACCGCCACGACCACCCGCGCCGGCTCATCACCTCCGGTGGGCTCGGCACCATGGGCTTCGCCCTGCCGGCCGCCATCGGCGCGCGCCACGCGGACCCCGACGCCGAGATCTGGGTCATCGTCGGTGACGGCGGCTTCCAGATGACCGCGGCCGAGCTGTCCACCTGCGCGCAGGAGGACATCAAGCTCAACATCGCCATCATCAACAACGGCTACCTCGGCATGGTCCGCCAGTGGCAGCAGTTCTTCTACGGCGGCCGCTACGTGGCGACCCCGCTGCGCAACCCCGACTTCGTCAAGCTGGCCGAGGCGCACGGCCTCACCGGCCTCAGGGTGACCCGGCGCGAGGACCTCGAGGAGACCGTCAAGACCGCGCAGGTGACCGCCGGCACCGTGGTCATCGACTTCCGCGTCGAGCAGGAAGACAGCGTCTACCCGATGGTGCCGTCCGGCGCCGACCTGGACGACATGATCCGCCGCCCGGCCGCCCCCAGCCCGATCGTCGAGACCTCCGACTCCGACTAGACGAGAGACCAATCATGAGCAAGAGCATCCCGAGGACCTTCATCACCTACGTCGAGGACCGGCCCGGCGTCCTGAACCGGGTCGTCTCCCTGTTCCGCCGCCGCGGCTACAACATCGAGTCGCTCACGGTCGGGCGCAGCGCGCGCGAGGACGTCTCGCGCATCACGCTGGTCCTCCACGCCGACGAGGACATGGCCCGGCGCATCCAGGCCAACCTCTACAAGCTGGTCAACGTCCTCTACGTCGCCGACGTCACCACCTCCGCCGCGGTCTGCCGCGAGATGGCCCTCATCCGGGTGAAGGCCACCAACGGCAAGCGGGCCGAGGTGCTGCAGCTGTGCGAGGTCTTCCGCGCCCGGGTGGTCGACGTCGCCCCGGAGAGCCTGTGCCTGGAGATCACCGGGACCCAGGACAAGATCGACAGCCTGGTCGAGGTGCTGAGGCCGGTCGGCATCCTCGAGATGGTCAGGACCGGCGCGGTCGCGATGCTGCGCGGGACCGAGGCCGACCAGGCCGGCGCCACCGCCCCCGACCGCCACATCGAGCACCACATCGTCGCCGCCTAGGAGAAAAGGAACCAGTCATGGCCAAGATCCACTACGACAACGACGCCTCCCTCGATCTCATCAAGTCGAAGAAGGTCGCCATCGTCGGCTACGGCTCCCAGGGTCACGCCCACGCCCTCAACCTGAAGGACAGCGGGGTCGAGGTGCGGGTCGGCCTGCCGGCCACCTCGAAGAGCCGCGCCAAGGCCGAGGCGGCCGGCCTGGCGGTCGACACCGTCAAGGCGGTGGCGGCCTGGGCCGACGTCATCATGGTGCTGGCGCCCGACACCTCGCAGGCGCGCCTCTACAAGGAGGAGATCGCGCCGGGGCTCAAGGCGGGCAAGACCGTCATGTTCGCCCACGGCTTCAACATCCGCTACAAGACCATCGAGCCGCACCCGGAGGTGGATGTCTCGCTGGTCGCGCCCAAGAGCCCGGGCCACCGGGTGCGCGAGACCTTCCAGGCGGGCGGCGGCGTGCCGGCCCTCCTCGCCGTCCACCAGGACGTGAGCGGCAAGGCGCAGGCGCTGGCCCTGTCCTACGCCCGCGCGCTGGGCTCGACCCGGGCCGGCGTGCTCGAGACCACCTTCGCCGAGGAGACCGAGACCGATCTCTTCGGCGAGCAGGCGGTCCTGTGCGGCGGGGTGACCGCCCTCATCAAGGCCGGGTTCGACACCCTGTGCGAGGCCGGCTACCAGCCCGAGGTGGCCTACTTCGAGTGCCTCCACGAGCTCAAGCTCATCGTCGATCTCATGTACCGCGGCGGGCTCAA
>Ga0111538_10000858_pt1 | contig 41984 bp, 41 predicted proteins | sample SoiMethybrSBSTD1_FD_79669 | JGI IMG/M metagenome (GOLD analysis project Ga0111538, IMG submission 79669) | Bulk soil microbial communities from a Populus tree surrounding site in Tennessee, USA - Soil MetaG P. TD hybrid SBSTD1 (version 2)... | ecosystem: Environmental > Terrestrial > Soil >...
CGTGAAGGTCTTCGCGAGCCCCCGCCCGGTCGCCGAGGATGCGCTCGCCACGATCAAGTCCAACGGCGAGGACCTGCAGCGCGCGCTGGGTGGCGCTGACATGATCTTCGTCGTGGCCCGCCGGGGCGACGACGCCGGCCTCGCGGCCGTGGTTGCACGCATCGCGCGCGAGCGCAACGTCCAGGTGACGGCCGTCTATATCGTCCCCGAAGGCGCGGCCGGCCCCGACCGCGCGCTCGAGGCGCTGCGCGCCGTCGCCCACATGCTCGTGGTCGCGAGCGACGAAAGTTATGTCGCCGCGATGGTCGCGGCGCTGGGTGCCTGAAATGCAAGCCGATCCCCCGTATTTCTTCGCCGACTACGGCAGCACGCACCTGCGCGCACCGCGCGAGGCGCCGCTCGCGGTTCCCGCCGCGCTGCTCGACGTTCCCGGTCCCCTCGTCCCGCCGGGACTCGTCGGCACGGGCGACAACGACCTCACCACGCACGGCAAGTCGGCGCCCCTGGGCGAACGGATGATCCTCGCCGGGCGCCTCCTCGACGCCGATGGCCGTCCGGTGCGCCGCTCCCTGGTGGAGATCTGGCAGACCAATGCGGCCGGGCGGTACGACCATCCGGGCGACACCCACGACGCGCCCCTCGATCCGAACTTCCGTGGCATCGGCCGGACGCTCACCGACGACGAGGGCCGTTACCGATTCGTCACGATCAAGCCGGGGGCGTATCCGTGGCGCAACCACGCGTACGCGTGGCGCCCGCAGCACATCCACTTCTCCCTCCTCGGCAACGCTCCGGTGCAGCGCCTGGTGACGCAGATGTATTTCCCCGGTGACCCGTTGCTCGACCTGGACCCGGTCTTCCTGAGCATCCCGGATCCGGCGGCGCGGGCGCGCCTCGTCGCCACGTTCGAGCCGCGCGCCGGCATCGAAGGCCTCGCCCTCGGCTATCGCTTCGACATCGTGCTCGCCGGGGCGCGCTCCACGCCGCTGGAGCGCTAGATGGCCGAGCGCACGCCCTCCCAGACGGTGGGACCCTTCTTCCACGAGGCGCTTCGCTGGGCCGAGGGTGGCAGGCTCGCGCCCGACGCCCCCGGGCCGCGTGCCGCGCTCGCCGGGCGCATCCGGGACGGGTCGGGCGCTCCGGTAGCCGACGCGATGGTCGAGGCGTGGCATGCCGGGGCGCGCGCCCTCGGGCGCGTCGAGACGGGAGCCGACGGCGGCTTCCGATTCGAGTTTCCCCTGCCGCCCGGGCCGCTCGCGGCCCTCGACATCGCGATCTTCGCGCGCGGGCTCCTGAAGGCCGTGCGCACGCGCGTCTATCTCGCGCAGGAGAGCGTGGTGCGCACCGACCCGCTCCTCGCCCCGTTGCAATCGTCGCCGCGGCTGAAGACGCTCGTGGCGACGCCGCGGAGCTCGAACGAGTTCGAATGGGACGTGCGCCTCCAGGGCGAGGGCGAGACGGTGTTCTTCGCCCCCTAGTGTCCAACTTCCCCGCGCGCACGTTCTCCCGGCCCGCCTTCGACGCGGCCTTCGACGCACCCGCGTTCGTCGAGGCGATGCTCGCCTTCGAGCGCGAGCTCGCCGCGGCCGAGGAGGCCGAGGGGCTGGTGCCGGCGGGCACGGGCGAGGCCATCGCCCGCGCCTGCGCGCGCTTGCGCGTCGACCCGGCGGCGCTGGCCGCCGAGGGCAAGCTCTCGGCCACGCTCGCGGTTGCGCTGGTGCGGCTGCTGAAGGAAGCTGTCGCGGCGTCCGATCCCGGCGTGGAGCGCCATGTCCACTTCGGCGCCACCAGCCAGGACGTGCTCGACACCGCGATCGCCCTTTGCCTGAAGCCCTGCCTCGAGGAGGCCGACCGCTCGCTCGGGACGGCGGTGCGCTCGCTCGCCCGCCACGCCCGCGAGCATCGCGCCACGCCCATGCTCGGCCGCACGCTGCTGCAACCGGCGGTCGCGATCACGGCCGGGCTGCGGATCGCCCGCTGGGCGTGCGCACTCGCGCAGGATCGCGAGCGCCTTGCCGATGCGCAGGCGTCGGGCCTCGCGCTGCAGCTCGGCGGGCCGGTCGGCGACCTCGCCGCCCTCGGCTCCCGCGGTGCGGCCGTGCGCCACCGGATGGCGCTCGGCCTGGGCCTTGCCGATTCGCCGGCCTGGCACGTGCACCGCAACGCGTGGCTCGACCTGCTGGGCCGCATGACGCACGTGGTGCTGACCGCAGGAAAGATCGCGCGCGACGTGGCCCTCGCGGCGCAACCGGAGGTGGGCGAGATGCGCGAGGCACCGCCCGGCGAGGGCGGGCGCTCCAGCGCGATGCCGCACAAGCGCAATCCCGTGGCCTGCGCCCATGCGCTCGCCGCGGCCACCCGCGCGCCGGGCCTGCTCGCGATCGTCCACGCGGGGGCGGCTTCCGAGCAGGAGCGCGGGCTGGGCGGCTGGCAGGCCGAGATCGCGACGGTACCGGAAATTGCCGGCGCCCTCGGGTCGAGCCTCGATTTCCTCGACACCCTGGGCCCCGGCCTCGTCGTCGACGCCGCGCGCATGCGCGCCAACCTCGAGGCGCATGGTCCCGAAGGGCGCGCGCCGGACCCTGCAGCCGCGGTCGACGAGCTTCTCGCCGGCCTCGCCCGGTACCTCTGACCCCGAAAGGAAGCCATGAGCCGCGAAGACTACGACAAGGGCATGAAGACGCGCCGCAAGGTCCTGGGAGACGAGTGGGTGGACCGTGCCGCCGCCACCATGACGCCGTTCAACGAGGAGTTCCAGGAGCTCATCACGCGCTTCGCATGGAACGAGATCTGGAACCGCCCGGGGCTCGACCACCGCGCGCGGCGCATGATCGTGATCGCGCAGACCGCGGCCATGGGCCGCTGGGAGGAATTCGCGCTGCACACGCGCGCCGCCCTCGGATCGGGAGACCTCTCGCAGGACGACATGAAGGAGATCCTGCTGCAGACCGCGATCTACTGCGGCGTGCCCACCGCCAACACGGCGTTCAAGGAGGCCCGCCAGGCCATTGCCGGGCTCGCGGAGAAGAAACCCCCCGGCCGGTGAGCGCGGAGCTCCACTACACCGATACCGGCGGCAGCGGCGAGGCCGTGGTCCTCGTCCACGCGATCGGCTGCGACAGCCATATGTGGGATGCGCTCGAAGCGGCACTGGCACCGGCCCACCGCATAGTGCGCGTGGACCTGCGCGGTCACGGCGCGAGTCCGGTCGTTGCCGGCCCCTGCTCGCTCGAGGACCTCGCCGGCGACGTGGCCGATGTGCTGCACAGGCTGCGGCTGCCTCGCGCCCACTGGGTGGGACTCTCGCTTGGCGGGATGCTCGGCCTTGCGTTCGCCCTCGCGCATCCGCAACGCCTCGGGCGGCTCGTCCTTGCCAACACCACCGCGGGCTACGGCCCGGAAGGTCGTGCCCTGTGGCAGGCGCGGGCGCGGGCGGTCGAGGACGGCGGCATGAAGGCGATCGTGGACCTCGCGATGGAGCGCTATTTCTCCGCGGAATTCCGCACGCGGCAAGTCGAGCGCGTGGCGAGCGTCGCAGCCCGATTCCTCATGACGCCGCCGCAAGGGTACATCGCCGCGTGCGCGGCGATCGCCGATCTCGACTACGCCGATCGCCTGGGAGCGATCCGCGCGCCCACGCTCGTGATCGCAGGCGGGGCCGACGTCGCCACGCCGGCGGCGATGTCGGAGTCCCTCGCGCGCGGCATCGGGGATGCGCGCCTCGCGGTCATTCCGGGCGCGGCCCACCTGTCCGCGGTGGAGGATCCCGCGGCGTTCAACGCGCTGGTGTCCGGCTTCCTTTCGGCTCAGTAGAGCATCACCATGGCGGTGCCTGCCACGCCCAGCATCGCTGCCGCGAGCACCGGGACCGTGAGCGACTCGCTCGCGCGCAGCAGCAGCACGCTGAGGAACATCGTGATGAAGACCTCGATTGAGGCGATCAGCGCCACGCGCGAGATCGGCGCGTGCGTGAGCGCGAAGAAATACGCGATCTGCCCGAACGAGCTCAGCACGCCGGCAGCCAGCAGCCAGGGGCGCGGGCGCGAGAACGTCGCGCGCACGGCCGCCGCATAACGCGGCCTGAAGAGTCCCGCGAGCACGAACGTCGTGGCGCCTACGAGCGCGCCCACGAGCGTGCCGAGGAAAGCATCCGGGGTCTCACCCAACCCCATCTTGCGCAGCAGGTAGCCGGTCGCATAACCCAGCGCGGACACGGGACCGTAGACGAAGCCGGGGTTGAGGAACGCCGCCGCGGGGCCGGCATCGCGTCTCCCGCCGCCGCGCAGGACGAGCACCGCGAAGCTCGTGAGGATCAGCAGCATCCCTACGATCGCGCCCGCTCCCAGGCGCTCGCCCAGCACGCCCACGCCCAGCGCGACGGCGAAGAACGGATTCAACCGCTTCATCGCCGAGGCGCGCATCGCCCCGAGGTGCTGGACCGTCGCGTAGCCGAACACCCGCCCGATGAACGCCGTGAGCACGCCGGCACCCCCGAACCATGCCAGCGCCCGCGGGGTTACGTCGGGGAACCCGCGCGCCAGGCCGAAGGCGAGCCACCCCGCGCCCGCGATGGCGCTCGTCAGCAGCAGCGACGCGAACGCGCCGTTGTCGGCGTCTCCGGGGGCCGCTCCGCGCACGATGGTGACGTTCGCGGCCGCGAAGCACGCCGCGGAGGCGAGCGCGAAGAGCTCGCCCGTCACAGCACTCCCGGAATCCAGCGCTTCACGCGACGGCAGTATTCGCGATAGGGCTCGCCGAAGCGCTCCGCGAGGCGCCGCTCGTCCTCGCGCACGCGCCGGTCGAACCATGCGGCGTGGAACGCGAGCACCGCCGCCGCAAGCCATGACCGCAAGAGCAGCGCGAGCCCCGCGAGGAAGATGAGGTGCCCGAGGTACATCGGGTTGCGGACCCAGCGATAGGGGCCCGCCGAGACGACCCGGTCGGGCGGAACCGAGATGCCGGGCCCGCCTCCGCCGAAGCGCGTGCGATAGTTGCCCACGATGCGGTATTGAAGGTAGCCCCAGGCGAGCAGCGGAGCCGCCCACGGCTCCAGCCGCGGCATCCCTGCCTGCATCGCCGCCTCGGCGGCGATGAGGAGCAGGGGCCAGGCGATGAAGGTGCGGTTGGAGGTGCTCCCCAGCCAGCGCGCCGCGCTATGCCTTCCCATCCTTCGGCATCGCGAGGATGAAGAGGTTGGCGACCACGATCGTGCCGGCGAGGAACCAGAAGGTGGCGACGAGGCCGTGGCTGTCGGCGATGAGCCCCGCGATCAGCGGCGCGACCGAAGCACCGAGTGCCTGCGCGCCGAACAGGATGCCGATGCTGGTGCCGCCCATGTCCTTCGGCGTGGTCTCCAGGATCCACGCCTGCATCACCGGCCGGATCGCGTAGAGGAAGAACCCCAGGATCGCGACGAAGGCGACGAACGCGTGCGAGCGTCCCGCGAAGCCCATGAAGACGAGCACCACCGCCGTCATCAGCATGCTCGACACCATGATCGAACGCCGGCCCATGCGGTCGGAGAGGTGGCCCGCGATCGGCGAGGCGGCGAAACCCGCCGCCTGCAGCGCGAACATGCCGGCGCCGACCCAGAAGGGCGAGTAGCCCATCTCGTAGGCGAGATAGACCGGCAGGAAGGTGAGCAGCGCGTTCTGCGTCATCGAGCGGAACGCCGAGCTCGTCGTGAGGAGCACGAGAGAGCGGTTGCGAAAGAGCGCCGGGACGCCGCGGAAATAGTCGCGGAGCGATTGCACGCGCCCTTCGCCGGCCGCGGCGGCGCGGCGCGAGCCCAGCCGGAGCGTCCCCAGGAAGACGAGGAGCAGCAGCGCCATCACCAGCCCGGGCATCACGTTGAGGATCACCACCTCACGCCACGTGAGCCACGTAAGCAGCGTCCCGACCGCGAGCGGGGCCAGCGCGTCCCCGAGGTTGCCGCCCATGCCGTGGATCGAGAGCACCAGGCCCTTGCGCTCCGGATACCGGCGCGCGAGCGTGGGGATCGCGGTCGGGTGCCAGAGGCTGTTGCCGAAGCCCACCAGCGCCACGCACGCGAGCAGCATCAGGTAGCCATGGGAAAAACCCATCAGCAGGTAGGGAAACCCGACCCAGAAGAGCGACAGCGCCATCAGCAGGCCCTTGCGCCCGACGGTGTCCACCAGCATTCCACCGGGCACGTTGGCGACCGCACCCGCGAGGTACTGGCAGGTCATGATGAGGCCGATCTGGCCGTAGGTGAGGCCCAGCTCGCGGGCGATGATCGGCAGCAGCAGGTAGAACGTCGCAGGGTACCAATGCGTGAGCGCGTGCCCGAGCGTGATGATCCACAGGTCGCGCGAGGGTCCCGGTTCGGCCGCCGGGGTGCCCGGCGCGGGCGCCTGCAGGCCGGCGGCGCTCTCGGCGGTCATTTGCCCGCCTTCTTGAGCACCGTGTCCTCGAACAGCTTCCTCCACTTCTCCTGCTCGTCGAGCGAGCGCACCGGATCGGTCTGCACGACCTTCACGCCCTTCAGCGGCGACTCCACCTGCGTGTTGGTGGGCACGTAGTCCAGTGTGGCAAAGGCCTTCTGGCCCTCCGGGCCGAGAAGGTAGTCGTAGAACAGCAGCGCGGCGTTGGGGTGCGGCGCGCTGCGCGTCACCCCGACCGCGTTGGCGCGCGCGACCGCGGGCTCGAGGGCGAACCAGTCGATCGGGGCGCCCTTCTTCTTGGCCTGCTCGGGCATGTAGTTGTAGACGGTGAGCGCGAGCGGGACCTCGCCGGAGACCACCATGTTGTTGAGCAATGTGTGCCCCTGGCGCGGCGAGATGCCGTTGGCGGCCACCACGTCCTGGAAAAACTTCAGGCCCTGCTGCTCGCCTCCCATCAGGTGGACGACGGTGGCGAACCAGTCGTCGTTCTTGGCCTCGATGCCGAGCTTGCCCTTGTACCTGGGGTTGGCGAGGTCCTTGTAGGTCTTCGGCAGGTCCTCCTTGCGCAGCGCCGCCGTGTTGTAGGCCTGCACCCAGACCGACAGGATGGTCGCGGCCCACGACTTGTGCGCCGGCACCGACCCCTCCTGCAGGTCCTTGTGGACCGGGGAGGACACGGGCGCCAGGATCTTCTCGCGGGTGAGCGCCTCCATTTCGGGGGCGCCGAAGTGCACGACATCCACGTCGTATTTCTTCGCCTGCTGCTCGGTGACCGTGCGCTGCAGCACCTTGTCGGTCCCCGCGCGCCATACGTTCACCTTGATGCCGTGCTTCCTCTCGAAGGGTCCGACGATCGCGGGCAGGTCCTTCTCGGCGATCGTCGTATAGAGAGTGAGCGTGCCCTCCTTCTTCGCGGCCTCGGCGATCTTCGCCCCGCGGTCCGCCCCTTCGTAGGTCGCCAGGCCCTGGCCGCCCACCGGAGCCGCGGCAAGCGCCGCGGCGAACGCGAGCATCAGCCGCATGTGCGCCTCACTTCGGATGGTTGAAGTCTTCCTCGAAGTGCCGCGGCACGAACCCGCGCCCCTCCGGCGTCGGCTCGGTCGGACGCGGGATCACCGACTTCTGGAACAGCATGTTCATGAACATCAGCATCGGCTTGGGCTTGAGCACCAGCGCGCGCGCCGGCTTCACCGGGTCGGCGTTGAAGTGCTGGTGCACGCAGTTCATGTGCACGATCGCGACGTCGCCCGCCGCCCAGTCGTAGCGGATGCCGTCGTGGATCTCGTAGCCCTTGCCGTCGAGGATGTAGAACGCCGCCTCGTTCACGTGGCCGTGCTTCTGCGTGCGCCCGCCCGGCGCGTACTCCTCGAGGTGCACGTGCAGCGTCTGGGTCAGGCCATCGACGGGCTCGATGAAGTGCTTGCTGAAGGACTGTGGCCCATCGTTGAAGAGCAGGTCGCGGCCCTTGATCACCCGCGGCATCGAACGCAGGCGCGAGAGCTCGTCCTTGAGGCTGTACTGCCCCTGGATGCCGCGGACGAAGACGCGGTCCTTCTTGCTGCTGTAGTGCGATTCCTTGCCCATGCCTATCTCGCCTTCTTGAGGAAGAGGTCCTCGTAGAGCTTTTCCCACTTCTGGTACTCGTCGAGCGCCACGCGCGCGTCGACGAACTTCATCGGGATCTTCTGCAGCGGCGTGTCGACCTTGCGGCTGGTGGGAACGAAGTCGCGTCCGGCGAGGATCTTCTGGCCCTCGGGCCCGATCTCGAAGTCGTAGAAGAGGAGCGCCGCGTGCGGGTTGGGTGCGTTCTTCGCGACTCCGACGCCATTGGGCCGCGCGATCGCCGGGCCGATGTGCATCCATTCGATCGGCGCGCCCTTCTGCTTGAACTGCTCGGCCTTGTAGTTGTAGACGGTGAGGGCGAAGGGGATCTCACCCGACACCACGAGCTGGGTGAGCAGCGTATGGCCCTTGCGCACCGACATGCCGTTGGCGTTCACGATGTCGGAGAACAACTTCTTCGCCCGCGCCTCGCCCAGCTCGGCGAACTGCCCCGCGAGCCAGTCGGCATCTTCCTGCTCGATGCCGAGCTTGCCCTTCCACTTCGGGTTGGCGAGGTCCTCCCACGACTTGGGCACGTCCTCCTTCTTCACCAGGTTGGTGTTGTAGGCCTGCACGAAGACATTCAGGCGCGTGCCGACCCACTCGCCGTGCGGCCGGATGGCCTGCTCGATCAAGTCCCTGTGGTGCGGGCTCGCGACCTTCTGCAGCACCTTCTCGCGGCTCATCGCCTCGAGCTCGGGGCCGTTGGTCTCGGCGACGTCCATGCTCGCGCGCCCCGCCAGGGCCTCCTGGATGGCGCGCTGCAGCACCTTCTCGCTCGAGGCGCGCCACACGTCGACCTTGATGCCGTACTTGGCCTCGAAGGCCTTCACCAGCGCGCCCATGTCGTCGTTCTGGGCCGAGGTGTAGATGCTGAGCCTGCCTTCCGCCTTCGCGCCCGCGACGAGCTTCTGCTCGCGATCGGCGCCCGCATAGCCGGCCATCTCGGCCATGACGGGATTGGTCTTGGGCTGGGATGCGGCGGGCAACGCCAGGGCCGCGGCGAGCGCCGCGAACAGCAGGGATCTGCGTCTCATCAGTCGGCTTCCTTCTCCAGTTTCTTCCCCTTGAGGAAGAGGTCGGTCCAGATCTTCTCCCACTTGTCGTTCTCGTCGAGGGTGATGACGGGATCGATCATCTGGAAGGCGAACTTGTTCAGGTGCGTGTCCACGGACAGGCTCGCCGGCACGCGGTTCCTCTCCTTGAGGATCGTCTGCCCCTCCACCGAGAGCATGAAGTCCGCGAAGACCATCGCCGCGTGCGGATGGGGCGCGCGCCGCGCCGTCCCGATCGCGTTCGGGCGGCCGAAGGTCGGCGGCACCGCCTTCCACTTGACCGGCGCGCCCTTCACCATGAGGCGCTCCACGTTGTGGTTGTAGAGCGTGGCCGCGAGCGGGATCTCGCCCGAGGCCACGAGCTCGGCCATCAGCGTGTGGCCGGTGCGGATCTGCGGCTTCGACTCGGCGAGCTTGCGGAAGAACGCGAGCCCCTTCTGCTCACCCATGGACTTCACCACCGCCCCGAACCAGTCGACGTCGCTGCCTTCCAGTCCAACGCGCCCGACCCAGCGCGGGTGCACCAGGTCCTCGTAGGCCGACGGGACCTCCCCGGGCTTCACCAGGTTGGTGTTGTAGCCGATGGTGAAGAAGTTGAAGCGGTCCGCGACGTAGTGGCGGTGCTTCGGGAAGGCTGCGGCAGGCAGGTCCTTGAAGTGCGGCGAGTAGAACTCCTCCAGCAGCTTCTCGCGGTAGGCCGCCTCCATCTCGGGGCCGTTGGTCTCGATGATGTCGCAGGCGAAACGCCCGGCGCGAGCCTCGGTGATCGCGCGCTGCAGCACCTTCTCGCTCGCCGCTCGCCAGAGCTGCACCTTGACTCCGGTCTTCTTCTCGAAGGCCTCGGTGAGCGGCACCGAGTCCTTCAGGTTGAGCGAGGTGTAGATCACCACCTCGCCTTCCTTCTTCGCGTTCGCGAGCAATGTCGCCTCGCGGTCCGCGCCTTTGTGCATGTAGAGCGCCTTGTGGGGCGAATCCGGCCCCTTCTGGGCGCGCGCGATCGCCGGCAGGGTCAGGGCCGCGAGCAACGCCGCGCCGAAGGACCGGCGGCCGGGTCGATGCCCGCCTGGAGGTGCGTGTTTCATGTTGCGTCCTCGGTGTTGCTGCACCCCTCTTCGGGATGCCGGAAAAAAAACGGGCCCTCGGGCCCGTCTGATTTGCCCGGCTTCGCCGCCTGCGCGGCGCCGTGCGGCCGATCAGAACGCCGTGTGGATGCCGATGGCGACCTGGCGCAGGTCCTCGCCCGGGTTGACGTCCTGCTGGTTGCTGTTGTTGAAGCTGGCGGCGAAATCGTTCTTGACCAGGGTACCCATCAGGAAGAGGTACGTCCTGCGGGAGAAGTGGTACGCGACGCCAACTCCGAACTGCTCGCCCTTCAGCCCGTTGGTGTTGCAGGCGGCATTCACCAGCTGGCACTCCCCGGCCTGGGCGCGGACGTACTGGACGGCGGTGCGCCACTGCTCGCTCCAGCGCGCGTCCCACGCGAACAGGTACGCCTCGTTCTCGTAGGACCGGACCTTGCCCGTGGCCGTCGCGCCCGGCTCGTCGTACTTCTTCTTGTTGCCCTCGATCGCGAACTGGTGGTTCCTGCCCAGCTTGTACTTGACGCCGATCTCCACGGCCTCGTCCTTGGAGCGCACGTTGGGGTCGTTGGTGTTGCGTTGCGCGGACAGCGCGTTCAGCGACAGGCCGAAGAGGTCCCAGTGGATCTCGTATCCGCCGTAGACCTCGAAGTTCCCGAGTTCGATCCTGGCGCCCGAGGAGAACACCCTTGGGTCGCGCAGCGGCGGCGTGTCGGTCTTGGCCTCGTTGGTCGACCATTGGACCTTGAAATCGACCGGCCCCAGGTCCGGGGACTCGTACTGGACGACGTTGATGCGGCGCTCGTGGAAGCGAGCGGCGTTGTTCTGCCCGCCCATGCCGATGTGGCGAAACACGCTGCTCGTGGAGGTGAAGTTGCCGCTGGAGACGCCGAGGAAGGAGATATCGTCGCCGTATTCCTTGAACGGGGTGTCCATGCGGCCCAGCTTGACCGTGCCCCATCTCTTGGAAGAAAGGCCCACGAACGAGTCGCGGCCCGCGAAGCGCGAATCCACGTCGTCCACGTGAAACTCGGTCTCCAGCTGGAAGATCGCCCTCAGGTCGCCGCCCAGCCTCTCGAAGCCGCGAAACCCCAAGCGGGAATTCGACGACTCGAACTCGCTCTTCTTCGTGACTCCGTTCTCGCCCGCGGGGCGAATGCAGATGGTGCAGTAACCGGCCGCGTTGGCGCCTGCCGCGGCCGAGGTGCTGGTCGCTCCGCTGGAGCTCGGGAACACGATCTCGGGGTAGACCTTCCCGTATATCACGACCGACGAATCCGGTTCGGGTCCTTCCTTCGAGCCGCCGCCGCCGCCCTTCTGGGCGTAGGCCGTCGGCACCGCGAAGGCCGCCGCCACCACCCCCACCAGCATCTTGATCTGCATCTCCCGTTTCTCCTCTCGTTTTGGCTCTACGATTCTTCTATGTAGAACGTCTATCTATGGAACGGAACAAGCAGGCCTTAGAGTAGTGACCGACCCCGGAACCGTCAAGGTTTTGGGCCCATTTACTGCAACATGGTGTTGTATTTTCAGACTGGACGAGCCGCCTTCGGCGGCAAGTCGGAAAGTTCTGCCTCGTAGGCCGGCTGCATGCGGGATTCGAGCCCGTTTTTCGACAGCGCCTCGGCGAACATCCGGCGGACCTCCTGGCTCTCGTCGGCGTAGTCGATCTGGTCCCCGCCCAGCCGCTTGCTGATCCAGGCCTTGGGCACCCCCTGGGCGTTGCGGATGGCCACGCCTTCCTGCTTGAAGGCGAGGTACCGCGCCGGTGTCTTGCCCGTGTTGAAGTGCTGGTGGAACCACATGTTCGGGGGGGTGATGAGGGTGCCCTCCCGCCAGTCGTAGCGGCGGGGCTGCTCCCCCTCCGGCCACATGAGGCTCAAGCCCTCCCCGCTCATCACGATCACGTAGGCCCCGGGGCCGTGGGCGTGCGCCTTCTTGTAGGTCCCCACGGGGAACTGGGAGATATGGCTGTTCATCGAGCCCTTGGCCATGTTGAAGCGGATATGGCCGCCCCCGGCCCCCCGCTCCTTGGCGGCGATGAGGGGCAGGTTGACCGCGTCGGCGACGAAGTTGGTGTCCAGCAGCAAGCCCTTCTGCTCGCCCTTGTTGGCAAAGTAGTCGGGCTCGCCGCTGAATCGGTCGCGGAAGTCGTACCGGGTCCCGAAGACGAAATCCAGGTCCCCGAAGGCGTTGATGATGGCGGGCGCGTTGGTGACCGAGACGAAGCGCGCGGCGTCCCTGCCCGATGCGTTGAAGTGCTGGTGCATCGTGTTGAGCGGGATGGCGAAGATCGCACCGGCCTTCCACTCGAAAGTGATGCGGGCGCCGGCGTCATTGCACACCGTGGTCGAGCCGCGGCCGTCGAGGACGTACACCATCTCCTCGAAGAGCTGGCGGCGGGGTGCCAGCTCCTTGCCCGGCGGGATCTCGCAAACATAGGCGTCGTTGGACGTGCGGGAGGCATCGTGGTTGAGGAAGACCCCCTTGCCGCCCCGGCTCGCCCAGGGCTTGAGCTCGATCGCGTGCAGGTCCTGCTGGTAGATCGCGCTCTCGATGTCGAGCCCCTCGCCCTTCACCCAGCTCGTGTACGGCGTGTCCTTCTCGGTGGCGAACTTCTTCGCCAGCTCCTGCGTGACCAGCGCCGCCTTCAGCTCGTTGCCTCCCATGCTCAGGCCTCGACCTTTACCTTCCCGGAGAGGAACTGCTCCACCAGCTCCGGAGTGACCGTCACGCCGGGGCGGTACTCCGGCGCGTCCTCGAGTTGCTCGAGGTCGTTCAGGCCCGCGGCCTTGAAGATCCGGTTCACGGCCGAGATGAGGCGCACCGGCCGGTCGGGATCGGCGTTGAAGTGCTGGGTTGCGGTGTTGGGCGGGACGTAGATCACGTCGCCGGCCTCCCACTCGAAGCGCTTCTCCTCCTTCTGCGGCGTCCAGTGGTAGGTGTCGGTGATCTCGACGTCGTAGTCGACGTGGACGTCGTAGCCGCGACCCTCGACCACGTACAGGCACTCCTCGGCGAGCTGGCGGTGCTTCCCGGAGCGGCTCCCCGGCGGGATGATCAGCATGTACGCGTCGACCGTCTCCATGCGCGTGTTCATGCCCTCGTTCATCAGGTGCTTGAGCAGGCCCTGGCGCGACAGCTCCCACGGCATGTCCTCGGGATGCACCACCTTCTTGCGCTTGGCGTTGCGCGCCGGCGCGGCGGCCGCGTGGTCCAGCAGCGCCTGGTAGAGCGCCTGGTTCGCGGTGCCCTTCCTCCAGCTCTTCGATTCACCCCATGCCATGGTTTTCTCCTGTCGCCCCCGGCAAATGCGGGGATCCGATCCTTCAATGATTGAGATCCTGCTCGCCCTCGCGTGCCGAGAACGCGGCGGCCTCGGGGCCGGCGGCGGGCTCGCTCGGGCGCGGCTCGACCTGCTGCTGGAACAGCATGTTCATGAACATGTACATCGGCTTCGTCTTGATCACCAGGGCCCGCGCGGGCTTGTCGGGGCTCGCGTTGAAGTGCTGGTGCACGCAGTTGTTGTGCACGATCGCGACGTCGCCCGCCTTCCAGTCGTAGCGGATGCCGTCGTGGACCTCGTAGCCCTCGCCGTCGAGGATGTAGAACGCCGCCTCGTTCACGTGACCGTGCTTCTGGCTCCGGCCGCCGGGCCCGTATTCCTCGAGGTGCAGGTGGAAGGTCTGGGTGATGCCGTCCTTGGGCTCGACGTAGTGGCGGCTGTAGGTCTGGGGCCCGTCGCGGAACTTGATGTCCTTCGCGCGCCGCACGCGCGGCATGTCGCGCAGGCGCTTCAGCTCGTCCTTGAGGCTGTACTGCCCCTGGATGCCGCGCACGAAGACCCGGTCCTTCTTGGAGTGGTAGTGCGACTCGTTGCCGGCCGCCTGGTCGGGGGTGGCGATGTCGGGTTGCTTGCTGGCGGGCGTATCCATGGCGACTCTCACTCACGGCTAGGTGCCGTAGTCCTCCAGTTTGAACCGTTTGGGTTTGAGCGCCCGGCAGAGCTCGCGGTTCAGTCCGGCCTGCGGCAGGGCGATGCCGCGCTCGGCCGCCATCGCCTGGACGATCTCCAGGTCGTCCTCGGCCCAGGCCATCGTGTTCTGCTGCCAGTTGCGCAGCACGTAGTTGTCGGCCGACGACATGAGCAGCGCCAGGCGCAGCTTCTCCGGCTCCATGCCGTAGCGCAGCGCGAGCGCGAGCGCCTCGTGGTTGGCGATGAGGCACGACCACATGATCATGTTGTTGGCCGCCTTGGCCACCTGCGCGGTTCCCGCGGGGCCGGTATGCACGATGTCCGACGAGAAGGCGGCCACCACGCCCTTCAGGCGCGCGAACTGCTCCGCCGTGCCGCCGATGAAGCAGAGCAGCGTGCCCTCGTCGGCGCCCTTGCCGCCGCGGCAGACCGTGGCGTCCACGACGTCGATGCCGCGCTCGGCCGCGGCCTCCGAGAGCGCGACGAGGGTCCGCGGGTGCACGGTGGAGAGCACCGCCACCAGCGAGCCGCGCGCAAGGTCGCGAAGGCCGCCGCCGCCCGAGAGCAGCTCGCGCAGCTCCCGGTCGTAGCCCACGCAGACCAGCACCACCTCGCTCCATTTCGCGAGGGTGGCGAGATCGGCTTCCCACGTCCCGCCCTTCGCCTCGACCGCCGCCTTCTTTCCCGGGTCGACGTCATGGGCGCGGATGTCGAAGCCCTTGCGCGCGAGGTGGCCGATCAACGGCTGGCCCATGCGGCCGGCGCCGATCATCCCGATGCGCCTGGCGGGCGTGGTCATCGCTTCTGGGTGAGCGTGTCGATGAGCGCGGGCTGGCCCGCCTTCACCTTGGCGATCGCCCGCTTCAACGCCGCGGCGACCTTCTTCGGATCGTCGATCGGGCCCTCGCCGTACCAGCCCATCGACTGCGCGAGCTTGCAGAAATCGGGATCGGGATCGGTCATGTCCATGCCGATGTGGGCGCGCTCGACCGGCGTGCCGCGCAGCTTCGCCATCCGGATCTGGTGCTCCCAGTCGTTGTAGTAGGCGCGGTTGTTGTACATCACGACCAGCATCGGGATGCGGTGCTTGGCCGCGGTCCACAGGGCGCCGGCGTCGAACATGAGGTCGCCGTCGGGCTGCATGTCGACCACGAGGCGCTTGTCCTCGCGGTTGGCGAGCGCGACCCCGATGGAGATGCCGATCTGCGTCGAGGTGCCGAGCGAGCGGCCCGGGTGGCGGTGGGGCTTGTCGAAGTCCCAGAGCTTGCGCGTCCACTCCTCGAGCGTCCCGGCGGTGAGGACCCAGTCCTCGCCCTTGATCGCGTTCCAGACCTCGGAGGCGAGGCGCGGCAGCGCGATCGGGCTCGCGTCCCAGTCCTGCTTCGCCTGCTCCGCCCATTTCCGGCGACGCGCGCCGGTCTTCTTCGCCGTGTCCGCCGTGCGCGCCTTCACCCGCGCCGCTAGATTCCTGTCCTTCGCGATGCGCGCGCGCAGCAGCCCCGTGAGCATCGGGATCGCGAGCGTCGTGTCGGCCATGACCCGGAGGTCGGCGTGGTTCAGCCGCTGGTAGTCGAGCGCCCAGCTGGAGAGCTCGAGGTCGCCGAAGCCGATCTCGATCCATTTCGCGTCCGCCGGCACCACCGAGGTGAGGCTGCGCGTCGTGCTGACGAGCTCGGTGGTGGGCTTCTCCCAGTCGCGGGCGTCGAGGCACACGATGCAGTCTGATTCCCGGAACGCGTCCTTGGACAGGCTCACGTTGAGCGGGTGCCGGCTGGGGAAGTTGAGCCGGCTGCCGACGTCGTAGACCGGGATGCCCGCCGTTTCCGCGAGCTCGACCAGCAGGCCGAAGGCCTCGTGGTCGCGCCCGGTGTATTCGGCGATGATCACCGGCCGCTCGGCGGCGGCGATCATGTCGGCGGCCTTCGCCAGCGCGGCGGGGTCGGGCCCGAGGCGCGAGGGCACCTTCACGGCGTCCGGCGGCGGCAGCTTCACCTCGTGCTCGAGCTTCTGCTCCTGCAGCCACGCGTCGTAGACCATGTACACCGGCCCCTGGGGCTGGGTCATCATCACGCCGTAGGCGCGGGCGAAGGACTCGGGCACGCCGTCGATGGTGTGCGGCTGGTAGTCCCACTTGGTGTACTGGCGCACCGCCTCGCCCTGCCCCTGCGCGGTGTGGATCCAGTCGATGCGCGGCCGGCGCTTGGTCTCGTCCATCGGCCCGGTCGCGCCCACGATGAAGATCGGCGCGCGGTCGATGTAGGCGTAGTAGATCGCCATGTTGGCGTGCAGCAGGCCGACGAGGTTGTGAAGGATCGCGATCATCGGCTTGCCGGTGGCCTTGGCGTAGCCGTGCGCGACCTGCACCGCCGTCTCCTCGTGCTGGCAGAGCATCATCGTCGGCCGGTTCTGGCCATAGTTGACGATGGAGTCGTGCAGCCCGCGGTAGCTCGCGCCCGGGTTCAACGCGGCATGCGGCAGGTCGTAGGCGTGCATCAGGTCCACGATGACGTCGGAGGCCCATCTTTCCTTCGTCGGGCTCACCGCGTACCTCGAGGCGCGCGTGGCGGCCCTGATGGAAGTCCTGGCGTGCTTCTTCTGCATGTGCGGGAATTTCCTCAGACGGCCCGGAGTGCGACGCACTTCTCGGGATCGAGCTGCATGAAGACGGGATTGCCGATGGGCGTGCGCAGCGACGGGTGCTGGCGCGACAGCAGCACCCGCCCGCCCAGCTTCACCTGGAAGTCGACCACCTCGCCGAGGAAGACCTTCTGGTCGACGATGCCCTCGCGCACGTTGACGGCGGCCTCGGGCCGCGCCTCGGACAGCTCCACGTCCTCGGGCCGCACCGAGATCAGCACCTTCTCGTCCGCGCGAAAGCTCTCGGTGGCGAGCACCGAGAGGTCGCCGATCTCGGTGCGCACGCGGTAGCGATTGTCGCCCTCTTCGGGACCCAGTATCGAGCCGTCGATGAAGTTGGTGCTGCCGACGAAGTCGGCCACGAAGGAGTTGATGGGGCGCTCGTAGATCTGCCGCGGCGTGCCGGTCTGCTGGATGCGTCCCTCGCTCATCACGGCGATCTCGTGCGAGAGCGCCAGCGCCTCGCTCTGGTCGTGCGTCACGTACACCGTCGTGATCCCGAGCTCGCGCTGCAGGCGCTTCAGCTCGAAGCGCATGCGCTCGCGCAGCTTCGCGTCCAGGTTGGACAGCGGCTCGTCCAGCAGCAGGAGCTGCGGCTCCATCGCGAGCGCGCGCGCGAGCGCGAGGCGCTGCTGCTGGCCGCCCGAGAGCTTGGTCGCCTCGCGCTCTGCCAGGTGCTCGAGCTGCACCGCGGCCAGCACGCGCATGACCTTCTCGCGCACCTGCTGGCGCGAGTGGCTCCGGTCGCCCACCTCCAGGGGGAAGGCCGCGTTCTGGAACACGTTCATGTGCGGCCAGATCGCGTAGGACTGGAACACCATGCCGAAACCGCGGCGATTGGGCGTGACGAACACCTTCTTCGCCGAGGAGTAGACCACGCGGTCGTTGACCGCGATCTCGCCCAGGCGTGGTCTCTCCAGCCCCGCGATCGAGCGCAGCGTCGTGGTCTTGCCGCAGCCGCTCGGGCCCAGGAGCGTGAAGAGCTTGCCCTCGGGGACGTTGAACGTCACGTCCTGGGCGGCCTTCACGATCTCGCCCTTCTCGTTCGGATATTCGGTATAGAGGCCTTCGACTCTCAGCACGCGATCACTCCTTCACGCCGAACTTCCTGCCCATCCACTGCGCGACCATCACCATCACGAAGAGCGCGAGGATGAACAGCACGCCAAGCGCGGAAAGCTCCACGTACTGGCCGTTCTCCCACAGCTCCCAGATCACGATCGAGACCACCTCGGTGCCGGGGCTGTAGAGCAGGATCGAGCTGGAGAGCTCGCGGATCGACACGATCATCACGTAGATCCAGCCGGCGACGAGGCCGGGCTTCAACAGCGGCAGGATGATGCGGCGGAAGGTGGTCCACCACGACGCGCCGCTCATCTGCGCGCTTTCCTCGAGCTCCTTGTGGATCTGCAGCATCGAGGTGGTGTTGTAGCGCAGCCCGTAAGGCATGAAGCGCGTGATGTACGCGATGAACATGATCCAGATCGTCCCGTACACCCCGATGTCGAAGTTGAGGTAGAAGATCATGATCGACAGGCCCAGCACCAGGCCCGGGAACACCATCGGCAGCGAGGCCACGTTGTCGAGCAGCCACCGGCCCGGGAGCCTCGTCTTCACCACGATCCAGCAGATGACCGACGTCACCAGCATGATCGCGGTGGCGCTGCCGAGCGCCAGCAGGAGGCTGTTCCAGATCGAGCGCGTGATGTTGGGGTAGGTGAGGATGAACCGGTACGGCTCGATCGTGAGGTTCTGCAGCGCCTGCCACGACGGCACCGCGTAGAACTTCTGCAGCGACGACCAGAGCAGGACAAGGAACGGCAGGACCACGATCAGGAGGAAGTACACGATGAAGATCGCCGCGGTCACCCATCGCCACGGCCCCAGGTCGATCTGGCGCGGGCGGAAGCCCTTGCCGGTCATCGTCGCGTAGCGGTTGCCGCGGCTCGACAGGCGCGACTGGAAGTAGACCCCCGCCGTGGTGATCAGCAGCAGGATCACGGCATAGGCGGATGCGAGGCCCACCTGGCTCGGGTACTTGTGCACCGCCTGGTAGATCGAGGAGGTGAACACCTGGATGCCGACGGGCAACCCCAGCAGCGCCGGCACCTCGAAGGACTCGATCGCGCGCACGAAGAGGATCAGCAGCGTGGCGAAGATCGCCGGCCACGTGAGGCGCAGCGTCACGCGCCACGCCACCTGGAAGACGTTGGCGCCGCTCATCATCGCGCTCTCCTCCAGCGCCGGGTCCATGGAGCGGAAGGCCGCCGACATCAGCAGGAACGCCATGGGCGAGTAATGCAGGCCGTCGACCCAGATCATTCCGCCCAGGGAGTAGATGTCGAAGAGCGGCTGCTCGACGCCGAACCAGGTCTTCAGCGCCAGGTTGATGATGCCGATCTTGGGGCTCGCGAGCAGGATCCACGCGACCGTGAAGAGGATCCCGGGGATGATCAGGGGGATGATCGAGAGCGCGAAGAACAGGTTCTTGAACGGCGTGTTGGTGCGCTCGTTCATCCAGGCGAGGCCCGTGCCGATCACGAACGCGAGGATCGAGGTTCCGATCGCGAACTGGATCGAATTCCAGAAGAGACGCGCGGTCTCCGGGCTGCCGTAGGCTTCCGCGTAGTTGCCGAGCGTGAACACGGCAGCCTTGGTCGCCGTCTGCGGCGTGAAGAAGCTCTGCCACAGCAGGAAGCCCAGCGGGACGATGGCGATGTAGACCGTGAGCGCGACGCACGCCCCGATCACCACCCAGCTCCAGTCGAAATGGCGCCGCCCCGCCGGAGGGGCCGTCACCCTCGTTCCTTCATGTAGAACGCCGGTCTGCATAGGAATACGATCAGTTTACCCAATTGCACACGCGCGCAGGGCTGCTTTCGGAGCGTTCCTGCTACCGGGACTCGCGCCGCAACCGGGCGAGGTGGTAGTCCCAGACCTTCTGGAGCAGGTTCGGCCGGCGCAGGTTCGCGCCGATGGTCTCGACCTCGGCCGCCGTAAGGACGTACGGGGTGCCGAGCGCGCGCGCCAGGTATTGCCGCCGCGCGGTCTCCTCGAGGTAGATCGCGAGGACGAACGCCTCGAGGATGTTCGCCCCCACGGTCACCGCACCGTGGGACCGCAGCATGATCACGCGATGGGTGCCGAGGGCCGCGGCCAGTTCCTCGGCGAGCGGACGCTGGTTGATCGAGGCGGTCTTGCCGAAGGTCTGGATCGGCCCCATCACCGCCGCCTGCATCGTCACGGGCTCGACCGCGACGCCCGCGGAGCTGAAGAGCGTCGACCACACGGGGTGCGTGTGCGCGACCGCGTTCACGTCGGGCCGGGCGCGGTAGATCGCCGAGTGGAGGTGGAACTCCATCGGGGGCACGACGTCGTGGCCCACGGGCTTGCCGTCGAGGTCGATCTCGATCACGTCCGCGGGCGCGAGGGCGCTGCGCACCGACTTGCCGGAGTTGATGAGGATGTTGGCGCTGCCCGCAAGCCGGCAGCTCATGTGGCCGTTGAAGTCGATCACCTCGGCGCGCTCCATCATCGAGAGGGCGTCGCAGAGGTCCTGGCGCAGGTCGCCGCTCATGGGTGCCGATGTCCGTGGTGATGGTGATGGTGGTGGTGGCCGTGCTCGTGGTCGTGGGCGTGGCCATGACCCCGCATGCGCGGGCTGCGCAAGTCCTCGCTGAAGACGAGGGACTTGATCGTGACAGGGACGGTGTACGAGGGCATGCGCACGCGCCCCAGGTCCACGTAGTCGAAATCGCGCAGCGAGATGCCGTCGATCACCAACACCTCGGAGGCGATGCCCCATTCCTCCTTGAGCAGCGCGCCCAGCGACTGGGCCACGTCGCCGTCGAGCACGAGGAAGACGGCCTTTGCCCCGATCGTCGTCATGGGAAGGGCCTCGACGATCCCGCGCGCGAGCGCGGCGATGCGCGCGTAGGACGGCGGACCCTGCCAATGGAACGCGAGCGCCACCTCGGCCTGCCCCTCGACGAGGTCGAAGGCGTCGAAGTGGCGGCGGATGGCCTGCGTGACCCGCACCGGATCGATCGACTCGTCGAGCGAGACATCGGGCTGGAGCACTTGCAGGTTCTTGCGCGGCAGCAGCTCCGCCGGATTCGAGATGTACACCGTGTTGCCCGAGAGCTGCACGCTGTACTCGGAGGCGCCGATGGCGGTTGCGCGGATGCATTCCCCTGCCGGCAGGAGCGGCCACGGGAAGCGGCCCCGGGCGAGACGGTCGCGGATCGCCCGTCCCAGGCGCCGTCCGAGGTCGGCGAAATCCCGCTCCTCGCGCTCGTAGACGTACTCCGCCACGCCGCCCGAGAACATGGCTCCGGCGATTCCCTCGACGGGCTCGAGCGGATCGGTGAGCCACAGGGCCTCGACCGCCGGGCTGGGCGCCTCGAGCGTCAGCGCCTGCACCAGCGCGTCGGCCATCCAGGCCGTCACCTGGTCGATCTGCGCCGCGGTGGCCTCGCGCCCGATCGACCACTCCACGCCCGCATTGCGCGCGAGCTGCTTTCCGGCAGGGTCGAGGCGCGTGATCGCGAGCCCGCCCGACGCGGTCGGCGTCCCCGCGGCCAGGCGGCCCCCGATGTGGATCGCCGCCGTGTGCACCGCGCGGCCGTTCTCCACTAGGGCGAGCTTGGTGGTGCCGCCCCCGATGTCGACGTTGAGCACCGGCCGCCGCAGGTCATGCGAGGCGCGCGCGGCGCCCGAGCCATAGGCCGCGAGCAGCGCCTCCATGTGATGGCCCGCGGTGGCGCAGACGAACTCCCCGCCCCTCTCGGCCAGCACGTCGGCGATGGCCTTGGCGTTGTCCCGGCGCAGCGCCTCGCCGGTGAGGATCACCGCGCCCGTGTCGATGTTGTCGGGATGGATGCCCGCGGCCGTGTACGCCGCATCGACGATGTCGCCCACTGCGCGCTCGTCGATGCGCTCCTCGCTCACGTAGGGCGTGAGCGCCACCGGCGACTGGTAGAGCGTCTCGCGCCTGACGACGAAGTAGCGGCTGGTGAGCTCCTCCGAGAGCCGGCGCATGTAGACGCGCGAGAAGATCACCTGCGTGCCCGAGGAGCCGACGTCGATGCCGACGGATACCAGCGTGATGTGGTCCTGCTGGAAGAGCGCGTCGTTCTCGACGTCGTAGTCGCCGAAGTCGTCGTGATCGTGGTCGTGGTCGAAGTCGCCCTCGGCGTGGACGTGGGAGCCGTCGGCCCCCATGAGGTGGTCGAGGAGCGAGTGCTTCTTCGGGCCGATCGGCTCTGCCATCAGATCACGTAGCTTTCCAGCGTCTCCCGGGCGAACAGCTCCTCGGGCTCGAGGCGCCGCTTCGACAGGCCCTGCTCGTGGTGGTAGCGCAGGAACGTGGCGAGCGTCGCGCGGTTCCTGGCGAAGCCGTAGGACCAGAAGTCGTCGCCCATCAGCGCGCGGGTGTCCTCCACGTGCTTGGTGAGCCAGGGCAGCGAGGTCTTGAGCGCCGCCGTCACGTAGAGGTCCTCGTAGCACTCGCGCTGCGCGAGCACGAAGGCCTTGTACAGGTTCATCGCGACCCACGGGTTGGCCTCGTACACCTCGCGGCGGATCGCGACCGTGTGCATGATGGGGAAGATGCCCGTCTTGCGGTAGTACGCCTGCTCGACCTCCATGTAGTCCTCGAACAGGCGCCGCACCGGCTCGAGCCGGCCCGCCTGGTAGGTGGAGGGCATGCGCGCGGTGTAGAGCGCGTCGATGCCGCCGTCGCGCAGCAATGCCGCGAGCGTGTCGGCCGGCCCGATCGGCTGCACCTTGATGTTGGGCGGCAGGTCGAGCCTCAACTTTTCCTCGCGGTTGGGCGACTCCTCGCCCCCGGTGCAGTAGGTCTGGGTGTCCACCGGCACCCCGTACTCGTCCTGCAGGATCCCGCGGATCCACACCGGCGCGGTCATCTGGTATTCGGGATTGCCGACCTTGCGGCCGACCAGGTCCTTCGGCTCCCGGATGCCGCTCTTCGAGTTCACGTAGATGCACGAGTGGCGGAAGAACCGCGACGGGAAGACCGGGATCGCGATGAAGTTCTTCTTCTCCCTGGACAACGAGACCGCGTACGAGGAGAGCGACATCTCGGCGGCGTCGAACTCCTGGTGCCGCAGCATGCGGAAGAACGTCTCCTCCACCGGCATGCTGAGGTAGTTCAGCTCGATGCCCTCGGGCTGGACGCGACCTTCCAGCAGCGCGCGCGTGCGGTCGTAGTTCCAGCAGCCCAGCGTGAGGCGCAGCCTGGCCACGGCAATCCCCTAGTGGAAACGGCGGTGCATCACTCGGCCATGTGGGCGCCCGCCATGGACGGCAGGAAGCCCAGGCGACGCGATACCGCGTCGGCGGCGGCGACGACGGACGGGACCGTCGTCTGCACCGCCTTCTTGCTCATGCGCTGGACCGGGGCGGCCACGCTGATGGCCGCCATGACGCGGCCGGTGTGGTTGCGGATGGGGGCCGCGACGCAGCGCAGGCCCGCCTCGATTTCCTCGTCGTCGATGGCGTAGCCCTTCTGGCGGATCGAGTCCAGCTCCTCCAATAGCGCCTGCGGCTCGACGATGGTGTTCTCGGTAAAACGCTTGAGGCCTCCGTCGATCACGGCCTTCACGACCTCGGGCGGCTGCCACGCAAGGAGCGCCTTGCCGACGCCGGTGCAGTGCGCGGGCGCGCGCGAACCCAGGCCGCTGGACATGCGCACGGCCTGGCGGCTTTCGCGGATGCGGATGTAGAGCACCGAGAAATGGTCGAGGATGGCGAGCTGGACGGTCTCGCCGCTCAAGTCGGCGAGCGCGTGGATCTGCCCCTGCGCCTCGCTCATCACGTCCATCTTGCGGCGCACGAGCGTTCCCAGCTCGAAGAGCGCCAGCCCCAGCCGGTAGCGGCCGCTCTCGCGGTTCTGCTCGAGCATGCCGTACTCGACGAGGGTCGTGGCGAGGCGGTGCACGGTGCTCTTGGCGAGGCCCAGGCGCGCCGCGAGCGCGCTGATGCCCATCTCGTACTCCGACTCGGAAAACGCCTTCGTGAGCCGGATCGCATTGGCGACCGACGAGAGGCGAATGCGCCGGGGCGTCTTGGCGCCAGGTTTCCTGGCAGTGCGTTCCATTTCGAGGACCTGCATTCTGGTATGCGGAATGGCCGAATCTATCAAACGGCGGGCCGCAGCGCCATGCGCATGGCCACGAAATAGGCGCCGGCAACCAGGCCGGCGACGGCAAGGCCGGCGGCGGCGCCCAACCCGTCAAGGTGCGCATCGAGGCCGGGAGAGACGAGACGCGCCACGGCGAGCGCGGCGATGCAGAGCGCGGCGACGCCAACGGCGATGCTCATGATCCGCGAGGCGACGGCAGCGCGGGCATCGGCGCGGGCCACGAGGTGGCTCACCCACAGGCCGTTGAGCGCGTCTGTGGCCATCATGCCCGCCGTGAAGACGATGCCGAGCAGGCCCGCGAAGGTCCAGCCCGCGAGCTTCGAGCCGGTGAGCGAGAAGAGCACTGCCTGGGAGAGCGTGTCGAAGGACAGCGCGAAAGCAGCGCCCACCGCGGCGACCAGCACCGGGTGGCTCGCACGGGTCAGGCTCGCAAGGAGGCGGCTGCGCAGGCCCACCGGGCGCACCACCTGCCCGCGCGGCGTGCGCAGGGCGGCGGCGATGTTGGCCCCGCCCAGCAGGGCGAGGAAACCCGCCGAGATGCAGGTTCCGGTTTCCTCGAGCCACGCCGGCGCGCGCCACTCGGCAAAGGCGGTGGCCACCGCGACCGCCACGAGCGTCACGACCGCGCCATGGCCGGCGGAAAACAGCAGGCCCGACCAGCGGGACAGGCGCGGGCGCTCGCCGGCGTTGAAGCGGGCGAGCCCGTCGATGGCGGCGAGGTGGTCGGCGTCCAGGCCGTGCTTCAGCCCCAGCAGGAAGACGACGGCGACGAGGGAGAGCGCGTGGCTCGGCAGCGTTTCCATGGAGGTCGGGCGTGGGGTCCTACTTGCGCAGGAAGAGCTCGTCCCAGAGCTTTTCCCACTTGTCGGCCTCGCGGAGCACGGTGCCGGCGTCGGTCATGACGAACGGGAAGTCGTTGAGCTCGCTCTTCACCCGGGTGCTGGCGGGCACGCGCCCGAGCGACTCGTAGAGCTTCTGCCCCTCGGGCGAGAGCACGAAATCCACGAACAGCAGTGCCGCGGCCGGGTGCGGGGCCGAGGCCGCCACCCCTATGCCCTGCGCGCGGGCGACCACCGGCTGTACCGGGACGAAGTCGATGGGCGCGCCCTTCTTCTTGAGCGACAGGATATTGGCCTGGTACATCGTGAGGCCGACGGGGATCTCGCCCGTGGCGACGAGCTGGGCGAGCAGCACGTGCCCCTTGCGCACGTCGGGCCTCATCGCCGCGAGCTTGCGGAAGAAGTCCATGCCCCGCGCTTCGCCCCGGGTCTTCACCACCGCGGCCATCCACTCGCTGTCGGTGGCCTCGATGCCGAGGCGACCTTTCCATTTCGGGTCGAGGAAACCCTCGTACGACGCCGGGATCTCCGCGCGCTTCACCTTCTCCGTGTTGTAGCCGACCACGAAGAAGTTGAGCCGGTCCGGAAACCAGGTGCGATGCGCCGGGATGCCGTCGGCGGGCAGGTCCGCGAGGTAGGGCGAGTGGATTTCCGCGAGCAGCTTCTCGGATGCGATCGCCTCCATCTCGGGACCGTTGGTCTCGACCACGTCCACGCCGTGCTTGCCGGCACGGGCCTCGGTCACCACGCGCTGCACCACCTTGTCGGAGAGCGCGCGCCACAGGTCCACCCGGACGCCATACTTCTTCTCGAAGGCCTCGGCGAGCGGCTTCGACTCGGTGGGCGCGAGCGAGGTGTAGAGCACCAGGGCGCCTTCCTGCCTTGCGCGCTCGAGCAGGCGCGCCTCGCGGTCGGCTCCCTTGTAACGCAGGATGTCGTCGGAGCGCGTAGGCTGCGCGAGCGCGACGGCCGAGGCGGCGACGGCGAGCAAGCCGGAAACGAGCCTTTTCATTGCGCCCGATTCTATGATTAACTGCCCTCGTGCGGCAATCAATGGAACGCTGTTCCGCATGGAGGACCGCCGGCAGCCCCATGTCCACCAAGACCCAGACCACCACCACCCACTACCACATCCAGAAGAAGCGCCGCGCCGAGTTCATCGAGGAGTGGCGCAAGCACCGCCAGTCGGTGATCCGCAAGGAGGATGTGGTCCTCAAGCCCACGGCGCGCGGCCTGCGCAGCGCCGTCTACATGGGCTGGGACGGCGACCGCCCGACCCGCATCCTCGATGCCCTGGTGCACGAGGTCGATCCCGGAACCACGACCACGGTGCACCGCCACTCGTGGGACGCGATCCTCTTCATGGTCGAGGGCGCGGGCTGGACCGAGGTCGATGGCGTGCGCTACGACTGGAAGGCGTGGGACGCGATCCACATTCCCGCGTGGAGCTGGCACCGGCACGGCAACGACGGCCACGACCCGGGCCGCTTCATGAGCTACTCCTCGGAGCCCACGCTCTGGACGCTCGGCATGAGCCTCATCGAGGACGCGGGCCACACCCCATTCGCGAAGTTGCCGCCGAAGCCCGCCTTCTCGGCGGGACCTGCCGGCGACGACCCTTACGCGAGGCGCCTGAGGCGCGTGGCCACGGATGCGAAGAAGCGTCGCTCGGGGCGCATCCACACGCCGTACGACGAGCAGGAGATCCTGGCCACCCCGCGCGGCACGCGCACCAAGTTCCTGAACGACCGCGCGATCGGCAACGAGGCCTCGGGCCTGTCGCAGGTGATGATCCAGTTCGCGCCCGGCAAGACCCAGTCGCTGCACCGCCACCCGGGCGAGGCGTGGCTCTACGTGGTCGAGGGCCACGGCCACAGCTTCATGGGCACGGCGCCCGACAAGGGCGAGCACCATCGCTGGAGCAAGGGCGACCTCATCATCGTCGACCACTTCCTCTGGCACCAGCATTTCAACGACGACCCGGTGAACCAATGCCGGCTGGTGCGCATCCACATGTTCGACTCCATACTGGAGACGATGCGGGCGGTCATGGACCCGATGGTGCTGTTCGAGGAGGCGGAGGACACGCTGGTGTCGATGCAGGAGCTCTCGCAGATCCAGTGGCCCGACGACAAGCGGCCGGGCGAGTAGGGACGATCCGGACCCGTGGACCGCGCCCGCACCTCGCTTCCCCCCGGCGTGCTCTCGATGCACGTCCTGCCCGCGGAGCACCACGACCGCGACTGGGACGCGATCGTCGTGCCGCGCGAGGTGAAGGAGCGCCTGCTCGCGCAGGCCCTGCTCGTCCTGCAGCACGGCCGCAAGCTCTCCATGCTCTCCGGGCTGCCGCACGGGCTGATCGTGCTCGCCGGCCCGCCCGGCACCGGCAAGACAACGATGGCGCGCGGCCTCGCGCAGGTGGCGGCGCTCGCGCTCGCGCGCGAAGGCGCGACCACGCTGCTGGAGATCAATCCCCACGCCTTCCCGAGCGACATGCTGGGCGAAAGCCAGCGCAACGTGACGCGCCTGCTCGCCGAGACGATCCCGGAGATCGCGGCGCGGCGGCCCTTCACCGTGGTGCTGATCGACGAGGTCGAGAGCTTCGCGGTGAGCCGCTCGGCCGCCTCCTTCGAGGCGAACCCGGTCGACGTGCATCGCGCGACCGACGCCGTGCTCCTCGGCGTCGACGAGATCGCGAAGAAGCTGCCGTCGGTGCTCTTCGTCACCACGACCAACTTCATCGAGGCCGTCGACACCGCTTTCCTGTCGCGCGCGGACCTGGTGATGCGCTTTGCCCTCCCGGATCGCGACACCATCGTGAAGATCCTCGCGCACGCGATCGGCGAGCTCGCGGTGCAGTGGCCGCAGCTCCAGCCGATGGCGGGCGACCACGGCCGCATCGCCGAGCTCGCCGCGATGTGCGAGGGCTGGGACGGGCGCCGCATCCGCAAGCTCGTGCTCGCCGCGCTGGCCCAGCGGCTGGAGGTGGCGCGCGATCCCGCGAAGCTCGCCTGGGAGGACTTCCTCACGGCGGCGCGCAAGCGCGGCGGGGTCGAATGGACCGGCGGGGCGGCGCCCACGTCGCGCGAGATGTTCCCCGACGTGCCGAAGGAACTGATGCATGACCACGATCACGGCCACGGGCCGCATCGGCACACGCATACCCACCAGCACGACGACGATGAGAAGCCTGGCTAGCCTCGCCGCCGCCGCCGCCCTCCTCCTGCCGGGCCTGCAGGCGCTCGCGCAGGACTTTCCCGCCAAGTCCATCCGGATCGTGGTCCCCTACGCCGCCGGCGGCGGCGCCGACATCCTCGCGCGCCTCGTGGGCCAGGAGCTGTCGGCACGGTTGAAGCAGCCGGTGGTGGTCGAGAACCGGGGCGGCGCCAGCAACACCCTCGGCATGCAGCAGGTGGCGACGTCGCCGAAGGACGGCCACACACTCGGCCTCGCCACGCCGGTGTTCGTGATGACGCCGTCGCTGATGAAGAACCACCCGTACGAACCGCTCGCGGACTTCGCGCCCGTGGCGATGATCGGGTTCACGCCGCTGGTCCTGGTCGTGCACCCGAGCGTCCCGGCGAAGACCACGCAGGAGTTCGTCGCGCTCGCCAGGTCGAGGCCGGGAACGCTCAACTTCGCCTCCCTGGGCGCGGCCACCACCCAGGGGCTCGCGGCGACGATGTTCAACGCCATGACCGGCGTCGAGGCGATGCAGGTCCCGTACAAGGGCAGCGCCCCGGGCGTGGCCGACCTGCTCGCGGGCAACGTGCAGTTCATGTTCAACGCGCTGCCCTCGATGCTGCAGCACATCCAGGCCGGAAAGCTCCGCGCCCTGGGCACGACGGGCGCCAAGCGCGCGCCGCAGTTGCCCGACTACCCGACGATCGGCGAGGCGGTGCCGGGCTACACGGTGACGACCTGGTATTCCTTCGTGGCGCCCGCAGGCACGCCCAAGGCCGTGGTCGACCTCCTCAACCGCGAGATCGCGGCCATCGTCTCCGCGCCGCAGATGCGCGAAAGGCTCCGGGACCAGGGCCTCGAACCCGACGCAATGACCTCCGACGAGCTGGGCGCGCTCTTCCGCGCCGAGTCGGCGAAGTGGGCCGCGGTCATCCGCGACGCGAAGCTGCCGCCGGAGTAGCGCCGTGCCGATGCTCACCCACGAGCAGATCCACGACATGCTGGCCGGCCTCGCCGCCCTGCAGAAGCTGAATGGCGACGTGTTCGCGCAGACCGAGTTCATCGAGCGCGGCAAGTTCGGCCACAGTCACTACGTGCAGGCGCTGCACGAGGCGGCCGGCACGGGCGATCCCACGGACCTCCGCGAGCTGCTCGCCTGCATGATCCTCGCGCGCATGCACCCGCACACGCCGCAGAGCGCGGCTCGCAACCGCGAGTGGGAGCTCACGCAGGTGAAGCGGCTGTTCCCCTAGGCGAGGTAGGCGCCGCCGTTCACGTGCCACGCCTGGCCGGTCACGTGGCGGCCGGCTGGCCCCGCGAGGAACCGCACCACGCCGGCAACTTCCTCCGGCTTCCCGCGGCGATCCAGCAGGCCCACGCCGCGGTGAGCGCTCTTGGCCCCGCTCGAGGCGCTGCGCACGGTGTCGATCACGCCCGGAACGACGCAATTCACCGTGATCGCATCGGGCGCGAGATCGTGGGCCAGCGCGCGCGTGAGTCCGACGAGTCCCAGCTTCGCCGCGGCCACGTGCGGCCTGCCCGCCGCCCCGGTGTGCCCCGACATGCCGCCGACGTTGACGATCGCGCCCTGCCCGCTGGCGCGCAACGCCGGGAGCGCCGCCTTCACGCAGATGAAGGCGCCGTCGAGGATGATCCCCGTGACGTAGCGCCAGGTCGCGAGGTCGATGTCGTCGAAGGTCGAGACGTCGCGTACCGCGGCGTTGTTCACCAGGATGTCGAGGCGGCCGAAGTGCTTCACGCCAGCGCCCATCATCGCCGCCACTCCCGCCTCGTCGGTCACGTCGGCCAGGTGCGCGATAGCCCGGCCGCCGCTCGCCTCGATCTCCGCCGCCACGGCCTCGGCCTCGGCGCGCGAGTTGCGCGCGTTCACGATCACCGCGGCCCCCGCATCGGCGAACGCCAGCGCGATCGCGCGGCCGATGTTGCGCCCGCCGCCCGTCACCAGCGCCACGCGTCCTTCCAGCTCCCGGTTGGTGGTCACGCTCTGAACTCCTTCAGGTCGATCGTGTTGTCGAAGGCGCCGCGCGCGAACGCGAGCCAGCGCTCGGCGCGCTCGCGCGGCCAGCCGCCGTAGGCGCAGTTGGCGCGGAACTTCTCCTCGATGTCGGCGCGCGAGAGCGGCTCGTGGTGGCCGCCGCGCAGGTGCGGCTGGCGCTGCTCGACGGTCGCGCCGTCCGAGCGCGTCACGCGCAGGTGGCCGGTGTATTCGTCCGGATAGGGATTCTTCGGGTCGATCACGTAGCTCACCTTCGCGGCGAGGGCGAGCGTGCGCGGATCCGCCGCGTTCTCGTCGGTGAAGGCCTCGAGGCCCACGTGGCCATGGAGCATCGCGTAGGCGACGCAGAAGGGAATGCTGAATTTCGCCGCGTACGCGTTGGGCGGGCGGCGCTTGGCCTCGAGGGGCTCCCAGAGGCGGTGGACGTAGCCCTCGGCGGTCTCGCAGACGATCTCGCGGACGTCGGCGGGCTCGATGTTCTTCCCGGACAGGCGCCGGGCGCAATCGATGTAGGGATGGATCATCGTCCCGCAAGGGTACGGCTTGAACGCGATCGTCTCCATCACCCAACGCTCGCCGAATCCCTCCGTGAGCCGCTCCCAGGCGCCCTCGCGCGTGTTGGCGAAGCCGTGCAGGAAGCCGTGCTCGCCCTCCCACACCGTGCGCGGCCCGAGGAAGCCGGCGCGCGCGAGCTCGACCGCGCGCAGCCCCGACTGCGCCGCCCATCCCGGATGCATGCGCTTGGTCCAGGTCCCCTCGGCCAGGTACTCGATGATGCCGCCCGCCATCGAGCCGGCGAGCCCCTGCGCGGAGGCGAACGCGGCCTCGTCGACGCGCAGCGCCGCGGCGACTCCCGCGGCAGCACCCATGGCGCCCAGCACCGCGGTGGGATGGAAGCCCGCCTTGTGGATGCGCTTGGGCGCCACCAGGCTCGCGCGGCACATCAGCTCGCAGCCGACCGCGATCCCCAGCAACAAGTCAGGCCCCGCGATGCGGTGGCGCTCGGCGGCGGCGAGCAGCGCCGGCACGATCACCACGCCCGCATGTACAGGCCCGCCTTCGAAGGTGTCGTCGAAGTCCTCGCCGTGGGCCGCGGTGCCGTTGACGAAAGCGGCGCCCGCGGCGTCGAGCGCGCGCGCGTGGCCGACGGCGGTCGACCCGCCGCCCGCTTCCCAGGTATCGATCGCCGCGCGCACGTAGTCGGTGTTGCGCGCGGAGACGCACAGCCCGCCGATGTCGATCAACAGCCGCTCGCAGGTCTCGCGCACCGTGGCGGGGAGCGCATGCCCGCGGCTCGCCGCGACCGCGTCCGCCAGGACCTCGGCGATGGCCCGGGGGCTCAAATCGCCAGCCCGCCGGACGGGGCGCGCAGCTCGCGCCGCACCGAGAAGATCACGATGGCGGCCGAGATCACCAGCAGCGTCACCGAGATCGGATCCTTGAGGAAGATGGCGTAGTCGCCCCCGGAGATCACCAGCGAGCGGCGGAAGTTCGACTCGACCATGAAGCCCAGCACGACGCCGAGGACCATCGGCAACTGGGGAATCCCCATCCAGCGCATCACGTAGCCGAGCGCGCCGAAACCGAGCACCAGCCCGACGTCGAAGATGCTCTGTTGCATCGCGTAGCTGCCGGTCACGACGAGCGCGAAGACGAACGCGAGCACGTAGGGCTTGGGCCGGTTCACCAGCCAGAGGCTCGGCGTGAGGATGGCGAGGCCCAGCACGAGCATGGCGAGGTTGGCCACGAGCAGCCCGCCATACAATCCATAGACCACCTCGGGATTCTTGTCGAAGAGCATCGGTCCGGGCGTGAGCCCGTGCATCAGCAGCCCGCCGAGGAGGATTGCGGAGGAATTCGAGGCGGGAATGCCGAGGCCGAGGAGCGGCACGAGCGCGGTCCCGGTGACGACGTTGTTGGCGCACTCCGGCGCGGCGACCCCCTCCGGCGACCCCCGGCCGAACTCTTCCGGGTGCTTCGACCAGCGCTTCGCCTCGTTGTAGGAGATCAACGCGGCGACGGTACCGCCGGCACCGGGCGTCACGCCCTCGACCGTGCCGACGACGGCACCGATCGCGTTGGGCCGGAAGAGGCGCTTGTGCATCGCCCACCCGGGGAGCTTCAGCCGCGCGCCGGCGGCTTCGGCCTTGAGCCAGTCGGGTTCGATCACCTGCACCATCAGCTCGGTGACCGCGAAGAGGCCGAGCATCACCAGGGCCGGGCGCACGCCGGAGAGCAGGTCGGGCGAGTCGAACGTAAAGCGCGAGATGCCGGATACCGGGTCGGTGCCGATGGTCGCGACGAGGAACCCGAGGAGGCCGGCGAAGAGACCCTTCAGGAGCGACCTCCCCGAGAGCCCCGCGATCACCGAGAGGCCGAGCACGCCGAGCGCGAAGTACGCGGGCGGCGTGAAGGACAGCGCGAAGCGCGCGAGCGGCCCGGTGGCCACGATCAGGACCGCGAGCCCGAAGAGCCCGCCGATGAACCCCGACATGAGCGAGATCCCGAGCGCCTCGCCGCCGCGGCCCTGGCGGTTCATCTCGAAGCCGTCGATCACCGTGGCCATCGCCGAGTTGTTGCCCGGCGTGCGGATCAGGATCGCCGGGATGGAGCCGCCGTACTCGGCGCCGACGTAGACCGAGGCGAGCATGATGATCGCCGTGGGCGGATCCATGGCGAAGGTGAAGGGCAGGAGGAGCGCCATCGCGATCGAGGCGGAGATGCCCGGCAGCGCGCCGCCGATGATGCCCCAGAGGACGCCCACGAAAGCCAGCGGGATCGCCCAGCTGTGCGTGAGGACCTTCCAGGCGATCGCGGCCTCGCTCACTCGCCTAGCCCAGCAGCTGCGGCCAGAAGCCGGCGGGCATCGAGACGCTGAGCAGGCGCGCGAACATCCACCAGAAGAAGACGGCGCCGCCGATGGATACCGCCGCCAGCATCGGTGTGGGCTTCGCGCCGTAGTAGAGCGCCGTCGCGTAGATCAGCACGCCGCACGCGATGAGATACCCGGCCCACGGTGCGAGCACCAGGTAGAGGCAACCCAGCGCCGCGACGCCGCCCAGCGCCTTGGCATGCAGCCGCAGGCCGGGGCCGAGCGCGGCAGGCTGCGGGGGCACGCGGCGCGCGAGCCAAAGCGCGCGCAGCGCGATCAGCGTGGACACGGCCGCGAGCAGCATGGCGAGGCCGCGCGGCAGGCCGTCCGCGCCGAACTCGTCGGACAGCATGCTGCGCTGCAGCCGCGATGCCCCGACCCAGTAGGCGAGCGCGATCGCCCAACCGAGCGCGGCGCAGGCGAGGTCCCGGGCGAGCACGCGCGCGCCTTACTTGACGACGCCCAGCTCCTTGAGCGACGTCGTCACCTCGCTCGCGAACGCCGCGGTGAACTTCCCCGCCTCGTCGGCGGCCATCGGTGCCGGGATGAGGCTCTCCTTCGCGTATTCCTTTTGATAGACGGGGTCGGCCAGCACCGCGCGGATGCCGTCGTTCCAGGCCTTGAGCACCGCGGGCGGAAGGTTCTTCGGGCCCGCGAGCCCCCGGAACTTGGTGACGACGAGGTCCACGCCCTGCTCCTTCGCGGTCGGCAGGTTGGGGAAATCGGCAAGGCGCTTCTCGGTGAGCACGGCGAGCAGCCGCACTTGCCCCGAGTCGAGCTGCGAGCGCAACTCCTGGATCTCGCCGATCCCGAGGTCGTAGGTACCGTTGAGCACATTGAGCATCTGGTCGCGCCCGCCCTCGTGGGGGATGATCGCGGCCCTGGATTGGGTCATGCGGCTCATGCGCTCCATGGCGATGCGCTCGAGGGACGCCGGATTGGCCGCGCCCCACTTCGCCTTGCCCGACTTCTTCGCGTCGGCGATCGCCTCGGCGAGGCTCCTGTACGGCGACTGGGCGCGCGTATAGATCACCTCGGGATCGTAGAAGACGTTCACCACTGGCATGAGGCTGTCATAGCCGTGCGTCGGCTTGCTGAGCAGCGTCGTCTGGATGTAGGTGGGCGTCGTCGCGTAGAGCACCGAGCCGTCGGCGGGGGACTGCGCGACCTTCGATACCGCCCGGGCACCGCTGCCGCCGCTCACGTTCTCGACCACGAAGTTCACGCCCATCTTCGGCTGCAGGTGCTTGATGAGGGCGCGCAGGAAGACGTCGCTGCCGCCGCCGGGGCTCGAATGCGTGACGAGCGTCACGTTCTGCACCGGGTAGGCGGCCTGCGCCCACGCCGCGCCCGCTGCGGCGATCGCCCACAGGCTCGCCAGGGCCGTCGCGGCCCGAATCGCTCGCTTCATGCGTCTTTCCTCCTCCGGATGGTCATTGGGTTCCACGGCAGAACGTACAGGAAGGCGATCCCCCTAGGCGCGCAGCGCGGCCAGCACGCTCTCGGGTGTGAGCGGCACGCGGCGCAGCCGCACGCCGGCCGCGTCGTGCAGCGCGTTGGCGATCGCCGCCGCGACCGGCCGCGTCGCCGGCTCGCCCGCGCCGCGCGAGCGCGCCCCGGGCCGGTTTTCGAGCAGCACGATGTCGATCGCGTCGGGGACCTCCATCATGTCCACGATCGGATAGGTCAGCCAGTCGGCGGAGAGCACGCGCGTGCGGTCGAAGCGCACCGCCTCGTGCATCGCGCGGCTCATGCCCTGGATCAGGTTCGCCTCGATGGTGCCGCGCAGGCTCGATGGATTCACCACGAAGCCGCAATCGTGCGCGCAGGTGAAGCGGCGCACCCTGTAGCGGCCGGTCTCGAGGTCGACCTCGACCTCGGCGACGATCGCCACGACGGAGTTGTTGCGCGGCGCGTAGGCGATGCCGCGCCCCGTGGCCATGCGCCCGCCGTCGCGCGGGCGAGGTCCGACGCGCGTCTGCCACGCCGCCTTCGCGGCGGCAGCCTCGACCACCGCCCTGTCGCGAGGTTCGGTGAGGTAGCGCAGCCGGAACTGCACCGGGTCGGCTCCGGCGGCGAGCGCCATCTCGTCGACGAAGGACTCCGAGGCGAAGCAGGTCGCCATGCCGTCGGGATCGCGCAGGTGGGCGGTGCGCAACCCGGTGGGCATCGAGCGGTCCCAGTCGATGGTGTGGCTCACCTTGCGCACGTTGGGGAAGGCGTACGACTCGGCCGGGTGCTGCGGCCAGTCGGTGTTCTTCGCCTTGTGCCCGCCGGAGAGCTGCCCGGCGAGCGTGTCGCCGGGAACGTCGGTGCTGTTGTTGCGCACGCGCCCCGAGAAGCCGCGCGCTTCGTAGTCCCACGCGGACACGGCACCCACGGAGGTGAGTCCCCCGCGCATGCGGAACGCGATCGGCGGTCCCTTCGGGTCCCACGCCGTGCCCTCGGCGCGCGTGTACTGGAGCCTCACGGGGCGCCCCACGGCCTGCGCGAGCAGCGCCGCATCGGCGGCGCAATCGTCGGCATCGTTCATGCCGTACGATCCCGGCCCGGGCATCCAGATCACGCGCACCCTCTCCTTCGGTATCCCCAGCAACGCGGCGAGCGCCAAGCGCAGCGGATAAGGCTTCTGGCCGCCGCACCAGACCACCGCTCCGTCGGCACGCACGTCGGCGATCGCGCATGCGGGTCCCATGGAGGCGTGCGACTGGAATGGGTACTCGTAGCGCGCCTCGATCACGCGGGCGCCGGAGGCGAACGCCGCATCGACGTCACCCTTGTCGCCGGCGTGCTTCGTCGCCTTGGGCTTCGCGGCGCGCAGGTGCAGGTACAGCTCCTCGTAGCCCGGCCAGAACATCGGCTCCGGCCGCGACCACTGCACGCCGAGCTTCGCCGCCGCCGCGATCGCTTGCTCCTCGCGCTCGCACACCACGCCGAGGAAATCACCGCGGCGCACCACCTTCACGAGCCCGGCCAGGGCGGCCGCCTCGTCGACGCGGACCAGGCGCGCGCCCGCCTCGGGCGGGCGGATCAGTCGCGCGTGCAGCATGCCCGGCACGCGCAGGTCGCTCACGTATTCGTACGCGCCCGTGACCTTGGGCGGGATGTCGAAGCGCGGCACCGGCTTGCCGACGACGGCATACGTGCGCGGGTCCTTGGTCTGCGGGCGCTCCGACACCTTCACGTCGAAGCGCTGGTCGCCCACCAGTTCGCCATAGGTCAGGCGGCGCGTCGGGTCGGCCACCACGAACACGGCACCGTCGCGCGTTCCCAGCTCCGTGGCGGGCGTTTTCAGTTTCGCCGCCGCCAGCGCCAGCAACGCCGCGCGTGCCTCGGCGCCGGCGCGCTTGAGGGCGCTGCCGCCATCCTGGATGCCGTTCGAGCCGCCGGTGCCGCGCTGGTCGACCGTGGTGGCGGTGTCGCCCATTACGATCGTCACGCGCTCGAGGGGAACGTCGAGCTCCTCGGCGACCAGCTGCGCGAACGCAGTGCCGATACCCATGCCCGCCTCGATCTTGCCCACCGACGCGGTGACCGAGCCATCGGCGGCGATGCGCAGCCACGAGTCGAGCGCCGCTGCGTCGATGGTGGCGGGCCAAGTGCCTCCGGCAGCGGGAAGGGGCGCGGCCGCCCTGGCAGGCGCAGGCGGGTCGATCGCGCAACCGGCCGCCGAGAACGAAACCACCAGCGCGCCCGAGGCCCTGAGGAACTCGCGTCGCGTCGTTCCACGGTGCGTGACGATGTAATCCATGCCGGTCCTCCTCACGCCTTGCGCGACGCGGCCATGCGGTCCGCCGCGAGCTTCACGGCGCGCAGGATGCTCATGTGGGTCCCGCAGCGGCACTTGAGCCCGGAGAGCCCACGGCGGATCTCTTCCTCGCTCGCGCCGGGATTGGCCGCCAGCAGCGCGGCAGCCGTCATGATCCAGCCGTTGATGCAGTAGCCGCACTGCGCCGCCTGTTCGTCGATGAAGGCCTGCTGCACCGCGTGGAGCGCGCCCCCGCGCGCGAGGCCCTCGAGCGTGGTGAGCTTCGCGCCGTCGGCGGCCTTTGCGGGCGTGGCGCACGAGCGGATGGCAACGCCGTCGAGGTGCACGGTGCAGGCGCCGCACTGGGCAAGACCGCAACCGAACTTGGGGCCGGTGAGCCCCAGGTCGTTGCGCAGGACGTAGAGCAGCGGCGTTTGCGCCTCCGCCCGGGCCGTCTCGCGCCGTCCGTTCACCGTCATCCGGATCGTTTCAGCCATCGCCGCCTCCCTTGCGCCTGCCTCGGGTCATTTAGCGCGGCGGCCGTGCCGCGGTCAATGACCCGCGCGAGCGTTCCGCGGGAGGGAAATCACCACAGCGCCTCGCCGCGCGCCACCCGCTCGGCCATCTCGGCCTGGAACTCCGGCGGGCCGAAGCCGAAGCGCTCCCCCGCGATCTCGTAGAAGAACGGGCGCTGGGTGCGCACCGAGAGCGCGCGCATCCACGCGAGCAGGGCGTCGTCGGGGTCGCGCCCCGCCGAGCGCAGCACGTAGGCGGCATGGCCGCGCCAACGCATCGGAATCACCATGACGCCGAGCCTGTCGGGGCGGAACTCGTCGGGAAAGGGGCTGCCCGGCTGCAGCCAGCCGCACACGAAGTCGCGGCACGGATGCTCGGGACGGCGCTCGTAGATGGAGCAGCAGTGATCGCCGCGGAAGAAACACGGCGTGCCGGGCCGCATCTCGTGGCCCTCGATCTCGCCCACGACCCAGCCATCGCAGCACGCGGTGCATTCCCCGCATTGCCGGCGCGGCGGAGGGACCAGGGCGATCACCGCGCCGTGGCACTTCTTGTACTTCTTGCCGCTGCCGCAGGGGCATGGATCGTTGCGACCGACAGACATGCGCTCAGTATACTGAGCGTGAATCCGCGGAACCGCGTTCCTCCATCCGGAAACCCCGTCTCGCCTTGATCTATCTCGCCGTCCTGGTGTCGCTGCTCCAAGGCATCAGCATGCGCGGCGCGAAGTTCCTCGTCTCGCTGTCGGCGCTCGCCGAGGGCGCCACGCCCTTCCAGGTCGGCGTGCTGGCGGCGGTGTTCGCCGCCCTCCCGCTGCTGCTCGCGGTCTATGCGGGAAAGGTCTCCGACCGCATCGGCGTGAAGCGGCCGCTTCTCGCGGGCGCGGCGGTGATCTCGGCGGGCATCGCGCTGCCGCTCGCGGTCCCGGGCATCAGCGGACTCGTCGCGTGCGCGGCGCTCGTGGGCCTGGGCCACATCTTCTTCCACGTCTCGATCCACAACCTGATCGGCGCCTACGGCGAGGGCGCGGCGCGCACGAGCAACTTCGCCACCTTCTCGCTCGGCGCCTCGATCGCGGCATTCATCGGGCCCTCGCTGGGCGGCATCTCGATCGACCACCTGGGTTTCCCCGCGACGCATGCGCTGCTTGCGGCCGTGGCGCTCTCGCCCGCCGTGGTGCTGCTCGCGTACCCGCGCCTCGTGCCCGCGCGCGCGCCGCACCCGAAAGCCGAGGCGGCAGGCGGCTCCCTCGCGATGCTGCGCGACCCCGGGCTGCGGCGCACCCTGCTCATGAGCGGCATGGCGATCACCGGCATCGAGCTCTTCACCTTCTACTTCCCGGTCTACGGCCGCTCGGTGGGCCTAACGGCCTCCGCGATCGGCATGGTGATGTCGAGCTACGCCGTGGCGGCATTCATCGTGCGCCTGGGCATGTCGCGCGCCACCCGGCGGCTGGGCGAGATCGGCGTTCTCACCGCCTCGCTTTTCATGGCGGGCCTCACCTACCTGCTGGTGCCGCTGGTGTCGCAGGCGCCCCTGCTCGCGGTGATCGCGTTCCTGCTCGGCATCGGCCTGGGCTGCGCGCAGCCGCTCACGATCATCCTCACCTACAACCACGCGCCCGCGGGGCGCTCGGGCGAGGCGCTCGGCATGCGTCTCACGGTGAACAAGCTCACCCAGATCGCGGTGCCGCTCGCATTCGGCGCGATGGGCACCGCCTTTGGCCTGGTCCCCGTATTCTGGGCGAACGCGGCGCTGCTGATCGGCGGGGGATTCCTGTCCCTCGCGGAGAGCAGGATGACCGCGGCCAGGGACGCAGCCGCGGCTGTGGCCGAACAACAGGAGGAGGACACATGAGGAGGATCGCCGGCATCGCCATCGCCATCGCATCCGGATGCGCGCTCGCCCAGGCCCCGCCGGGCGACGCGGCGCGCGGCAAGGCCACCTTCACGAAGCACGGCTGCTACACGTGCCACGGGTCCGCCGGACAGGGCGGGGACCGTGGCAGCGGTCCGCGCATCGCCTACGACGTGTTTCCGTGGGAAGCCTTCACGATGGCGGTGCGCCGTCCGCGTGAAAGCATGCCGCGTTATCCCGCCGAGCACCTGTCGGACGCGGAGCTCGCCGACATCTACGCGTACATCAAGGCGCTGAAGCGCGGGCCGAAGGCGAGCGAGATTCCGTTGTTGAAGGATTGATCGGGCCATGCGCCCATCAGCCGCCTACCGCAGTCCCGAAAGAACCTCTTGCAACATCACACCTAGGGAAGGGGTGGCGTCAGCGCCCCTGGCAGACGACATCGAGCAGCGCGGGCGCCCCGCCTTTCACCACGGACACCGCGCGCTTCAACGCGGCGCCCAGCTTCCCCGGGTCATCTATCGGCCCCTCGGCCCACACGCCCTGCGCCTGCGCGAGTTTCGCGTAGTCGATCGCCGGATTGTCGATCACGTTCCCGACCCACGCGCGGTCGACGCGCCGCTTGTGCAGCGCCGCCATGCGCTGCACGTGCATGATCTCCTGGTGGTAGGCGCGATTGTTGTGCATCACGAAGAGCACCGGGATCTTGTGGTAGGCCGCAGTCCAGAGGATGCCGGGTGAGTACATGAGGTCGCCGTCGGGCTGGAAAGTGACCGTGAAGAGGCCTTTCGGCTTGTTCGCGAGCGCCACGCCGAGCGCCGCGGGCGCGGCATAGCCCACGCCCTGCGCCCCCGAGCCGCCCAGCATGTGGTGGTACTCCGCTGCCGGCCACAGGCGCCGCGCCCAGGGAATGCGGTCGCTCACCGCGAGCGACCACGGCTCGCCCTTGATCGCGTTCCAGGTCTCCGCGGCGAGGCGCGCGGTCGTGATCGGGCTCAGGTCCCAGCCGTGGGCCGCCTCCTCGCGCGCCCGTCGACGTTCCTTCGCCTGCGCGTCGGCGAGCCTTGCCCCGCGCGCCACGAACGCGCTCCTGCGCTCGGCGGTCGTGGCGCGCTTCACCTCCTCGATCAGCGCCGGCAGGCTCGCCTGCGCGTCGCCGTTGATCGCGAGGTCGACCGCCTGGTAGCGCTGGTGGTCCTGGTAGTTCGAGCGGATGTACACGTCCTGCATCGAGAGGTTGACGATTCTCACGTCCTTCTTCCCCAGGACGCGATGATCCTTGTGGGGATCCGACAGGGAGTTGAACTGCCCCCAGGGGTCGGCCACCTCGAGCAGCAGCACCACGTCGGCCTCGCGCACCAGCGCCCGGCGCGCCTCGTTGTGCGAGAGCGGATGCGTCATGGGGAAGTTCATGCGCCCGCCGAGGTCGACCACCGGCGCCTGCAGCGCCTCGGCGAGCTCGACCATGAGCTTCACGCCGTCCTGGTTGCGCACGCAGCGATCGGCGATGATCACCGGGCTCTCGGCGCCCACGAGCCAGCGCGCCGCCTCCGCGAGCGCCGCGCGCTCACCCTGCGGCGGGCGTGAACGCGTGAGCCTGGGGATCTTCACGCCCTCCTCGCGCGCCGCCTCTTCCTGCAGCTCGAGATCGATGTCGATCAGCACCGGCTCCATGGGCGGGGTGGTCGCGATCTTGTAGGCACGCACCGTGGACTCGGCGAAGTGTTGCAACGACGCCGGGCGATCGTCCCACTTGACGAAGTCGCGCACCAGCAGCGCCGGGTCCTGCACCGAATGGTTCCATTCGGTGACGCTGCGGCGGGTCGCCGCGTTGCCGACGCTGCCGGTGAAGATCATCACCGGCACGCGGTCGACCCACGCGTTGTAGATGGCCATTGCCGCGTGCTGGAGGCCCACGCTGCCGTGGATCAGCACGCCCATGGGCTTTCCCGCGGCCTTGGCATAGCCGTGCGCGATGCCTACGGCGGCTTCCTCGTGCAGGCAGGTGAGCAGCTCCGGCTTCACGTTGCCGCCGTAATTGACGAGCGACTCGTGCAGGCTGCGGAAGCTCGATCCCGGGTTGGTGGCGACGTACTCGAGGTCGAGCGTCTTGATGACGTCGAGCATGAAGTCGGAGCCGGGCCGCTCGATCACGATGTCGCCGGGGTGCGGCCTGTCCTTCTTCCTGCCGCTCTCCGCCTTGGCGGTAGCCTCCCGCTTCGCGGCCTCGGGCGCTTGCGCGAGCACGGTCGCCGCCGCAGCGCCCGCCGTGGCCGCCGCTCCCTTGAGGAAGGTCCGCCGGTCCACCGCCGCCTTAGGGTCGTCGCTCATCGCTTCCTCCTCGTGCCGGAACGGCGCTCTCGAGTCTAGCAGCAACAAAAAAAGCCGCTCCATGAGCGGCTTTTTTTGCGGTGTCCCCGCAGGAAATTTGGCGGAAACTGGTAGGCGCGATTGGACTCGAACCAACGACCCCCACCATGTCAAGGTGGTGCTCTAACCAGCTGAGCTACGCGCCTGAAGAAGGATTCGAGGACGAAATTTTAGCATGATCGACCACTCCACCGTTCGCCTGCGCGAGGGCTCCCGCGCCGGGCTCGCCACCCACTTCCGCGCCCTGGACACCGAGGACCGGCGACTGCGCTTTGGCAGCTCGCTGTCGGACGAGGCGCTGGCCGGCTACGTCGGGCGCATCGACTTCGGCGGCGACGGAGTGTTCGCGGTGCACGATGACCGCCTGCGCATCGTCGCGGCCGTGCACGTGGCCCGCACCGGAGCCACCGCCGAGCTGGGCCTGTCGGTGTTGCCCGGCTGGCGCGGGCGCGGGGTCGGCGATGCACTGCTCAAGCGCGCGGTCACCTGGCTGCGCAACCGCGGCGTGCTCTCCGTGTACGTGCATTGCATCACGGAAAATGCCGGAATGCTCCACCTCGCCCGCAAGAACGGCATGCGCATCGTCTACTCGGGCAGCGAGTCGGACGGCCGCCTCGAGCTCGAGCCGCCGACGCCCACCTCCTTCGCGCAGGAATGGCTGGAC